>Ga0307510_10001497_pt1 | contig 25795 bp, 19 predicted proteins | sample 12_EM_MG_FD_207224 | JGI IMG/M metagenome (GOLD analysis project Ga0307510, IMG submission 207224) | Populus trichocarpa ectomycorrhiza microbial communities from riparian zone in the Pacific Northwest, United States - 12_EM | ecosystem: Host-associated > Plants > Roots > Unclassified | place... | reverse complement strand
GTGGGGCAGTCTTTTGGCTTATCCTCTAGAATAACCTCTAGGCCCCCCTTCCTTAACCTGTCTAGACTCAGACTTCCAGCGCTATTATACAACCGAGGTAGAGGTTGATAGTAATTTGCTGATCGGGAATTTTACAGCGTGCGGGATACCTCAAGAAATAGATTGGGTAAGTTAATCACTTGATACATTTATCTATAATGTTTCGCTACGCGTGTCTGCTGGTTCTCGCATTCAACCGCTTTAGATATCCCGTGGTGGGTCACTCATAGGGGAACGGCGAGGCGAAGGTCGGAGGGACTCAAGTGACGTTGGATAATACGCAGCACCGGCAAGATTCGTCTTCTGCTAATTAGTCGAGTCCCGTGAAGAGATTTCTTTGTAATCAGTTGTAAATCCCGAGGGAAAATACCTTCGCCTAATCCTTGATAGTTAACAGTGCTGCGTGCCATTACTTCACTTATAGAAATACCAACAGGTATCGCAATCCATTAAAGTTCCAATGTTTACATGTTTAAACCAAACTTTGAAGCGAAGTACCATCAAAACAAACATTCTCATAACCCACAGTTTCAAACAAGTGTTTTCCCTTATCCCCTCGCACAGCAGCCAGAGCGACAATAGAAATCGAAAAGGAGGAAAACAAAAAGAGCCCTTCGCATCAAACTGGAAACAGTGCAATACCAGCGATACAGTGGGCCTGGACATAGCAAGCCAGCGGTCAAGACCCGGGATAAGCAAAAATGGGTATAAAAAAGAACTGGCCCCGTAGGGACCGTTTCAGTTTTTACACTGAAAAGAACAGATACTACACTTGATCTAAGCCAAAAGGCAAAGAGAGCTAGAGAAGAAAGGAAAGAACCGGTCGAGAAAATGGGGAAGGGGGGGTATTTGTACTCCTTGAGGTGGGGATTTTTGGCCGACAATTTTCGCCGACAGTTTTGGCCGCTGGCCAATGGGAGCTGTGCTTGGGAGGGCGAGCCCTACGTCGCTCGGAGGAATTGCACCTAGATCTCTCGACCCAGAACCACAGCTTGTCAGATTCAGAAATTGCGTTAGCGCCCTTGGCGCAGAGTGCCCGTGAAAAAAATCTCTCGAGGACCCGCCCGCATATTCGCGCACTCACTTCCTACCACACCAAAATACACCATTTATTTAAACTTGTATTTTAGTAGTTTCACTTTTCTTGATTTCTATTTTCTTCTTCTTGCCTTGTTCTTGAGCATTCCTGTTCAACTCTAAAGTTATCTTTTGTCTCCACTTGTCGCTCGGCCATTTCCTTCCTAGCAGTGATATTCTCTTTGCGCGAAGTCTGCTCACCATTTCCAAAAAAAAATTAGAATCTGATAGATACTGGAGATACAATTCCCGGGATACTCTATTTATGAGTGAGGGCTAGTATCAACACAATCTCCCTATCGTGGGGGATGCTAGGGGAGGGTAACTGTCATGCTGCCAATCGTTACTCGTTCTAGAGAAGAAGTATTCGAAAATACGAGTTTTGAGTTTGCATGGGCGCTCAGACAATCGCAGGGGTTTTACCATAACTTATATCTCTTCAATCCCTGTCTCCGGATATTTCTTGCCTGGGACGAGTACTACCGGTATGCTCTGGGGAAGCACTGTTGATTTTAGCGAGTAAGGTGAGACTCCTTGATTAGTGCCAGTATACCCGGACAGGGTCAAAAAGGACGGAAAACTTTCGGTGGCGAAACAAGGGAAGAGGCGCTGATCGATCAGGAGGAAGTGGAAAAGATGGGGGTGTTACAGGATGCCATTGGCCTGGAGCAGTTGCAGTATAGTAACCACTGTATTCTATCCATGGGTCTTATTAAGAAACTGATCATATAAGGCCAAATTAATACTAAAGGAGAAGGAATCAACCTTGGAATAGTTCTTTAAGAGACTCAAATAAATGCATAAGTTTAACTGCACACTGGCAATTTTATCATCATCTAAATGTCATCTAAATTGTCAAATATCATACAGAGATACTTATTTCCTCAGTCAGGGTTTCTGGTGTCCACTAGGGCAAGAATTTTTCCACTGTTGCAAGAAGAATCCCACCATGTGCCAACTCAGTCGGAAATTTCCTCCTGTAGGAAAGGGGTGGAAAACACACTGAAAATCTACCCCGGAGCCAAATAAAAAACAAAAAAAGACCAGATCTTACTAAGAGAGGAAACTCCAACGTCCTAGCACAAAGTCCGATTGTTCGAGTTCTTGCGTTAAAATATTACTATTTTGAACCGTTCCTAATCTAACTACCTTTGTGAGCACGACCACTATCGCATGATACTGGGGAAAAAAAGCCAAAATCTGGCCATATGCAATACCGGTAGCGGTTGTGTTCACAAACGTCATCTAATCAAGGGTACCGGTATCTGCGCTCAGCCGGGCTCGCATGGCAGTGTAGGCTAGCTAGATAGCAAAATGAACCAGTCTGATTTCGTGTGTTATAATGTTTCAACAATCAATCCTCAGGTCTGGTTTCTTTTATTTTTTTATTTTCACATCTTGCTAGCACATTCTAAACAGTTCCCTATTCTACCTGGTATCACAATTATTTTCCAACGAAAACCTATCCAGTTTTCTCAATCTTTGACCCCATGAGCTGGAGGGGGGGTGGGGTGTTCAGTGACAAAACTTACGGCGGTAGCACTGTGGAGACAGTAAGTTAGGTGATTGGAGAAAGTACTAGTCACCACTCCTAGGGAGTGGAGAAATCTTTAGCTTACCAGGTCGCATCCTTAGGGTGCTGGGGTGATATGAATTTACTTTTCTCCCTTTATTCCGCAAATTCCATTAGGACCTGCTGTCTTCCAGCCTCAACGGCTCGTTTATTGCTACCATTGGATTGCCTATAGGGCGGGCAATTAGGTGATTATGTAGATATGTAATTACAAGGATATGCATGTATGCGGATAGGCGGACAGGAGGCATACGGCTTTTTTGGTTTTGTTGATATGATGCCCTTTGTTTTTTGGCATTGGGTATCCGGTATTTGGTTTTATAATATTTCTTTCCTGCTATTTTTCCTGAGGGATATAGGAGTTGGCACAGTAGCAGGGCATAGGTTTTAGGGATCACCGAGGATCATCAGAGGATGTCAGGATGGTTCTAGATTAGTTGAGATCGCTACGAGTTTCTTTTTTGTCAGCTTAGTGTGTTTGTTTAGAGTTTCTTGAGTTTGGGAGCCTTTGTAGGGTTGTTATTTAAAGTAATGGTGCAAAAATACTCGTCCGATACCCTTTTTACACCAAAAATATGCTCATTTTTAAACAAAGAAATTCTCAACATTGCTTATATAAAAACACTTGAAATATTTCCATCAGCTAGGGAATCACTATCTATTCAATCCTATAAAAGTAGAAGTGTAGGGAATCAAATATGTCTTCAGGGTTCATGAAATAGTGTAAAAAAAAGTGACTTAAGTTTCTGTATGGGGCTGAATACAAAAAAGTACATGGCAACCGCTACCAGATACTTAAACGACCTTTTCTCCATCACTTGGTAATATTTAAGGATTCTGTAACTTTCTTCATGTTATCTACGGGTTTGCTAATGCATGATAAATTTTCGCTGATTCTCCTAGACATTGCGCAATGAGAGAAGGTGGTGAAGATGGGCACTTCTGGTGTAAAAAGGACATCTGACGAATACTTTTGCCCCAGTACCGTACACGGAGATACACATCTCCAAGCCTGTCCTTAGCTCGTAGCAAACTAGTCCATCGTTCCCCCATGTTTCGCTGCGCTTAGAGTCTATTGCGGTCGCACTTTTGTTTCTTTTTTCTTTCGTGCTTTCTTTAGGCTCTATCCCCTATGAAATTGTTTTTCCTTCGCTATCTAGCAAGCTATACTAGCCTTCTTTATGGGAGGAATATCGGGTGGGGGCAGTGGGCAGTGGGCCGGCGCGCCGGTGACAAGCTCGGCGTGATTTATTGTGCTATCATACCAACTGTAAGATCCCCTCTTGGCTAGCTAGTCGTTAACGCCCTATGGTACTGGCCACGTGGATAACTAATAACTAATTCTCCGAGGGAACTTTCCGAAAATCAGCACTCTGTCACAACATTCGCTTTTACTGATTTGAAGCTATTAGCGGGAGGCATCGCCGGATATTACCAAACCTTTGGCTCACTAAAACAGGCCCCCCTGAAGAATTGCCCTCTGTTACAGATCTGGCCCGGGCAACCCACCAGGTCAACCCGAAACCATTCCACTGCTTGCTTTTGTTCCACCCCATATAGTTACCCGCCCCCGGGTACCCGCAGCAGCAAAGCCAACAATCCTGCTTAAGAGATTAGTAAAGTTATCGCCTTATCGCATCTCCCGGTGGTAGTTGAGTTTGGAAGACACTATCGAATTCTTCATTTTCTTGTTTTGTTGTCGAAGTACAAACCTCTAATGAGTGACACCTAAAAGGGAGGATAAGCCCGGAAACATGTCCCTACCCGACCGGTCTGCCGGCAAATCTAGGGAGATGCCGATCATACAACTTTCAAGAGGCTTTAATTGCTTGGAATAAATATTTCTGGCAAATGTTAGTACTTAATCGCGAACCGCATTTTCCGCAGGAACACATGTTAGGGTAAGAGCTCTGGGGGGTGATATTACAATAGCTTGAAGATAAATTCGAGCTCTTCCCCCATCAATACTACCCAGACGCGGTAGTACTATGGCTTCCAAAAACCCTTCTGATATTTCTAGCAGCGGGACCAAAAAATCGGCGGACTACAAGCTTGATGAAAAGGCCTCAAGTAGTTGTGATGATGGGGGAGCAACCGATAGCGAAGACTCTTTCGTCAAAGAGAGTTGGAACAATCCTCCCGCGAACAAATACCGACTCTGCTCGTGTTTCATTCTATTCATTGGCGGGAGTCTATTCTTTTCTTCCCTTGGTGTAGGTTCATCTCTGTCGATCATCTCACCCGATGAAGCTAAAACCATAGCTTAGGTCCTAATCCCTCAGGTAAACAGCTCCCTTCGCTGTTTCTTCAAAGCTAAACTAGAAAACCCACAGTTTGAGAAAGACTACAAAAAATCGCATGGCACAGTAAGCCTAATATTTGTTGGTACTGTGGTTGGTGCTGTCATGGTAACTGCTGCAATTAACAAAACTCACTCGTTACTCGGGCGTCGCGGTGCCGGCGCTATATCGTTCCTATGCATGGGACTGGGGAATATATTTCTGGCTCTGCATCCTCCATGGCCTGCCGTTCCGGTCGTGATGGGTTTGATAGCATACGGTATCGCAGGGCTTGACCCGGCCGCCAGTGCCTGGGTTGGAAGCCTCCGCCATGCTAGCGGGTTTCTCGGGATGTTGCAGGGCTGCTTTGGTATCGGGTCTACGATTGCGCCATTGATTGCCAACGCGGTGGTTCGGCGGGGGATCCCGTACTATCAATTTTATTATATTCCGGTTAGTCTCCGAAGCCCTGTGATAAATCATTGCTGACAAGAAGAAGTCTGCAGTCTCATTTATCGGCGGTATCGCATTCGTGACTTCTTTTTGGGATGAGGACGGTGCGAAGTATACTCGAGACACTGGTAGCTCGCATAAGACAGGCTTAGATCATACAAAGGAGGTTCTAAAGAATAAGGTATTTCATTTAGGTTACACTCCGAGGAAATTGTTGTTGACTGAAGGAGATTTCTTGGGTTCTAGGGATATTCGTGCTAGTCAATTGGGGTGTTGAAAGTAAGTACACACACAGGCCAGACTTGCCGTAGACTCATTTTGACTCGGATAAAAAGCGACAATTAGCAGTTGGATGGTGAGGATCAAGTCTTAGGAAGCTAAAGCTCCTTTCTAATTATCTAGTTTGTCTATCTTACCGAAGCTCGTGGGGGATCTCCTTCTAAATCTAGTCTCATTAATTCGATGTTCTTCCTCTCTTTCACCATTGGTCGCTTCATCCTGCTATGGGTTATTGAAACAATTCCCCCGAAATGGCAAGGGAAAGGCCCTGTGTCATTCTTCATCTGCTTATCGATCGTTTTCCAGCTCATGTTCTGGCTTCTCCCAACCTTTGTTGGATCTTCTGTCTCGTATATTCTACCCTATCCGCTATCTTAACGAATTACTAATAATCGGCAGCGTTTGTTTGCTTGGTTTCTTCTGTGGACCATTGTACCCTTTGGTAACTCAATCTCTGTCCTGGCCTGCGAACTAGCTAACAAAATTAGATCCTGAGAATGTTGACTAAACTCTTACCGAGTCGCTTGCACGTTACGGCTATGGGAATCGGTACCGCGCTCGGTGCTGTAGGAAGTACCGCCTTCCCGATCGCCGCTGGTGAAATTGCTTACCGGAGAGGGTATTTCCCCCTTCTCACTTTGGTTGTAGACTTTCCTTCCTTATAGATTTTTAGGATTTCTATGATCCACCCCCTGCTACTCGGGATGTACGCCACAGAATTGGTCCTCTGGTTCTGTCTCCCGAGGTTGCCGTCGAAGGCCGCAGGTCGGTAGGCATGACTAGAGGAAATGATTGCTCCGTAGCTGTTTTGGAGCTAGCAGAGGCTACGATTCTAGGAGTTAGGTTGGAGTCCGGGCCTCGCTGGGAATGTTCGTTTCCTTCTGCGAATTCAAATTTATTTTGCTGCTTATGCTGCTACAGCTAGAGAGTTACTAGTTGTGATAAAGGTGATAGTCATCCCAATAATCAAGTGATATATAATCGGTCTTCCGGATTGGGATATCATGACTTGACCCAAGAAAGTATTGGATTTCTCTACCCAAAAATGCCCTATTAGAATGTGCAGGACCTCTCCCTTCAAGGGAGACGGGGGTAAAACCTATAACAGATCGTTTGTGTGACGTGTTAAACCGGCCCTAAGCTACCGGTAGGATCTTCGTTTCTTCCACTCCTTTGAGGTTCAGCGGGCCTCCGGAAAGTACCGGTTGAATTTTGCCGCTGAAGAGGAGTGAGATTTTTGATTGATTAGCTAGATCTCGCTTACACACGGATAGGCTTGATAAGTTAATATATCGGAGGTGCTGATCACCTGAAATACCAAAAGGATAAAAATAAGCTAGACAGCGAGAGCGTTAGCTGTCATATAGCCCTCCTTTAAATTGCTAGCCGTATTCCCTGGTGAGGGTCGTTGATACCCCACATGCGAACCTTGAACTGGAACTATCGGTGAGGTTCTATTTGCCTTCCTAGTTGGGTGGTACTTTATATATACCACTTGAGGCCCCGGACGGCTTCCTGTCCGCGGGGTAAATGTACTGTACATCTGGGGTTGAGATGCTAACGCCGGTATGGTATCTGGAATTTTGTCTTCTACAATAATCCTTGCCCCAAATATATTATAATATAGACGTACGGTTTCCACGAACATCCGTCGACCGATCCTCTCGGCAGGTTCTATTCCCGAGAGGTTTTTCTCATTTGGGCGAATTCACCACCCAAGAGTAGGATTTCTTACTCTAGGGGTATAGGCTCGAAGTTTAGAGGTTTTAGATATCTGCCTACTTCACATTTTGATGGCTTGGTAAGATCTTGAATGTTAACTTCATTCCTGGTGGTTGGGGGAGAGACATTATTTATTTTTTCCCCATGCAGATGCTCAAAACAAGCTACCTATATATGCGGCAGGTCTCATAAGCTTATTCATACTCACCCCAATGCTATCCGCTCATCCCCTTCAACAAGAGGTAAAAAAATTAATATCCTATATCACAGTCCGCGGGCTTGAGAGCGCTTATGCTAAGTACCCCTCCCCCCCCCCGAAGACTAGAACGCAGCAATGATCCACCAGTTCGATGTCCAATGCCTAGCAAGAAGAAACCCGGCCCTTAAACCATATCGGAACACATGCTCTCGGAAAAGCAAGTTTCCGACAAGAGCAGGGTCTGACGACATCCACCAGGGGGACAAGGCACCCTCGCCTTGAGCAAATACTACATCGTAGCATGGCTTTTAGACCGATGTGGATCTGGAATTGGATGATAATATTCCGGGGTTGTAGAAGCAGATTGACAAGTGGTGGGGGAGTTGGGAGGTGCACTGACCTCCGGGGGAGTAATATCACCATCTCCCACTAAATACGGCACATCCCCCCTAGCGCTACGCTCCTAAATATATACCTAGTGCGGAGAGCGCTGTAGTTTATCTGGCCGTATATACCTGGTGCGATTCCCGGGCATGTTCTCGGCTGTTCGAACTGTGGGGTTGCCGGAGTTGGGTTTATATTGGCCGCAATGCCCCCTAGAAGGAGAGGCCACTCGCACGACCTGAGCTCCGGACTAAGATGAACCTTTTGATATATGTGGGGCTTGGAGTGTCTGTTATGGGATGATGGTAGAGACGGGTAAGCGGGTATTCATACTGCCGAACAAGGCGATATTCCTGGTGCGCCTCCAGGGTGGAGTAGAGGTCGAGCCGCCGCCGGAAGTGGGGGTTGGGAATGAGTGGGAAGAGACGGTCTGCCCAAGGTGAGAAGATTCCCAACGGTGCTGGCGATACGAGCAAGAGGCAGCGGATTGAGCCTTAGAATATCCTAGTTCCTAGTATAAAGCAGGAGCCCGGTATCGAGTAGGTGCCTGCAATAAAGAGAGAGCCCAATAAGAATATCAACCAAGAACAGGGTTCTCCTATTAAATGGCCCTAGTCAGCAAAGGGTAGTGATCGTTATTAAAGATTTTGATCATGGGAAAGTTTCTCTATGGTAACTACGCATCCTCGAGGGTGACTGCCCGGCCGGGCCTCCTCCTCCCCCGTTCTTGCTTCTCTAACCTTCTGCCATAGCCGCGATTTTAGGGAAGCATCCCTTATCTTCTGCTTTATTCTCGTTCTCTCTCTCCATCGCTTTCTGTTTGGATTACCGTACATTCCCGTTTGAAAAGTTCTCGTTACCCCACTGTATGATACATTCATGTATCATGGTTGTGGCTGGCTTATTAGTATCTTAGGGCTAGCCACAACTACATCCACGCCACAGAAGTCATCTTGAAATGGTTCTCTCTCGCCCGTGGAATAAATGGGCTCCCACATGCACACAGTCCCCAATCGCGCAATCTGTTGGAAATTTGCTGCTCACCACATGCATATATTCCCATGCGCCTTGGTTCAGGAACGCAACCACCGCAACCTGTTACATACCAATTATCTGAAGGCTTTTCTACGACTATTAGCTTCATACCAAAACTCCGACATCAACCCTGCACACCTAATGCAAAAGTATCAAACACATATCAGCCAGCAGCAAAACACGAACACTTGCGATAGTGGAATATCAACAGCATCCGCGGTTATATACTCGATCCTTAGCAGGCTGGTTAACTACATCCTCAGTGAAAGCGTCTTCATCTCGAATACGATTCGACTCAATAGAGGGGAGGGGAGCTGTGTGAAAGAAACCAATCTAATATATGGCATGTGCAAGAAGTGTGCCATGGAGGAAAGGTTCGGTCTCAAGAAGGATATAAGAGGTCCTGTTCTTCCTTTTGTTCATTTGTTATTGTTTTATCATGGTATTCACTCTCTGTTCACATGGTTATCTGCTGCGCGTCAGGGTCATTCATTTTCGCACGATCTCATTCTTCTTTCTTTTTCCTTGAATTCTATTCTCTATTACTATTGTTTGTACTGAAAGCACGATTCCCGGCCGATGACTCTATCGAGAAGCCTTGAGTTCCGGAAGTGGTTTCCTGTAGAAAGGTCCGTAGAGAGCTGGAAGCCAAAAGCAGACAACAAAGTAAGGTTCACGATCTAGGTCAATGCAGTTCGCTCACTAAAAGAAAAGAAAAGAAAAGAAAAGAAAAGAAAAGAAAAGAAAAGAAACCGGACAAAGAAAAGCTTGTCACTCTCGCTTTCAATCGCTTCACTCGCGATGTTGTACGGATGATCGTCTAGCTACAGGAAAACATCAGATGGCTTATGGCCCTTTAAACTGCCAGCTCTTCCTGCCCCGGCCGGGCAACTCCCTCCACCCAATCCAATTGCCCCACATCCCTGCCTCTATACACGACTGCCCGCTCTTTAGTGTTAACTAAACCATTCCCGTGCTATAGCCCATTGCCGTAGAATAAGATATAACTAAAATGTAAAAGCAATAGGAAACCACCTTCATAGCCCCACAGTACCAATAAAAGTTCCGTGGCATCAGGTAATTGGAAACTCCGTCCGCTGTGCATAACCCGATAGTGTTGAAGGCAATCCTCCTCCCCCTTTAAGCCCACCAAAATCTCAACCAAAGGGGAGTCTCCGTTTCCTGACTCCTTTCGCTAAATCACTGTGCATATACCAGCAGTCTGGTAGGGAATCCTATGCAAAGACCTCGCTGAAACACAAATAGAGAAACAAGCCTCCCAATGGGTCGGGGGTTTTTTGGGGTAGCACGGGCTCTTTGTTAGGCCGGGCTGGGTTCAGTGGACTGGGTCGGGCTCGGGGGTGCCAAGCCTGGGTTGCCCGCTGAACCCGATGAATTTTTTGTCTTAGGTTCGTCATTTTTGCCATACTTTTACGTCATGATTAGAATGAAACCTGGAGTCTGAGGACATAGAATTCCGGAACATTACTTAGCTCTAGTGGAAAGGTGAAAGCGGAATCATGTTCTAATGGAGATAGTTGCAGTGAAAAGCAATAACAGTGATTAGTGGTCTTGGATTAGGGTTTGGAAGGTAAGAAATGGAGCAACTTCCAGAGGCGAACACGGAGTCTACTTGTTTCTGTTAAAGTTTTCACGTAGGTTCCATATCCACGACACAAACTACAACAATGAACGTTTGACTTAGGATCAACTTAGTTTGGAAAATGTGGGAGAACATAGGAGTTGAAGTTGTAGTGCGTTTGGGTAAAAGGTTAGGTGCAGCGGAAATGTTTGGGATGATGCAGGAACTCGCACTAGAGGTACTAAATTTTTGGAACTAAGAGATGGAACGAACAAGTGCCACACTACGAGGTTAGCAAAACAGATAAAGGTACCAGGAACGTTTGGGAATAGAGGAACTCTGTAAGTAAACGAAACAGAGGTAAGGGATTAAGGGACGCCTTGTTTTGGAGGAAGTTTGAGGGTGTTATGTGAAAGAAAGGAAGCGGTGATCGGACGAGTGTGGAGAACTTGGACGAAGTTGAAAGAATGTTTTTCTGTGCAGTCAACTTTGTATATATATAGGACACCGCTGGCGATGTCGAAAGAATAAGGACTAATACACACTCTACCGATCATAGCCTATATTTGAGAGTTTCCACCCCCCCCCCATTTTTTTTCCAAGTCTTCTTCTGGCCTCACATCTTTCTTCACAGTCCAGCCTATTGAAAATCCTGTTCAAGATATAATACTCCTCCAAGTCCTATGGATAACCACACATATCTCTGTGTCTACGACCTGTTCCTATTTCTCTGTACACTCCCGTGATAACAAAGAAAAGACATTTCGGATAAAATCCTTTATAGAACTTGATAATTCTCCCGTACCCATTCCGTCAGCATATCGCCTGAACTATCCTCCCCACTCCCGTAACGAAGCCAAGAACACCCCGCCCAACAGCAGCCTCTTCCTCATCTCTCTGCTATTCATGAATCACTTCTGCCTCGTTCACCAACTATTTCTATTATCGATTGTGTATTCTGATAATTTCACACTGCTGCAAACATACATTTAACTCCTTTTCCTTTACCCACCCATCCACTAGGTTCATTGGGTTGGCTCGAGCTTTCCTTCCTTGGGTTGGGTTGGGTCGGGCTCAATATTGGTTGGGCTTGGGCTGGGTCGGGTTGGCTCTTTTTAACCCGGGCTGGCCCATTGGAAGCTTGATATATTTCTCTTAGAGAAATAGATGAGTAATTTATAGTGCAAACGGACCTAAGCATACGGCACTAATAAAACGGCAATCTCAATCCATCATTTACAGAAGAAACCGGAAGAGAAAATTTAATGATCCAAAAGGTACGGTTGGACAAATAAGAAAAAGGTGATCATGCAGGAAGGAGGAGGATCAATAATTAGAGGTCCGAGCAAGGTTAATGAAACGCAATAAAAAGTGACAAGTGAAGTAGGGAAATACCTTCACACCTCTTGATTCGACCTACTACTGAACCTCGAAATCCCCACCCCAATCCCAGCATTAAATACCTGGGGGATCTCCGATAATTATACATATGACTTACATTGCGGGGAGATGATGAATCGCGTCTTCAAAATAGGCTATGTTCGGTAGAGAGTCCTGCGGTCCTTGTTCTTTCTGTGCTTCCAGCAGCGTCCTATATATACACAAAACTCTCTTACAAGAAACACCCTTCTTCGCCATCGTTCAAGTCTGTTCTTCCATCACCGTCTCTTGTCTTCCAAACCACACCCTTAACTTTCCTACAGATTTCGTCCTTCAATCCCTTCGCCCGTTTCAACTACTTACAGACTTTTCCTGAACGCTCCTTTCCAAACTTTCTTGATACCTTCGCCTGTTTCGCTATCATCAAAGTGTGACACTCGTTCGTTCCATCCTCTAGCTAACTCTAGTTCCAAACCTTCAGTACCCCTAGTCTGATTCGTGAATCTTCCCGAAACATCTCCGATGCACCTAACCGTTCACTCATACACGCCATTGCTTGAACTTCCATACCTCCCAACAATCTCTAAACAAAAACTCTCCTTATCCTCACTTCCGGTGTAGTAACTGTGTCGCAGATATGGAACCTTCGTGAATATTTTAACATTGCGAACAAATTTGCAAGCTCAGGTATAAGTTAATGACCAATGCAGAAGGGAAACAAAGTCAAGGATAATATATCAGAGGCACGCGTCGTATCCCCCAAGAAGCCGAGGAGGTTGAGAGGGAGGCAAAGGGGGTCTGGGGGACGCCGATAGCAGCGGTCAAAGAGTTGAAGAGGGTAACGAAGCCTGGAGCTGGTCGACCGCAAACAAGGCTGGGATTGGAGGTTTCTACGCTTGCAGTAGATTCGCCACCCCCTCTTGGCCCTTGATAGACGCACAGTAGAGGGGGATGTGACCATTTTTGTCTGGCTTGCCGGTGTTGAGGTTTTTCCAGTGCAAAATTTGCTTCACTAATCGCTCTTACCCTTTCATTGAAGCCTACAATTGCGGCGCCTTGCGTCATTGTCTAGCCTGCCGGGGTCGACCTCTTGCCGGTCTAAGAATTGCTTCACCACTGACTGGTGCCCTTTTATTGCAGCCCACCAAAGTGGTGTCTTGCCCCCATTGTCTGGCTTGTAGCTGACGTCTTTCCGGTCTAAGAGTTGCTTCACCACTAACTCGTGCCCTTTCATTGCAGCCCATAAAAGTGGTGTCTTGCCCTCATTATCTGGTTTGTCGGGGTTGACGTCTTGCCGGTCCAAGAGTTGCTTCACCACCAACTCGTGCCCTCTTGTTGCAGCCCATGAAAGTGGTGTATTTTCTTCGTTGTCTGGTCTGTTGGGGTTGACGTCCTGCCGGTCTAAGAGTTGCTTTACAACTAATTCGTGCCCTTTCATTGCAGCCCACAAAAGTGGTGTCCTACCCTTATTGTCTGGCCTGTCGGGGTCGACGTCTTGCCGGCCTAAGAGCTGCTTCGCCACTGACTCATGCCCCCAAGCTGCAGCCTGGATGAGGGGTGAAATTCCACGGTGGTTTGACTTTTCGGGGCCGACGCCTTGCCGGTCTAGAAGTTTCTTCACCACCAGTTCATGCCCTTGGCCTGCGGCCCAGAAAAGTGGTGTCCTGCCCTTGTTGTCTGGTTTGTCAGGGTTGACGTCTTGCCGGTCTAAGAGTTGCTCCACCACCAACTCGTGCCCTTGGCCCGCAGCCCAGCAAAGGGGTGTCTCGCCCTCGTTGTCTGGCTTGTCGGGGTTGACGTCTTGCCGGTCTAAGAGTTGTTTCATAACTAACTCGTGCCCTTTCATTGCAGCCCATAAAAGTGGTGTCTTGCCCTCATTGTCTGCTCTGTCGGGGTCGACGTCTCGCCGGTCTAAGAGTTGCTTCACCACTGACTCGTACCCACCAGCTGCAGCCTGGATGAGGGGTGAAATGCGACGGAGGTTTGACTTTTCGGGGGTGACGTCTTGGCGGCCTAAAAGTTGCTTCACCACTGACTCGTGTCCTTCTGTTGCAGCCCATGAAAGTGGTGTATTGTCTTCGTTGTCTGGTTTATCGGGGTTGACGTCTTGCCGGTCTAAGAGTTGCTTCACCACTAACTCGTGCCCTTTCATTGCAGCCCACAAAAGTGGTGTCCTGCCCTCAATGTCTGAGCTGTCGGGGTCGACCTCTTGCCGGTCTAAGAGTTGCTTCAACACTAACTCGTGCCCTTGACCCGCAGCCCAGCAAAGTGGTGTCCTGCCCTCATTGTCTGGTTTGTCAGGGTTGACGTCTTGCCGGTCTAAGAGTTGCTCCACCACCAACTCGTGCCCTTGGCCCGCAGCCCAGCAAAGTGGTGTCTCGCCCTCGTTGTCTGGCTTGTCGGGGCTGACGTCTTGCCGGTCTAAGAGTTGCTTCACCACTGACTCGTACCCTTTCATTGCAGCCCACAAAAGTGGTGTCCTGCCCTCATTGTCTGGCTTGTCGGGGTCGACGTCTTGCCGGCCTAAGAGCTGCTTCGCCACTGACTCGTTCCCCCAAGCTGCAGCCTGGATGAGGGGTGAAATTCCACGGTAGTTTGACTTTTCAGGGCTGACGCCTTGCCGGTCTAAAAGTTGCTTCACCACTAATTCATGCCCTTGACCCGAAGCCCAGAAAAGTGGGGTCCTGCCCTCATTGTCTGGTTTGTCGGGGTCGACGTCTTGCCGATCTAAAAGTTGCTTCACCACCAACTCATGCCCATGACCCGCAGCCCAGCAAAGTGGCGTCTCGCCCTCGTTGTCTGGCTTGTCAGGGCTGACGTCTTGCCGGTCTAAGAGTTGCTTCACCACTAACTCGTGCCCTTTCATTGCAGCCCATAAAAGTGGTGTCTTGCCCTCATTGTCTGGCCTGCCGGGGTTGACGTCTTGCCTGTCTAAGAGTTGCTTCACCACTGACCCGTGCCCTTTCATTGCAGCCCACGAGAGTGGGGTCTTGCCCTCGTTGTCTATCTTGTCGGGGTTGACGTCTTGTCGGTCCAAGAGTTGCTTCACCACTAACTCGTGCCCTTCTATTGCAGCCCACAAAAGTGGTGTGTTGCCCTCGTTGTCTGGCTTGTCGGGTTTGACATCTTCATGTCTCAGCAATAGCTCCACCGCCTCCGGCTCCCCGCCCCTCACCGCCCATATCAGTGGAGTCACGCCAGCAATATCTCCCTGATTGGCATCACAGCCGTTCACTCCTAATAGACCAGACATTAGATTCACAATTCCGAAAAATGATACACAGTGCAGTCCACCGAACAGCGAAGCATTGACATCTTTAGAATCATCCGGATCTAACATTTGCTCAAAAAGTGAGCTGGCGGTTACATGGTTTCCATACTGGTCCAAGAGCTCCATTGCAAGTAATATCGCGCTATCTGAGAGTTCTCTCCTTGCATGGATCCCCCAATATCGCGAACTATATTTGAGGAAGGGCATGATTGGGGGGTCAGGTTGGCGTTTGGCCGGAAGGGCCTTGACCTGGTCTGAATTAAGATAAGTCAAGCAGGTTTCCGCCATCTCCAAGTGAGCCCGGGGGAAAAGGTTGCGATGAGTAGAGAGGTACTCGCGGAGTGTGTGGTGGGCCAATCGGGCGGTCGAGGCTTCCCTATCTACCGTGATCAGCCCTTGGCAGCAGGCGAGCAACGTCTCTATTGCAGGGATATTGTCGCTATTGAAGTGTGTAGACCCAATCTCTACAGCAAGCGCATGGCATAGTTCGTCTACCTGTAATGGCCTTTCCGAATGACATATCCACATCAGCGTAGTCATAGCGAGCTTTGCTTCCTCCCCTTCTTGAACCCTTATCCGCTCCAGAGTTGTCTCGTATGCATCTCCCAGCCCTAACCCATCTCCCATCGCATTCAACCTATTTCGCCTCCGATGGATTGTCGTCTCTCTCAGGACTGTTTCAACCTTAAGGGAAGCCAATAGGAATCTTTATTTAAATCTATCAGTATACAACTCACAACGGTTTCCTGGAATCCATGCCGGTACTCACGTTTCAGAGATCTCTTCTGGGATGCTCTTCATAATGTCATTCTCTAGGAAACTATCCATCGCCTCGGGAGTTGTGTCTTTCCCCAGTCTCGCTCGCAGATATGTCACTATATCGTCCTCTCGAGGGACTATTAATACACTTGTTGCCCTCCCACATAGTTCCTTCTCAACCACCCCTCGGATATGTGACCTTCCGGTGATGAAGACTCGTGTATTTGGAGACCCACGGAGAATCTGTCCCAATGCGCCAAGAACCTCCAGTCGATGACTTGGAACGCATTCGTCGAGTGCGTCAATGCAGATGAATGTGCGCTGTGAAGATGTAACAGCCGCACACATTTTCACAATATCGGGAAGTTGCAGCCTCCGCCCGCCAATCGCCCTCTTCTGGCCCCGAAATTTCTGCAGGATTTCCGCCGGAATTGCTCCTAACCCACTCAGAAGCTGTTTGAGCAGAGAGCCCAGCATATTTGTCGGAGACTGGGCCTCCCGGGAAGCGAAGTCGTAGTAAAAGCAAGCGACTACCATATCCTGTTTATTGACCTGGTCGCATAAATAATCTACAACCACAGAACTACCATCGTGACCTGTCAGCAATTATGTCCCTAGTTCTCCGCTAGTAGCCTCTCGTACCAGATGAAGCTCTTGCCGACCCCTGGCTCGCCGTAGCAGAACAAGGCCGGGTGGCCAGGTCCATCATTCTCACTACCATCATACCAGCCCTTGAACTCTTTCGTTTCCAGTAGCCAGCTCCCTACACTATCCACCCGCTGCTCGCAAATATCCTGATGCCGCACCTGGGGCTCTAAGGGCGACAGCCAGGCCAGGATTTTGGGCTCCTCATCGGTAGAGATAAAGAAAAGGTTATTCGACCCATTGAAAGAATTGATGTTATCTGTAAAGGCTCGAGACATCCTTCGCTCTCTGCTGCTTGAAATACTATAGAGAATTGGTTGCCGAAGACCCTCGGACCGGTTGACAAAGATCGAGTAAGTTTCCAGAAAGAGGGGTTCATCGCTCAGCCCCGTGATCACCTAAATGTAGCCCAATCAATGGGCCAGGAATTTGTGAAACCAAAACCCTTGCGCTGGTGTTTTTGCCTGAGTGCCGCGGAGGCCAAGGCTCCTGAAGAACAACCCCACTTCGCCCTCGCCAGCCTCGTTACTCTCTCATAAAGAGAGATTGTGAATATCCCACACCCCCCCCCCTTATGACTTCAAGTACGGGAGCAATCAGTGGTTCTAAATCGATCTAAAGGTCATAAATTGTCTCTTTTCTGAACCCTAACAGATCTGTCCCAGCACTATCTGTAATTAAATCTATGAAGCAAGGCTTAACCGAGGCTGCAAGGCTGATATAACGGGAGGGATAAGCCTTTATCCATCATTCCGTAGAGTCCTATGCCCAAGAAACCTAGCCAAGGAAATAAACATATCTGGAAAGTGTCCTTCATTTGCTAGAAACTATGACCCCGTTTACCTAACAGTCTTGTTCTCAAATTTTCGTGATGAAACTTGACGGTAGTGCCTCAACCAGGACATACGGTCTAAAGGCATTAACCCAATTTTCCAACGCCCTAAACCTTTGCTGATAGACGGTCAAAACATAACATAGTCTCACAGATGAGTTTGCAAATTCCGCCGGACGCTGGATGGCACCCTACCGCAGGTAAGCACCATATACCTATCTGCAAACCTCCACACTCCTCCCACGGTCAGGCCCACTCTTAAGTTAACCGTCGGTACCGTCTCGAGCTGCTAGACGGCGGTCTATGGATAAACGGGCCCTAACTACTCAAGTAGTAAACTGAGGCATATTCTACACATTCTCTCGGTGCCCTGGCAGACTAACGGATGTAGTAGAGATAACAATATACAGTTCATGATTATACCAATGTGAGTACGAGGACCTTGCGAACGGGAGTGTATAAGACTCGGATACTATTAGAATTTCCGCCCTACCCCCCCACTTTGCGTTCGGCAAGAAGAACAATAGCCTCTCAGGCCGTCATGATACAGCCCTTGAAAACTCTCCACCATAGCTCGGCACTGGGCATTGCTGTGCTGCCACAAATGGCCCCCGGGTCTAAACGTCCCGCCATGAACAGCGCCATACCATGGAAGGAAACATACAGTGACCATAATCACCAAAACTACCTTTCCCCGGCTGGCAAGCTGAATTCAGCACCGGGGTCTAGCGCATACTGGAAATCGATTGCTCAGGATATCGCCCAGCTGGAACCCCACTGCAAGGGAAAGAGTGGCGAAACCCAAAGACCCCCCGGTATTTCAAATATACTGTAGTCGGGGTAGTACTCGGGGATTATCAACCGAATAGAAGCAGATTCCGCCATGAAAATAAGTAAGGCCTCTGCTACTTCTTATTCGGCCTCCCGGAGCAGTCGGCTCCCGCCGTGCACGGAAACACGAACACAAGCTCGCGCCGAGCAGCCTCTTTGCTTATCCTCTGGAATACCCTCTAGGGCCCCTTCCTTAACCCGTCAGGACTCAGTCTCTCAGCGCTGTTGCATAACAGATGGGGAAATTGATCGGAATTTGCTGGCTGGGAATTGTGTGCGTGGACACCTTAAGAAATAGATTGGGTAAGTTAATCACTTGATACATTAATTTATAATGTTTCGCTACGCCCGGCTGCTGCATTCAATCGCTTTAGATATCCTATGATGGGTCGTTCATAGGGGAACGGCGAGGCAGGGGCCGGAGGGACTCAGGTAACTTGGAATAATGAGCAGCACCGGCAAGATTCATCTCGAGCTAATTAGTCCGGTACGATAAAGTCCCTTAAGAAATACACCTTCGCTTAATCCTTGATAGCTGGGGCTGATCTTGTTTTAAGTATTTTACTTAAGCCTACACACCGGGCCCAAGTTGGTGCAAGGAGCTCACCTAACTTAGACTGAACCTTGACGACAAATAAACTTTCCGATGGGAAAAAGTGCTAACAGTGCTGCGTGCTATTACCGGTACAGTGCTTCGCCTACAGAAATAGAGAACTACCAACAGATATCTACTAAAAGATTATAGGGCAGTTGGGCTCAGTGGATCCAATCCTAGGTTACCGAACGACACAAAACTTCTATTGGTGCGAACAACGGTGATAGACAAAGATATAAGGGAACAACAAAAAATAAAGAGATCATGTGCAAGAACGAATGACTTTGACAAGACAAGAGATGACCGTAGAACCGTGAGAGAAAGATGCGATGAGTGAGATGATAACTAAACCAACAAAGAGAAGAACAGGTTGCCTTATATCCTTATCAACAGAAAACCTTCTTCCCCGGCACACTTCCTGCGCATGCCGGATTCGTCTACCACTTTCCATCTCAACATCGCCCCCCCGTTTCACTTTGCCGGGACACTTCCAAGGTAGAAGCCCCATGGCCGAGGATAGAGTTATACCACCTGCCTCGGGTTGGGTAGATCGTCGAGGGTAAAGTAGATGTTCAGCTGTCAACTATGTTTGTGTTTCATTGTTGGTGGATCGGTGTTTGATACTGTCGCATCAGGTATGCAGGGTCATGGCGTTGAATCGTAAGAAGCTAACCGCTGTTGAAGCAATCGTCCGTTTAACGATATCGTGGTTGGGTTTTGCCTTATCCAGGAACGAAAGTATGTATGATATGTGGTGAGCAGCCTAAAACTGTCCATCTCCAATAATATCGGGACCAATTAAAGTTCCAGAGTTTACATATTCAAACCACAAACCAAACTGGGAAGGAAGCACCATCAAAAAAACATTCTCATAACCCGCAGCTTCCAACAAGTTCTTTCCCCTGCCCCCTCGCACAGCAGCCAGAGCGACAATCAAAACTGAAAAATCAAAATCAAAGTGGCTTTTGCATCGATCTGGAAACAGTGCAATACCAGCGACACGGTGGGTCAAGACATAGCAAGCCAGAGGTCAAGACCCGGGATAAGCAAAAATGGGTATAAAAAAGAACTGGCCCCGTAGGGACCATTTCAGTTTTTACACTGAAAAGAACAGATACTACACTTGATCTAAGCCAAAAGGCAAAGAGAGCTGGAGAAGAAAGGAAAGAAAAGGTCGCGAAGGTGGGAAGGGAGTATTTATACTCCTCGAGATGGGATTTTTGGCCGACAGTTTTGGCCGCTGGTAAATAGGAGTTGTTCCTCAGGGGCGTGGCCCCAAGCACAATGAACTACTTCTTAGTTTTCTGTACTTACTTCTCGCGCTGCTCAGCACTGCTCCACGGTTTCCAGGGATATTTCATTTATGAGCAGTAGGCTGCTAAATAGTTCTCCTCTCGGGAAGGCTGCTATGTGAGGGTAATTTCCATATTGCCATTCGTTACTCTACTTGAAAGACAGGCTACTAGTTTTAGCGAGTGAAAGTGAGTTCGCTTGATCTGTGCAAGTAGATTCCCCATGGGGGAACTTGCGGACCTACTGCAGCATCCTACGAGCACCATAAATTACGGTTCCGAGTCCACCCCACACTATAGGTGGCATTTTTGGAGGCAAACAGCAGGATCGGAAGCCATTCAGTTACCATAAGAACACGAATAATCGGACCATGTTCTAGGACGTTGGAGTTGCCGCTCCTTGTAAGGTCAAGTGTTCCTTTCTCTTGATGTGTCTCGGAGAGCAGGGTTTTAGGCGTGTCTTTAGCCTCGCAGAGGAGGAAATTTTAGACTAGCTAGCACGTGGTCCGATTATTCGAGTTCTTATGGTGCTCCTATCGAGAGTGCTGGCACGCAAGATGCTAAAGATTTCGGAGGCATATTCATTGCGGCACCCTCCCCAAATGTCTTAAGTTAAAGTATTTTTTATAGCGATGCTAGTATAAGTCGTAATAGTATGGCCTCTGTCCTACTATAACTGTACATTTTCCAAGTATGATATATGATACATTAACATTTGTAGCATAGATGAGAAGAACAAGAGAAGAAAGGAAAGAAAGTGTAGGGAGAGGGGGATGCATCGAAAGAAAGTCTGTAGTAACCCGAAGGCCGTGGGAGATTTAGAGATTGTGGAAGGTTGTGCTAAACTTCCCGCTGAAGGGGCTGCCGTGACCAAGGAGCCACTAATGTGAGATGTGGGAATAGAGCTTTGGGGGACATGGCGTGATAAATGGCCCTCGGAATAGGATAGCTGCTGGATTATGAAGACAAGAGGGGAAATGCAGAAAGAGTGACAATATCTACGGGAGGGTATGGTACGCTCGTACGCTGAAGGAGGGGCAACGGAAGGGGTAGGATCGCCGGGATGGGTTCTTTGCTACCATAGGGAGGCCGTGCGGCTGGGGTTCGAAAATGGGAACAAAGTGTTATATCTCGTCGGGATTCGGGAGGGCGGGCAGCGCGTTCACGTTCCCTACTGACACCCTGGTCCTTCCTTCCTTATAGCAGCAGACGAGAGGCCGGCAAGGCCTCATGCGTTGGCTTATAGGGGTTGACCTCTTACCGTCCTAGGAGTCGCTTAACCACTGTGACATCCCTACTTTGGGTAGCTTACGAGAAGGGCGTTCCACCCCAACCGTTTGCCCGCTCATTGGTGTTGATATCGCCCCGTTCTAGCAGTGGCCTTACTGCCTCCTTATCTATATTTAGGGTGCACACGAAATTCAAGCGTGGCCGTAGTTATCTGGCCTATCGGGTCGACCCCATCCCGTTCCAGCAGCATCTTCACAACTTCCTCATGACCATTCACCGCAGCCCACGAAATTGGAATTTGGCCATGGCTATCTGGTCTATCAGGTTGATCTCCCCCCGTTCCAGCAGCATATTTGCCACCGCCTCATGCCCATTCACGACAGCCCACAAGATTGGAGTTTGGCCGTGGTTATCTGGCCTATGGGGGTTGACGTCTTCGCGCCCCAGCAGAATCTTTACCACTGACTCATGCCCGTTCACGGCAGCCCACGAAATTGGCGCTCGGCCGTGATTATCTGGCCTATCGGGGTGGACCTCCTCCCGTTCTAGCAGCATCTTCACCACCGCCTCATGTCCATTTACGGCAGCCCACAGGATTGGTGTTTGACCGTGATTATCTGGCCTATCGGGGTCAACGCCCTCCCGTTCTAGCAGTATCTTCACAACTTCCTCGTGTCCATTCATGGCAGCCCACGAAATTGGTGTTTGACCGTGATTATCTGGCCTATCGGGATCAACAACCTCCCGTTCTAGCAGTATCTTCACAACTTCCTCGTGTCCATTCATGGCAGCCCACGAAATTGGCGTTTGGCCGTGGTTGTCCGGGATATCGGGGTTGACTTCTCCCCGCTTCAGCAGTATCTTCACAACCTCCTTGTGTCCATTCACGGCTGCCCAAGATATTGGAGTTTGGCCATGGCTATCTGGCCTATCGGGGTTGACCTCTTCCCGCTCCAGCAGCATCCTCACCACCGCCTCATGCCCACCCTCGGCAGCCCACGAGATTGGTGTTTGGCCGTGATTATCTGGCCTATCGGAATCAACGTCCCCCCGTCCTAGGAGCAGCCTCAACACTGCTGCATGCCCATTCACGGCAGCCCACGAGATTGGTGTTTGGCCGTGGTTATCTGGCCTATCGGGATCTACCCCGCCCCATCCCAGGAGCAGCTTCACTACTGCCTCATGTCCGTTCTCAGCTGCCCACGAGACTGGCGTCTGGCCATAGTCATCTGGCCTATCGGGGTTGATCTCCCGTTCCAGCAGCATCTTCACTACTGCGGCATGCCCGTTCTTGGCAGCCCATGATATCGGTGTCCTGCCCCACCCGTAGTCTGGTCTATCGGGATTAACCTCCTCCCGTCCCAGCAGCAGCTTTACCACTGCCTCGTGTCCATTTTCGGCAGCCTGTGAGATCGGTGTTTGGCCGTAGTTATCTGGCCTATCGGGGCAGATGTCCTCTCGTCCCAGTAGCAGCCTCGCCACCGCTTCATGTCCATTCCTAGCAGCCCATATGAGAGGTGTAGCACCAGTGTCATCCACACAGTTCGTATCAAAATCACCCATCTCTATCAGAGCCCTCACAATATCGGCAAGCCCGAACATAGACGCACAGTGGAGCCCCCCGAACTTGCAATAGTCCACAATAGAACGAAGAGAATATTGACCAAGAGTGTGTTCCAAGAGTAGCTTAATTGATATATGACCTTCGTAGTGACTAAAGAGTCGCAGCGCGAGTGCTTTCCCACGGTTTGTGAGTTCCTTCTTCATGTGGGCCCCCCAGTATAAGGCTGAATATTCCAGAAAGGGTGAGTGTTGAGTGCCCTGAACGTAGGAGTCTGAGAGGGCCATTACCTGCTGCGAGTTCAGATACGTCAAACAGGTCTCTGCAATTGTCGAGTGGGGACTCTGGAAAAGATTGTGGTGACTAGTCAAATACGCTTGAAGCGTGTGGTGTATCAGCCGAACAGGCGACCCTTCCTTATCCAGCATGGCAAATCCTTGGCAGCAGTTTAACACCGTCCAGATAGAAGAAACATTGTCACCATTGTAGTCAGTCGATCCTATTTCGACCGCCAAGGCCTGACATAGCTCCTCTGCTCCAAGCGGCCGCTCCGAATGACATATCCACATCAAAGCAGTCATCCCGAGTCTTGATCTCTGACCCCCCTGTGCCTTTATCCGATCTAAGGTTGAGTCATAGGCATCCTCCAGGCCCAACCCATCTGTCATTGCCCGGAGCCTTTCCCGCCGCCGATGGATGGTCGTCTCCTGCAGAATTGCATCTACATTTAGAGAGACTAACAGAAACCTAGACACACATCTGTCAGCAGATAGACTGGATAGGTTTTCCCATCTAACCAATCGTACTCACATCTCCGAGACAGTCTCCGGAACCGTCCTCATAATTTCTGCCTCTAAGCTCTCGTCCATCTCATCGGGGGTGGCATCTTCTACAAGTTTTGTGTGGATGTACCGGATAACGTCACCCTTTCGGGGGCTTATCGAGACAGCTACTACGCCTTCAGGGAGACGCCTTTCCACGTCACTACGGACATGTGGTCTTCCCGTTAGGAACACCCGTGTGGTTGGAGACATTCTAGTGATGTCCCCGAGTGAAAGAAGGATCTTGGCTCGATCTGCTGTAGCACATTCGTCTAGGGCGTCAACGCAGATAAAGGTGCGCCGCAAGGACGAGAGGCTCCCTAACAGCTTCACGGTCTCAGGAATTAGCAGCCGATGACCGCCGATGACCCTTTTGTGATTCCGGAATGCATCCATTATTTCATTAGGAATTTGCTTTAAACCACCGACGACCTGCTTGAGTAGAGCACGCAATATACTGGCCGCAGACTGCTCCTTTTGGGCCATAAAGTCTAAATAGAAAATATCCTGATTTGTTCTCTCAAATATCGCATCTCTCACCTAATATAAGTCTTGCCGACCCCCGGATTGCCGCAACAAAATATGGCCGCCTGCGGCGATTCACCTTGGTCATCAGTACTGCGCCAGCTTTGAAACTGCTCAGTGCCCAGAAGCCAGTCACCCACACCGTCAACCCGGCGTGCTTGGATGTCGCAGTGCCGTAAATGGGGCTCGAGGGGAGACAACCAAGTCAGGACTTCAGATCGGTCATCATTCACGGTATTAGCCGGAAAGTCACCCCAAATATTGTTGTTGGTGTTGAAACTGTTTTTGCTGTGGGAGTCGTGGAGGGGGTTAGGAGAGGGAGTATTTGGAGAGACGGGATCAAAAAGGTGGCAATCATATCCAGAATCAGGATTATGAGGGAACCTGGTAACAAAGCTAGAATCTCGAGACATTTTTTTGCTGTGAACTGCTGGGGATGGAGGTTGAGGAGAAGTTGACAAGGCACCGTGGCGTTTGATGAGAATTCAGAGTAAAGGGCGGGCATCCGTCCAGTGCATCAGTCTCTATGGCGGAAGAGAGCGGGGTCGGTTGTATTGCCAAGCCAGCCAGCCAGGGTTGGTGGGTAAGGAGAACTAGGGCCGGTCACACACGTACGAATGTGGGCGATTTGTAGAATGCAGAGAGGCCCGGGGGATAAACTCAGGTGGTGGATAGGGAGCTTGGAGCGAGGCTTCGCTTCGCTTGGCAAGTACCGGGGGTTGAGGAAAAGCGCATACTAAACTCTGCCAAGAGTTCGACAGACTTTCCGACAACCCCCGGTGTGGGTGTCGGGGTATTTCGGGCCCAGTGACACAAACACACTCCCGCAACTTCTTGCTCGAAAAAACGGGAAAACCTACCGTAAAATCTCACTATCTCCGACCAGTGACGAATATCCCTGTAAATCGCGACATCAGCCCACGATGGGTTTAGTTTGCTAGGTTAACGAGATCCAACAAGACGGAATGACTCAGGCTATACTGTGTCAGGAAAGCACTAGTCCTTCTTAAGGACTTTTGACTGAGAATCCAGAGATTAGAAGCTGATGGAGATAGTGGATTTCACGAGATTTTACGGTATTGAATGCCGGCGGAACTCGGACCTCTCTACAAACTACCATCCAAGTTTTGTTATGCTAGCAAAAACACAACGTCTCACCCACCAATTCCTTGTGATGCCAAACTGGGTAATAAGGATGGTCTCAACACGGCTTGGCAGGGTGGTTTCCCTGATTTTTCCTAAAAAGGAGATTTATTGCTAATTCTACGGAGGTATCATACTTATTCGCGACAGGGGTAAAGTATTGGAACAAAGTGGGGTCATGATGGCCAATGCGAAATTTCCTTTATTCAGATCCCAAGATATCCTAGAGGGAAAATAACCACTCTTCCTTCTGTTTATCGCACATACATTCGCCCCCATGTTTGTTCA
>Ga0307510_10001496_pt1 | contig 25800 bp, 22 predicted proteins | sample 12_EM_MG_FD_207224 | JGI IMG/M metagenome (GOLD analysis project Ga0307510, IMG submission 207224) | Populus trichocarpa ectomycorrhiza microbial communities from riparian zone in the Pacific Northwest, United States - 12_EM | ecosystem: Host-associated > Plants > Roots > Unclassified | place... | reverse complement strand
TTCTCCATCTGAGCCCTAGGACGGGGACTGCCCTGTCGTCGTATTTTTACTTCATCTCACGTTGACCATTCTGTCTGTTATTCATAGATATCCTTATTTGTCTGTAGTGCATTGCCATCCATTTGTCTGTAGTGCATTGCCATCCATTTGTCATGGTGCATCGAAGTCCTTTACATCATAGGAGAATTGCTGCATAGAAGAAAGAGAATGAATAAAAGTCTCATTTTATGTTTCTCTGACACGAGCGACGACGCGAGCCGAGCCGAGCCGAGCGCTCGGTTTGAATTTCCGTTCGCGTGCGCAGTATGTGTGCCAAGCCAAGCGAGCCATCCAGCATCCAGCCAAGAATAGATAGATGACCAACTGAGAGCTCTCGTCTTGTCTCCCCATATCGTACTGTCTTCGTAACACAGTCGTACCACCCCCTCTTACTCGCATATTCCAGCGATTGCATCAAACCCCATATGTTTCGTGAGCCCCCACCATTGCCCTTTACTTAGTTCTGTCGCTGACATCCCCTATTCATCCTACTGTAGTCTTCATCCCCCTCCTTTGTGCGTGCAGATCTTCACCCCTCTATCCCCCCTCTAATTCATTATTCTCCATAGTTGGCCTTCAGGACAAGCTCAAGGTCATTGACGGCAACCCTCGCGTCTGTCCCAAATGCCATAACGGTAAAGTCCACAATCCAGAATCCACCGTTCGTTTCCCGCTAACACTTGAGATGATCCGGCTGTTTGTTCGTATCTATCTCCCTCCATCAGTGACTGTTGTTCGCGCCACTTCTCGCATGTGGTTTTCGTTCTTTTTCGTGCGCGTCATTCCCCTCAGGAAGGACCAGATCTGGATATGTTCAACGTGTAACTGGAAAGTTCCCGTTCAAGTCGGGTACGTCATAAGCACACCCAGGGAATCGTCTCACCTTCTCTAATTCGGATATGTCCTTAGATGGGAACCTGCTCTGCCAGCAGGGAATGTAGGATGGGGAGCTTACCAGCCGGGATATCAGCATGCATACCAGAGTCCGCAGGCGATCGGGTACCAGCCCTCTTACGACAGCCCACCACATGGCTACTGAAATCCTCTGCCCTTCCTTCTTCCATTTCTCCTGCCTCTTTATCCGTTCACCATGATGCCGTGTATCACCACCACCTGTCCGTTGTTGCTTGTATGCTTCCGTGTAATTAACCAAGTTTCATTTTGGCCTTTCAAACGTTCGCGCTGTCACCACTAATGCGAGTTTTGAGTTCTCACCCGCGTTTTACACCCTCCATGCATTGCCAGTCTGACTATCAATGTCCCTGCAAGCTTTCCAGGCCTTCGGTAAACCCTACTGCAGATCCACCAATCCGACCAGTGCAATCGTGCAGGTCAAGCCAGGCCCAGGCGTGACCAGCCAGCCATACGGACTATGCACAGTTTACGACCTTTAGTGCTCCCACCGAGAGGTCAACGGATTCTTGACCGTATCGCATTCGCGCTGGAAGCCGACAAGAGCCTCCGAAGCGTTCGTTGATTGTTAGGTCGGGCAGACCATGAGCACAGGTAAAATAGCAATTTCGACGTGGTGAACAACATAAACATTCTCCTTTGTCAGTAAGATGCGAGGAATACCGTAACAAAGCAAAGTGGCCTCAAAAATCCAGTCGCTGGAACTCAACCTGGTATGAATGCACAACCAATCTTTCCTCCTTTGTACGAACTCGACACATACACTATTGCCCTTTTGGTATGCCCCCAATTCAACCAACCATCATCGCCCGTAATGTTTCTCTCTCAAACTCACATCGATGGAATCGATCACGTACCCACATTCTTTGTAATTGGCATCGCCGGCTGAGAACGAAGCCGGCAATTTCCGCATGGTTGCATCTGACCTACTATATCCTTTCCCCTCTTCTATCGCCGCTGTATATTCTTCAGAACGCTTGTGCACCAGTGGATGGACCCAAGACGAACGTTGTACCCTAATCCAGGACAGCGATGGGAGAGGAGAGCCGGGGACCTGTGAGGACGTGGACGCCGAGAACACAGGGCCACCTTCAAGCGAGATGGCGCGAAGAGTGAGCTTGCAGCAATTAGGAGCAGGTTGGGAACCATTATCGACACCGGTAAAGATGGTGTTTGTGCGATCGTCGGGAGAAAAAAAACTCGCGGGTCAAAGATAGGACGTTCTTTTTATGGGTCCTACCGGTGGTTGGAGGAAGTCCAGACGAAGTCGGAGACGATATCCCCAGAATCCCACTATCATCCACGAGAAAGGAGCTCGAGAACACTGAGCTCGTTTAGAAGAGCTGGTTGCTAATGAGCACGCAGGCCGTCGTGAGATGAGTGTGAGACACGCCGAAGACCGGGGATACCTGGTTCAAGTGCGGCCATCTCGAAGGTGACGATACCCTTGACGAACGCAACCAGAACATGAGATGTGATCCGGAGGTGGATACGTAGGCGTTAACACCGTGACCCCACTATGTTCCTCGGATGTGGATGTACAGAGTGAGTCCGTGAGTCACTGAAGGAAAACAGACCGAATGGAGGGTGAGTCACGGGAGGAAAAAGTGGGAAAAGTGGGCGGAACGCGCCAAGTAAAATGACCATAAAAAGATGGGGTCCAGTGTTTCGAAAAGCCCACCTCTGAGCACGGATGGCGACAAGAGTGACGTCGACAATGCGCTAAGGTGGCCAAGAGGGAGAGGAGAGATTAAAATTTTTGCATGGGTACACCGTTCCGATAGCTGCTGAGCTCCGAGGGACCGAGCGGGGTGAGTCAGTAGTGGTCAGCCAGCTCGAGAGTTGAGTTGCACTGTTGGGATGCTATGGCGTGGGCAGGGAGGTGCGGCAAAGAAACGTGACATTTCTCGCGTCACAAGACAAGGCCAACCGCGACACGACGCTCTCTCTCCACTCTCGACAATCGCTCACCCCCCCTACCTTTGCTTTTTTTTTCTTCCCCTCCCTCTTTAACATGCACACCAGCGAGTACGACTACCTCTTCAAGCTCCTTCTCATCGGTGACTCTGGCGTTGGAAAAGTACCGCAGTTCTATTCCTGCAAACCCCATCCACATACTGATACTCTCCTTCAGTCCTGCCTCCTCCTCCGTTTTGCAGACGATACCTACACAGAAAGTTACATCTCCACGATTGGCGTCGACTTCAAGATTCGTACTATTGAGCTTGAAGGCAAGACGGTCAAACTTCAGATTGTAAGCACGCAATCCTCTACCCTTCCTTAGCGCTTGGGCATCGTGGCACCTTCACCACCCTGTTCCAGTTCCCTCTTTGAACCATTTCACCTTTCTTATCCATGTCCCCCTGTTTTGTAAACTAACACGCCTGTCCCCCTTTCCTATAGTGGGATACCGCAGGTACATGGCCACCTCTTCTTCCTTTATATCCTTGTCACGAATCGCCGTTGTAACCAGGTCAAGAACGATTCCGCACTATCACCTCGTCATACTACCGTGGAGCGCACGGTATTATTGTCGTTTACGATGTCACTGACAACGGTCGGTTCTTTTCGGTCTCGTGGTCGTCCGCACCAACCTCCTTTGATGCATGTTTATAGATACGTTCACCAACGTGAAGCAATGGTTGCAGGAAATCGACCGCTATGCTTCTGAAGGTGTGAACAAGTTGCTCGTCGGCAACAAGTCCGACCTGACCAGCAAGAAGGTTGTGGAGTATGGTGTCGCGAAGGTCCGTCCGTGGTTCACACTCATTCTATATTTATTTTCAACCAGTGCATCGTTGTTGTAGGAATTTGCCGATCAACTTTCTATTCCCTTCCTTGAAACCTCGGCGAAGAATGCGACAAATGTCGAGCAGGCTTTCCTGACCATGGCGAAGCAGATTAAGGACCGGTAAGCTTAGTCGAAGATCTATCGTTTCCCTGACACCAACAGTCCCTCCTTAGCATGGGATCCACCCCGTCGGCACCTGGTACGGGCAAGTCGTCAACGATTACTCCTGGTCAGAACGTACAACAAGCTCAGTCTGGTGGCTGCTGCTGATTGCCGAGAAATTGGACATTTTGTTTATCCTACCGGCGCTTGGTAACATCGGGGAGGTGTTTAATGGTTGCCCTACTCTACATCTTCATCTTACCTTCACCCCGTGTCTTTCTTTACCTCTGCGCTTGCTGTTCAATATCCATGTTCTCCATATAAACCACGCATGAGTCGCACCATGGCCAAGGAGAGATGGTAGTGGTACGATAAACGGAGGTATGTAAGAAGTGTCCCATATAAAAGACAGGTGGGGTAGTTGCAACAAGACTAAGGGGGTACGATATCGTCGAGAGGAAGCTGATTCGCGTCGCCTGCCTCGGTGGCCTCCTCATATTTGCGCACCTTCTTTGCCCATCGGAGGCCACAGGCATTGCAAAGAGTTTTAGGGCCATGGGGACCCTACAACCCAAAGAGGTTAGGAGCCAATCGAAGAGAAGAGAGAAGAGGTCAAGGTGACGGGCATACCTTTCTCCATTCTGGGGAATCCGTGCGGCCGCACGTATTGCAAATATACTGGTCACCACCGAATGACTTTTTGGGCTAGACAGAATGTCAGGGCTAACGGTAACATGAGCCCGGGTGGTAAGCCGTTTTACCTTTTTCTTTCGAGGTTCGGTATCCCCATCATCTTCGAGTGAGGAGACGGTAGGAAACGCGCCACTGGCACCAGCTTCGTACCCATGCGACGTGGAGTAGTGCTGTCGGGATAAATCCCTGCCTTGCGTGGACCGCGATGGTAAAGGTAGGCTAGTTGCCATCTGTGCCGACAGATCGTCGCCAGCGTAAGGTCCCATGTGTTGAGCGGACTGCGTTGCGGATAGCTGCTGGGAATGAGCCCGGAGCACGTTTAGATGTTTCTGCAATCGCTCGTTCTCGACTTTGAGTTCCATCAGCGTATTCAACCTGCCAAAATGCGCGGGCCGTGACGTTGGCTTCTCACAATCGAATCCCCACCGATGACGACGCGCAAAGCTGGTGGGTACTCACATGGCCGTATTTCGACTCGGGTATGGCTTAGCGACCGCATAGAAGCACCTGCACGCGCTTTCTCCCAGGACGAAGTGCGGATAGCCCATGATTTCGAGGAGGACCTCTTTGTCGGGGGACGAAGAGGCTACTGACATGTGAGTGAACGAGTCAGATTTACAGAACAGCCTCGCATGGAAGTGCAGGTCTTCACGACGCTCGATCGAGTGAGCGTATGTCTCGCAAAAGCCGAGTCTGTCGTTGACTGGGGTGCACGTGCCCGAATATGAGCTGGACGACAGTAGGGTCGGGAGGGATACAGACCGTTAACAAAATCCTTGAAGTCCTTGTCTATCAATTCACCATCCTGCCAGCCGAGAATCTCGCGCACGGCTGGGCTGCAGAAAAGGACTTTGCGCCTGGGAGAAAGGACAAGCACGATGGCCTCGCTCAACTCGGTCATCAAGAGATCTGCCCAACGTTTGCGTCGCGTGAACTCCCATGGAGGAAGAACAGCCTGTTGATTTGGCTGTAGTTGGACAGGATGGTGCGAAGACGATGGAGCTGTTAGAGCATTCATAGGGAGGGGAAAGCGACGGAAGGTATCGATTGGAAGAGGATATGGACAAAGGAGAGTAGCACAGGAAGTTTATATACAGGTATAGTACCGGTACGAAAAAAACGTTGTACGAGTTGGTTTTTGAGCTGAGCAGTGTTCGGGCGACCGACTGGGCGTGAATTTGTGAAGCCAGGAACGGCCATTGCCTTGAGCGTAAAGCCGACGGCATGGCATGGCTCCAAAACCGGACAAGGGCGATTTTCACGGACTTTCCTATCTGGCAAGTTGGTTCCAACTTGGAGTTCGATTTAGGTACAACAGTATCCACCGTCGATTCGCATCTCCGACCCAGTCATAAATCGTGATGCATCGCTTGCAAGGAAAACGATTGCGCCCTGCGTGCAAAATCAGTACTCCCTATCCGCGTCATCAACCATCAATCACCAACGTCCAGATCCTCTGGTTCTCCCATCTATCGAACAAAGACCTTTGGTCAGTCGAGCCCTCTGACGCTGGAGAGGGTACTTCAATCTCCATACCCGTCCCATGGGTGTCAAACTTTCCCATGTCCTCTGACAGGCTGCGTGAGTCTGCGAAAATAGATAATGAAGAAGCAACGCCACCTTGAGTTCTGGGTTATTCGATAGTATCGTCCGCGTCAACTTGGTCATCATATATCCGGGGCTAGAGCGGGGAGGAGGCACTTTTTGTTTCAGTATCATGGCAGAAACACCCGGATACAAGGCAGGCTCATGCCTTAATGCGTTCACGCGTACTCCCTTCGTCGCCCATTCCACGGCGAGACTTGACGCCATGTGCTTCACGGCTGTACCCAGTCAGCATCTCTTTCGCTTATCAGGCCAAGTGTGTGCGAAATACCCGCTTTCGACCCGTTGTATGGGGATTGCAGCTTCGCAACAAGGTCAACTAACTTGGGAATCGTCAGGGCGAGTGGGTTACCTGTGGTACATTGACGATCTGAAAGTAGAAAGTTTTAGTAGAGCAAATGTGAACAGCGGAAGAGTGGACAGACATTGGCGCTCATGCTGGCTATCAGAATGATGCTACCTCCTCCTTGCGGAATCATGCACCTGGCAGCTTCTCGAGCCGTGAAGAAAGCACCGTGGACATTGATGTCGTACAGGCGCTTGATGCGATCCGATGGATAGCTACCCATCCGCGTGACATGAAGTAATTTCCAGAGACGAAGGACAGAAGGGGGGCGCACTCGAGAGCGGGGTAATTTTCAACGATCCCTGGTCACCTCGGTCATGACAACTGCGGTCGACGTGATAAATCAACTTACCAGCGGACGCAACGACAGCATCCACACGCCCGAATGCCCCGAGTGTCCTCGCGAAAGCATCCGCGACGGATTCTTCCGAAGACACATCACACTCCAAACCGACGACCTCCAGCCCGTCGAGTTCCAAATTTTCGCTGGCTCTGGGGACCTGAGATTCCATCCTCACAAAAGGGAGGAGCGCAATTGTGAATACGTGCCTGCGAAGTTGATAAGTTCTTCCGCGGCTTTCTGTGCCTCGGATTGCTTTAGATCAAGCAGGGCGATGGAGGCACACCCCCTTTAACAAAGCCTTAACGGTCTCGCTGTTTACAATGACTGTGATTGAATACTCACGACCGCATAAAGGCGCGACAAAACTCGTTCCCAAGTCCCCGAGCAGCTCCGGTCACGAGGCAAACCTATCACCCGGATGACTAGATGTTTCTCGAAACGAAAATATTGCTACTGACTTTTCCTTGTAAGGAAAAAGTTGGCAGAATTGTTCGTGGACCACTACTCGACCAGCGAACCCATGAAGCACAAGGGCGGCCACTGGCATACATCCGTGTTATTCGAGTAACCAAGGATGGGGAACGATAAAGGGAAATCATGAGGGGGATATCGATGTAAGATGAAAGTGAAGCAGAGAGACAAGGGTCTAGGCTGAATACAATCCTGCATGGTTTAGTGATTGGAAGCGCCGATACATTTCTCGATTTGGACAAGCATGCGATTTTGGTCATGCTGCAATGTCTTGGCCTCGTTCACGTTCCCCTCCGTCCAACCTGGATATGTTGAATGCACATCAATATTTATATCCTCCCGACACAGGCATAGAAGGCGCCTGGCCTGATCTAAGTTGCGCTAACTAGATCACGGTGCGAATCACAATAGGTAAAACATATGGAGTAACAAAGCGGCAAGGGAAACGTAGGATGGTACATAAAGGGGACACGCGCAAGCGCGGGTATAGTTTCTAACATGTAAATTACCAAAGTACCAATATTCCAAGGGCAGAGAGAAGGGAATTGAGGCGCGGTGAGTCTCACTGTCACGGTGACAACGAAGAAGATATAGGTAGGAATGAGAGACAAGTAGCATGAGTACGGGTCAGGTGAAGGCGCAACAATCGACGCCACGATGCGACAGAACAGAGATCATCTATATGCACACAAATTTGGACTTCCGTTTTGAGAGTTCGTCCATGCGTGCGTCTAGTTGATGGCGGACACGTTCCTTAGCTCTGCGTTCCTCGTCTAGACGTTGTTCGAGGGACTGCTTCTCTTCGACAACCGACCGTCGGACCAGCGTAACTTCACGCCTAGCTTCTGCGAGCTCGTTTCGGAGGCTCTCTACTTGGCTGCTGAGGTTGTCGCGTTCACGAGCTAGTTCTGTGGCCTGCATGCGAGCTTTTCGGACTGACGGAAAATGTAAGTGAAAGATACGGATTACGGAGAACCGAGACTTACGGTTCTTCTCGGAATCTCCAAGGTCGGTTTCCAGCCTATTAACCATGTCCATGTGAGTCTGCAGATCAGCCTCGCAGTGCGTCAGCTGTTTATTCAGCGTCTTGATCATCGCTTCCTGCTCCTCCATCTGCTTGGCTTGGTCCTGGAGCTGCTGAGCGAGCTCCGTATCCGCGACCACCGTTGCTGCATGTCCGTTGATAGTAGACGGTTGCACAGAGGTCGCTGGCGAATTGATGTCCGAGTCTCGGGAGGAAGATGGAGATAATGCAGCGGAAGACGTGGCGGATGATGTGGAAGGCTGATGGACCAGTGACGAGGCCATCTTGGGCGCAGGCGGTGGCGGTACGGAGGGAGGTGGGGTTGGAGGGGGAAGTTTGGTAGTAAGGCCATTGACACGACTGTACGACGAAAGTACGCGCTCCTGAGGTGGGCGAATAGGGGAGGTGGGTGAAGGTGGAGGGTTGCGCGTAGTCGGTATTCGGGCAAGTTGGACCTGCAGGTCCCTCATTATGCCCTCTTGTTTGGCCTTCTCCTCTTGAATCGCATCTTTTTCGCATTGAATCGCATCCTTCTCGTCTTTGACTCGCTGGAGAGTGTGCTGCATTTCTGCCAGGACTGAACGATGTTTCTCCAGCTCGTCCACCAACGAGTCCCGGTTGGATGCCTGCTGAATCAAGTCGGTTTGTTCACTGCGAGTGGTTCCCAACTGGGTATTGAGCGATTCGACTTCCTTCGCCAGCTCCTCCCGCTCGTTGTGGCCATCTGACAAGTCCTGGTGTAGACTCGTGATGATTTCTGACTGTTCGGATAGGGCTTCCTCGTGTGCGATGCGAGCTTGTTCGCGAGCGAGCAGGTGCTCCTCCGCGGCGGCCTTATGAGATGCTAGCTCTTCCATGAGTAATTCTCGATTCTTGTCCACTGACTCGCGTGCCTTCTGGTGCTTTCTCTCGAGGTCCTCGAGCACCTTTGTGAGGCGCTCCTTCTCTACAGTAATGAGCTGTTCCGTCTGCAGCCTCGCCGATTCCAATGCCTTTTGGTGGGTTTCTCGCTCCGCCAGTAGAGTAGCATTGAAGTCGCCAAAAGCTCTCTCATGCTCGGCTTGGATAGCAGCCATCTGTTCATCATGACTTTTGATGAGGGTAGCGCGTTCTTCCTGGACTTTGGACAGGGATTCCTGCAGTTCATTCTCGTGCATGTCTCGGAGGTCGCGTAGCGCCGAAGAAATAGCTTTTTCGTGCTCTGCTTGATAAGCAGCTAATTCTTCGTCGTGGGTCTTCACCACCACGGAGCGCTGCTTCTCTGCATTAGCGAGGGCATCCTGCATTGCCTTGTCGTGCTGGGCTGAGAGCTTCGCGGTGAGCTCACTCAACGCTCTTTCATGACTACCACGAAGCTCTGTCAATTGCTCTGCGTGGCGTTGCAGCAGCGCGCTGCGATCTTGTTCTGCCTGGGAAGTGAGCGTAGCGATGGCTCCTTCGTGAGAAGCTTTCCAAGTCGCGATATCTCGCTCATGTCCAGACTCGACCTCCTTGAGGATAGCTGTTTGTTGCTCCCGTAAGGCCAACAGCGAAGCTTCAGATTGTTCGCGCGATCGTGAGATGGACGTCTCGTACTTCTCCTGGGTCTTGACTAGTGTCCGTTGAAATTGCCCCAGTTCCTTCTTAGACTCCTCCTGAACCTTGGATAGAGCGGCGGCATGCTGTAATTTGACTTTCTCCAGGTCATCAGCGAACGCAGCTTCCTTCTTGGCTACATTAGCGGCATGCTCTTTTTGGATATCCTTGATTGCGTCGGCTTGCGCAGATTGCGACTCGGAGAGTAAACCCTCTCGGGCTAGATCAACGACTCGGAGTTCGGCTGTGTGATCCTCGCGTAATCTTTCCAACACGATTTTGGCCTGGGATGCTTGCTGCTCCAATGCTGCCGCGTGCTCGGTCCTAAGCCGAACCAATCCGTTGTAATACTCCTCCTCAGTTGCCGCCATTTCATCGTCCTTCTTCTTCAAGATCTGCTCGTGGTTGGCTTTGGTCTCGCTAAGAACGCCTTGGTGCTCTTCCAGAACCTTAGCAAGTGCAGCACCGGCTTCGTCAAGACGACGGCGTAGCTCGTCCTCATGCTCGGCCTTCAGACGGCCAAAGGCTTCGGCGTGGTCATGGTGGGCCCTCTCCAACGCGAACGCTGCTTCGCGTAACTGGTCGCATAGCGAAGCTAAGGAGGATGCATGTTCTTCGTTGAGACGGGCGACGAGTTCGTCGACTTCTTTCTCTTTGACGCGCAGCAGTTGTTCGTGGTCCAAGCGAAGTTGTTCTATGGCCCGAGCATATTCATCCTTGGCCCGTTCAAGAGTGTTCTGGAGCTCGGATTTGCGTTGTTCGACTTCTTCAAGCTGCACAAGGCAATCCTCGTGTTTGCGGCGTAGGCTACCAAGTTCATTGGACATGTTAATCATCTGAGCGTAAGGTGAGTATCTGCATGGCATTCTGCTTGGTTGAGAAGTACCTGGTTACTCGATAAAGCTGTCAACTCGTCATGTTGTCGTCGCAGTAGTCTCAGCTCTTCGTTAAGTGCTTCAACCGTCTCGCGGTGATGAGATTCCTTTTGGGCCATTGCGCTGAGAACTTGGTGAGTTGCTGTCGGATGGACTATGGCGCAGTGACATACCGCATTAATTCGTTCAGCCGATCTAACGGTTCGTCAGACTCTGAGTTGCTCATTACGTCCGCACCGTCCGATCCTGGCTCTTGCTGCAAAACCGTTTTGATCTCGTCGAGCTGATTGATCGTTCTTTGCGACAAAGATACGGAAGGACTGTCCATATTGTCGGCAGTAGGTGGGCCTGTTGCTTCCGATAAGCTCGACGGTAAGGGCACCACGGCTTCTTTCTCCTTTAGCGAGATCTCGAGATGAGCGATCTCTTGCTCGCGTTCTTTGAGCACGTCCTGTAGACGCATGATCTCCTTTTCGAGGCTTGCCGCTGACCGCTCATGGGACGAGACTGTAAGGGCAGGAAGGGAAATTGAGAGATTGGGTCGGTGCGGAGACTGCGTAGGGCTACTCGTTCCATGGCTGGAGAAGGATGTTTTGCGTGAACGTGCTGATGATAATTCCTGCGATAGCGAAACCGACTGGGAGAGCGACCTGCCGAGAGATCATCTTAATATACTGCACTGTGTCAGATAAAAGAAAACATACCTCGAATGCAGGGATTCTGTTGAGGCCGCCTGGCGAAAAAAATGGCGCCTGCTTGCACTGTTCAATGGAGAATCGCTTTCCTTCAACCGTCCACCTGTCATCCGGCGCCTGTGCGAACCAAGATCAATAGACCGATCTGGGGAGTCTGTTAACGCAGGATTGCTGAGCTTCGTCTCCTGTATTTGAGCAGCGAGATCGGAAATCTCGCGGAGAGCATCACGATACTTGGCGGTAACAGAGGATAGGTCAGCGAGTGTGGCGGTGTGCGCTTGCTGGAGTGCCACTAGCTGGTTTTCGAGCGCAAATTCCGGCTCTCCTGGAGTCGATGTTCCAGAGACAGAGCTACTCCCCGACCTGGCACCCTTGGCCAAGTCAACCTCGAGCCTATTCCGCTCCCGCTGCACTTCACTGGCAACACCATCCAGACGCTCCCATGCATCGCCCGCCTCCTTTTTCTTCTCCTTCCATTCTTCCATCTTTGCTTCAAGTTCACGTACTCTGCGCTCGCGCTCTTCGAGATCGCTCCGCCAGCTCTGGCCGTCCTTCTTGAGTCCCTCGAGTCGTTCCTGTAAGATCCGTACCTCATCCTGTCGTCGCTCGCAATCCTGCTCCAGTTTTTCGACATGCTCACGGAGGGCAAGCACAGACTCGTCGGACTTGGCCAAGCGCATCTCGAGATCAGCTATGTACTTTGAAGAGTGCAATTCGGCATCCTTGAAGCGAGAGAGTTCGCGTTTGAGATCGCTTATGGATTCACTTGAACTGACGCTTGATTCATCGTAATGTTTCATCTTCTCCTCAAGGTCGTGAACGTAGGCCTAGAAATGTTCGATTAGGTACTTGACAGTTGCAAAGCGATGTGGCTCACTTCGGTCGAAGCTTCACGCTCGTTCAGTTTTGCTAACCTAGTGCGCAACTCTTCTATATAGAGTTCAGCTGCGGATTTTCGCTCCGTCACTTGATTTAGTTCTTCTTCCTTCTCCTCCACGAGATCATTTGTAAGCCTGAGAGCGGCTCGGTTCAAGCTCAGCTCCGCCTCCATCGCGCCAATCGTCTTCTCGTATTCCTCGATGACGGGACCGACAATCTCCTCGTATTTGCTCATGCCCGCAACAGTGCCGGAAGCTGAATTACGATGCCACTCTCCGTGCTCCCTGCGCAGTCGCGTGAGCTCCTCAGTGCGAGCGACATACTTTTCGCGGAGGTCCTCGTAGTTGTTTTTCAACTCGTTGTAATTGGCAAGCATCCCCTTCGAGGCTGAACTTTCCACTGTAGGTTGCCTGGTGATTTCAGGAGCGGTAGGTTCTCCACTGAGTACGGCACCCTCCTTGATGGCTTTGACTTCCCTGCGGAGGCGCGTGACCATGCCTTGAAGCCAATCGACATCGTCCCATCCCTCTTCCTTTTCGTTAATCGTCGCGCGATTCTTAATGTTTCGCGCGCGATTCGCATACTTGAGAGTGTTGACTGTTTCGGCAGCATTCCACTCCACGGGACTAACGCAAGCGATCATGAGAGTGTGAGCATTCCCACCAAGGGAGTCTTGTAGAAGGCGAGTGAGTTTCGAGTCGCGATATGGAACGTGAGACGCAGTGTGCGACTTGGCGCGAGATGGATCACCAAGGGCAGAGATGACATTACCCAAAGCTAGCAAGCCACTGTTGATGGATATGCCTTCTTTGATACGATCACCCACAGCGGCAGTTCGTTTGAGCTACCGAAGAGTCAGTATGAAAAAACTACAACGTCTGACGATGCTTACACGTTCGGAGCCAGCAAGGTCAACAAAATGGAATTTTGAAAGCACGGTCACCCATTCACCACTGTCATCGTCGAGACTCCCTCTGGTATCGTGATGTCCAAGTGAGCTGGCAGGCCGAAGCATACTCGTGCGTCCCATGGGTGATGACATGCTTGGCGTCCCTGGGCGACCAAAGGTAGGTGAAGAAACGCGATTACTTGGCGAGCCCGCAAGGATGGAACCTGGACGAGCCAGGCGTGAGGGAGATCGGCCATTAGGAGGTAGAGGTGAAGAAGAACGTGGCGGTGGGCCAGAGCCTCTATATTTTCGCTGAACGAGGGCTAAAGAAAAAATGGCATGCGAGCGCGAGGATTGCGCATTCATTTCCGTTTCATTCGTCCGTCTGATTGACGTTCCCTGACGGATCAGACTGACCCACAGTTAATGTGTGGACTGGCAGGAAGCGTAGACATCGTAATACTCACGTCATGACTTCTGTCGCGTTCTTGACTTGGACCTCGCGAAGACCACCCCAGATGATTGAACCATCCTTTCCCTCGCGTATTTGAACTTCGCGTTTGACCCCAGTACCGTCATCGCCAAGTAAATCGATCAAGTCCTCATTGTAGATCTCAATGAAGGAACCCTTGACGCTGTAGCTCCACGCGCCACCACGTTCCTCTTTAAGAGCGCGGGCGCGCTGAAAGATGTAGGAGACCGCACGAGGAATGATGCCAATGCCATTTGCAGGGTCCAACGGATCAGCATCGAGATCAAAGCCGGTCATGGTGTATGTTTTGCCAGAACTCGTTTGACCGTATGCAAGTATTGTGCAGTTAAAACCTTCCAGGAAGCGAGAAATGAGGGGTTGTGCGGTGGAGGTGAAGAGAGCATGCTGGGTGCTATCCTGTCCATGTACCTGGTCGAACGTGAAGTGTTGTTTCTTTGCGCTGGCGACTGGCGAGGGCGACGAGGGTGCCGTCGTGGTGCCTGCACCAGACGCTGCGGGAGCTGAAGTTGTTACGTCTATGGATACAGAAGTGGATGAACTGGCATGAATGACGGTGCGTTGAAAACGAGCGGGAATGTGCAAGGCGTCCTGCGGGGTCACCGGTCTGATGCGAAGTGCTGGGGGTGTGAAGACGGATTAAAAAGACGAAGAGATTATCATACGATACCACATACCAACTTGTACAGAGGTTGTAGATAAGCCCGAGGACTGTGAGGGGGCCATTGGGATTTGGAGGCCAAAGTAGGGAGGGTTGAGAGGGGATGGGAACTTTGAAGGGATTTCGTTGCTGCGCGGGAAATTGTTGTTGAGTCGTTTACGGCAACAAGTTAGCGGCTCAGTCCGTTAATGGATCGGTAAACCCATTGGGCAGGCGCATTCGCACGCCCTTGGCGAATGGCCGTTTCTCTCTCAAACACCTCCCCTGCCCAGTGGAAATACATTTCTGAAGGTGGCGCAACAATCGTGTTCTATTACATTGGGCCTCACCACGCCATCTTCACTGGCAAGGTGTTGCGCCTCAGAAAGACTTCCCGCGAGGATGGACCACACACACTTCATCCTGATGATCAGCCAGACTTTAGCGTAACATTCCAACAAAGAATAATTTCACGGCTCTTGGACTCTTCCCATTTGCCGGATCTCCAGGTCGTGGCTTTGCAAGCAGAGTGGGTCGAGGCATTCTCTACCTACCACGAATCGTTCCGGCCGCAGGGAAGGAGGAGTATCAGCACGATTGACTGCTCCAGACGCACCGGGGTTCTAGCTCCTGATCTTATAGGCGGGTCATATTGTGCCGTAGAGGTGAAGGTGAATATTCATTATCATCCAGAAGTGCCGCATGACAATTTTCTCCTAAAGCCGAAATGGGGTTTCCTACCAAGTCCTATCCACCTGTCACCCGAGAGCAAACCGATTAAAACTCAAACATGCAGGACCTGTATGCACTCCCATTTCAAGCAGATCGAAGGGGTAATTGCGGCGATTCAATACTGCCCACTAGATCTGTTTTCGGGATTTAAAGAGCGCGTTGAAACCGCTATTGAAGGGCTTTGGGACTCTTGGATTCACTCCAATGGTTCCATCAACAACCTGCGCATCTTTAGACATGGAAAGATTGTGCTACCGACTGATGTGGGTGGCTCCGTTCCCCAAATAATCTCACTGAGACAGATTTGGGCGTAGGAACTAACCTTGCGAGCGTGGTCACGAGAAACTCTCGCATTGCCCGCTGATGCCCCAATGACATCTATTAAATCGAGTTTCATCAACTCTCTAGTCCCACAAGTTCTGTGTACCCCCCTTCTGAACCGCATTTCAAGCCTCCAGCGTTCTCTAGACCCCTTGGATTGTGAAGGGCTCGCCAAGCTCCTCGGAGTTTCTCCCAGCACCGACTTAAATGAACCCACCATGGAGGACTGGGAGTTGTTCGTAGACGCATTCCTGTCCCCAAAACACCAGCAACATTCCGCCTTCAGTCCTTCCAACCTACGTTATCACACCCTCGCATATCTACTCTCCGCTATTTTCAAGGACTGCTCCCTGATCATCCCGTTATGCCCCCGTCCAGCTGACACCGAAAGTAGCGGCATCAAGGTCATAGATTTGGAACCCAAGAGCGTTGATAAGCTTCGTTACTGGATGAAGCTAGATGAAAAGATTGTAAAGGAGTACGCGAAACTTGAATCGAAGCTGAGAAAGAAGTGCGTTGAAGGACGTTCGGTGCATTGAACGCGAGGGTAGGCTAATGTTCCTTCCAATTAGGAAAATATCTGAAGTCCAATTGCAGTCAGATTGTGTCGGTGTCAGTCTATGGGCGCAGCTTCCCAAAGTTAAATATGTAGTGCTCATGTGCATATCCGTTGCTACGTCTCTGGCTTACTAATATCCTAGGTTGTCCACTCTCTGTCCAGGGACTGCGCTAGACGGAATAACCATGACCAAGTGCCATTTCCCGTGGGAAACACCGGACCAGCGTCTTCTCGCCGTCACAGATATAGTACCATGAAGTGGAGAATAGTATCCTAGCCCATCTTGCCAGGAGTGCGTGTCCAACGACATTGTGAACCCTTTGGGGTCTTTCTGTAACACCAATGGGGTCTCCATAAATATCCTTGCCGATAGATGTGAGCAGGCCGCAGAGGATGCAGGGATCTGGGTCCCCCACCGATCTCTCTCTGGCGGTCATTCTAAATGCAATCAGGCTAGGCATTCGATCTATTTAAATCCCGTTCCTACAGTAGTCTCCAACGAACAGCTTTAATCTCATACCGTAATAGGTAGCATGCCTCAGTTTCGTACGTAAACAGTGCGATCATGATTGTGAGGCGAGACCCCATAATTTTCTTGCTCTCCATCAATATGCATCAATACTTGTACCTGCACGGAGCAGGATAATTGCACCCGTTGGCATGGGTAAGTACGATGATTTGCCGACATGCACCACGCATGTGGACATCAAGTTGAAGTCATTGATACAGGAATGATCGTCCAGACACACCATGACAGCTGCGCCCTTGGACTCAATCCAATGCTTTCTACAATGCTCAGGTTCCATAAGGAGTTGACCACGGGGCCCAGGCACTTGCATCACTTTCCTGTGAGTGTCTTGGATGTTTGTAAATTCCTAATTATATTCCGCTGCAGACTTGCGTCAAGATGCGGTCTCCCGTGTCACGGCCGTGTGGAGTAGATACACGAGAAATGTAAGGTGACAGGACGGGCTGGTCGAAGGGTAAAATACATGTGGAGCGAGAGGACAGGTTTTTTAAACACAATACAGGTATGCAGGGGCGTGACATGGGGGAAACGCTAGGGGCAATCATCCTGGGTCGCAGGCTTTGGTCGCTTCCAATAAAGAAAGGAGTGGCTTGCCGCCCTTTTTGTGCCAACGAGGGCTGACAGGGACAAGTCGGGGGCTATCGGAGAGAGATGGAGATGGGCGGCCTGGCTCTTTCGTAGTGCGGGCAAGATCCCCTGTGTCAAATTGCTGGAGAGCGTGAGAGGCAAAGTGTACGTTATATAAGTTATATGATTCGGCGTTCGGGAGCACAGCCGTCACGCGTCAATCAAGCTCCGTCCGGCTCATCCTTCGATGGATCATCCTATCCTTTGGCGGCAAGTGGCCCTTCGTCATAACTTGCCATGATGTTCATACGCCGCCTCTCCACCCCAAAGTATCTTACTAGCAAAATTTCTCCACCCAAACCCAAATTCCGTCGAATGGCATCATTTTATAATGTTGCCATTGCGGGTCTGACAGATGAACAAGTTGAGGTGCGCTAAGGGTTGCGATGTGAAAGGTGAGACGCTAATCTAAAACGTGGATCAGTTTAGAAATGCTGTCAGCGAATTCGCCCAGCGTGAGCTTGCACCCCTAGCGGCACAGATTGATAGAACTAATACTTCTCCCATGGTGCGTTATTCTATACAGTCATTTGTGTCCAGTAACCCACCGTGACATACAGGATATCTGGGAGAAGCTCGGCAACATGGGTCTGCTCGGTGTTACTGTGTCTACAAAGTATGCGGGTTTGGGGCTAGGGTATTTTGAGCATCTTCTTGCTATGGAAGAATTGTCTCGTGCATCAGGTTCAGTGGGTCTCTCTTATGGTGCACACTCCAACTTGTGTGTAAATCAAATTCATCGACACGGAACGGAGGACCAGAAGGCAAAGTACCTTCCCGACTTGGTTTCAGGGGAAAAGGTTGGTAGTTTGGCAATGAGTGAGCCTGGGTCTGGGAGCGATGTTATCAGTATGCAACTAAGAGCGGACAAGAGTGATAGAGGCTGGAGGCTAAATGGCAATAAGTTTTGGTGCGTACAAGTTGCCATGTCACCAAGGATTGCGTTCAGGTATATTCTATACGTCAGGATCACAAACGGGCCCATAGCATCGACGTTTGTGGTGTATGCGAAGACGGCTCCCGAAAAGGGCTCCAAGGGAATAACGGCATTTATCGTTGAAAGGAGTTTCAAGGGATTCTCGACGCACCAAAAACTTGACAAGGTTGGTATGCGTGGAAGTGACACTTGTGAGCTCGTTTTCGAGGACTGCGAAATCCCATATGGTTAGTCCTCTTTCCCCAAACCTTTGTAACGAACTTAGTTTGCGCAGAGAATGTCTTGGGAAGTGTCGACAAGGGTGTATCTGTCCTTATGTCTGGCCTAGATCTAGAACGACTAGTCCTCAGCGGCGGACCTCTTGGGTAGTTTGTCCTCGCCTTTGAACGAACCACAGCCCACTCACTGTCGATTCAGGCTCATGCAAGCGGCATTTGACCTTGCAGTAGAGTACGTACACGACCGTAAACAGTTTGGTCAGCCGGTGGGAACCTTCCAACTGATGCAAGGTAAGGCGAGAAATTATCAAATTACGTGCCAACTGAACCTATTCGGCAGGCAAGATTGCGGACATGTACACGAAGCTGAATGCAAGCAGGTCTTATGTCTATGCCGTCGCTCGAGCGTGTGACCAGGGCCTTATCAGCCGCAAGGTGCGCACTAGCCCGGAACACATACGACCCGTTCTAAGAGCCAATTATTGCACCAACACTTAAGGATTGTGCCGGAGCGATTCTATATTCTACTGAAAAGGCCGTTGAAGTTGCATTAGAGGCAATGCAGTGTCTTGGCGGGAATGGGTATATAAATGGTAAGAATGCATTCGACAGTTCGTTGGTGAGAGTTGACTTGCAAGTTCAGATTACCCAGTGGGTAGAATACTGCGGGATTCGCGGCTCTACACTGTCGGGGCTGGCACACAGGAAATCAGACGCATGTTGATCGGAAGAGAGTTCAATGAGGAGTTATTGACGTGACGCCGGATTGGTGATGCATTCACTCTGCTGGCAACCTCTGTTGTACATCTATAATCTATGCAGAGGAAGCCACATCCGTGACAGTAAAGCTTCGGCGCACATATCGACTATGTTGGCGGCCGACTTGGGCAAACGTTTTGTAACCCCTACGGAGACTGTGCTTTATATCTCCTGTATAACACCACCACTCTTCCTCTTAGCTTCACCGGTGTTGGCACCTCTGGTACTCATGCGGACGGATGTACGGAGAAAAAAAGTAAAGGAAATTAACCATTCTAGGTGTCGGAGTCCCTGAGTTTCACGGCTGGAATTCCGTCCGCTGCCCATGACCCTGCCCAGTTCGCCAAACTGACCAATCCAGTACCACCAGTCATTTAACCTTCCCATGAACATATACCATAACACTCATACGATCTTCTGTTTATTCTGCTGCCGTTTGTATAGAAAAGCGAGTGTTTGTGTCGTTTGACACACGGAGGAAGCCCTTCAAGCTTCAACAACGAATGAAATGCATCCGATTAGCGCGACACCAACTCCGGCTCGGATGTTGTCTTTTTATTGGGGCCAGGAATAGGTCTTTACATGAAAGGACTAAATATGGCAGGGGCAGAAACCCGGTGTATCCTAGGTAAACATTACTGTACTTGTCCAGCAAGGGTTTTCCTTCCGATTGTCTGCTCAAAGGCAATTCCTAGTTCTATTAATGATCGTGCATTCAATCTTGCACACGTGTGCATCCTATCGCTTCCCCGTTTCATTTGTTTCATGGGCGCTAGCGTTCAATTGGTCAATTCGGACAACATCGGATCAAATGGCAAATCCTTCCTCTCGGCGTTCATATTGAAACGTGATGTATTCGGCCGACTACGCTACGTAACGTGGCTCAGGTTGGATATTGGAATCAGATGTCCATTCACGTGCCATTATTATCAGCGTGGGACGTGGGTGGTGTGGTGCGGGATGGGTGCCGATGGGCACGCGACGTCATGGCGATGACCCCAACGCCAACGGGATCTCCCTTTCCCAACCTGAAGCATCGTCATAGCTTCAGCTTCAGCTTCAAGTTTCAGGCTTCAAGCTTCAAGGGTGAACCGGTGAACCCTTGCGAACCACCCTGTGCGAAGCACGGCGCCCGGGTTTACGCGTAACTTTTTATCCGTTTATGCGCTTGGTTGATTTCGTCTTTATGTGACCACCCATTTCGCATGTACAGTAGTTGGACTTCCACTATGACATAGAATCACGTTGAGCCCCTTCACGTTGTTTTCATGTATTGCTACTTGGGCTCGGGTCTCAGCAATATTTCCATTTACCCTGGCTGTATTCATGGATGTAGTCTCGCAAGGTTTTACCATAGCACCGCGCGCGAGAGGTGAGGGGACGGGGCGGATCATGCGCTCCGTGCTTTTTCCTGAAAGGAAATAAGCTACTGTGTTTCATCCGACCACTGCCAAGTGAGCCTGACTTGATTGGCAGGGCGGATCTTGCCGCGCTGGTGCCCGTGGGGGCGGGCGGATGTGGCACTGGCACTGGCAGTGGCCAGCCTGAGCGAAGCCTTATAGATGAAGGTGGTGGCCTGACCTCTGGACACCCACCCACCTCTTAACGAGCTGTCACAACCGACGGAGTTAAACCCTTTTTTTTTCCATACTGCCTGCCTCGTTATTCAAAGATGGATCGGCACTTGAAGTTCATTGCCGAGCCGAAGACCGTGTCGGTAAGCGCACACTCCATTATCCATTATCCATCATCCATCACCCTATTCGTTTCTCGACATGTGTACAGATTATCGGGTGTCCATTCAGGTGAGTTATAATTCTCTCAGCGCTCCCATGGACTAATTTTATCCGGATAGCGGCGGACAGGTAGGACTGCAGTTATCCAAGTTTTCTTATCCCCTTCAGAGGTTCAGCGCAATTCATAGCACAGAGTTGGTGTTGACAAAGGGGCAATACATCTAGTCGACGCAGGTCTTGTGGATCAGCTCAAAAGCCTCGGTTGGGTTGTCGAATTTGATGGACACCATCAGTTCGAAGACATCGCGACGGGGTTCGACCCTCCAATCGGAAAGCTTAAGAATCCGAGGCTCGTTTCGAAGGTCACCCAGGCTATTGCGCGAGTTATAGGTGACCACGCGGCCAGAGGATCGCTACCCCTCACCCTTGGGGGAGACCATTCCCTTGCAATGGGCACCATTGCGGGGACACTATCGTAGGAGGATTTATTTATCCTGTTCGGCATTTTGTCTGACTACGAGTCTAGGAGGTACCCCGACTCTTGCGTCATCTGGGTTGATGCACACGCGGACATTAATACGCCCGAGACCACTGATTCTGGCACGTGTCTATCTAACCAGGGCTAGGATCTTACTTACATATCTCATAAGGAAACATACATGGCATGCCCTTGGCCTTTCTGACCTCACTATCTAGTTCGGTTTCACTCGGCGGCAATCATGACAATAACCAGATTGTCCCATTCTCTTGGCTCGACTCCGTCCACCTGCCTCCGTCGCGTCTGGCTTATATCGGCCTTCGGGACATCGACAAGGGAGAGAAGGCGATTCTGCGGGAACACAATATTGCTGCGTTCTCCATGCATGAAGTCGATCGATATGGGATAGGCCAGGTAGTGGAAATGGCCCTGGACCGGGTGAACCCGGAAAGATCGAAACCAATTCACCTCAGCTTTGACGTCGATGCCCTTGACCCTAGTGTAGCTCCGAGCACGGGTACTCCAGTGAGAGGTGGCCTGACATTCAGAGAGGGTCACTATATCTGTGAAAGGTTGTATGAAACGGGTCTTCTGGTCGCCGTAGATTTGATGGTGGGTGGATATCCCCTATCCTGCGTCAATCACTAACTGATCACTTTTCCTTATTCCCATTGTACAGGAGGTGAATCCTTCCTTAAGGGAAGAAGCAGATGTCCAGCAAACGGTCGCCGTAGGTTGCTCCCTTGTTCGCGCTGCGCTTGGTATGCTCGGTCGCATCATACACCAGATGCCTTGGTCGTTAATTCTCCATCTTCTATAGGGGAGACGCTTCTTTGAAAAGATAACGCGAGCTGAATCAAACAAAGATCAGAAATCTGTAGTATGCCCTAGTATGCCCCTGCTCCTGTACTTACTAGTAACGCTCACAAAAGCTGTGATGGCGCGGAGCCAATGAGATTCGTCGGATAAATATAGACCTCTGGTCATGATGAGATCTTGATGAGATCATCCCGCACTCATAAAACCTCAGCCCAAGCAGTCCAGCATGCTTTGCCTTTCGTCTCAGTCCCACACGACCCCAGATGTCCTCCGCGCCGTCCCTGTCCCCGAGTGCTAGGCCATCTCGAGCCGGTACTCCCCTTCACTTCAAAGATGTTGTACGTCATCCGCTCCAGTGGATACACCGCCACGGTCGCCCCGTAATCTCAGGTGTTGATTGTTGCGGCACATTGTTATAATAACCTTGCGTTTTCCCGGTCTTGTAGGTCCCCGATGACTCGAAATTATACAAGCATGAAGATGAGTCGGAAGCCCACCAGGTAATGTTTTTCGTGCACTTATCGAGCCCCTCTAAAATATATCCGAATGCAGATTTACCGTCAATCAGCTGGCCATAAGGTGAAGCGAGTCAACATTGTTCTCCCTCAGACTGTCAATCCCGTCTGTATATGTTTTTGTTATTTGTTTCTGGCGTTTAATTTGATATCGTCCCGGAACAGGATGAGGAGACCGTTCCTGGGATTCAACACCCGGGTTCCACCGGCGTCATTTATTGCTCCGACCGCGCTCAGGCCAATGGTTTCAACTACGCTTCCTCGCATGAATGGTCCAATCTGGGTCAAGGTGCTCCGGAAGTCGGTCCGATCCCTGGCGCACCATTTCGACCTACCAAGGTAGAATACGACTTTGATGCACTCGAGTACGCCCCCACGACGGGCGTTAAGAGTGCGTGCGGTTCTATTTCATCGAAGATTATGTTTTTGATGATGGGTCTCCAGGACTTCGAGAGGCTGTTGCCAACCTCTATAACACAACTTACCGACAAGGGAGGGCATCCCAATACACCTACGAGAACGTGTGCATCGTTCCTGGTGGGCGAGCAGGTCTTTCTCGCCTTGCCGCTGTCATTGGCGACGTCTATTGTGTTCGATCATTTTCTCTCATACACGTCTATATAATGTCCTGACCCACCTTCACTCAGTCCTACCAAGTCCCAGACTACACGGCATATGACCAAATGTTATCTGCTTTCAAGCGCCTCGTCCCGGTTCCCACTGCGTAGGCCTCGATTCAATGTATGATAGCCAATATATTTACGCTTTTACCTCTATCGGGTAGCCTAGAGCCTGAGGTGGGTGTATTGCTCGAGACCTGTCTTCCATCTAATGATTTTTCAGAATCATTATAACCTCGACATAGCTCAGGTCAAGGTATCTTCTATTCCATATCCACCCCTCCGCCGCCAGGATCATGACTCGTGTCTTTGTAGAAAGACATTCATACCCAAGGGCTTGCCGTGATTATCGCGTCAAATCCCCGAAACCCGACGGGTCAGGTTATTAGGCAAGTCCTGGACGTTTTCGCAAGTATCCAACCCACTGATAGTGCCGTAGAGGAGATGAACTTAAAGAGCTTGTTGACATCAGTCGCGAGAGCACGACAACCGTCATCCTGGACGAAGTGAGTCTTTATTTCTCAAACAAAGTGTTACTCATGTTTTGAGTACAGTTCTACTCATGGTACATTTATCACGACGACGAAGAAAACATCGGAAAGCCAATCTCTTCCGCAGAATATGTCGAGGATGTTGACAGTGACTCCGTTGTCATCGTAGATGGACTTACAAAGGTCTTGCGTTATTCCCTGGAAATGAAGTTTGCGACTGATTACTCAGATAGAACTGGCGACTTCCTGGGTGGCGTATTTGCTGGGTTATAGGACCCAAGAATCTCATCACCGCCCTATCCCAGTCCGGTATGTTGTTATCAGCGATAACAATGACAGGTAGGGCTAATCGGATCAAATGCATCCACAGGATCATTCTTAGACGGTGGGGCCAATCACCCGTGAGCATACCTCACCACTTTGAGCGAAAATTTCCCGACTTAACGAGCTGCTATTGGTAGCCTCCAATTAGCAGCAGTCCCACTTTTGGACCCCCAGCATGTACAGAAGGAAAGGGTTGCCCTACAGAAGCATTTTAAGATGAAACGTGATCATGTCTTGAAGCGCTTGAAGGCCATGGGTTTGGAGGTCAAGGTACCTCCGGTCGCAACATTCTACATTTGGCTGAACTTGGAAAATCTTCCGGATCCTATTAATAATGGTCTTACGTTCTTTGAGGAACTTCTCAAAGAGAAAACGATTGTCATCCCAGGCATATTTTTCGACATCAATCCTGCACATCGCAGGAATTTGTTCAGTTCTCCATGCCATCATTCTGTGAGGCTGTCTTTTGGCCCACCGCTTGAGGATCTCGATAAAGGTACGAGAAACCCCAATATCGGTCTGCATATTGATCAATATTCCAATAGGCCTTGATGCCATCGCGCGCGTGCTACGCAAGGTTAAGAAGGAAGGCATGCGTGCTTTCGGGCACAACTACAGGAGGAGCATTGATGGCCCGGTCAGCCTTGCTGCGCCTGTGTGATAGAAACAATGCAGAATGCAGGATAAGAAGTGATATCCCTGACGCAAACCCGTGCATGCGTGGTCTGTAGTATCAGGACTTATCTCATGTAAATGTTAATGTAGTTCGGAACAGTTCACAGCGAGAGTGCGTTCTGGCATCTTCACAATATCAGTGCTACCAGGTTGAGCTCGAAGTATTCTGATGTGCTTATGATAAACATGGGGGCTCCTTGAACCACCACCACCAGGTGCAGTTTTCCCTCGGTAAAAGCTGGGGTGAGGATGGGCAATGTCCCACAAGTAACATTGGCCGCCATCAACTTGAACAACCATATTCAAGTTGTAACTTGAAACGCACACCCCACCAGGCGTAGTGCGGCGTACCTACATTACACCGCCACACTATCATAGCGGCCATCGTCAGCAAAACACGATAGCTCACATCCCTTTCAGTAGATCCTTGTATACTTCCTAACCGTGACGAACATCTATCTCCCACTGGCACTGTAAGCTCTCCATCTCCGGCCGGGTAACTCACAACTACCTGCCTGCCACTTAATGCGACTAGCCTGAACCCAATGAACCCCCACAACCCTGCACACCCTACCCTCCCTTCTCGTAACTCTCTGCCCCCCCCGAATTGGGCCTGAAAGAGACCTCTCCTCGTGACAGCACTGTCACACTGGCAACAGAACCCCGATGCTACCGGACAAATTTTCTAGACATCACCCCGCCGCCACACCCGACATTAGTATGCCACCCTCCAAAACCAAAACCAAAACCTACCTATCGTCTGCATCTCCGAACTCCTCACACTGTTACCACCTGCCCCGATTGTCACTAAATAGGTCCAACCCCCTCGCCACCCGCTATTCGACAAGTCCTTTCCTAACCTAGTTAAAGTCAACCGGGAAACCCGTCTTAGCTCAAAAAAAAAAAAACTGGTGTAGGGCGCCCGAGTGCGCTGCGCTCGAAACGCGCGAATCCGACGTGCCCAACGCCACAGGCCCGCGAGCGCATGACTCGCTCTTATTGTTCGCACTGCTCGGTTAATTTGCTTACTGACTGGTAGCCTAGACTGTAAGTAGACACTACCTTGTTCTCTAGTTATAAAGACCCGCGCG
>Ga0307510_10001495_pt1 | contig 25800 bp, 31 predicted proteins | sample 12_EM_MG_FD_207224 | JGI IMG/M metagenome (GOLD analysis project Ga0307510, IMG submission 207224) | Populus trichocarpa ectomycorrhiza microbial communities from riparian zone in the Pacific Northwest, United States - 12_EM | ecosystem: Host-associated > Plants > Roots > Unclassified | place... | reverse complement strand
CTTCAGGAGGTCTTATATACATGAGCTACCTAGTCATCTATCTAGCGAGTCAAGGAATGCGCAGCAAGCCTTGGTAATGGATGAGTAAGTAGTTACTAAGGTAAACAATCATATGCAAAAGAGATTACAGTCCGCAGTGGAGAACTGCCTCACGCGTTAGAGATATACCGAGAGGTATGACTCTGAATGAGTTGGAGTGACTTGTACAGTATGGCTGATGTAATGCGTGGGAGTAGTGGTCGGAATAGGAAGGTACTGTGGCTGTAATGTAATTAGTATGCGTTAAGTGATAGCTGCTATGTATCTAGATAACGGGCAAGTCCGAGAATGCAGGAAGGTGGTAATGCGGACTGGGTATCGTACTAATAAGGAAGGAGAGCTGATATAAGCAAATGCACGTCATTAAGTGGTACTTAACTGCATAAATGCTTGATAAATCGAAAGAGCTGTAACACATTCTGTAAGTTACACAGGACCCATGAAGGCCTCACATAGAAACCATTATTTAATGGGCCCATCGCAGCATATTGCCGGAGTATCATGCATGTGAAATGGCTCATGCAAGGCTGTAGTTCGGCAGCTATCATTGAACTATAGCTATGCCTCTGCATGCCTGCCTGCACTGGCGCTGCATGTCTTTTTATTGTCCGATGCATACAGGTCGGCAGTATATATTAATTGGAATTTGGAAGGCCTGCACAAGATCACACATTCTACAATGGGTTGCTCTAAGCATGACTCCAGAAACACTTCATTTATATCAGGTGGCATATGTAAGAATTTGCAGCAACCGTATACCGCTTCTAGTGCAGTGGGATAATAAGTGGACCTAACGAAAAGGTGGAAATCAATTGGGGTCAGGCCATATAACTCTAGCAAAATCAGGAGGCAGGTGGGTTGTCAGTAAATCATTAAACCTGGAATATGCCTGCATGGCCATTGAACACCACATTTTACTTTGTCTTGCTGCCCATGCAGCATGCCCTGGCTGTGATCAGGGATCAATAAGCATTTGCTTCTCTTGCCAGAATTGCTCTCTATAGTGAAAAAATCTGACAGCAGACTCCATTTCAACTTGGAGACACTGAAGCTCTTTGATCCACTGTGTCTTTTGAGCTTTCGCCCTCAGCCAATGTACCTGGTAAACTGTGTTTGTGTTAAGCATCCATCAGAACACAATTGAAATGAAATGCGCCTACAATCATTCATCCATGCTCTGGTATTAGCATCTCTCTGGACATCCATAGACCAGAACCAGGCCAATGACTTATTCCGTTGCCCATGCACACTAGGTGCAATTATGGTTGTGTCGATTATCAGATCCTGGCACTTTAGAACTTTGTACCAGTCAAGCCCCTTGGCCTCAGCACTAAGATCCACCATTGACTGCCACACACAATTGTACACCCAAGCATGGTGCTGGACTGTTGACTTGACAGCATATACTTCTCCCCAGGCATGTGTCTTGAGTCTCTGTGTACGTGCCAGATGAATGTTGTTTCTGAAAAGATAGGATTTGTGTCCCAGGGCAATGCAAATGTGATGTAGGGTGTCATTGAGTTGGCCCTCCTGTAGGCGCAATTCTCCCTTTGCTAGATCTTCAGCAGCATTTGTATTGCACCAGGTGCGTCCCATATGTGAGGGGAGATGTAGTGAGATATGCTCTGCATTTATGAGGCCATTAGGAGGGCTGCTACTTAGAGCTTGCATTTGATTGTGTTCTTTGGCAGCAGAATTTAACCCATTGTTGTCTTCATCACCAATGCCATCAAATTCAGCACCAGTGTATATCTCTCTTGTGTAGTCATCGCCCCAGGAGTCATCAGCATCATTAGAGACAGCATGGAGCATGTTTCCAGCCTTGTTCTTGAATGCATTAATCCTGTCTTGGAGCCATGAGCACCTCAAGGCGATGTCCCTCTTTTGATCTGGTGTTGAATGGGACCCAACCTTCCTGACCAGTGCTTGAAGCAATAACCTGTGTTAAGTTCTTGGTGTCAAAATCAGATGTCTTACTGAGAGAACTGCTGAAGACATACTGCATCTCTTCAATTTTTAATCCATCAGCAAGCCATGCAGCATGCAAGTCAATGAGTGCATTGCAGTTGGATATTATGCCCTTGGCTGACTGAATTACACAGATGTTACCAGGTCATCTACATATGAACTGGAGAATGGCACGTACGTCAAGTAGGACAGAAAGACAAGCCTGTATTGCCTTAATAGGTGGAAATGTCTGTAAATAAAAAGTCAGAGATGTGAGACATGCCATGAGCCCCTTCTGATGTACCAGGCCAAATGCACCAGCAAGGGAGGCAGCTGATGAAAGTTTGGATAGAATTGATACAGTCGTCTTGAGCGACTTCATGATTTTGTCACTTCCTTGCAAATTCCTGAATGCTTGTGCTTGACTTTGCAAAAAGCCAGTAATGGCCTCGACTGAGTTGCAACTCTGAAGTTTGATGGCAAGGGGATGTTGTGTCAAAGAGATGCCTGCCTTTTCCTCATAAGCCTGCAAGGCATGCTCAAAAAGGGCTTGAAAGCAAGCGGATTCTGATTGGTGAGCCATTTCATGAGTAATGGTGTCTTTAAGAGGGGGAGTTGTTAGTACGAGGAAATGATAGCGCAAGAGAGTGGGACGTGAGTGGGGGTTGTGGTAAAGGTCAGTTGCACCGCCTCATTGACCTCTTACATAGCCCACTATCCGCCCAATACTTGTACGCAAGGCGATTGCTTGAAATGGTCTGGCACGAGATCGGAGTAAAATTGCCAGTCCAAGTCTTGCACAGGGTTGTTGAATAGCGTAGTTGGTGAGCGAGGGCGAAGATGTCAGTAATCACTAAGATGAGACGATGATAGAGTGAGATGATCAAGGGCAAAGGCCTGGAGGGAGAGAGAATGCGCCGACGTTCCGAGTGCAACCAGCTTATAGCTCATAGAGATGTCAGACAGGGTCCAGGGGAACGGAGAAAATCATATTTTGTCAGGGATGCGAAGAAATTGATCGTGGGGGGGTCGGTCATATACACAAATAAGAGAAAGGGTCGGAGTAAAGTAAGGTACTGTAGGTGACTGATTGTTTCAGGGTGTGCTATTCGGAGATCCAATGATCAACACAACTGGCCACAGTGATGCCAAGGAGGATCAACATGTAAAATAGGACGCGCAATACACGCGAAGCAATGTTTGATAATGTTTGGTCAGATATTGGCTTCGCAACAGGAACGAATAAGCTCTGCTAGGCCAGGCGCGTCACCTCCGAGTCTTCTTACCTTACTTTGTGAGCAAGCGGCTCCTTCCAGATGAAGGATAATGTAAGTCATATATGTAGATATATGCAGCGCAAGTGGTGGTGCTTGCGTATCGGCAGGAGCGCGTCCGTCAGCCTTTCCATCTGTGTCTGCTGCAATTGGTTCCAAGCACACTTGGATCCGGACTATTCCGGAGGCGAAATCAATTGCCTGGATGTATCTTCCTACTCTGAAAAGTCGCGGCCTGACAGCTTGGCTCTGGCCGGCCTGACCCAGGCCGGGCCAGGGACATCACTATCTATGGACCGATGGCTGGATGAGCGCCAATTGCGCAGCGTGGCGCAGCCCTAGTCGGAGTTTGAAGTGCACATGGATATGATGATGCGGGTAGCCATAAAGCACCTGCAATCGCAATCCCAGGACGCTCACTCTCTTTACCATGGGACCAATTCACTTTAAGTTGTCTATGTCTGATGGCCTAACCCGTCGTATATCTTTCCCTAACCGTCCCTCTTGGACGGAGCTCGCAACCAGGATTCATACTCTCTGTCGTATTCCTCTCAACCGACTCGGCCTTTCTTACGTGGACTCGGATGGCGATGAGGTCACACTGAGTTCAGAGGAAGAGTTACGCGATTTCTACAACTCCAATGTCGACAACGCCATTCAAGACAATCAACCCATCAGATTCCACGTCGTCCAACTCGGTTCTATTCGCGATACCGACAACTTCATGGAACCCACGTCTCCTCCGCAATCTTCCACACGGAACACGTTCGGGAGACCTACTCCCTTCGTATTCGTGGACCATGACCACCTTCCATTCAATGACATATTCATCTCATCTCCTCTAGATCGCGAGATGGACTCTCCTCATGCCTTCGTCGAGGTAGTGGACTCCGACTTGGACAAAGAGAACGACTTCACGTCCGAAATGGATCACCCCTCCTCCGAAGGCAAGGGCAAGGCCCGCGAACCACGTCCCTCCATTTCTGACGATCTCTCGTCCTCTGAGTCGGTGATAGCCAATGAGACACCGAAGAAGCCGCCAATCCATGTACAAGTACACGCTTTGCGGCCGATGGACTCTGGCACGTTCGGACCACCCGCCACATCCACACCTGCCCGTGAGTCTAGGACACCCACCCAGGTTCGTCCCGTTCCACCTTCTGATGGTCCCGGGGAGGAGACACAACGGGGTATGCCTGAGGACTTCCCCGACCCACCTACCCCTGAATTAGACGTGCCGAGTGACCCCAATATCTCCCTCTCCAATGACCTCGCTTCTCTCCTGGATTCGCTCAATTCGATGTTCCTTGAGCATCCCGAGGTCGGGCATCAATTGCGGACCCTGTTCAGGAATGTGGGTAGTGGGACGTACTGGGATTCACAGCGTGGTTCCATGGCTCGTGTGGCCGAGGACATACAACGGGTGGCGCGTGATGCGCAATCGACTGTTGCTACGGGGGCCCAAGAAATGGCGCGCAATGTGAGGCAGCGGGCTCAGCAAGAAGCCGCAAGGCGAGTTACGGAGGCCGTTGGAAACATTCTCCGTGTTTTCGGAGCTGTTGGCACTGGGCCCTCTCCATCCAATCCCAATTCTACCGGTTCCACACAAGTACTTCATTACCACCAGACGCATCCCTCTGATCCCTCTGGCCCATTACCCCCCTCTTTTACTTATCCACCCCACGTAAATCCCACGTCCTCGCAACTACCTCCGCCTGGGATGACTCCCTCCTCTCAGCCAGGAATGGCCCCATCCATCAGCATAGTTCCACCTGTCGTTACGGCTGGAACATCTGTTTGGAACCAGTTCAAACCTTATCCGGTGTCATCACCTGACCCTCAAAGTGCTGGCCCCAGCTCTGCCGCTACACAGCCACATGAGGTATCCTATTACACGGCCTCTACAAATAGAGGTGCACGGGCTACTACTACTTCTGAGTCGAAGGCCTCGCTCGAAGCTGCAAAGGCCGCTTATAAGGCAGAGAAGGAAAGGTATCGCCAGGAGCAAGAAAATAGACGTCGCGAAAGACAGCTGGCGAAGGAAGCTGCAACCAACAGGTAAGAGTTGTGATGTGTATTTAACTGACTGTCACTGACAAATGAGCAAAGTCCAATTTCCCCCAGAACTCAGCCCGTGGAGGGCCAAAAGTTTGGTTCAATGGTCCCATCAGACGCTGAGACCCCGCGTCGTCCGGACCTAAGCTCATTGGCACCGCCTCCTTTCAGGCAGATCATCAGCAATGCGCGAGGAAGGTTCCCACAGCTAGAGATGGACAACCTCCCACATAGCCCAACCAAGCAGCGTCGAGGAGACAATGCGCAGCACGTTGACGCCGTTGTCGAGAGGCTAGAAGGCGTAGGTTTCAATTTCTACTTTGTCCATTTCTCGAAACGTGGCTGATACAGTCGTCTCAAGATGGGTTTCCACGAAGTAGCGTACCCGACCATGCGCACGGTCGTTGAGTCACATCTCCCTGATGACGGAATCAGATTTACGAAGGAAGTGGAGGGCGACGTCATGAGCGAAGTCCTGGAGAAGCTCTTGGAGACTTCCGGATCTGGTGTGCCGACCACACCTTCGTCAAAGCGTTGAGGACAGCCTGCACCCCGATTCCCTTATTTTTGCGATCCAAGGTTTGTAGTTTTTTTTTGCAACGTGTATGGTACGATTCAACCCGAATGTGTCCTCTTATGTTCTAACTTGCGATAGTACTGTAGCTTGTAGCCGTTTTCTTATACTCTATAATCTGTCCTGTAAAGACTTGTTGTATCCGTTTTTTGTCGGTCTTCTTGATACTAACAGCGAATACATCTTTGCTCTGTCGTTCTGGAGGCACAACTGGCAGGAAATTTGCAACAAAAATCCAACTTGTCAAGAAAAAAGCACTATTACATCGCGCAGCACGTATTGAATTGGCAGGATAGTTGGTGTAGGGTACGGTGGCATTATTTAAGCCCCATGGCGCCTCCCAGATGTGATCTTCCAGTGGCGGTTCCCGGCGGCGAGGTCTCATATATGCTTGGGTTGCAGTCAGGAAGGCGCCCAGAGCATTTCTGCCTTCCGTTCCTTTGAGTGGAAGGTGCGAGAGGGACATGAAGATGGGATCGTCGTCACCGAAGGAGCCGTCGCCTTACTGCGTCGTAGAGTGAGCACGCGGCGATGATGTGGCAGGCGATCAGAAGTAGGCAGAGCATTCCCCTATAGATATGTATGTGGTCAGTGAACATATCGTGATACTGATACTAACCGTGAGTTTGACGCTAGCCCAATCGCCAGTCTTTTGAATGATGGTGAGTGAGAAGTTCCCGCCCAGCGATGACGTGAGGGCGACGGTCGCCGGTTGTTGGGGGGATAAATTTCTCCAGTATGATTTACGTGCGTCAATAGTTTTTCGCGTGCTTTTGAATGGGGTCCTTGTTGGTGTGTGTGTGGAGGGAGAGCGTCGGTCTATTGGAATGATCATATCGTTGGGCTGCAAGGGGGCGATTTCTTTCGGTCATCGGAGGCGTCCGGACGCTTAGAATGCTGGTGCCTAGCTTCTGATTATCCGGGCTTGTCGGTAGGGTGTTGGTAATGGCTTGGGAGAACTCTGTGGTCGTGTTAGTTTAGTCGTTCAGATTGTGGTCAATACATTGGGCAGGCCTGTGCGGCCCGGAGTCGGAGGTGAAGATGCGAACTGTGCATCGTCTGGGCGTTGATGAATAGTCTCCAATGTTGCGAAGAACATCAGCGCCCGAAAGGCGGCGACTCTCATCGACGCATCTTCGCTGGATGAGCACCGCAAACAGGATCAACGTGCCGCGGGATTCGAAAAATAACGGGAGCAAATAGTGGGTGGGTTTCAAGGATCGTGCGCCACCACCAGTGCAGGTGAGCTCATACTTCACCAAGACCAGGGCCAAAATATAAAGTTTCTCTCTGTAGGAAAGCCTCTGAGTTTGTGACGCTCACTAACATGGAAGCAGCTTTATCAGTTGCCAGGCGTTCAATTCGAAAGCAGTATGATCGATGTTACTGCCTATCATTACAAGAATGCCCAGGCATCGTGACCAGGTGTGGTGGCTCCGGTGTCTTTCCTTTCAGCTCTGCCACCCTGTCAAACTGCAAACGGCTGCTTTCTATGGTATGTGGCACCTGGGTGGCTTCGGTTTGACCACTATTTAAAGGCGGTTTGACAGCTTTCTTGGGTTCAGTGACCTCTCCGAGACCCCATACCCTCTACTCTGGAAGTAGAGTGGGAAAAAAACTATTCCTGGCACGATAGGAAAAACGTAAACCAAACGGTGAGTGTCCTGATCGATAGGTTTGTTGGCAATAGGAACAAGCGCTGCGGCCGTAATTGGTTCGAAAAATGTGGCACCCACATGGACAAACAACTGTTCTTCCCGTCTGTTCTCGCTAACGTTGTGGACAACAGTTGACCATGTTTTCTCCGAACAGCTCGCTATTTCCCTGCTCCCATATTCTTCCTTTATCTCGTTTTATTTTATTTTATTCCCCTTCCGGCGCGATAAAGCCAGCTAGCGCTTCCCCAGACGAGCACGCGTCCCCTCTCTTGACTCACCCACGTACTTTCCATCTCACGAGATAATTCCTCCGCTTTTACTCCAAGGTACGACAGAAGTCTACTACCGACTCGTCTCCTTCTAATGACTCTCCAGATGGATCCCCGCATGGCCCCCTTGCCACCTCCGCTCACTAATTTCGTACCGACGGTGACCTGGGAACCGTTCGAGCAGCGTCAAATACTCGAGTTCCTCCGTAGTCAACCAGAGCCCCAAGCCCACGATTCCGAGGAACTCTCGGCCAACCGAAGACAGGCCGCAGAAATTAAAGCTTACATCCTTCCATACCAGCACTTTTCCCGACAGCAGGTCCAACCTTCCCATTTGGCGGGACTCGGATATGCTTGGTGCAGGCGCAAGCTCCTCCTTTGGCGAACATTCCCCTTCAATGACCTCCCGGTAGAGATTATTGCCAATATTTTCCGCTACGCCGTATGGTCCACCAAGAACTCGCCCGAGGGCATCCTATTACGGTTCCGTTTAACGTGGGTTTGCCAGCATTGGCGTCAGATAGCCGTCGACGACCAGACGTTATGGAACACCATCTGGTTCAAGGATGCCAAGGTTGGCTATCAGCGATCCGTAATGTATTTTGCACGAGCTGGCTCAGCAACACTCGATCTACGTATCGAGGATGACGACAAGACACGGTTGATTCCAGATCAACCAATGACCGGTAACGACATGGAACGAATCCTGGATATCATCATGACAAAGTCCAACCAAATTCGCATGCTGATCGTCGTTGTCGAGGCGTGGCCCCCCATCCTTGTTCTCCTCGATCGACTTCACAGATCTTCGCGATCGCTCTGGCAGTTCGAGCGCATAGAGATCCATCGCACCGGCCGCCCATACCGTTGGGATGGTCCCGGCTACCCACTCCACGATTACCTGCATGCACTCACCCTGTGCGATGGCCGCACGCAACGACTCAATTTCCTTTGCCTGAACGGCGTTCACGTCGACTGGGACAAATCCCGTCTCGCCAACCTTGTCAACCTAGACCTGCGTCGCATGCCACCCGACTTGGGACCCAGCCTCGAACGGTTTCGCTACATGCTGGAGAACAGCCCCAACCTTAAAAAACTGTCCCTAGACGGTGCAGGTCCCGTAATGCCACCGGGTCCGGCTTCGCATTCACTCCCTCCAGTCTCACTCCCTCAGCTAGAAAGCTTGGTCCTCGGTGACGTTCGCGCCCCATATGCTGTCTTCTGCGCTAGGATCATACACTGCCCGAACGTTCGCGAGTTGACCATCCTCAACATCGTTGGCGAGGACCACACGCCGCTTCTCAAAGCGCTGACCGGGAAGTTTCCCGAGCTTCTCATCCTAACGCTCTACTTCGTGAACATCAAAAGGTCCGCCAAAAACGGGAGAATCGTGACGCAATGGCTCCTCTCCATCCCAAAGATCAAGTTCATGCGCGTGGCGGCGATGAAGCCACCCCTCCTCGCCCAGTTTTTCGTGGACGGCCGGTTGCACATCAGGGATGACATTCCTCTCGTCCCGACGCCCGAAGAGAAGGAAGCCATTCTGGCCGAGGGGTCACGGATAACACTATGCCCGGAACTCGAGGCGATCGAAGTCCAACACATCGACATGGAATCCGTGGTCAACTTCGTCTTTGGCCGCAGGAGGTACGGAGTGCCGTTACGAAAGCTGTATATTCACCACAATTGGCTGCAAAACATGAAGCCTGAGGAGAAGGCGATCCTCGAGAAACAGAATTACGAATATAATTTTGTTAACGTGACCGTGCCGATGAACTTGACGCCTGTTGAGGAGGCTATCTGGAGGCAAGTGAAGGCAACACGATGAAGGGACTAGGAGTGTAAAGGTGGGAGTGAGCTAGATTTGACGGTTTGCTATGTTTTGCCATTTGTTGCTTGCATCTATCTTACAGTACATTATCATACCCTCCACACGCTATCGAATCGAATCGACATGTTTTGCTTTGCATTCTATGAATCCGGAACACCGGCCCGATGGTTCCCTGAGCGTTTTTTTTTTTTAAACAAGGGACGCGACTTGAGATTCAGACCAGACCAGACGAACATGGCTGCAACTTCTTCCACAGCCATGCCTCCCTCAATCCCAGTGATATTCACCACAAAGACACCATACCAGCTTCCACCGCAAAAGTTCATGATCCCAGCATCATGGCGGCGTTTCCAATTGTCTCAGCTCATCAACACCGCGCTCGCGCTGCCTCGCGTCGTGCCGTTCGATTTCCTCATACGCGGCGTGCTACTGGGAGGGAGCTTATCCGAAGCTTCCAATGGCGAGGTCAGTCAGTCCGGCTCGCTCGCGCGACAACTAGGACAGCGCAAGTGACATTTGGAGTGAAACACAGGAGGAAACGCTAGAGATCGAGTACATAGAGAGCGTCATGCCGCCCTCTAGATTGGCGGCGCTTCCGCACGAGGAATGGGTCTCGTCGATATCTTGCTCTGTACCAGGGTCTGCACCTTCCTCGTTGCTGTAGCGCTTTTTTGTGTTTGACGCATGCGTGCCCCAAGGCAGCCACTTCCTCACAGGTTCTTACGACGGCGCATTGCGCGTATTCGACCGCGGCCAGACCCTCTTCCACACTGCGCCCTTGCACCCGGCCCCGATCACATCCTTCGCCATCGTGTCATCAAAGCCGGCAGCTTCCCCCGACTCAGACGATGATCTACTCGTCGTGACCGCCTCGCACGATCGCACGGCGCAGATCTGCCGCATATCGCTCGACGGGACTCGGACGACTTGCGCGCCGCTCGCGACGTTGCACTTGCACGATACGCCTGTCGCGGGTGTGGTGTCGAGTCAGGACGGGAAGAACGTCCTGACTGCTGGGTGGGACGGACTCATCGGGCTGTGGTCGACGAGCATTCCCGAAACTGACGAGGTACCGCTCGACACGATCGCTGCGCCGGAGCGCAAAAAAAGGAGGAAGGTGCAAGAGGGTGGCACGGCCAAGACAAAGGCGCCTTCTGCTGTGTTACGCTCGCACACGGCGCGCGTATCCGCGGTGGCGTTCTCTGATGGAGGGAATGCCGTCAGTTGCGGATTCGACTCCACTGTCCGAACCTGGGACGTGGAACGCGGTCTCTGTTCCCACACAATAGTATGCACGCCAATCCCCCTTTTTTACTTGCACACGATACAGCGGTCTAACGCTCACATTCATTCGCTTTCAGACCGTCTCGGAAAAGCCGTTTCTTGACCTTGCACTCCCAGTGACTCCAGAGACCGCCCTCGCGGCCTCGGTCGATCGCAGTGCGACGCTGTTTGATCTGCGCATAGGAACAAGCGTCGCTGCCGCATTAAAGTTTCCTCATCCTGCCACGCCCGCCACCGTTGTCTTTGCAGAAGGCTCAGGAACGCAGTTTGCCAGCGGGGCGTATGACGGCATCGTAAGGATTTGGGATGTGCGCAGCGCAGCGCGTGAGGTGTCTCACGCCCGTGTGTGGGACGGGCAGAAAGTGCTGGCGCTGAGTTGGGCAGGCGAAGTCCTGGCCGTCGCAGGCGAGGGAGGAGTTGAAGTCTGGCGCGCCGGTGCCGGTGTAGAGGGAGGGTTGCAAAAAGAGATATCATCGACAGCATAAGAAGTACTCTATTCTACAGATCAAAATGGAATAGTTAGGAAACCATATACTAGCTGGGGTGGTTCTCCAAGAGCTGAACAAACAAATTTTGGGGTTAGTACAGCAGCGAGCAAGAGAAGTAATGTAACGCACGTTAAGCTGCCCGAGAACTTCGCCCGCGAAACACTGCCTGCGCGGCTTCTGCCCAACGTTGTTCATCCGCCTCTTGGACTTTCTGTTCACGCAAATAGGAAACCCTGTCAGCCTCACTACAACCAACTCGGTTGCATGTTTTGGTTGTCACCTTTTGGGGGGCCACGTCCGTAGGCAGGCCCGCAGCCTCTCGCTCAGCAATGATCTATATTTCCAAAGTCAGTCTCAAGACGTATCGAGAAACATAATTCAAGAATGCGTTACCTCTGTCGAAATGAAATGATGCGGTGCAAGATTGTGGTCAGAATTCGCTGGCACGGGATGGTTTGTGTAACGGTTGCTGCTAACCTCTTCCCATACGCATTGTGTCACGATGAACGAGGACACCGGTGCCGATTCCCCAGACGCATACCCCGAGTAGAGAGAGGACTACGCCTCGATGAAGGATGTCTGCCGCCGAAAGGCGTGCGTGAACCATGACGAGCGTAAACGTTAAAGAAGACCCACCAGCTGCCAGTGGCTACGGACGCGGAAGGGGTACAGCGGCCCGGGCAGTCTCTCGCACCTCGCACCGTGAGTCCCACTGGCATGATCCTGGGCTTAAGTGGGCTCACGGCCAAAGCAGGGCAACATGCATTGCCTCACAACGGACGGAATCAAGAATCAAGCAACAACACTTATCCCTTGCAACGATTTAGTTACACTCGAGACCGCTGCTCGGGCTTTACATTAACTCTATCGGCCAAGGTAAATATTAGGCCACTATGTCTGGAACAACAGCAGGCCAAGAAGTAATTTAGGCGGGAAATCTACAGAGGCTGCTAAGGTGCGTCTCTGATTCCTCCAGAGAGTGTAGCACCCGGAATACATCAGGCAAAATTCATCTGGAACTCAATTCCACAGGTGCAACTGCTCCTCTGTGGCATCTACGTATCGCCCACCCCTCCTTGGATACTTTTCCAAGAGTTGCGAAATCTCTACTAGGTCTTCGGTCGACAGCTCCACCTCCCCGGCTAGCCGGTTTTCCAGTGTGCGCTTGACGTTTCTGCCATGCATTGGTCACGACTAGTGATTCATGAAAAGAGGTGGTAGTCAACTCACGAGGATCCGGGTAGAGGGATGACATGGTCACCAAGCGCGCCAACCCACGCAATGCACAGTTGGGCGACCGTGATGCCCTTACGACCCGCTATGGTCGACAGCGTGTTGACGAGCTGGAGATGATGTCCGATATTCTGGAACCAGTAGCTACGTCAGGAAGGAATTCCGGAGCGCAAGACGTGAAGAGCACTGACATCATCCTGGAAACGGCTGAACGAGCGCCTGAAATCGCCTTCTTCAAAGTCCATTCGGCTCTTGAAATGGCCGGTGAGTAATCCATGTCCAAGTGGGCTGTTTGGGGTCAGGAGGAAGCGAATACAAAGAAAGGACTGCGTACGAATATGCTATGGTAGTTATGCCAAGTTCTTTGCACGTTGCGATTACTTAACCAGGAATATGGTTGAACTCTGAAGGAACGAAGGCAGAAAGCGACAATGACCTACCATCTTTCGTTCGCTGCTCGTAGGCTTGAAGACTTATTTCGATCTCGACGGCCGCGACAGGCATAACCTGATTCGCCGTGTATGTACTCGTTATGCATATCGGGATTGGTCAAGAAAGCGTCGCACCTTGTACGCACGGCGTATAGTCTCTGCACGAACTTCAGACAAACCGATGTAGTCGAACTTTCCTTCCTCCACCATCTCATTCAGCACCTCTGCATATTGCTCGATCTCGTAATTTGGGTCACGTCTCGACGGCTGGAATAAATCGAGTTTCTTCGTTCCGCGCAAAGCTTTGACAATGGTATCGACACTCCTGCGTAGATTCTCTCTGCTCCCGTCTGCTGCCAGCTCGCCGGGGCGCAGCCCGCCTTTCACAGAGAGGAATGTGCGGTCTGCGTACTCTGGATACTTCTCGAAGAAGCGAGCGACTAGCTCCAGGTTCGCAGTGCCCAGGTCTTGTCCATAGAACTCGCCTGAAGTAACACGTGTAGGTTGAAGGGACTGGCCATATCAAACAGAGCCCACCCACCGCTGTTGAGGAACATCTTCACGCCTGGAGGCAGAGAGTCTATGCCCGCCTTGATTGCCGCAAAAGCTTCTTCATCTGTGACTGGCGTTGGTCTCCATGTCATCATCATGAGGCCATGCTGCGGATGAACGAGGGCTATGAGTAGATTTGGAGGATCCATCAACAGGACGCATGACGTACTCCGACGACAATGTCAGAGTCTGGACCACCGATGTTAGCTGTTGTCTGTACCATTATATTGTCGATTTTGCAAGTGCTGCCAGTATGACGGCGAAGTATGGGCCAATATATAGAAGTCCAAGCTCCTTAGGAAACGGAGGCACATAAGCAGACCAGAATGGTACGAATCGACTGGTGGACGAGAGGAGAGGCATCTATCTCTGCAGATTGAGATACTATTCGGCATCAAGTGGGGATCTGCAACTGGCCCTGCCTCACTGCGGGCCACACACAACCCCGTGTATTTAGTAAACCTCCTAGCTCGTCGTCACCCGTGCTCGCCGACACTCGGAATAAAACATCAGACATTTGAAAAAGAATGCGTCGTCTGCGACACGTTCGGTCAGTCAGAAAAAGGCTGGGACCAATTGCAGTGAATGCAGGGACGCGACGCGTTTGTATTGGTTTATTTGTTCCTTGATCCAAACTCGGCCAAGCGCTGTGCTCGCGCTTGGCGCTTGACGAGGCGCGTCCCTTGTTTCAGTTGATCTCGCGTTCATCTCCATCTATATCCAAGCTTGGAGCTGGACCTCGGGCCCCGTGCCCACATGCATGAAGGAACACGAATAGGGCCATTGGACGGACTGGAAAACGGTTATTTATCACCTTGTAACACCCTGTTGTAACACCAACTGCGTTTCCTTGTCGCCATGGCTGCCTCTCCACGACATCCCTCGCTCTCACCAAGTCTAGGACGCTCTCCGACAGCACTGTCTTACGATATCTGGACTCCACTCGAACACCTACCTGCTCAACTCGCCAATTCACGAAAGAGACCGTCCAACGCCCAGCTTCGACGACTACAGACCGCTTTCGATGCATCACCCTATATCACCAAGGAAGAGCGCAATACCCTCGCCCATGAAATTGGATTGTACGTGGCTTCATTCTTCGTGTCTTGACCCATCAGATGCTTATGCTTTCCCGTGGGTACAGGGACATTAAATTCGTTACTGTGTGGTTTCAGAACCGACGTCAGTCCGACAAACGCAAAGCATGGACCAAAAGAGACCGCGCAAAGAAGAAGGAAAACTCCTGTCAACAGATCGATGCTGGCCTCTTGAAGCCCACCATTTCTCTTGATCGAATCGCTTCTCGTTTGGAACGTGTACAACGACCTGTGCACCATGACAAGCCCCGCGCTGTGCTCTCCCCGCAGAAGCCAAGAAACATCGAGGAGCCGCAAACACCGTCGCGCACGAAGCCAAACACACTCTGGGCTCACATGCCCTCTTCGCCACCCGAAGCCCCTTCCTCCCCATCTGCTGAGTTGCTGAATGTTCCCTGCCTCGTCAAATCGGGGTGGTCGCTCGAATGGGCTTGCGCCAAAGCAAGGCTGGGTAGCAAACACCGTCTTGAAAGGAGTAAGACCCGACCTGTCAAGCGGCACACGCCTACCCCCTGCAAACTCTTAGCTAGGCCCGAACAAGAGCTCGGGGTCAACACAGATGACGAGGACCAGGACGTGCAGACATCAACCCCATCGTCAAGTCAAGGTCAGCTTGACGTCACTCTTAGAACAACAGCGGAGCCAGAGGCCTTGCCAAGATCGCTCGATGGGAAGGCTACAGAGGATGTCGAGGCAGCAATGGTGCTTCTACAATTCCTGCAGGGGTGATGGCACCTGGAGGATGTCTACGGGGTTATACGCTACTGACGGAAGGATGGAGAATGCGTCTTATTTGCCTTGATATCTTGTATTCCTCTTCCTCCGACGACCTGGCTAGGTGTCTGTGTATGTCATGGATGTTGTAGGCCGGAATATAATCAAGCGGGCGCCCACCTCGGGTACTTCACGCGTTACCTATCCAATCTTGATAAAAAAAAACGTTACCACGATGCGATCTTTCCACGTTCTACTCGTTGAGTTTATCTAGGTTCATCCGAGAAAAAGCAATGACGACCTTTCGTCCTTGGGGAACATAGCTCCTACACTTCATTGCATCAATGACACCCCGATTTCGTACTTGTGCTAGTATTGGTCGCCTCTGTCCAGACGAGACTTCCGTCCTCATGATCCTAGGAGAAACAAAACCCGAGCTGATGCAGAACGTGCGTTTTAATGTGCGAATAATATACTCGATTCGAAGTTGTTCCTAGGCCACTTCTCTTGCGAGTATGTATGGTGATCGACGACGTGCGTTATCAGCACGAAATCAGTCATAGTCCTAAAAAGATGTGGTGATTCTAGCGGAATACGGCAGTAGTGTCGTCAATTTGTCTTATCTCTCTCTGACTTTTCCTCGCCCCGCGTGAACCCTACAATCTCAATCGCAACCGCGACTTGATTTGACAACGGAACGGGGGAGGTGACAAGGGTTCAAATATGGGCTTCATCAAACCATCCCTCTGGAAAAATGAGTAACACAAGGACGAGGTCCGCGTTCAGAATGGTGGACTGGTAGATTCACAGCAACATGGGATGGAATACATGGCATTGACTCCTGTTTCGACAGGACAATCTAGTCCGGCCACTCCGGTGAGGATACACTATTAGAACCTAGACGTAGCCCCTCAGTCGCTATAAGACATATGAACTAATATTGTGTACCTAGACATAGCCTAAGTACAATTAGTTGTGCCGTAACCGTAAGGGAATGAATACTAGTTGACTTACCCCTCAGGCACTGTAAGACATATGAACTGAGGGGAAAAAGGGAGCGTGCACACACGATGAGTCCCAAATCACGTGTACACGAAGTAAGGTATCGTGATCAAAAAAATATCCAATTTACACCACGAGGATAAGGATTAGTAGTGGATCCATATTCGACATGTCCTCCTACTTTATCCGCCCCGTGTTCCAACAGCTGCGCAACGTCGTGGTGTCCACACTGGGTAGCGACCTGGCAAGGTGTCAGACCATTCCTTCCCCGGACAGTCACGTCCGCTCCGTGGTCAACCAAAAGCCGTACAATCTCGAAGAGTCCTATATTCGACGCCATGTACAATGCAGTCATGTGGTTCGTGGTTTGTGCATTCACATGTGCGTCATGCTCGAGGAGGAACTGAATGACCTCAAGATGCCCCCAGCGGGTTGCGTAGTGTAATGAAGTATAGTCCTCCGAACCCACCATGTTCACGTCGGCCCCGTGATCAAGTAAGATACGTGCGGGATCCACTTGTCCGGAGACCGATGCTCCATGTAGTGCAGACCAGCCACCACATTTTGCGTTCACGTCTGGTGCATGCGTGGCGATAAGGTGCTCCACTAGCCCGCTGAAACCGCAAAATGCTGCAAGAAACAAGGGCGTTAACTCGTCCGGACTTGTGTCGAAAAATGCGGGATAACTTTGACAGACGACCATGAGACTTCGCATCAATATTCGTGACCTTAAGTGAGGCTTCGTGGAGTCGAATAGATAAGCAAGGGTGTCTTGAATCCGCGATGCTACATCCTTGAACTGGGCGTGCCTGAGCCAATTCCTGAAGGCGTAGGATGCCAGAGGAAGCGATTTGAAGCGCTCACTGGCATGGTCCTCTTTCTCATCAAATTGCAGCAGGACAGTCACGGAGGCTCGTGCGAGAATCGCATGCGCCGGTTCCAGGGGAATATGATACTGCCGGATGTTCCCAACATCTGACATTTGGAGCCGATCTGACGTCAAGAATTCCTTGACAGAAAAATGAGAAAATTGGGCAATTTTCGAGCCCCCGACATCGATGATTGTGATGAAAGTGGAACACGTGGAGAGCACCGCCTCTCCTGGATTTTCCGGTCGCCAGCCGACAACGAGATTAGGCGAATCGTTCGGGCCAAAGTCGATTGCAAATATCTCTGCGAGTTCTTCAACCCGAAGTGGTCGAACGGCTGCGACCATGCATTGGAAAAGTCGGCTGGCATGCTCGAATTTTTCTTTTGGGATCCCTTGCAACATCCGTTCATATGTGTCATCCAGCGTGGTTGGCAGCTCATTCAGAACTTTCCGAATGCTCGATGGCATGCATCGACGTAGTGTGTCCAACTGGCAAAAGGCCCACCGAAACCTGTCAAACACAATCAACAATAGCCATGAGGTATAGTGAACAAGGATTCTCACATGCCACCTGCCCGTTCCGAGAGCACATTGACAACAAGTTCTTTGTCTTCTTCTTTCCATCTCCGCATTGCGGCATCGGTCTGGACGAAGGAGCGGACATAACTATTGATGTCCTGCCTTTGACCGCCTTCTTCATGGAGAGACACGCTGTTCGACGGTGACGCCAAGGAGTCAAGAGTAGCACTTATGTCTTGCTCAGGGCGACTAGTAATACAGACAAATAGGTTGGGATGGTCCGACTGCAAGAGATTCCGGACGAAGTTGAGAACATTTTCGCGAGCTGATGGAGTTCCCGTGTCATTCGGACATTCGTCCAATGCATCCACAATCAGATAGATCGGGACTTGTCCTGGAAGATCGACCATGCTCCCAAGACACTTGACGAGTCCGGCCTCGCTGGGTTGTTCCGAACCATCACGACATGCTTTGTATAGCTGATAAAGAGTATTCCAGCAACTGTCAGAGTCGTCAACGAGTTGCAGGAGGAGGGATGCCAGCAAGCCCCGGACATCGCGTTTGGTGACATCTTTGAAATCACAGTAATAATAAGCGACGAGCGCTGATCCCGAATCTTGCATGTGCCTGATGTCCTCAATGATCGCAGAACTTGGGGACACTTTTAGTTTCCTATTACCACAAGTGCTGTGAAACTGCGTACCAAAGAATGCTCTTGTCGGAGCCCGCTGAAAATTCAGGCGAACATTAACAGTCGTGAAAGTCTGACAAGGATGGAGAGACATACGGTTGCCGCGAATCCACAACAGCGAACCGTTTTTCTTCCACTCTTGGAATTTGCTGCTTTGAATGAACCACGTTGCCGTGCCTTTGTGCTGGATGTCGCACGCGGTGTTATGATTGACAGAAGGATTAGGTGGGGACAGCCATGTCCGAAATTTAGTTCGCTTTTGTTCCCCTGTGAGCCTACATCAGCATTGGCAATTGATCACGGAAGGACGAGGGTGTAACGAACGTTGTTGTTCATCCATTACTGTTTCGACATACAGGCATAGGTTAGTCACTACCCGTATGAAGATACCGAATGGATGTTGCGCACCGTGTTTGGTCACTTCGACATTATCATGAATGTTCCGTGTGAGCTCTTGGGTTGCCGTCACATTGACATCCACACGGTGAGTGACCTCCAAGTTTCTCGCCGCTGTCATTAGATTCTCCTCTTTCGTGAGAACGTCCAGTCGCTGAAGCCCATCCTTCAGGTCCGTCCTTCCCGCTAACCTCTTCATAAACTTCTCTGTCCCATGGTCAGCCATGAAATACTAGTAAGGCATCGAGCGGAGCGACCCACTGATTCGCCTCTCCTTCATGGCCTTGGTTGACAACGCCAGAACAGAGAGAACCTGTGCCATGATCTTCCCGAGCAACACAGTCATCTCTGGTGTGAGAGAAAGGGCGGCGTAGCGATTGAGACGTTGGAGGAAGAATTGAATTCGCTCGAATAGGTTGACGAGTGCTTCATAACTCGCGATAACATCTCTCACTGCCTGAGCCCAACGTTATGCGCGCACACCTCAGGAAACATGAGTGTGGACACACCCCAAGAAGGATACCGATTCCAGTGAAAATCGTCTTCGCGGGCGAGAATACCTATAGGAGACATGATATCATACTGTATGGTATAGAAGGAACCAACTCTTACCAAACCGACACCCTCTCCGAGGGTTTCTGAAAATGTGAAGAGGATATTCACGATCGGGGTCAACGACGCCATCAATTTGTCATTTCCATGGCGAAATTTGTCGAAGGCTTGTGCCTGCTCTCGAAATACATCCAAGGCAGAATCGGGAGATTTGAGACCCTGGAGCGTGGCAGCGAACGGATGTGTTGCTAGATCTTGTCTGGTAAGGGTCTTGTATTCCCGTGTCGCAGCATCGAATATTGCTGTAAAGTTGGAGGTAGATGGACCAGCTATCTGGTTTTTTGTGGACATTTGCGTGACAACAATTGTGTGCCGGTAGACTTCACTTGGAGGCCGTGCGTGGGTGTAGTTGGATGGATTCGTTGACAAGTGGCTTGGGTACCAACATCAACCAGGCCCTGGTTACCAGGGCGTCAATGTTTTATTGAAGATCCAAAAGAAACACACACAAGCAACACGACTGTACGGGGCATCTGTGCTATGTGTACATGTGGTAAAATGATGGTTGTATGTGTAATTTCTAATCCATGCGAAGCAATGAGCGTCGGGGCTGACCGCTATTTCCACGACAGGTTCTCGCTGTCCAAGACCATTCAATAGTCATCTTCAAACCCACGATACTCGCGATCTTCTCAAACATCATTGGGAGCGAGAGCCTGGAGGGAATGGCTGGTAGATAGATGTGGGCTTCTCGCCAAACGAGCTGTACTTGTAGATCCTCACTTGCACCGAGGTCAAGGCGACGCCCAGGGAGGATGCCGCATGCTTCAGGTGCTTATGCGCTTATGTCCGGGATGTCGCTTCGGCAGGAGGGTGTGGGAACGGAACGGGAACCGGAATCCGGACCAAGAGTGCCGGTCCGCCAATGTGTGCATAATTTGGGCTGTCGTCACAGCTAGCGCGCTGATTTCGTGCTCTGACGAGGATTAGGATATGATGCATGTACTTCCGGAATACGGCAGCAGTGTCGTCAATTTGTCTCATATTTCCATGCCTTTCCTCGCTCCGCGTGAGCCCTACAATCTCAATCGCAACCGCTACTTGGTTTGATAACGGAACAGGAGAGGTGAGGGCATAAGGAATCATAGGTGGGGTTCATGAGTGGTTCATGGAACCAGCTTTCTTGAAGGACGAGGTCCGCTTGAAAAGAGGTGGTCCGGTAGATGCACAACAGCATGGGACATGCCATAGTAGTGGATGACAATGACAGGACAATCTAGTCCGACTCCTCCGACGAGGGCCCGGGTACACAAATATTAATAGATTTATCTTCGTCATGTCCTACTTCTTCCGCGCCATGTTCCAACAGCAATTGCGCAACGTCGTGGTGTCCTCTCTGAGTAGCGACCTGGTAAGGTGTCAAACCATTTCCTGGGATGGTCACGTCCGCTCCGTGGTCAAGCAAAAGCTGCACGATCTCAAGACGTCCCTCTTCCGATGCCACATACAGTGGGGTCTGGTGATTTATGCCTTCTGCATTCAAATTTGCGTCATGTTCGAGGAGGAGGAGAGTGACCTTAAGCTGCCCGTCGGCGGACGCGTAGTGTAATGAAGTGAAGTCAACACAATTCGATGTGTTCACGTCGGCCCCGTGATCAAGTAAAATACGCGCGGTGTCCACTTGTCCGCTGGACGATGCTCCAAGTAGCACAGACCAGCTATCACCACATTCTGCGTTCACGTCTAGTGCATGCGTGGCAATAAGGTGCTTTACCAGCCTGTTCAAACCGCAAAATGCCGCAAGGAACAAGGGTGTTAACTCGTCCGGTTTATCGGAGAAAAACGCAGGAATTGGGTTATAGACTTCCTTGACACCTCGCAACAATATCCGTGGCCTGAAGTGAGGCTTTGTGGGGTCGAATAGATAAGCGAGGGTGTCTTGAATCCGCGATGCTACATCCTCGAACTGGACGTGCCTGACCCAATTACCGGAGGCGTAGGATACCAGAGGAAGCGAATCGAAGCGCTCATCATCCTCTTTCTCATCCAAGTGCAGCAGGACAGTCAAGCAGGCTCGTGCGAGAATCGCATGTGCCGGTTCTAGGGGAATATAATACTGCCGGATGTTCCCAACATCTGACATTTGGAGCCGATCCGACATCAAGAATTCCTTGACAGAAAAATGAGAAAATTGGGCAATTTTCGAACCCCCGTCATCAATGATTGTGATGAAAGTGGAACACGTGGAGAGCACCGCCTCTTCTGGATTTTCCGGTCGCCAGCCGACAACGAGATTAAGCGAATCGTTCGGGCCAAGGTCAATTGCGAATATCTCTGCGAGTTCATCAACGCGAAGTGGTCGAAGGGCTGCGACCATGCATTGGAAGAGTCGGCTGGCGTGTTGGAACTGTTCTTTAGGGATCCCTTGCAACATCCGTTCATATGTGTCATCCAGCGTGGTCGGCAGCTCATTCAGAACTTTCCGAATGCTCGATGGCATGCATCGACGTAGTGTGTCCAACTGGCAAAAGGCCCACCGAAACCTGTTCAACACAATCAACAATGGCCATGAGGTACAGCGAACAAGGCATCTCACATGCCACCTGCCCGTTCCGAGAGCACATTGACAACAAGTTCTTGGTCCTCCTCTCTCCATCTCCGCATTGCGGTATCGGTCTGAACGAAGGAGCGGACATAACTATTGATGTCCTGCCTTTGGCCGCCTTCCTCGTGGAGAGAAATGCTATTCGATGGTGACGCCAACGAGTTAAGCGTAGCACCTATGTCTTGCTCAGGGCGACTGGTAATACAGACAAACAGGTTGGGATGGTCCGACTGCAAAAGATCCCGGACGAAGTTGAGGACCTTTTCGCGAGCGGATGGGGTTCCCGTGTCATTCGGACATTCGTCCAATGCATCCACGATCAGATAAATCGGGACTTGTCCTGGAAGATCGATCATGCTCCCAAGACATTTGACGAGTGCAGACTCGCTGGGTTGTTCCGAACCATCACGACATGCTTTGTATAGCCGATGGAGAGTATTCCAGCAACTGTCAGAGTCGTCAACGAGTTGCAAGAGAAGGGATGCCAGCAAGCCCCGGACATCGCGTTTGGTGACATCTTTGAAATCACAGTAATAATAAGCGATGAGTGCTGATCTCGAATCTTGCATATGCCTGATGTCCTCAATGATCGCCGAACTTGATAACACTATTAGTTTCCTATCATCATAACCGCCGTGGAGCTGCGTACCAAAGAATACTCTTGCCCGAGCCCGCTGAAAAATCAGGCGAACTTTAATGGTCGGGAAAAGCTGACAAGCAGGGAGAAACGTACGATTGCCACGAATCCACAATAATGAGCCATCCTTCTTCCACTCTTGGAATTTGCTACCTTGGATGAACCACGCTGCCGTTCCTTTGTGCTGAATGTCGCACGCGGTGTTATGATTGACAGAAGGATTAGGGGGGGACAGCCATGTCCGAAGCCTAGTTCGCATTTGTTCCCCTGTGAGCATACCTCAGCAATGACAATTGGTCACGGAAGAGCAGAGGTGACGGACGTTGTTGTTCATCCATTACTGTTTCAACATGTGACAGGCATAGATTGGTCACTTCGACATTATCATGAATGTTCCGTGTGAGCTCTTGGGTTGCCGTCACATTGACATCCACACGGTGAGTGACCTCCAAGTTTCTCGCCGCTGTCATTAGATTCTCCTCTTTCGTGAGAACGTCCAATCGCTGAAGCGCATCCTCCAGGTCCGTCCTTCCCGCTAACCTCTTCATAGACTTCTGTCTCGTAGTCAGTCATGAAATACTAGTAGGGCACCGAGCGGGGCGACCCACTGATACGCCTCTCCTTCATCGCCTTGGTTGACAACGCCAGAACAGAGAGAACCTGCGCCATGATCTTCCCGAGTAATATAGTCATCTCTGGTGTGAGAGGAACTGCCGCGTAGCGATTGAGACGTTGGAGGAAGAGTTGAATGCGCTCGAAGAGGTTGACGAGTGTTTCATAACTCGCGATAACATCTCTCACCGCCTAAGCCTGACGTTACGCGCGCACACACCAGGAACATGGAAGTGGACCTACCCCAAGAAGGACACCGATTCCGGTGAAAATCGTCTTCGCGGGCGAGAACAACTACACAAGACATGTTTATAGCACTATAATATATAGGAGAGTTGAAGGCTTACCAGACCGACGCCCTCTCCTAGGGTTTCTGAAAATGTGAGGAGGATATTCACGATCGGGGTCAACGACGCCATCAATTTATCATCGCCCTGGCGAAATTTGTCGAATGCCTGCGCCTGGTCTCGAAATACACCCAAGATGGAATCGGGGGAGTTGTAACCCTGGAGTGCGGCAGCGAACGGATGTGTTGCTAGATCTTGTCTGGTAAGGGTCTTGTATTCCTGTGATGCGGCATCGAATATTGCAGTGAAGTTGGAGGTGGATGGATCGGTTGTCTGGCTTCTTGTGGACATTTGGGCGGCAACAATTGTGCGCCTGTAGACTTTCAGTTGGAGGTCGTGGGTGGGTTCGGGACACGTGTTTGCCCCAAGTCTTGAGTGAATAGCGGCTCAAATCGGGGTATTCCGTATTCAACCGAAAGAGTGTTATAATAATAGAAATCCCTTTAGAACTATTTAACAATTAATTAGAGTTTTCTATAACTATTTTTCGGTTGAATACCTCGATTCCCGCTGCGAATGGTCCCTCAACGCAGCGGCTAATGGCTTTTCTGCTCACTGTGTCCTTTTCCTCACTTCCTGCGCCCTCCACGCAGCGGCCTCAGCTCTCGCCTTCTGGAATCCAAACGTCGTCCTCTGTTGGGATTGGTACACCCCGACAATCCCACCGGCATATTCTTAATTCGTGGCCGATGATCCCCTAAATACCGTGCAATACATAAACGCACAAATGACCCTGCCTAGCCTGCCGATCAGACCGAGGCCCAACTCGCGAGGGGCTGTGTGCGACATGTGCTACATGGAACAACAGGCTTTGCGAGGCAGCGCGTACTCGTGGCACCAGCCGACCATACTTGGGCGGTCCACATATCTTCAGCTGGAGAGCTTTGGGGCACAACGAGAGGAGGGACTTTGCTATGAGGGGGAAAGGGTCAATTGTATGGCGACGAGGGTGGATGAAGACAGGTTTGGAGACTAGGCGATTAAGACGAGGATGGAACGGGTGAGAAGCTAAGCGTTGCGGAGTCGGGCGCACAGAGGACCTTACCTGGTCGAAGGTGCTCGTCTCCGAGGTTACAGCGCGTGCTGACCTTACAATGGCTACGTTATCCCGCGTAACCATTTCTTCCTGGGAGTAAGGTATGCAGATAACGAAAGAGTCTAGCACACTAAGTACTCCACCGTGATGATTGCCTATACTCTTGAATATCATAACGTCAATGATTAATTATATCTTCGTTACCGTAATACTCTGAATCTTCCTTTGAGAAAGCGCTGCTCTTGGAGGAAAGATCCACATTAGTGCGATTGGAAGAAGAATTTCTGACCGTCGAAGCCAATGAAACCAGGTCAGACTCTCTGTTGGCACCGTTGCGTTGCTTCTCGATGGCCATCTGCTGCGTCAGTGATGCCTCCTTTAGGCGTTGCTCGCACCCTCTCAAAACGGCCAACTGTTGTGAGGCTGCGTTCTTGGAGTGTCACGGCCCCTCTTCGTTCGTTCATTGCCTGTAGCATGTTATGGATCTCTGCCTCGCGAATCTGAAGGTATCTCTCCTTCTCCCGTAACTGTTCCTCGACGCTTTGGATCTCTGCCTTGCTCTATCGGTCCGCGGCTCAGCCCGGTGCTGTGGTGGGCGAACTTGCTCGTCATCTTCCAGTTGGTGGCTCGTCTCAGGGACAACGCATAACTGTTCCCCATGCATCTCGGCAGAGGCTTCGGCTTGGCGCATGGTCACCTCAAGGCGTTCGGCCTCTTCCAATGACTGTCGTGCCTTCTCCTCGAAGCGACGCACCTCCTCTCTCCTGCCCGCCTCTTCTTCCTTTCGGCGTGCCTCGGTTTCCCAATGTTGTGCTTTCGCCTCGAGTTTCTTGGCCTCCTATTCCCTACGTCCGGCCTTGGCCTCCTTCTGCTGAGCAAACGCCTCGTGCATCTTAGCAGAAGCTCCCGCCTGACGTGCCGCCGCCTCGAGGCGCTCAGCCTCCTCCAAAGATTGTCGTTCCTCGAAATGACGCGTCTCGCCATCTCTATGATGAGCTTCTACCTTGCGCTGGGCTTCGGTCTCGCGCGCCAGGGCATCAGCCTCCCGCATCTGGGCTTTAGCTTCTCGAGCCTGAGCTTCGGCCT
>Ga0307510_10001494_pt1 | contig 25807 bp, 27 predicted proteins | sample 12_EM_MG_FD_207224 | JGI IMG/M metagenome (GOLD analysis project Ga0307510, IMG submission 207224) | Populus trichocarpa ectomycorrhiza microbial communities from riparian zone in the Pacific Northwest, United States - 12_EM | ecosystem: Host-associated > Plants > Roots > Unclassified | place... | reverse complement strand
AGAATGGGAAATAGAACAAATCCTACAATCAAGGCGCTATGGGCGCACAAAGAAGAAGCAATACCTAGTCAGATGGAAAGGCTATTCACCTTCGCATGACTCCTGGGTCGACAAGTCAGACATGAACACACCCGACCTAGTCAAGGAATTTTATACAAGTCATCCCGCAGCCATTCATACCTGTATAAAGATCATGGAAACAACAGAGGACGCCTCATCCCCTCAATGTCTTCTCACTCCAATGTCCCCAGCGCAGGATTTCCCACTTCTACCATATTCACCCTTGGAACCAACGCAGGCATCGTCCTCATACGCATGCACACTGATGGAGGAAGACTCCACCTATTCGCAACCTTCATTGACAACCAACGATTCGACATCAACCTCCATTGGACCACATGGATGCCAGGAGAAGGATCTACAGAAATTAACCACAAAGCAGTCACAATCCCAGCAGAAGGCAACGACCCCGCCCTCCATGATAGAATCATTCATCAAACGCACACATCAGGACATGAGACCGTACCTACAACAGAATCAGAAAATGGCAGTAACAACGCCATCTTCCCAGCAGACGAACAACAGCAGGCACAACAAGGAGACCACAACTCAGACAGTGGATACGGCAGCGCTCAAGGAGAAGCGTAAAGAATGCACCACACACTTCAAAGGGCTATACTGAAAATGGACGATACGGAACCAGCAATTTAGAAACATAACGGTAGCAAACTGGTTCAGACGAAACAGCACAGACACAGCACTATTCCTACACACATTCTTCAGGCCGCTTTACGACAAGGCAACGGAAACAATCAAGGCGAAAGAAAAAGGCATCACGCTCCCCAATCCCAGTCATTCACAATGGTCACACATATTGGCAAACAAGGCATTCCTTATCACCCTCAGACATAGCATGTCCATGAACGAAAAACGGAGTCGTGTGGTACCGACTTCCTTAGGAGGGACCTCATGTTACAATCCACCCAGTTTTTCGTTTTACTCCCTACCCCAAGCAACCTCAGGACCCGTCATACCTCCTGCACCAACCACACAGATCCCTCAGAATATATCCCAACCAATAGCACCACCATCGATACCTCCCAGAGCATGCACACCCATGCTACCCACCACCTTCAGCCAAGCGATACCAGCGATCCCGATCACGTGGCCTACTCACACACGCCACCATTCCTCCATGGAATACTTCATGGAACCCGCACCAGTGATCACAGATCCCGCTACAGATAGCGATGGAGATAGTCCTATGAGGGACCGCAGTCCTAGCCCACCACACACGCCATACCAGCCCAGACCATCTGGTTCTAACGTCTATGAGTTAGAAGCCAATGAGCAGCCTTCACCGCCATGGAAAGCATGGCTTAGTCAGCCATCCCCGCCTACCAGTATAACCCAGCCCGTCTCCCCAAGCAGCGAAGTCTCAGCACCTAAACGACTACGTCACGAAGATGGGAGTTACACCCCCATTACGTCATTAGCCACATCCCCAATATCCCTGACCAGTCCTAGCGCCCAAGCCACTCCTGATTACCAAAGCCTACCAAGCCCCCAGTCTGTGGGATCCGATCAAGATCCAAATACGGAGTCACCTCCTATGCTGCTAGAGTAAGCAGACTCTCATCAAAGTGGATTACCAAAAGCAGATACATATGTGATCCGATACTCATTCGCTTACGCGCCCTTCATATCGTCATCTCCCGGCCCCCGAATTGGAGCATCTCAGCGCATCTACTGTATCTCTGTTCTGACTCATTTCCAGACTCGATATGACTTGTACTTACTGCGCATTCTCTGACTCCTACTTACTTGACTCATTCCAAGTGATCCCTGTATTAGTTTCGACTCATACTTAGCTATAGTAAGCGTAGCACAGCCTCAGACTTCTCATGTATATAAACCAGCCATTAGTTACAAGTCAAAGCTCTAAGCTTGACTTGGTTTCCAATCCAAACGTCTTGAAAGTCTTCACTCTACCGTTCGACTTCCCTCCTCCATTCATTAAATCCTCTCAGGTCTTTGACATTGTCAAAGACACTCTGGTCATCGTTACTCGTCACCACCACTTCGTGCAAGTCGCACCTTAAAGGTCCTTGGACCTTAACATGTAGCACCTATCCTGGGCCAAAGCAAAGCATGAATGGCAGGGGGGTGGGGCTGAATGCATGACAGCAGCTTGTGGGTGGTTGCGGGGATCTTGCCCTGTGTGATTGTAGCACCTATCCTGGGCCAAGGCAAAGCATGAGGGGCAGGAGGGAATTCTATTTTGGGCTGAATGCATGGCAGCAGCTTGTGCGTGGTTGTGGGGACCTTGCCCTGTGTGCCTATAGTCCCTAGCTTGAGCTGAGGCAAAGCCTGAGGGGGGGATAGCGGGTATGTTTGGGGCTGAATACATGGCAGTGGCTCATGGGTGGTTGCAGGGACCTTGCCCTGTGTGATTGTAGTGCCTAGCCCAGGCTGGGGCAAAGCGTGGGGGGAAGGAGGGTATTGTATTTGGCACTGGATGCATGGCAGCGGCTTGTGCACGGTTGTGGGGACCTTGCCCAGTGTGCCTGTAGTACCTAGCCCGGGCTGGGGCAAAGCCTGAGAGGGAGGTAGCCGGTATATTTGAGTGTTACACTCCTGGGCACTTGGCCCATATTTTCTTTCTTTTCTTGTCCGATATGTACTTATACGATCACATGATCTTGACTCACATGACTGCTTACTTGTACAACAGAACCATCTTGTCAGGAACTTCATTGTTCCCTCCTTTTGTACATTCTTCATTGTTCTCTTCTTATGGTAGTCTGTGACCACCATTGTTCGTGACCCCATTGTCCTGTGACGTCCATTGTTCGTGACTCTATTGTTCTCCTCTTTTGTACACTTAGTCAGGTAGCTGCCCTTTTGTATATAAGCTGGACTTATATCCTAGAGTTGGGCCTTAAGCCTGACTTAGTTTGCAATCTATTGCGTTCTCTGTCCTTGTTGCTTGAACAAACATTTCCCTTTTTATCTTTCTTTGAAGTAATCTTCAAGTCCTTGAAGTTACTTCCCTTTCCTCTTTATCTTCACCCAGACATTGGTCTTAGTGACCTTCTCGCTTTTATCACCTTCCAAAACACCTAGGTTATTAAGGGAACTACAACCCTTATAACTTCGTCACTGCCGCATATTTCACCTTTGCGCACGTCACGCCTTAAGGTTCAATAGGCCTTAACATTGAGTCTGGATACATGAGGGTATGAGAGAGATGTTGGATGTCTTGAGTGGAAGGAGGAAGGCAAGGGAGAGAGGGAAGAGACTTGCGTGTTTCCAGTTTATTTCCTTGGGGTAATATCCCCACACTTCACTGACATCATTGCCCATCTAAGTCAGCGGTGGTGGTGCAAGTTGGCGGAGTTACGTTAGCGGAGTTTGTCAGTCTTTGTCACACCACTGACTGGATGCTCACTCCACTCCAAGTGAGGGTGAAAAATAAACTGCTATGAAAGACAATCTTGGGTTGAGGACAGTAGTGGTTTCCCTGGCTGGCCTCAGGCCAGAGGCAAAGCCAGGCCAAAATACGCCAAGCCAAGGGTGCTGGGTTTGGCCCAGCCTGGGTCTCAGAAAAGCCAAAGCCAAGCCGTCAGGCTGTAACTTTTCAAGAGTAGGAATCATCATCACCAGATGCGTTTGTGACTGGCGAGGCCAATGACTTCACCCTTGGATTACAACTGGATTACATGTGTTCAGAACGCGCGCCATCACGAGCATAGTCGTAAAGTACAATATTCCCGAAGACAACGTCTGCAACGTGATGGGTCCGTACAGAATGTCACAGATCTCCCTCTGGCGAAAAAACAATAACAGATGGCGATGACTGGTGTCCCGCCGAGTACTGGCAAATCGAACATAATGCATAAAGGACATATCAAGAGCGTGTAGCGACTCAATGAGCATACTCAAGGCGGGCTTCCTTACTATAGACAACGTCAACCTAAAAACCGCAATCTACCGAGTTTCAGGACAGCCACGGGGAGAAGGAGGAGGGGAAAGGGCGATTATGTACTTACGATCCTCGCCCTTGGGCTCACTTGGCTGTCATGACGTTAGCTCCTCACGTCCGGTTTGTGCGCACATCCCCTCCCTTCATTCCGTTCTGAATTTCTACTTCTGTATGCCATGATATGAGGCGCTAGTCACAACATAGCATCCCAAAGTTGCTATACTGCTAACCGGAATTAGTCACTCGTCTAGTTACAATACAGTACTAGTATATCAGTCTGTCTATGGCAGCATGCTGAGGATCACAGCCGCAAAGATATCAGGTTGTCTATGGTTGCACACTGAGGGTAACTCGTCTAGAAATCAATGGACAAGAAAGGAAAGGCCTCTTCGCTGTCATCTTGGTTGGAGTCTTTGCTCGTGTTTCTACCACGCTCACTAGTGAGGGCCTCGATCTGCTCTCGCCCGTCGCCCATCCACCACTTCCCCATCTCGGCGTACACGTCATAGTCAAACCAGATCCGATTCTCCGAGTGGTCAGCCCACTGGTTCGGTTCCCGTCCAGTATTGGCGTTCCCCCGAGCTTAGCGACCATCGCCTCTCACATCGCGTCGCATACTGCTCAGGCCCGTTGGGAAGGTGGAAGGTCGTTTGATTAAGGCGAAAGGACATTTGCATCGCCGTCGCACGCGGTAACCATTTGCTCACTAGTTGAAAAGTCCAGATAAGTGCATGATAAAGATCATTGCGGAAACGAAGGTTTTCTCCGAGGCTAAGTGCGCCGTGAAAAAAAGTTTGTTCTTGCAGTGAATGGATGCTCTCCACGACGGCCCTTGTCTGTGCGCATCGCCACGCACGAATATTTTCTATTGAATCTAAAAATACACCTTCAATGTCTCATGATCGCGTGGGCTTCCACCCGTGCACAGTCGGGCTCCTCCTCGCCCGGGTCCTCCGGGAACATGGGCTAAACAATGGCGATGTGGAAATATTGACGTGACACGAAGAGACGAGACTGCTGAACAGCCGAGAAAGACGTACTGGGAATCGCTCCGTCAAAGCTTTTTCACACTTCCACCCGCGCTCCCGAGCCTTATCGAGGAATACCATGTCGCGCTGGACGAGATGCGGTCGATGGTGGGTGTAAGAGACGAGCGCGCATCTGCTTGGCGCGATGGCGAGCTCGCAGGATGTGAGCAGCGCGCGATGCTTTTCGCACGAAAACAAACATATACTACTGTAGTACGCGCATATATATGGTCAGATTTAGTTGCCCCGTGAGAAGGTATGGGAAACAAGGAAAGGCGGGTGCCGCACCTGAGAACGATTGAAGATGAGATTTGAGGAGGATCGGATCGAAAAATGTATGCGGGTGGACATCTGGGTCTGCGGGATCTAGGAGTAATGCGCGGAGGAGTGGATCGACGGGTTGTCTCCGGACGTATCCCATCACACATTCTGTGCCACGTCGCATGAGCTCGATGTTCCGCTCGACGTTGAAGACCAAATTGTCGACGAGCACCTGGTCCAGATAATCCGTGAGGACGACCTACATGCCCACAGAGATTGTTGGTTGGAGAACGGCGCATGCAGGTTGTTCAAAAGGAGCACACGCACCTTCTGCGCACTGCACTTGCTGCGATGAAAACCTGGCAGGCCACCCCCTGCGCCCAACTCGAGCACGATATGCCCTGCGTAAAGTTGTGGATTACGCTGGAGAAATCTAGCCAGCGCGCGCGGCATTTCCTGTCACAGGAAAATTTTGAACTTGCGCATGAGACGTGGAAGTGGAAGGTAAACAGTTTATGTTGACGTGCATGTAGACGTACAGGTAGTGGCCCCAGAGTGGGCGGCTGCCTACGAGTTGGACTTGGACGGAAATCGTGCTCCACTGGGATGGGCTCGAATTATTGTGTTGATGGCCGTGGCGATGAAGGTTTTCAACATCGAGGATCTCGATGTTTTCGTACACCGTGACCGTGGGTTCGGGCGATGGTGGACGAGCATGCTCTTGGTATACCAATGCGGGTCCATGCGTGCGGATCGTGAGGGGGAAATGTATTGTTGGGAGGACGGCGATGAGGAAGGCGACGACTCGTGCTGATAATATTGTACCGGAGTACGGATGGCAGGAGGGACTCGCGACTCACCGTGAAAATTGTGCTCAAGGCGAAGCCTCCGTTCTCGTCCTCGCCGCTATCCGAGTCATGATGAGACATATTTCCTCCCTACTGTACGACGCGCGTCGTATCGTGTCGTTGACGTCAGAGCTGCCGTTGCTGCTGTTGGTGGCGATGTCGGCGTTGATGGTGCAGGCGATGTACGATGTTGGCGGCATTGTTGGAGCTGCTGTCGCTGGTGCCGGTGTTGGTGGCGTCGGTGTTGTTGTTGTCGGAATGCGCGGCTGGCGGGTTGCAAACGCCGTCGGAGGTGCTGGCTCGGGTGTGGTCGAAGCCAGGGTGGTGCGCTAGACGTTAGAGAGAAAGAGGGCACAGCGCCGCGTCGGCGCATCTAGAGTCGGTGTGAAGAATGGCAGGAAGGTTGCCGGTTGAACGCGGCGTGGTGACATCGGGGACAGGGCGGGTGGCTCGCACGATGTCGATGGGAGGGACGGGGTCGACATCGGAGGCCGTGACGACGGTCTTGTCGCGGTCGCGGCCGTGACTGCGGTGGGTGTTGGCGGGGTTGGACACGTTGCCGCTGCTGGTGGTGGTGCTATTGCTGTCGCCGTCGTTGCGCAGTGAGCCGTCCTTTGATTTTGAGGATGCCTCCGCCCGGATCATGCGTAAGCTTGCAGTTGTGAGACGGAAGTGGGGAACAGGAAGATGGCGGCGGTCAATAGCATGGGGATGTCGGTGCGAGAGAGACCGTTGTTGTTGATGCTGCTGCTACTGTCATCTTCTCGGCATTGAGATTGTTCCCCACCTGGATCGTGCACGAGCTTGCACTTGCGCCCTCACGGGGGCAGCTAGTTGTAGCGTAGGTGGTGAGTCGATGCTTGTGGCTCACGAGTGTGGACTCATCACGTGTGCTATAACTGGCTGCCCCAGTGAGGCTGCATTTGTAAGTTCGCAGGAGTGGAAAGAGAAAAAAAAACAAAGGACGTAGGCCACATTTCCGTAAAGGCCGAGAACACGCGAAGGGAATCGTAATGAGCCTAAGGGAGGCCTGGGGCGACGACAGCACGCGAAGGGAAAGAAGGGGACAAAGTGGGGTTCGATCGCCTCTGAGTACTGTAGTATCCTATCTTCTCTACGAGGCGCCGCGCGTGGTATTTTGTAGTCAAAAAGGGTGTGGCCACTTACAGTCTAGACTACTGTATTTGTTGATATTACAGGAACAAGGGAGCACGTAACAATGAGGATGAGGGAGGGAATGGAGAGACGGCGTTGCTTCCTTGTGCGGCATAGACGCGCGCTTGCTGTCCTGTGGCGTCGGGCGTGTCGGGCGACGGGGAAAGCATGCTGATTCCGAGGCTACAGCGAATGCATACATCACCTTACACCACCCCTTCCTTTTCTCCACCATCACCCTCGATGTCAACTCTTCCGACATTCACCTTTCCCTCATACTGTCGTATTCTTCCCTCTGCCAGATGCTGAGCTCACATAGTACGAGATTTCCCGTAGAATTTGCAATTTGTCTCTGTTGGGGTCTCACACATGTTTTGGATGTGTCTGGGGCACACCAGTCCTGTAGCTGCTCTCCAGTCCTGGGGTTCATGCGTCGAATACAGCGAGCCAAACGCCGTACAGGATTTTCTCGCTCCACACCTTTACCTATAATCTTGATTCCCACTCGAAAAGTCCGAGATTACTTGGCCAGCAACTTGGAAAAATTCGTCGTACCCCTCGATTCGATTATCATCAGTCTCTTTTCTCTCCTTACATGCACCACTCTATGCTTCTCAGACCCCTCCTTTTCCGCCTTGGCTCCACCGTGCTACTTTTACACCACATATATCTCGAATATCTTCGTACCGCCAATGCAAATGAGGCACGTCTTCCTTGCCTTGTTTATTGAGAAGCCAAGTAATGGGTGGTCTGGTTCGTTTGGGAGGACACCTTGCAGCGCTGCATCTCTTGTCCCTGCGTTCCCCAAAGGTTAGAAACGCAGTCACTCGGCTGCTTCTGTAATCCGCCACTTAGTCATGGATGCAGAGATACCACCCTCACCGCTGGGACACATCAACTTGCTCTGCATCTATCCCGGGATAATGTGGATGCCAAAGTTGGCGGAGCCTTCAGCGAGAATCCATCGCACCTTGGTGTAGAAGCCGCCGATCATGTCCTCTTACAGTCGCTCTAATCTTACATAGAGCCCCACATCCCCCCACGTAGGTCTGGATGGTGGCCGTGATGATACAGTACATGAAGCAATACGTTAACTGTGATAGAGAATGCTTGAATGAGGAATATAGATGTACAGGTATACAAGCAAGACATACTAGGTGCAGGACAGTGGTAAATAGCCAGCGATAAGCATCAATCAGGAAGATCAAAGTACGAGCTAAACCTATCCCCCCCGTGAAGAGGTGTGTCGTGGATGATACAGTACACGTGGAGGAACAGTTCAGGGAAAAGGGATGTAAAATATGAGAGGTATCCTTCTGGCAGGGTGCCGACGACGTTCAGGACATCCTGGGGTAAGTCCTGATAGTGGGTCTTCTAAGTGCACAGACAGAGACGGCGTGTCAGACCCAAGACTTGTCAAAAGGAGGGAGGAAAAGAGAAAGGCATGGGCCCATGAGCTGGAGCTGTACACGTACCTTGTTACGAATTACGCGGAGGAGGTCCTGCACCAATTTCCCGTCATACTTCCTGCGTCTTCCCGGGCTTTCCAACAAATTTTTATTCACTTTCGCTGACCAATCAGGACCCACTATTTTACTGGCGTCGCGTTCCAACATGACGAGAAGAGGGTGCTGTTGGCCGCGACGCATGGGCTCGAACCAATCCGAAGCATCTTGTAAGAATTCCAATCGCCGACCGGCGTCCCAGAAGTAGGGATCCTTGAGACACTTTGTCGCATCAGGTCTTTGTGTATTAACGCTCGCGTGAGAACAACCTCAACAAAGGAGAATTTGGGATTAGCGTACGCACCTCTCAGCGGCCTCGGGCGCGAGCATGGCCGTGATGAGGTACACAGCCTCCGGATCATCTTTGCTAAGCCACCCCAAGCCCTGCAGCGACATCTGGTCCCGCAGGATGTTAACTTCACGCTCGTAGTGATCGCCAAATGGATGTTCGCCTGACGTAAGGCAGTAATAGTAAAGGCAACCAAGGGAGAAAATGTCGACCGACTTTGTCAGCTGTATCTCGATCATAGTCCAGACGTTGTTGCTGGTGGTGGCCCTGGTCTCGCGACGGAGGATCTCTGGCGCCCTCCACCCCAAAGTTCCCCCGCCGATCGCACAACTCACAGTCGGCGAGTAGCTCGCCCGGCAGGTTTCAAGCTTCCGACAGAGCCCAAAGTCGGATATCAGCATTCGGTGGCCACTTGATTCACCCTGCTTTACACTTGAAACGAGGATGTTTTGAGGTTTGATGTCTCGGTGTACGATATCGAGCGAGTGCAGATACTTGAGACCAGATGTAATCTCGCGCACTGCACGCTTGGGATTGAAAGAGTCCGCGATCTCGTAGAACTGGTCGGGCTGCTCAATAATATCTGCAAGCGAGGCAGGGCACAACGCAAGAGCGATGTACAGGAAGTATTCATCGACCGCTTGGTAAAAATAACGAATGATGTTTGGGTGGTCATCTGCATCCTTGAGAAGGCTGACTTCGCTTTCGACAAGGGCAACATGATCTCGGACGAGACGTTTGACAGCCACTGCACGGCCCAGGAAGGAGCCCTCGTAGACAACAGTGCCATGTGAACCATAACCTAGTTTGATTGGCATAAAGTTCTGGGACAAAAGGATTCATGACTCACGAAACATACCAATGATGATGTTTGAAAGGACCAAGGGTGACGAAGTTGGTAGCATGCGTGCTAGAAGAACTCCGACCCGTAATAGAGGTAGTGAGTGGTGCAGGTATTCGCAGGAGGCAGTTCTATAGGAGTGGGGCGCAGGGGAGGGGGGAATTCGCGACAAATTCGGATTTAGTGCCACAAACATACAGCAATCATTCGAGCACACGTTGCGCACCTTCTACTACGGGGTCCATATTATTGACCGGATCATAGTCCACATCGAAAATCGGGGCAACACAGTTGACTCGGACTCCTTGACGGCCAGTATAAGATCTGATTTGATGTTGTTCGTCTCTGGTGGCCCATAGCAGTAGTCCGGATCCGCTAGCTCGTTGTAGTTCACCTCCGGTCGATGTCGCCCAGGGGTCGGAGTCGGCTTCGGAGTCGGAGTCGAATTTAGAGTCGTAGTCCGGATCTGGCCATGTCGCTGGATCGCCTCCAGTGGAGGATGATGTTGGACAATAATGTGACACAGAAATCAGAGGGCTTACGACGCTAGCACCGGCGCTGATGGCTGCGCTGGTCGATATGACGTGCGACCCATCGACGACACATGTATTTGGGGCCGCCCCTCGTTCCCAGAGCTCAGTGCTCATGGGGATTGGATGTCTCGCGACCACCGTGAAAATTATGCCGAGGGCGAAGCCTCCGTTCTCGTCCTCGCCGCCATCCGCGTCACGATGAGACATATCTCCTCCATACTGTATGACGCGTGCCGCGTCGCGTTGCGTTGTCTCGTACCGTGTCGTTAGGTGTAAGTGAGGCACAAGGAGGTGATTATGCAATTTTCGGGATCGATGATCCAAAATCGGAGATACCAGCCGCAAGCGATGCCGAGTCAGACCACTGCTGTGACTACACATATTGTCAAAGGTAGAGAATTAGACATTTCGGCAATGTGGTACACCACACATAATGAAGAGAGGGAACTGGTGAGTGATAAACAAATTATCAATAGTTTTCAGCAGTGAGCATATATTATTTGCTAGCCTGTTGAAATTATCAAAGTAGGAGCATCCTGGCGAAGGATGAAAACGGGGTCCTTAGGTGTAGCATCATAATCGCTAGGGAGTTGCATGGTGTCGATTGAGTGCCGTTTATCGTCACCGGGCCTGCGGTCGGCCAGACGATAGGTGAGGTAAGAGTCGATGACCTTGCCAGAGTGCATCAGCTCGCGCTCTAGAATTTATTAAACAAAGTGAGCATGAAAGGCGGTCGGAACCAAGGACGCACCCACCTATGCCATCGACCGGCACCTTGAGTACATAGCGCACACGTGCTGAATTGTCGAGCGTTGTGTTCTTGTCCTCAACCTCGTCACCACCGGCAACTACGCCGTGTGGGATCCCAAATCTCTTCAAGCTGGCCTTAATAACCTCAGCAACAGTGATGCTCTCTGGGAACCTAAGGATCTTGCGGCGGAACGGCGCGGATGACGCTGGGGCCTGAGTACGGTCACGTAGGGTGTCCTTAAACACAATAGCTTCAGTGAGGGTATCGAACACCATGTCATCCGGTAGATCGTCTGGACATATCAACAATTGGAGTTCGAATCCGCGGTTCAGGTAAAGTTTGACTGCCGTGTCGTCCGTGAAGTCATTCATCGGCAACTTTTTCACAGCGGGATGTTGTGATAGGTTGCTAGCGATGGAACTGATACTCCCAACTGAACTTCGCTTGACCTTTGGCAGATCAAGAGCAGCCTCAACAAGTGTCTCAAAGGCTACCAATGGCTTCTCCTCTGGACGCAGCACCGCGGACGAGCCTTCAAGTCCCTTGACAGTTAGGTAATAGTCCGTCGCATCCTCGCCCGCGGGTAGACGGAACCGCTGGATAGCCTGCTTGACTAGCTCCTCCGAACTCGTTGAGGAATTGAGTAGGACAGTTTTGAACGTCGCTTCTGTTTGTAACCTCTTTCCGGCGAAGATGCGTATGACCCTCAATTCAGGCGGAGACGCAGGTGAACGAGTGAGATACTGTCGCTGATACAACGCCTGTTGTTCTTTATCGCGCTGGCGGAGGCTCGAAGCATGCTGGAACACAGGAGACGATGTGTTTGTCAGTGCTGGCCCCCTTTGTGGCGGAGTTTGTGAGCCCCCAGTGATGTCGGTGTGATCGCTCGACCAGCCAGAGTCCTCTAAGCTGTGCGCCCCGATGGGCCGGCTAATGTCGACGGAATCATTCGTGCCCTTCTCCTTGTGATTGTTCTTACGCCGACCGAAAAGCCTACCGAACAGTCCACCGGACTTCCCCTTTTTATTATTTTCTCTCGAGCTGTCGTCGTCTCTAGACCGTGGCTCCTTGCGAAACTTTGCTCCGCCCTGGGGGCGACTGCTTGAGGGTTGTTTGGCCCTATTAAGAGCAGCTTCTTCGAGTGACCCAATCTCTTCGCGGGTTCGCCTGCGCCCTTCCCCTTGTCGTTGCATGAGTTCGCTAGGACGTATTGGGTCAGTGAAGCGGGGTGGCGCCTGTCGTGGTGGCTGACTACGTTGGTTGTGACCCTGTACGAGTAATGGTGTCATGCTCGTCTTCGTCCCGGATGCGTCGATGTGATCCATGGCACGAGCCGAAATGGAAGAAGAGTCCTGCGGCCGAACCGGCTGTTCGCGAGTTCCATGGTGGCGTATGGAGGGCCCACCCGATCCCTGGGTGGACGCGGCGGCGGCATGGAGAGCTATTGTGTGGGCCGTGATCCGCTGCTGCTGGCGTTGCTCCTCGATCCGTTGGCGTTGTGGTTGATGTTGTAGGGCCGCTTGCTGCTCTGCCTCTTGTTGTTGCCACAACGGCTTCTGTAATTGCAGCGCCTGGAGTTTTCGTTGGCGACGCTGCTCTTCAGCAGGGCCACGCGCTCGTGACGGGTCTAGGACCCCTTCCCAACCCATCCCATCACCCGAGTTACCACCTCCTCGGTGTTCTTGCACTGCCAACGCAGCTTCCTCCGCAAGGGATGGATCCTCATCCTCGTAGTTGTGAACGTCCCACGAGTCATCGTCCTCTACTTCCTCGTCGTCTCCCCAAACTTCCGGGGGATAGCAGTAGACCCGTAGAGCAGGGGTGAAGGTAACGGAACGCTGGCCATGCTGTCGTGAGCGGGTCGTGACGCGTGGGCCATCACAAGATGTAGGGGATGGTGACTGCTGACTGGGGCCAGCGCGGGAAGACATGTCGTTGCGAAAGTGATCGTGAGACTCTAGAAGGCCACCCTGCATTTCTGCTAGGGTAGGCGAAGCCAGCTGTCATACGAGTTATTTGAGAGTATATGGAGGTATACAGAGCGGACGTACATCAACGTTGCGGTGCTTATTGAGCCTTGCGAGATGTTCGAATGGTGTTTCTATGTTTCCTGCTGGTATATGACCGACCTCTTGTGTTCTGAGAACCCTAACCAGCCACCAGTAGTCATCGCTGTCGTCCATCAAGACGAGATTGTCGCCTTTTATGACAGTGGCCTGACCCTCGACGGTTGCGGCGAATTTGTGTAATGAATATACCAGGCCAAAGTCAATTGTTCCATCGGGTATTGGCAGAGAGGAGCAACTGTCATCATTGTCGGTACCGTTGTCATTATGCTCACCCGGGTCTGAGTCGTCTTCAATCGTCGAGTGTTCCTCGGGTAGGGGATAGGCCTCACCCCACATTTGTGCGAGATACGATTGATCGTATGAGACTCTTTTTCCACGTGCATTAAGGTTTTCCTGAGGCCATGGTCCACGCGAAAAAGGAGCTCCCATTGGATGGGGAGGAAGCGAGTGGTGTGGCTTAGATATATCCATGGATTCCATACTGCTGAAGTACGAAGGTGCATCAGAATAGGCGCGGCGTCTGTGTAGCGTCAATCATAAGAGCGTGCGAGACTCCGGATCGTGCGGAAACCGGAACCAATCGGATAAATCCGCACCACACCGCTATTCTACATGTGGAAACAAGGGTTTTCCCCCAAGGTTAAGCGCTAATACGACAGGCAAGAATGGATAAGCCATGTCTGCTTATAGTCTGCTTATGGTCCAATTAATGTTTAATAAGTTGACCACTCTTTACAGTCACCTTATTTTAAATACTTGAATAATTAAAAAGTAGAGGGAGATTGGAAAAACCCTTCTCCATAGTTTTTCCCCAGTTAAATAAGTTAGTTATTCCAAGCCTGCAACACACAGTTTATTTTATCATATAAGCAGTACTCTTCTGATTATCCATTTAATTTCTAATTGTTCAACTATTCTTATTTAAGATAAGGTGACAGTAAAGGGATGTCAATTTATTAGACATTAATTGGACCATAAGCAGACTATAAGCAGACATGGCTCCATTCTTGCCCATCGTGTAAGCACCAATGAACCCGTGAAGCGCGAAACAAAAATCTCGGTTTTGCAGTGAATCGATGCTCTCCACGACGGCCCTTGTCTGTACACATCGCCACGCACGATTATTTTTCATTCTACTGAATATGAAAATAAACGTCCAACGTCTCGTGCTCATGTGAGTTTCCACCCCTGCACAGTCGAGCGCACCTCCTCTTCGCCCGGGTCTTCTGGAAACATGGGCTAAACAATGACGATAACGAAACATTGAGGTGGCACGAAGGGACGAGACTTCCGAACGGCCAAGAAAAACGTACCGGGAATCGCTCTGTCAACACCTTTTCACACTTCCACCCGCACTCCCGAGCCATATCGAAGAATGCCATGTCGCGCTGGGTGAGATGCGGTCGATGGTGGGTGTAAAAGACGAGCACGCATCCGCCTGGCGCGATGCCGAGTTCGCAGGTTGTGAGCAGCGCACAATGCTTTTTTCACGAAAACAAACATATACGCGCATATAGATAGTCAGATTTAGTCGTCCCACGAAAAGGAGCGGGAAAGGAAGAAAGGTGGGTGCCGCACCTGAGAATGATTAAAGATAAGATCCAAGAGGAGGATCAAGTCGAAGAATGTATGTGGGTGGGCGCCTGGATCTGCGGTATCTGGAAGTAGAGCACAGAGGAGTGGATCGACGGGTTGGCCCCAGACGTATCCCATCACACAAACTGCACCACGTCGCGCAAGCTCGATGTTCCGCTCGAGGTTGAAGACCAAATTGTCGACGAGCGCCTGGTCTGGATAATCCGTGAGGACGACCTACATGCCCAGACCGAGAATGGTGGTTGGAGAACGGCGCATTCACTTCGCTTAAAAGGAACTCACGCACCTTTTGCGCACCGCACTTTTCTGCGATTAAACCCGGCAGGCCACCTCCTGCGCCCAACTCGAGCACGGTCTGTCCTGCGTAAAGCTTTGGATTACGTTGGAGAAACCTAGCCAGCGCCCGCGCCGCATTCCATCTGGCACAGAAAAAGCATGAGAGGGAAAGAGACGTGTGGAAGTGGTGGGAGAACAGTTCATGACGACGTGCAGGTAAACGTACAGGTAGTGGCCCCAGAGTGGGTGGGTGCCTACGAGCCGAACGGAGATCGTGCTCCACTGGGATAGGCTCGGGTCATCGTGTTGATAGCCGTGGCGATGGGGGTTTTCAACATTGAGGCGTTCGATGTTTTCGTACACCGCGATCGTGGGTTCGGGCGATGGTGGACGAGCAGGTTCCTAGTATACCGATGCGGATGCATGCGTGCGGATCGTGAGGGGGAAAAGAATTGTTGGGAGGTTGGCAATGAGGAAGGCAACGACTCGTGTTGGTGATACCAGAGTACGGACGGAAGGACTCGCGACACCCGCGACTCACTGTGAAAATTGTGCTCAAGCCAAGGCCTCCATTCTCATCCTCGCCACTATCCGCATCACGATGCGACATATCTCCCTATTGTACAACGCGCGTGTCACGTCGCGTCGTATCGTATCGTATCGTTGAGTCCAAGTGAGGTACAAGGAGGCCATTGTGCAAATTTCGGGATCGACGTTCCAAAATCGGGGATGCAGCCGGCAAGCGCCGGTTCCGAGTCCGGGCTATTTACTATGACCACACATATTGTTGAAAGTCATTTCGGCAACGGGTTGCACAACGCACAACACGAGCTCGTCCGTAGATATGTAGAGTAGTCCCGACGATTGTATGCGCCGTGTCGGTTTACATATCATTCATTATATATCTATCTTATGGTATGATACAAAACTCAAGGAAAACAAGGACAACGATTACCAGCGGTCTGGTTAGTATGGTCACAACGTACAGATAGCGGATAGATCACGACCGTACAATTAAACTGGTGTCGGAGGGTCTCCTACGGCACCCAGATCACTACGCGACCATGGCAAGTCCGTCTCGGAAAGGAGTCCTGCTATCGGCGGCGTTGGTGTTCAAGGTGCAGGTGGTGTCGACGAAGCTAGCGGTGTTGTCAGTGTCACCGTTGTTATTGGTGGCGATGTCGGCGTTGATGGAGCGGGGAATGTTGGCGGCATTGTTGGAGCTGCTGTCGCTGGTGCCGGTGTTGGTGGCACTGGCGTCGGAGTTATTGTTGTCCAACGCGCGGCTGGCGGGGTGCGAACGACGTCGGAGGTGCTGGCTCGAGCGTGGTCGAAGCTGAGGGGGTGCGCTAGACATTGGAGAGAAAGAGGGCACGGCGCCGCGTCGGCGCATCTCGAGTCGGCGTGAAGAATAGCAGGAAGGTTGTCGGTTGAAAACACGGCGTTGTGACATCAGGGACAGGGCGGGTGGCTTGCACGAAGTCGATGGGAGGGACGGGGAGTCGACGCCGGAGGCCGTGAAGACGGTCTTGTCGCGGTTGCGGCCATGACTGTGGTGGGTGTCGGCGGGGCAGGGCACGTTGCCACCGCTGGTGCTGCTGCTACGGCTGTCGCTGTCGTTGCGCGGTGAGCCGTCCTTGATTTTGAGGATGCTTCCGGCGTTCCGCCCAGTTCGTGCGCAAGCTTGCAGTTGTGAGACGGAGGTGGGAAACTGAAAGATGGCGGCGGTGAATAGCGTCACACTAGCGTGGGGATGGCGGTGTGAGGAAGACGGTGTTGTTGTTGCTGCTGCTGCTGCTGTCGACGTCGTCGTCATGGCATTGAGATTGTTCCCACCTGGATCGCGCACGAGCATGCATTGCTGTTGTTGCTAAGGCCTCCGGGTTCTTCATGTGGAGGATGGGGGGTGTTCCGTGTCCAAAGGTCCCGTTGTTGGCACAGGGCAGGCATGCGCGGGGTTGCTGAAGGCAATTAGAGAACTAAAGATCTGAGATGGGAAATGAAAAGAAGTGGCTGCACTCTTTAAAAAAAGAAAGCGGCCTTGCTGGGGCAGCTACTTGTAGCGCAGGTGGTGAGTCGAGCATCAGGAAAACCCCTGATTTACTTTTCATTACTTTTTTGTACTTTTTCATGCTTTTTTCAAAAAAGCATGAAAAAGTACAAAAAAGCCCAGTCCTCTACTTTTTTTAGACTTTTTCAGGGGGGTCAAAAAAGTAGACCACTCTTCAAAAATTACCTCAACTCAAAAAGTACATGTTATTAAGGAAACATTGACTGATTTGAAGAGTATTCTCCACAGACAGTTCATTTCAAGAATAGTTGATTCAGCTTCACTAATATTGCACATAAAAATAGGGTATGAATTTGTGAAATTTTGAAAAAGCACCCCAAAAGTATGAAAAAGTACATGAAAAGTAGAGGACTGGGCTTTTCCCAAGTAGTCAGTACTTTCTGGATTTTTTACTTTTTTTACTTGAAAAAAGCGATAAAAGTACAAAAAAGTACAAAAAGTAAATTAGGGGTTTTCCTGATGCGATGCTTGTGACTCACAAGTGTGGGCTCATCACCTGAACTACAAATGGTTACCCCAGTGAGGCTGCATTTGTGAGTTCAAAGGAGTGGAAGGATAAAGGACCAGAGGACAACAGAAACCACATGCCCATAAAGGCCGGGAACGCACGAAGGGAATCATAATGGGCCTAAGGGAGGCTTGAGGCGACGATGGCATCCGAACGGAACTTGAAAGAAGGGGACAAGTGAGGGCTCGAACAGTATCCTCTCTTCTCGATGAGGAGCTGGGCGTGGCTTTTATAGTCAAAAAAGGTGTAGCTACTCCCAGTCTGGACTATTTGTTCTGGAATTGAATTACAGGAGGTTTCAACGAGCGAGCGCATGACAACGAGGGTGAGGGGTCGGGCGTGTCGGGCCGCTTGGGCGAGCCGGTCGGTCCTGTCGGGCGACGCATGCATACCCGGCGGCCCACCCCTTTCTTTTCTCTATCCTCACCCTCTTCCGGTGTTCATCTTTCCCGTACTTTCGCATCCATCCCTCCGCCAGATGCTGAGTTCACATGATACGAAGTTTACTTTGCTGCCCCTGTAGAGTTTGCAATCTGTCTCTCTGTTGGGGCCTTACACAAGTTTTACATGTCTCTGGGGCAAACTATTCCGGGAGCTACCCACCAATCTTAGGATGCATACGCGGAATGAAGTGAGTCAACCTTCCTAAGGGATCTCTCGCTCCACACCTTTACCCATACTGTTGATCCCCCGCTCGAAACGTCCGAGGTTACTTGGCCAGCAACGTGGAAGAATTCGTCGTACCCCTCGATTCGATTATCATCATCAGTTTCTTTTCTCTCCTCGCATGGACCACTCTATGCTTCTTAGACACCTCCTTTTCCGCCTTGGCTCCAACGTGCTACTCTTCCACCACATATATTTCGAATATCTTCGTGCCGCCAATGCTACTAGTGCACATCTTCCTGTCTTTGTTCTTTGAGAAGCCAAGAAAGGGCAGGGCTGGTACATTTGGAAGTAGACCTGGCAGCGCTGCATCTTTTGGTGTGCCCGCGTGCCCCAAAGATCCGAAACGCAGTCGTTCGGCCTTGCTTCCGGAACCCGCCACTTAGTCGTGGATACACAACAGACCTCACCCTCTCCGCTGTGACACATCAACTTGCTCTGCATCTATCACCGAGATAATGTGGATGTCGCAGTTGGCGGACTCTTTGGCGAGAATCTGTCGTTCCTCAGCGTTGAAACCTCCGATCGCGTCCTCCTACAGCCGCTCTGATCGTACTTAAAGCCCCATATACTTCCACGGAGGTCTGGATTACGGCCGTCATGATACACAAATGTTAACTGTGATCGCAAATGGTTGAATGAAGAAGACAGATGTACATGTACACAAGTAATGGACGCAAGACATGGTAAATGGTCAGTGATCAGGGTCAACTGTAGGATTGACGTATGGGAGAAACGTGGGGTCCTGGCAGAGAAATGAATTGGTGATGAAAGAGTACACGTGGAGGAACAGCCTAGGGTGACACGATGTAAAATACCTGAGGTATCCGTCTGGTAGGTTGCCGACAGTACCCTTGAGATTATCAGGTAAGTCCTGATAGTGATTAAACTGAGTGCACAAACACGATCGGTGTGTCAGAACTAGGACTTGTAAAAGAGAGGGAGGAAGAGAGAAGGGCTCGGGCGTGCATGAGCTGGGGCAGCACACGCACCTGGTTACGAACTAAGCGGAGGAGCTCTCGCACCAAGTCCTTCTTGTACTCCCTGCGCTTTTCCGCGTGTTTCAAAAAGTTTTTGTTTAGTTTAACTGACCAATCTTCTCCCACTATGCCAATAGCGTTGATTTCCAGCTCAAGAAGGATAGGATGTTGCTCGCGATGCAAGGACTCGACACGATCCGAAACATCTCGTAAGAAATCTAATCGCCGACTGGGGTCCCAAAAGTAGGGATGCTTGAGACACTTTGTTGCATCAGGTCTTTGTGTATCGACACTCGCGTGAGAACAAACTCAACAATGGAGAAGTTGGGATTGGCATACGCACCTATTGGCGGCCTCATACGCGAGCATGGACGCGATGAGGTCCAGAGCCTCTGGTCCATCGTCGCGTGGGCCCTCCAAGTCCCGTAGCGACTTCTGGCCCCACAGGATGTTATGTTCACGCCTGAAGAGATCTCCAAATGGATGTCCGCCTGTCGTAAGGCAGTAATAGTAAAGGCAACCAAGGGGGAATATGTCGACCGACTTAGTCAGCCGCATCGTCTGCATCCCTGTCCCGATCGCAGTCCCGACGTTGTCGTCGGCAATGGCCTCGTCAGCCCTGACCTCGCCACCCCTGACCTCGCCACGGAGGATCTCGGGTGCCTTCCACCCACAAGTCCCTCCGCCGATCATACCACTCGGAGTAGGCGAGAAGCTCATCTGGCCCACCTCAAGCTTCCGACAGAGCCCAAAGTCGGATATCAGCATCCGGTGCCCTCTTGATTCGCCCTCCGTTGCATTTGAAATGAGTATGTTTTGAGGTTTGATATCTCGGTGCACGATCCCAAGCGAGTGCAGATGCTTGAGACCATACGTAATCTCGCGCAAGGCGCGCTTGGGATTGAAGGAGTCGGCAATCTCGCGGAACTGGTCGCGACGCTCGATAATATCTGCAAGCGAGGCAGGGCACCACGCAAGAGCGATGTAGAGGAAGTGTCTACTGAACTCGTGGTAAAAATAACGAATGACGTTGGGGTGGTCATCTGCATCCATGAGAAGGCTAACTTCACGTTCGGCGAAGGTAACATGCTCTCGGACGAGACATTTGACGGCCACTGCACGGCCCCGGAAGGAGCCCTCGTAGACGACAGTGCCATGTGACCCCAAACCTAGTGATGTTTGATCAGCGTACGTTCACAGGACAAAAGGACTCATGAGAACGTACCAAGGACTTTGTCTGAAAGTTCCAAGGGTGTTAATGGCAGTGTTAGAGTAGACCACGATGCGGGTATCGTGGGATGTAGTTCTATACGAGAGGGGGTGGCTGGAGGGATTTGCGTCTGCACAACGACTTTCTTCCACTCATCGGAGGCAAGTCGCTCCAGCCGTTGAATAGCTTCCTTTACTTCATCATGTCCCCGTAGCATCTTTACAAATGCCTCTACAGTGTGTCAAGGGTGAATTGCTTTGAAGAAGGACAGTGTAACTTACGCGGTCTTGTCTGGTTGATTTGCTTCGTCGTGACAGCAAGCACAATCAGCAATTCCGCCAATATTTTAATCAGTATCTCAGTTATCGTTGGGGTGGTGGACTGTAAGTTTGAATAGGCCCTGAGTCGATTTAGGAAGTGCCTGATGTGCTCAAAGAACTTGCTAAGGGTATCGTAGCTTTTCCTCGCGTACTTGTTCGTCTGGCAGACGCAAACGTTGTTAAAAGCTTGCTGGAGAGGGTGAGAGTGACACGCACAGAGAGGAGGGCACTAATTCCATAGAAGATATATTTTTCAGGGGGGAACTCCTAGAAGTAAGAGTTGAAGTGCGTCGGCGATAGAATATGGAACTGAGTCGGGCTTACTAGAGTAGCGCCGGCATGGAGGGCTGCGCTCAACCCGATGGCGTGCAATTCAAAGACAATGTATTCAAGCCGATCAGCCAACTTGGGATCGCCATTTCTGAATTTATCAAACTCCCCGGATTGCTCTTGGAACACACTGAGGATCGAATCCGGAGATTCCCATTGATCAATAGCGGCAGCTTGTGGGTGGTTGAGGAGGTTTTTCCCTGTGTGCTTGGAGTACTCGGCCAGGGCCGAGTTAAAGTGTGGATTGGGGACGGAGGGTGCGGGGGTTGTATTTGAGGCTGAAGACATGATGGAACGGGAGAGACGTTGGACGTTTTCAGTGGAAGGAGGGAGGTGGGGGAGAGGGGGAGGATACAGTGGGTGTTTCCGGTTTATTTCTGTTATACCCTCACACTCCTCGAGTTGCCTTCCTTGTTATATCCCCACACTCCTCATGCCCATGCCCATCGCCCATCCGCGAGGCAACGCTCTGCCTGCAGGCGAAGTTCATCAGGATTTGTCACACCGCTGACTGTACCATTGCGCTTGCGCAACGATAAAGATAAGAGGACGATTCGGAACTATCCGTTTTTCTTCACACTCCGCCACGTAATATTAAAAATAAGGTTATCCATATTAGGAACCATCATTGCCACATGCGTCAAGACCGATGACTTCGCCGAACGCACGTCGTCACCAGCATAGTCCTAAAGTACAATATCTCCCGAAGAAGACAACGTCTGCACGAATGAGTGGTCTTGGATAACATTCCATCCGTATTCATCGTATCGTATCATTGGTATGACACAGATTTCCTAAGGCGAAAAACAAAAACGGATGGCGATGACTGGTGTTCCGCCAAGTACAGCCAAAGCAAACATAAAGGATAGATCAAGGCCATGGGGTGACTCAACGAGCATGTTCGACGCGGGATCTCTTATAGACAACATCAACTTAAAACTCGCGATCCGGGAGAGGAGGGACAGAGTCCGGGAGAAGGGGGAGGGGGATGGCGATTATGACTTGGGTAATTATTTACGACTCTCGCAGTTGTGCTCACTTGACTGCCATGACGTTGGGCACTCACGTCCGATATGTGCGCGCATCCCCTCCTTTTCCCTTCAGATTGTCCACTCCTGTATAGTGAGGTGTTAGCCACGACATACAGTAGCATCCCAAAGTTGCTATACTGCCGACTATAAATTTAATGGACAAGAACAAAGGAAAGAGTGATCGGAAGGATGTTCCGTGACTTCGTTTATACTCCCCTCTTCGCCGTCATCTTGGCCGGAATCGTGGCTCGTATCACCGCCATGCCCACCAGGGAGGATCTCGGTCAGCTCTCGCCCGTCGCCCATCCACCACTTCTCCACCTCGGCGTTCGCACCATAGTCAAACTGGATGCGATTCTTCCAGTGGTCAGCCCACTGGTTCGGGTTCCCGTCCAGCATTGGCGTCCCCTCGAGCTCAGCCGCCATCGCCTCTCGCATCGCATCGTCGCGCGCACGCTGATCCGGCCCGTCGCAGGGGAGAAAGATGGTTTAGGCGAGACGAAATTTGCGTCACCGTCGCGCGCGGTGACCTTCTCGCAGATCAGTAAGTGCCTTTGTGAGAGAAGGATGACACTCACCGAAGGTCTTGGTAACCTTGGAGAAGATGTCGCGGAAGCGGCGGTCGGGCCACATGCACATCGCACTAGTGTCACCATAGACAGCTTGCACGGACGATTTTAGTACAGTACCCTTATCCCTAGTTTTGCTTCCGTGTAGTACCCCATTTTGTTCCCCAGATCCCAGAGATGTCCCGTTACATTTATACCTTTCATAGTCATGTCATGGCTCCCTCAGTGTGTGGATTTCTATGCCCAACTGAGGTGAGCATTACTTACATTCCCCTCGCGTTTATTCCCTGTGCTTACAGTACATAGCTCCGCGTTTGCACAGGTAAATATATCTAACCAGTGTGTGCATTTCCGTGCCCAACTGAGCTCCGCGTTTGCACAGTCCACTCCCAGCTCACATTCCTTTGCGCTTGCTCGCTGCTGCACATCCACCACTTTTATTAGTGCGACAGAAGAGCCAGAAGCTGTGGGAGTGAGGAGACGTATGACAACAGGGAGCCGAGAACCGCTGCGTTTTCAACAGCGATCGCAGCTCACCGCACGCGGTAAGGCTGGAGAAGGGAACAGCACAATGTCTCTGGGCTGCGACCCGTCGCTGGTGATGGGGGCACACACACCGACATCGTGTGGCATGCGTCTCCCGACAGCGTGGGCTTGTCGTCGAGCCCCGTGACGGCCTTCTATGGCTTTCTCTTAACGCCGTCCGCGCCGACGACAAGGTCGGGATAGAGCTGCTCGCCTGGCGCTCGGCCCGCCCACGACGGCCGGATCGGGCCGCACGTCGCGCACGGTAGCGCCAAGGCGGATACGCACGCCGGGAGCCGTACACATGAGGTGGTGTAGCATCGCGTGGTAGTCTGCACGGTGGATTTGGTAGTACAGCGCGCGCGTGTGGGGCCCACTGTGTGTACCCGAGGCGCTCGCCTGTGTCGTACTGCCGAAAGACGATCGCCGAGGTCGAGGCCCAAGCGGAGAAGGATCTGCGTTGCGAAGACTCGAGCAACGTGACGCAGTGCCCGGCATATGCGAGTGTGTGGGCCGGGGCGAGGCCACCAATGCCTGCGCAGACGGTGATGGTGTTGAGGTTGAGGGCGCCGCCGCCGCCATCGTAGAGGGGCGGCACCTCTTCGAGGGGAATGTCTGGAGTAGAGCTGCGGGTTCGCTTGGAAGGCGCATAGCGGTAGCAGGAGAGGGAAGGTGGGTTGGATGTAGTGTGGGGCTGGTGCATTATGTTTTAACCTTTTTTGGAAGAACAGGTAGCTGATTCTGTCCGATCTGATATGAAATCAGCCGCACACGGCCCGTACGGTCATTTTTGAACTCCTACAGCCACCGAATATGGATCATATTCTTGTTGTCTGGTCGTCTTGAAGAGAGCAAGAGCTCCCACAGGTCTGAGGCCACAATATATCTGTGGCTCACTGTTCCTGAGAAACCCGTTCTCCGGCTCGGCGCACGGGAGCTGCCAGTACTGTACTGCCATGGATCCGAGTTCACATGAGACATGATAGACGTGTGGTGTATTGTATAATTCACGCCAAGTCACGAACTTGATGAGAATGGTGTAGTCCGGAGACAAACGTACGAATAGCCTCATCACACCCCTTGGCACTGATAAATCTACTCGAACTCGGACCCCAACTCGCGTTCTAATTGCAAACTATTGACACAAATCTACGATCCTGAGATGTATTTTGCGCACGATTCCTGGCGTTCCCGACGGAGCAGGACTCAGGATAATAAACATAGAAGCTAGCCTGGTCGTTCGGAGAACTCTTGTGCCGAAACCTGGTCAAGATCGGACAAGCTTGGGCCCGGCCAGGTGCGGCCAGGTTGACTTGACATACCAAAGTTGACAGTTAAAATGCACTAAGGAATTTTTGCAGGACGGTTTGGTGATTCTGATCCGACGAGTGGGCACCCACACCAGACCGGTGCAAGCCTGGGGTTCGGACGACTCGAAATTTCGAGTACAGTCAAAACGCAAACAGATCATGATCGCACAATTGGCGGGCCTAAATTGAGCCTTTCAATACCGTAGACCACGTCAACTTGAAACTGCAATCCGAAGATGAGGGACGGCTGCAAAGAAGGGAAGGAAGGAAGGAACTGAAGTATGCTCCAAGAGAGTCAAGTCACGGTGAATCCCGAGGCGATGGCGGACCGGACCGGACCATCATGCTCACGTGACGCAGTTACGTGTCCATGCACGTTGCTTTGAGCGTTTACCCACGGTGAAGGAAAACGCCACCATTCATGTTGGTCACGGCAAGTGTCCAGCAGCAGCAGGAGTCGATTGTCAGTTATCGGACCCGTTGGAGCCGGGATCGGTGTGTAAGGAAATACGCGCACCCCTCGACTGAGGGGGAGGTGTGGGACTCACCACATGGCCTCCTGGGAGGCGAATCCTTGGTCCTCTACCTATTAAGGCATCGCGTTTGCATAGCCGGTCATTCGGGCGGTCTTGGTTCCATTTGTGAGATGTGTCCCAGGTGTATACTACTAGATCGGTAAGACCATTCTCACGTCGAATTTTTAGTTGCGGTCGGTTTGTCATCATTCAGACTCACATCTATCGCACGCATGCACCTTGTTCTGATTTTACGGGCGCTGCGGTTGTGTCTCCGCATGACCCTTTCACAACCGAGTGCCCACATGAGGTGAGCCGCACGTCCTCTCTTCCTTTGGGTGTATCTCCTTACTGCATACCAAAGGGTAGGTCACATTATGATTACAACATACCGCAGTCGCCACATTGCTAACTGTAAATGGATTAGATATACTATGCAACAGACTGTCTATCATCTAAGGGTGTCCCGTCTAGCAATTAACGGAAAGGTCCAGAGGAGAAGGTGGATGAATGGCGTTGTCCACTTCCGTTTGCTCACCACATCTTGGCGAGGTGTCACAGCTCCCATCGATACCACATTACCGGGAAGCGCCTCTATGCGCTCACGCCCACCGCCCACCCACCACTTCTCCACC
>Ga0307510_10001493_pt1 | contig 25834 bp, 13 predicted proteins | sample 12_EM_MG_FD_207224 | JGI IMG/M metagenome (GOLD analysis project Ga0307510, IMG submission 207224) | Populus trichocarpa ectomycorrhiza microbial communities from riparian zone in the Pacific Northwest, United States - 12_EM | ecosystem: Host-associated > Plants > Roots > Unclassified | place... | reverse complement strand
CGCCGACCAAATAAATCTTGTCGGCATGGTAGCCCTTGAGAAATTGCGACAAGTGCTCGGCCTGGCAATCCCGCGTGCCCAAGTGCACGTCGGAGATCCACAGGGTGCGCACGCGTTGTTTGCGACTGGGTCTGGCGAGCTCGGCGCTGGTCATGGGCAACCCTCTGCGATGTTTTCGCCACTTTGCGCCTGCCCGGTTAATCGACCATGACAAGCGTGAGTCAGTCCTGTGACAACGCATCCGGTGTGCGCCGGTGTAGACTGGCGACCACTTCGGAGACAACCTGCCATGCGACCGATCCTCACCCTGCGTCAGTACACCCACGATTTGATCGTCCACAGCCACGACCACGCGCAATTGGTGTTCGGGCTGTCCGGTGCGCTGGATTTCGAGGTCGAGGGTTGTGGCAGTCAGGTGCGTCAGCAGAGTTTTGTAGTTATCCCTTCCGGCGCTCATCATGCCTGCGGCAGTCCCAATGGTAGCCGCTGTCTGGTACTGGATATCCCGGACGGCCAATGGCTGACGGATTCACTGGGCGAGCATGCCGACGCCAGCCATCGTCTGCTCGATCAACCGGCGCGCTTGTCGCTGGATTCGGGGCAAAGCCAGTTGGTCAGCTGGCTGGCAAACAGTCCGGTCAGCGATCCATTGATTGCCCAGCAAGGCGCGGTGTTGCTGCTGGCCAGCCTGAATCACGCGCAACCTGCGGAACACGCCATTCGCCGCCTGCCCTATGCCGCGCTGGATGCGCACATCGAGCAATACGCCGCGTATCCGCTGCAAGTCGCCGATCTGGCACGGGTGGCAGGATTGTCCAGCGCGCGTCTGCATGCGCGTTTCATGGCCGAATGCGGGCAGACGCCGATGGATTACATCCGCAGTCGGCGCCTGCATCTGGCCGTGCAAATGCTCCGCGACACAGCCCTGCCGATCGGCGAAGTTGCCAGTCGCGTCGGCTACAGCTCGCAAAGTGCTTTCTCGGCTGCTGTCCTACGTGAGTTCGGTGCATCACCCGGCCAGCTTCGGCGCGATTCCTGCGACAAAAGACGATAGCCTGCCGACAGACTTACTGAGCTCTACACGCTTAAATGTAGGAGCTGCCGAAGGCTGCGATCTTTGATCGTTCCCACGCTCCGCGTGGGAATGCAGCCCGTGACGCTCCGCCTCACTGGACGCAGAGCGTCCCTAGAGGCGTTACCACGCAGAGCGTGGGAACGATCAAAAGCAAGATCAAAAGATCGCAGCCTTTCGGCAGCTCCTACAGTAAATGATCATTCCCACGCTGCTGCGTGGGAACAATCAATAGTTGAGATTGTGTTTGAGATAGAAGGATTGCAATGACTCCGCGTACCGCCCTCGGCGCTCTGCATATCGGTGCTTTGATGTTTGGCCTGACGGGTGTGTTCGGCAAACTCGCTGCCGCCTCCCCCGCTGTGATCGTGTTCGGTCGCGCGGCTTTCGCCGTTGTCGCCTTGGCGTTCTTCGCCCGCTTCGCCAGCCAGAGCGGCTGGCAGAAACTTCAGGCCGTGGATTGGCGGCGTCTGGCCCTCAGCGGCGTGTTGCTGGCCGGGCACTGGGTGAGTTTCTTCCTGTCTGTGAAGATCGCTGGTGTCGCCATCGCGACGTTGGGTTTTGCCAGTTTCCCGGCCTTCACGGTGATTCTCGAAGGACTGATCTTTCGCGAACGCATCCGCGCCAATGAAATACTGCTGGTGGTGTTGGTCAGCATCGGCCTGATTCTGGTGACCCCGGCCTTCGATCTCGGCAGCGGCGCGACCATTGGCTTGCTCTGGTCGGTGCTTTCGGGGCTGCTGTTTTCCCTGCTGTCGCTGACCAACCGCGCCAGCTCCGGGCGGATTCCGGCGGTGCAAGCGGCGCTGTGCCAAAACGTCGTGGTCACGCTGTGTCTACTACCAGTTGCAGCACCGCAACTGAGCGAAGTGCGCGCACTCGACTGGCTGTGGATTGCGCTGCTCGGGGTGTTCTGTACCGGCGTCGCGCACAGCCTGTTTGTGGCCAGTCTGGCGGTGATCAAGGCGCGCACGGCGGCGGTGGTGTTTGCCATGGAGCCGGTCTACGGCATCACCGTCGCCTGGTTGCTGTTCAATGAAAACCCGACGCCGAAGATGTTGCTCGGCGGCGCGCTGATCATTGTCGCCATTGTGGTGTCGGCGAGGATGTCAGGCCATGCCGACAAGAAAGCTGTCGCCGCCGAGGCCGCGTCTCACTGAGTGCGGTCGTTGTGACCGAGGTCGCGGTCAGGATCGATCTGATCGCGAACTCGCTGCTTCAAGATTTTAGCCTCGGGAAAACCGCCGTCAGCCTTGCGTTCCCAGATCTGCACGCCGGCGCAGCTGATGTGAAACACCCCGCCGGTGCCGGGCACCAGGGACACTTTGCCGAGATCATCGCCGAAGGTGCTGAGCAGCTCCTGCGCCAGCCATGCAGCGCGCAGCAGCCATTGGCATTGGGTGCAATAGGTGATGACAACTTCTGCTTTTGCGACAGTCATGTTCGCTGAAACTCCTGAGACAGAGGGCGCCGCTATAATAGCCGGCTTTAACGCTTGCCCCGAGACTCACAATGCGCCGTCTGCTGTTCTGCCTGCTGCTTGGTTTCCTCCCTTTGTTCGCTCACGCCGGCGTCGATGCCAGTGACGCGACGCGACCGAAAGTCGGCCTCGTGCTGTCCGGCGGCGCGGCGCGCGGGCTGGCGCACATCGGCGTGCTTAAGGCGCTGGAGGAGCAAGGCATCAAGATCGATGCGATCGCCGGCACCAGCATGGGCGCGGTGGTTGGCGGGCTGTACGCCTCGGGTTACAAGATCGATGAGCTGGAAAAACTCGCGCTGAACATCGACTGGCAAGCCGCGCTGTCCGACGCGCCGCCGCGCGAAGATGTGCCGTTTCGGCGTAAACAGGATGACCGCGACTTTCTGGTCAAACAGAAACTCAGCTTTCGTGACGACGGCAGCCTTGGCTTGCCACTGGGTGTGATTCAGGGCCAAAACCTCTCGTTGCTGTTGGAAAGCCTGTTGGCCCACACCAGCGACACTCGGAATTTCGACAAACTGCCGATTCCGTTCCGCGCTGTCGCCACCGACATCTCCAACGGCGAAAAAGTGGTGTTCCGCAAAGGTCATCTGCCCCAGGTGATCCGCGCCAGCATGTCGATCCCGGCGGTGTTCGCCCCGGTCGAACTCGACGGCCGGCTGCTGGTGGACGGCGGCATGACCGACAACATCCCGCTGGATGTCGCGCGGGAAATGGGCGTCGACGTGGCCATCGTCGTCGACATCGGTACACCGCTGCGCAACCGCAAGCAACTGACCACCGTGGTCGATGTGTTGAACCAGTCGATCACCCTGATGACCCGCAGTAACTCCGAAGAACAACTGGCCGCGCTGAAATCCTCCGATGTGCTGATCCAGCCCGCGCTGGCAGCGTTCGGTGTCACTGATTTCGGCAAGGCTCAGGAGATGATCGATGCCGGTTATCGCGCCACGCGAATCCTCGATGCGCGCCTCGCCGTCCTCAAACCCAAAGAATCCCAGGACGCCGAACTCAACGCCGCACGTTCGCCGGGTCAACGCACACCAATCATCACGGGCATCCGCGTCGAGAACGACTCGAAAGTCGACGACGATGTGATCCGCTACTACATACGCCAGCACATTGGCGAGCCGCTGGATCTGGCCCGATTGCACTCGGACATGGGCACTTTGTACGGCCTCGACTACTTCGAACAAGTGCAGTACCGCGTGGTGCACAAGGGCGAGGATCACACACTGGTGATCAGCGCTCGGGGCAAGCGCAGCGGCACCGATTACTTGCGGGTCGGCCTCAATCTGTCGGACGACATGCGCGGCGACAGCGCCTTCAATCTCGGCGCCAGCTATCGCATCAACGGTATCAACCGCCTCGGCGCGGAATGGCTGACCCGCGCGCAGATTGGCGACAAACAAGAGCTGTACACCGAGTTCTATCAACCGCTGGACGTCGGCTCGCGTTACTTCGTCGCACCGTACGCCTCGTTCGAGGCGCAGAACGTTGAAGCGGTGCTCGACAACGATCCGATCGCGCAGTATCGCGTCGAGCGCTACGGTTTCGGCCTCAACTTCGGCCGACAGATCGGCAACAACGGCGAAGTGCGTTTCGGTGTCGGCGAGGCTTGGGGCAAGGCCGATGTGCGGATTGGCGATCAGGATCTGCCGAGTGAAAACTTCAACGAAGGCTTCTACGCGCTGAAGTATTCCTACGATTCGCTGGATAACGTCTACTTCCCTCATGAAGGCAAGGACGTCAGTCTGACGCTGATGCAGTTCGAACCGGGCCTGGGTTCGGATACACGCTACCGACAGTGGGAATTCAAACTCGACAAAGCCATGAGCCGTGGCCCGGATACGCTGATTCTCGGTGGTCGTTACGGGCGTACGCTGGACGATGCCAACGTGGTCACGTCAAGCTTCCTGCTTGGCGGTGCGCGGCAGTTGTCAGGGTTCAGAGAAGACGCGATTTCCGGGCAGAACGTCAGCCTGATGCGCGCGGTGTACTACCGCCGGCTGACGCCGCGCTCATATCTGCCACTGGACTTCCCGCTGTATGCCGGCGCCTCGCTGGAGCGTGGACGGGCGTGGAACAACGACAATGAGTTCGACAGCGGCTATATCAACGCGGCCAGCGTGTTCATCGGTTTTGACACGCCGCTGGGGCCGTTGAATTTCAGTTATGGGTTGAATGATGCGAATGAGCAGGCGGTTTATCTGAACCTTGGGCAGACCTTCTGATCAGGTCGCCTGACAATCCGCCTTCGTGAGCAGGCTCGCTCCCACAAGGGAACGCATTCCAATGCAGGAGTGAGCCTGCTCGCGAAGGCGGTATCAGCTCAACCGCAAATCGGATCGGAGGCTTCAGCGAATTCCCGCCAGCAACGTCCGCGCCGTTTGCTTCAAAGGTTCATCGCCCTCTTTGAGCAATTCATTGAGCAACGCAATCGCACTGTCGATATCACCGTCATCAATGCACGTCTGCGCCTGTTCGAGTTTGCCGGAGTTGGCGTCGTGTACCAGCTCCGGCTCCTGCAAACCCAACGGTTGCAACGCCAGTGACGGCTCGGCATCAGCAAACTCATTGAGAAAATCTTCATCCAGCGGCCCGGCTTCCGATTCAGGGATCCACTCGAGTTCGGCCTCTTCGCTGGGCTCGGGCAATTCAAAGTCCTGAGGCAGAACCTGCAGACCGGAGCCGAGCGCCGAGGTGTCTGCCGCAGGTTCAGCGGTGGCCGGGCGACTGTCTTCCAGATCCCAACTGGAATCCATCGACAGCTCGCCCAGATTCAGTTCGAAATCATCTTCAGGCGCCGGTTGGGCAGCGGCAATCGGGGCCGCTGCAACAATCGGCGGTACCACGGCCAACGGTGCTGCACCCACCAGTTTCGGGTGCCGCGCGCGAACATCCTGCAACGTCCGGGCATCCACACCCAGCTCATGCAAATGACTTTCCTGTTGTTCATACGCGGCGCTGTCACCCTGACGTCCCAGCACTTCTAGCAACTGCAAACCGATATCAGTGCGCGCAGGCTCCTTGTGCAAGGCATCGCGCAACAGCCCGGCGGCTTCGCCCAATCGGCCATAAGCCAGATAGATCCCCACCGCCTCCAGCACATCACCTGCGGCGGGTTCTTCGCGGTGTTGGTCTGATGTGTGAACTCTGACCGACTCGGTGTTCTCGGCCTCCGCCGCCTCCGGCTCATTGCCTTGCGGCAACAGTGGCAGCGGCTCGGCAACCTGCCGCTGTTGTTGCCGTCGACGGTGCACAAACAACCCGGCCAATGCGCCCAGCAACAGCAACAGGCCGCCGAGCAATGACCAGTTCAAACCGTCATCGCTGGATTCGACCGGTGCAACGACTGGCGCAGGAGCAGGTGCCGGGGTCACCACAGTCGGGGGCGGCGATTTCTGCAACTCGACCAGACGCGTTTGCAAGTCACTGATCTGCTTCTTGCCGTCGGCAATCTGCACATCCTGTGTCTGCAGTTTTGCGTTCAATTCGTCGACGGTCTTCTGCAGTTGCTGATTCAGCAACACATTGGCGGCCAACTGCTCGGCCAGTGCATCGCTGGCAGGCGTGGGTGCTGGCACGGTATCGCGCTTGGCTTGAGGTGCCTGTGGCGCTGCCACGACAGGCTCGACAGTGGGAAACGCGGAGGATTGCGCACGTAAATCCGGCTCATCGGTGGCCGGCACGATACCCGGCGAACCCGGTGGATCGATCAACACGGTGTACTCACGCAGTAACCGGCCGTTGGGTTGATCGAGCTGCACGAGGAAATTCAGAAAGGGTTCGTTGACCGGTTTGCTGGACGTCACCCGGATCATCTGGCGATTGCCATGCAGGATCGGGATGAACTTGAGGTCGTTGAGGAAGAACACCCGCTCGACCCCGGCCTCGGCGAATTCATCCGCCGTGGCCAGGCGCGCGGCCAAATCGTTTGGCGTCAGCCCGCCGACATCGACCAAGGCAATGTCGGCCTTGAGCGGCTGATTGAGGCCTGAATGGACGGTGATATCACCCAGCCCCAAGGCCATCGACCAGGCCGAATAACTCAATACACCAGCGACCAGCAGCCATTTGGCGCCGCCGCGCAGTACCACGTGCCGACTTGCGAGCATGAGCATCCCTTAAATAAGCAAAACCGACTTCTATGCGTTCGCACATCCGGTACGAACACGATATTGCCCAGTAGTTCTTATAGTCGGCGCAGCGCGATCTCTCAAAGATACGGCACGTGGATGTGCCTCAAGATTTTTCCAGGTTGGCCAGAATGTGCCCGTGAACCCGCATGCACACCTTCAAATCCGCCTCGTCGACGCCTTCGAACAACTCATGACGCAACTGTGTGGCAATGGTTTCGATTTGCTCGATCAGCGGCAGGGCCGGTGCGCAGAGGACGATTTTTTTCGCCCGGCGGTCTTCCATTACAGACTGGCGTTGCACCAGGCCCTGGCTTTCCAGACTATCGAGCAAGCGCGCGAGGGTCGGCCCTTCGACGCCGACACTCTGCGCCAGCTCCCGCTGGGTCGGTGCTTCTTCAAAACGCGCCAGATGCAGCAGCACCAGCCAGCGCGCCTGGGACAACCCCAGCCCGGCGAGGCGTCGATCCAGTTCGGCACGCCAGCCACGGGACATCTGGGCCAGTTGCATGCCAAAGCGGTGTTGATCGGTTAACGGCATAAAACACTCACGGTTAGACTGAAAATAAAGAATTTCTAATTATTAGCCAGCTAAGCATGAGCTGCAGTTATAGGCAAGTGGCGGTCTGTACTGAATCGTTACATCTTGAAGCCCCTCACCCTAGCCCTCTCCCAGAGGGAGAGGGGACTGAATGGGGGATATTTGGGAATTACGCCGACGTGGCAGATCGGCGCTGAATCCATAATCGACTCGGTCATTCAGGTCGATGTATGGCGCAAGACGCCTCGGTCGGCCCCCTCTCCCTTTGGGAGAGGGCTGGGCGGGCGGCGTTCCGATGAAGGGTAGGCCAAATTACATTTCGAATTCCGACTGCAACGCAGCCCGCACGCAATACAGCACGCCTTCCGGCACACGCCCGGCAAACAGCTCGGCCACCTCGGCGACCGACGGCAACTCGCCTTCTCCATCAAGGAACGCGTCCTGCACTTCGCCCATCAATTCTTCAGGCAAATCCAGCGCCTGTTCCAGCGACAACTGCTGCTTGCCGATCGCCTCGGCGAGCATGGTGTAGACGTTCTTCTCCGAGCACTGCAACTGACCGGCGATTTGCATCGGGGTCATGCCGGCGCGTGCCAGGGTGATCAGTTCGTGGCGCACGTCGGCCACCGCTTTCGGCGCCTCGACCTCGCCGCCGAGCACTTCGAGGAAGGCATCGCCATAGCGTTCCAGCTTGCGCGCGCCGACCCCGCTGACCCGGGCCATTTCCGCCAGCGAAGTCGGTTGGCTGCGGAGCATTTCCAGCAACGTCGAATCGGGGAAGATGACGTACGGTGGCACGCCATGTTCTTCGGCCAGTTTGCGCCGCAGCGCGCGCAGGGCTTCCCACTGTTCGCGCTCTTCGCCGCGCACCAGTTGGCTGGCCGGGCTCTTGCTGGCGGTTTTGGCGGTGACCTGCGGCTTGAGATCGCGGCGCAACTCCAGCGTGACTTCACCCTTGAGCAATGGCCGGCAACTGTCATTCAGACGCAGACCGCCATAACCTTCGTGATCGACATCCGCCAGACCGCGCGCGACCAATTGACGGAACAGCGAGCGCCACTCGCTCTCGCTCAGTGCCTTGCCGACGCCGTACACCGACAGATGCTGATGGCCAAAACTGCGGACTTTTTCGTTGTCCTTGCCCAGCAGCACGTCGACCAGATGACCGACGCCATAACGCTGGCCGGTACGGAAAATCGCCGACAACGCCTGACGTGCGGGCTCGGTGGCATCCCAGGTCTGCACGCCATCGACGCAGTTGTCGCAATGCCCGCAAGGCTCGGGCATGTCTTCATCAAAGTACGCCAGCAGGGTCTGGCGACGGCAGCGGGTTTCTTCACACAGCGACAGCATCGCGTCGAGCTTGTGTTGCTCGAGACGCTTGTGCCGCTCGTCGCCTTCGGAGTTTTGCAGCATCTGCTTGAGCATCACCACGTCTTGCAGACCGTAGGCCATCCAAGCATCCGCCGGCAGGCCGTCACGGCCGCCGCGACCGGTTTCCTGGTAATACGCTTCAAGGGATTTCGGCAGATCGAGGTGCGCGACAAAACGTACGTTGGGCTTGTCGATGCCCATGCCGAACGCCACGGTGGCAACCATGATCAGGCCTTCCTCATTGAGGAAGCGCTTCTGGTTGAAGGCACGTAGCTCATTGGGCAAACCGGCGTGATACGGCAGCGCCGGGAAGCCCTGCTCGCTCAGGAACGCCGCGACTTCCTCGACTTTCTTGCGCGACAGGCAATAGACGATGCCGGCATCGCTGCGCCGCTCGGCGAGGAACGCCAGCAACTGCTTGCGCGGCTGCTCTTTGGGGACGATGCGGTAAAAAATGTTCGGGCGGTCGAAGCTCGACAGGAAGCGCTCGGCATTTTGCAGGTGCAGGCGGGTGACGATTTCTTCGCGGGTACGCTTGTCGGCAGTGGCCGTCAGGGCGATGCGCGGTACGTCAGGGAACATCTCGGCCAATTGGCCCAGTTGCAGGTATTCCGGACGGAAGTCGTGGCCCCACTGCGACACGCAGTGCGCTTCATCGATGGCGAACAACGCGATGTTCAGGCCTTGCAGGAATGAGAGCATGCGCGGCTGCACCAGACGCTCGGGCGCCAGATACAACATCTTCACTTCACCGCGCTTGATCCGCGCCGCGAGATCACGCTGCTGCTCGGCGCTCAAGGTGGAATTCAGCGCGGCGGCGGCCACGCCCAGCTCTTCGAGGGTGGCAACCTGATCGTCCATCAGTGCGATCAGCGGCGATACCACCACCGCCAGGCCCTCGCGCAGCAGCGCCGGCACCTGGAAGCACAGCGACTTGCCGCCACCGGTAGGCATCAGTACCAGCGCATCACCGCCACTGGCCACGCGCTCAATGATTGCACCCTGACGGCCACGGAAACTGTCGTAGCCGAAGATGTCCTTGAGGACGCGCTGAGCCTGTTCGAGCATAAAAACTCCAAAAATCTACCGATACATCCCTGCTCAGGCTGGTTCAGAACAGCCACGGCTGCTTAAACAAAACGTAAGAGCGCATTGCATGACAGCCGCAATGCGGGCAGGGATCGCAAAACGCGGCAGTATACCCGAGCCCTTCCCTGCACAGGGCGACACCCGTCGATACAATCGCTGATACCTGTGTAGGTGCTGCCGAAGGCTGCGATCTTTTGATTTGCTTTTAATAAAGACAAGATCAAAAGATCGCAGCCTTCGGCAGCTCCTACAGGGTGTATGCAGGGCATGGCAGGTCAAATCTGCCATGCGGCTGGCTTGAGCGCGCAAGAAAGCCTAGAATTCCCGCATTGTTTATTCCCCAAGGTAGCCCCGTAATGTCCTTCGCTGAGCAACTGACCCGCCTGCAAGTCTTCCTCGACGCCGACGAGCTGCATGACGAGGCGCTGGATTACGTGGCCGCTCACGGCTACCTGACCGCGCTGTCTATCTGCGCCGAAGACGTACCGGAGCGTGAGTGGATCGACGCCCTGTTCGCTGAAGAGCCGCATTACAGCAGCGACGCCCAGCGCGAAGAGATCGAAGCCACCCTGATCGGTCTCAAAGCCCACATCGCCCGTCAACTGGCTTCGGATGAAGAATTCGAATTGCCATGCGAACTGGATCTGGGCGAAGAGCCGGACGATTCCGAACTGCGCGGCTGGTGCATCGGTTTCATGGAAGGCGTGTTCCTGCGTGAAGCGGCCTGGTTTGAAACCGCCGAAGAAGAAGTCAGCGAAATGTTGCTGCCGATCATGGTCGGTTCGGGCCTGTTCGACGAACAGCCAGAATTCGAAGACATCGCCAAGGACGCCAACCTGATGGACGACATGATCGTGCAAATTCCGGAAGCCCTGACCGCGCTGTACCTGCTGTGCCAGGCGCCCGACGAAAAACCGGCGATCCTCAAGCCACGTCACCACTAAGATCCGGCCTATGGACAATCCCATAGGCAACCGCCCCCTGATGTTGCGCTACTTCCTGCTGGCCGTCGGCTGGCTCAGCGTGGCATTGGGGGTGATCGGGATTTTCCTGCCCGTCCTGCCCACCACCCCTTTCCTTCTGCTCGCCGCGGCCTGTTTCGCGCGCAGCTCTGCGCGTTTCTATCAATGGCTGGTCGAGCATCCACGACTCGGGCCATGGATCCGCGATTACCTCGATGGCAACGGCATTCCGCTCAAGGGCAAGGTCTACGCGATCGGGCTGATGTGGGCGAGTATTCTGTTTTCGTGCTATCTGGTGCCACTGCCGTGGGCGCGGGGGTTCATGTTGACCAGCGCGGTGTTGGTGACGGTTTACATTTTGCGGCAGAAAACGCTGTACAAACCTTGAGTCGTCGGTAAATGCCTGGCTAAAAACAGCGTCCCGTCGAAACCGTTCATCTGAAAGCTTTGCATACCTGTCATATCTGACAGGTGTGCTAACCCATCAATACAGGTTCAAATCACTCCATCACCCGACCGGAGTGCCTTCCTGTGTTCGTCAACTACCTCAAGCCGGAATCCCCGCTAATCCCCGCTAACTCCCACTGATTCCCACTGAGTGAGAACTGCACCGGTCGTCATCAAAAAGCGCCTGAATGCTCTTCAAGAGGACTTGCCTGATGCCTTCTCACAAGCGTTTCCGCTTCCCTCCCCTGACGGAAGGCAACAACCCACTGACGGTGCTGCGTCCCCTGCTGATTCCGGGGATGGTCGAGCCGGTGCAAGTGACGGATTCACGGGGCCCGGTGGCAGAGGACGGCAAAACCCGCGACGAAAAAGTCACCGTCACCGGCACGGCCACGCGCGGCGAAACGGTCGAGCTGTTCGATGGAACGACAACATCGATGGGTACGGCGCTAGTGGGCGCCGACAGCACCTGGAGCCGCGAGATCGGCCCATTGACCGAGAAGTCTTACCGCATCAGCGCCAAGGCTCTTTATGGCGCCGACCCGGTGTCCAGCGAGCCGCGAACATTCACCGTGAAATTCGCCCAGACCCCGGAAATTCTTGCGGTCAGCGATTCACGGGGGGACGTCGCCCAAGGGGCAACCACCTATGACAACAGTGTGCTGGTGGCAGGCAGCGCGACGCCAAACCTGCAGATCAAATTGCTGGAAAACAAACAGTCGCTCATTACCCTTGACGTCGACGATAAAGGTGACTGGAACCACCGCATCAACGATCTGAAAGTTCGCTCCTACAGCCTCACTGCCGAGGCGTTGTACGAGATTGACCCTGCGACCAGTCCGCCGCGGGATTTCGTCGTGGCGCAAGCGGTCACGCCGACGATCTCTCGCGTGAATGACCTGCGCGGTGAAGTCGCCGCCAATGGCACGACCTATTACCGGACCGTCAATCTCACGGGTAAGGCCAGTCCAAACGAAAAGATCATTCTGCTCAATGCCGGTGCGAACGTCGAAACGGTGGATGTCAACGGCAGCGGCGATTGGCAACATGTTTTCAGCAGCCTGAACCTGACCACTTACCGCCTGACCGCCTGACCGCGCGAGGCGATTACGGCAGTAACCCGGAGTCCAGCCCTCCCCGGGTCTTTACAGTTGCAGCCTTTGTTTCACCGACGATTACCGCGGTCACCGACTCGGTCGGTACGGTGGGACCGAATGAAACGACCTATGAGACTGCAGTGACCGTCAAAGGTGAAGCCACCCCGCGCGAGCAGATTCAGCTGTACGACAATGGCGCCCCCGTCGGTACGCCGGTCAGCGTCAATGCCGATAAACAATGGACAACGTCTGTCACCGGTCTGGCCATCCGCTCCCACAGTCTGACGGCCAAGGCCATGTATGACGCGGTTCCGGTAGAGAGCCCGGCGAGAAACTTCAACGTCGCCGCCCACATCGCGCCGACGCTGACGTCTGTGCATGACGGCATCAGTGAAATAGGCAATGGCGGGCAAACCAAAAGCGCCACGGTGACCCTGCGCGGTACAGTCACACCGAATCGTCAGGTCCAGATTTACGACAACAACAGCCCAAGGCACACGGTGACTGCCGTGGGCAGCGCCTGGAACACTACCTTGTCGGTGGGTTTGGGCGGGCATTCGCTGAGAGTAAAAGCGTTGAGTACCGGGCAGGATTCAAATACGCGGACCTTCACTGTGATCTCACCGATTCCGCCGTTGAATTTCAACACGGGCAGCGTGACATTGAGTGGCAGGTGTTACCTCATACCTAACTGGGCTGCATATCCAAACTTCGGTCCTGGCACATATGTACAGCACACGGCAAGCGGCGGAGTTCCTCCCTATCGTTACACGTCGAGTAACAACAACGTCGCCGCGGTAGACGGTTCAGGGTTGGTGACTGTCAGAGGTAATGGGCTCTCAACGATCACTGTCATCGACAACGCAAGCCAATCAAAGAGTTACAACGTTCATGTCACAGGAGTGAAATTCGTTTGGGGGCTGGACGGTGGAAGCTGGAACACGATCAGAGACAGGGCAGCAGCCCGAGGAAAGCGATTGCCATCAATGGGTGAGTTGCGGGAAATCCATAACGCTTGGGGTGGTCGTTGGCCGATGGGTGACTATTGGTACTGGTCCGCTGACTCCGCAGGTGGCTGGCCAGCTCGGTACTGGTTAAAAAACCTGGTCAATGGCGCAGAAGGGCACGTCCAGTACTACGGATCTGCCTTGGGAGTTTGCATTGACCCTTAGGGATGAAAAACGCCCCGCAAATCGTGGGACGCCTTCACTTGGGGTCATCCCGATGGCTCTTTACCAAAAATACCGTAACCCCAGATTCACCCCGTAAGGCTGCTCAATATGCTCCCCCTTTGGCATAGTCCAGATCAGCATGCACCTGCCACCGCTCGGACATCGCCACAGCCACCCCCGCCCCAAACTCGGCCCGGGAGCCGGACAAGTCATTGTTGAACACGTTGTTGTTGACCTTCACTTCGTTGTTGGAAGCGAACTCATGAGCAACCGCCGCACGCACATAAGGCTGGGCGACTGCGCCGTTCCCGAAACCGAAGTTGCGTCCGACCGTGGCCCCGGCCTTGCCGAGCAGTGAGCGCATACGATCACCGTCGGCGTCCATGTCGTTGTCCAGCGTGTAGTGTTTGCCCTGGATCTGCACCGCCGACAGTTGCGCGAACGGTTCGACGAAGTAGTCGTTGGCCAGTTTGATATGCCGACCGAACTCGGCAGAACCGCCTACCCCCCAGTTGTCGTAATCACCTTTGGTGCGGCTGCCGTCGCTCAGGTTGACCTTCGACTCGTTGCGAAAGCGGTTGAACTTGAGCACGCCGTCAAAGTAGTAACCGGTATCACTGTCGAGCCAGGTGAGATAAGGCCCGACGTAGTAACTTTTCACCGTACCCGAAGTACCGCGATTCAGATCCAGATCGGACTCACTCGTGCCGGCGAGCACCCCGACCAGCACCTGGCTTTCGCCCAGTCGAGCGTCGGCGCCAAGGGACAAACCCTGTTGCGTCTGCTGATAGCCCACGCCCGAGCCATCGGCAACGTTGTACTTGTTGCCGTAGGTGCGGATCCAGCCGCCGGCCTGGCCACCGTTGAAACGCAATTCGCCCATGCGGCTGCGCAACGAACTCAACTCGCCGTACCACACGGTCGGAGCTGTGTTGAACAAGGCCAGTACCGAGCGCGCGCCGGGGCTGATGACTTCGGTGGTCGGGTCGAGAAACCACTCCTTCGCTCCCCCCTCGATTTCCCGACTGGCCAGGCTGTAAGACCATGTGCCGACATCAACCCGTTGATCGCCGGCCAAGGCAAAATTCGCACCGTCGAGGGTGCCGGTACGCACCAGCGTCAACGCCTGCGGTGAAGCGGCGTCCAGGCCAGAGGCCGCAACCGCCAGCGCAAAGTCCCCCGCCGAAGCACCGATGACATTGAGAAAATCATGCTCACCGCTGGCGAAATCGCCCTTCATTGCAAAGGTCCCATTGCCGGAAAGTGAGCCGACATTGAGCGTGTAATACATACCGGGAGCGCCCTGGGCGCCAAAGGTGACGGTGCCACCGTTCATGCCCAGTGCACCGATCGAATCGTTGCCGGTGAGTGTCCAGTTGGAGTTGCTGTTGACGTTCACGCTGTCGACATTGTCGAGGCGCCCGGTGAATTGTGAGAGGTTGTCCAGCGTGACAGTAGCGGTAGAGCTGCCATCGACCAGCACGTCCCCGGTTATTCTCCCTTGGTCGAAAACGAGATTGGCCGTGCTGTTATCCGCCACGCTGATGTTGCCATTCAGCGTGCTGTCGGCAACGGTCATGCTGGCGGTGGATGAGCCTTGAACATCCAGTAATCTGCCGTTGCCAGCGAGAACGCTGGAACCGTTGGAGACGACTATCGTGGCCTGAGTCCCGCGATCCACCAGAATCGCAGAACCGCTGACACCTTGCACCGTCGAGTTATCCAGCGACAAGGTAGGACCGCCCACGTTGGCAGCGTCATTGACCATCCGCACACCTGTCGCTTGACCGGTGATGGTCGTGCGCGCGGAAGCACTCACCTCGCCACCAAGGATATTTACACCTATGCCATCGCTGGCCGCGCCCATGATTTGCGTATTGCTCAATGACAGGGAACTCAGCCCTGTGACCTGTGACCCAATCAGTTGTCCACTGACCTGGCTATTGGACACCGTCACCTTGGATCCGCCAGCCGCGACACTGGAACGGTTGACCGCCAGCCCGATTTCATCACTGGTCACGGTCGTTTGATCAATGGTTGCCTGACTGCTGGTCACTGTTACCCCATCACCACCGTTGTTACCGACGATGGTGGCGCCATTGAGGTTTAACAACGATCCGGACTGCGCCGTGATCGATCGGGTATTGGCGCCGGACGCGTTCAATACGCCATTGTTGCGCACCAGATAGTCGGTAGACGCAGCCGATGAATCGATATCCAGCGTGGTGTTATCGACGATAGTTGCCGAATGTGCAAAACCTGCGAAAAAAAAAACGGCCGGTAGGCAGAGCGATACTCCGAACCTGCCTGTTGGAAAAACGCGAACGTGTGATACATCCAACATGTTCATGATTGATTCACCTCAAAATAATTACAGGCCAAAGCAGCTCCGTAGCGTTAGCGGGCGTACATTAACGTTACCTACTCCCTGAAAATGTAGGAAAAGTCCTCAATACACATTAGAAAAGTCCTAGCGCCTGGTAATCCTTATAAGAAAAAGGGAGGCATTTAATGCCTCCCAGACTTCGAATATCAGATATCACACACTGATCCATCACCCTTTTTCATGTGCACCCTGACAAGGTGTCGCTGAGCTTGCACCGGGCGTCCGTCAATCATTGCCGTGTAAGTTATATCGCCCCACGCACTCTCCGTTGCCAAAATTTTCTGATAGGGAATTTTCACGATAAACCCGGCATTCGCTTCCTGTAACGATGGCGTATATGTGACCTTTTCTTCAGTACCAGGTTTTTTATTAGTACCTGCCGAATCGGTATAACCCTGATAGATAAATTCCAGTGTCTGATCGGCCAACTGCGGTTCACCAGGAGAAATCAGCACTTCTGCACATTTGACCAGTACCGGATCTGATCGCAGGGAGCCACAGTTGAACCAGTCTGTGAAGTCCGGATCAAGATGCTGAAATTTGATTTCAGGAACAACACCGGGCCGAATATTCACATCGACATCTCGGGGCAGTGAGCGGACCTCATTATCATTGATATCAGGGTTGGTAATTTTATAGGTGACTGGCAGCGGGTTACCGTTGCCGCCCGCGTCCACAACTTCCCAAAGAACATCGAACGTCAAATTCCCGGTTTCCGTACCGTTCAGTTCTATAACGCCACCTTGCGCCTGCGTGACCTCGACGCCTTTCCATATCAGCGTCATGATGTCTCCATCTTTGACACCAGCAAAAACAGCTACAGTTACACCGACATTACCAACCGAGTCGGCAGCCGTCAGAATGTTCTGGCCATTACCACCCGTACCTTGCACAGTTACCAGAGCCAGATTGGGATCCGGGTTTTCTCCACCGTCACCGTCTCCAGGCCGGCGCAGATCGACATCGACATCTTTTGCAGGCGCCGGTGTTCCCAATGGGTAGCGCAAGGTATGGCGTTTGATCCGATAACTGACGGCTACCTTTTTTGCATCCAGGTCGCCGTTGAATACATCCCGGTAAGGAATGTTCACATAGAAGGGAAAAGTATTGATTGTCTGCGCAGGTTGCACGATACCGTCATATGTCACTTCCAGCTGATCGATACCCTCCAGGTAGTTTGTGTACTCAGCCAGAATACCGACCCCCAGTGGCGCCTGAGCATCAGCCAGATCCACCAGTTTTGGAGCTGCGTCGTCATCAAAGAGCGGAATGCTGGGTTCCAGAAGCCCTTCGGGTGGGTCGGTCAGAGTGACATTAAGCTCGGTGTAATATTGTGGTGTATTGCGGTTCCCCTTGCGGTCGCTGAGGTAATAAAAAACCGATCTTAAACCTTCCTCGGTACCGACCAGCGCGGGAGTCAATTCAAACGTGATCGCAGCTGTGGGGTCCGTTATGGTCAACTCGCCGACCAGCGTCGGGGTTGGCAAACTCGAGCCAAAATAGCACTCAACAAAGTCACCGAGCTTTTTACTCCCATAGTTCGGAATGGTGATCAATACAAAACCGTTATCATCGAGGTATTTTTTTGTAATACCATCTCTTTCCACTTCGGGGGGAACAGTCGCCTTGCCGAAAGCTATCGGTGCTGTTGTATCAATATTGATTTCAAGGGGTGTTACATCAGACGGATTACCACCGAAGTTCAACACATAACTCAGCTCATGAGGCCCCGGGGCCGATGTATAGCCTTCAGGCAAAACAAGATCAAATTCGGTAGTACTTACATCAACGGGGGTAGTGAAAGGTACTCGAGTAGAACGTATATTGGTGCCGTCCCACATTAGTTCAAGAAATCCTTGAACACCGTTTGGATCATCCGCCTCAGCAAATCGCGGGATTTGTACCTTCAGAGGAAACCCTTGAAAGCTTGAATGCAGTTGGTTGGGACTATCATCCGTTTCATCATCCAGCAACGGATTATCCGGATGAAGTGTCGGTGGTAGGGCTGCAGCTTTCGGACTGCGAAAACGAACACCAAAAAAACGTTCGCGATTCTGCGCCGGTGTCAACGAGTGAAAACTTGTCATCTTTTATCATCCTCTCAGCAACTTGATTGACTGACACAGGGCAAACAGCCGCTTTGCCAGAGTTTTTACACAATGACTGCATGGGTTAAACAGAATTTAAATAGAACCTGAAACCAACTTCGACCAATACAGCGCCAGCACTTCTACAACTTACTCTTCACAAAGATCGTTATCAGGACCACACACTTCACCACTCGGCAACGTTCGATTGATGATGACAAACTCAGGTTTTGAATTGCCGATGCCACCGTTGGCTTTTCTCAGGTGATAACTACACAGCGCCGAGCCATCGTTTACCATTGGCGAAATCAGACGCTCGTAATCACTGACATGCACATCAAAACCTTCACGAGCCTGACTGGCAGTGAGTTTTGTCTCGAATGTGTCGTAGATTCCGTCAATCGGACTGGTCCCATTCGGACCAAAACACCCCTGCCAGGACAATTCGACGATATCGTCTTCATCAAAGAAAGCATTGCCGTTGATATGTACCCAGACACCTTCCCACAACCTGGGTTTGGCGCAGCAGTGAAGTGTTCCATCACGGTTGGCGTGGGGAAACGTCGGTTCCGGCATGTTCTCGATCACGATGATCGCCACTTCAACGGCCGTCACATCAGCCTGCTGCAGATTCACACCATTACTGGTGGTGTACCACGTCAGCAGCGAGGGATTTACTTTGTCCTGTTCGATTGCCTCCCAAGGAATGAGGAACCTGATCGGCTTACCGGCGACGTCACCGGATTCAACCTCGTACTCGGCGACTGGTGTGCCAATTGCGCCCCAATAGAGGAAGAGCTTTTCACCTGGCACCGGAGTGTCATAAAGGGCCAGATGTGCTTCGGCCGCCTCGCCGTAATCTACGGTTAACAGCTTGTTCCGTTGTTTCGATATGGCACCGTAAACTTCCAGCCGGGCCAATGTGGTATTCAACAAGGCCGGGGCGTTGGCATGATCCTGCCCGGCGACTGTCAGATTCACCAGCACTCGCGTTTCGGCAGATGGCAAGGTCGGTGTGCCGCCACGCAGAATGCGGTAGCTCACTCGAACGTCCAATGGCCCTGGCCCATCTGCCATCAAGGTCAGCCATGGCACGGTAGCGACTTGCGGAAACTTGCCAGGATCGACGTCAAGCGCGGCCAGATCATGCCCGTTCCACTGGATCAGGACCTTGTCGGAAGGATCCGGGTTCTCATACGTATCAATTTCGACAGTGACAGCCCGCTCATTCACCGCGCCTTCACGCGCATGTTGACGGTCAATCAAGCCGCGGGCTGACAACGGCACTCTCGGCGGTTTGAGAATGCCCGGAGCCGGATTCAAATTGACAAAAACCGCCAAAAGCGTTGAGCGCGGCCCGCGATTTCCCGCCCAGTCACGGAGCCGATAGTAAACGTAGCGTTGCCCGGGACCACGTCCACGAATATCTGCCTCATACATCGTGATGATCAGACGCTTCTGGTCGATGTCTTGCTGGCTGAACGCTTGCTCACGAATTTCGATTTCCGAATCCGGTGGATCCGGGTCGTCTGTCCAGTAATAGATCGCACGATCCCTGGCTTTGACGTCGACATACAGCGGTACCTGGAACCGGACTTCGCCATACCGGGAGAGGTAGTCATCAGTGATATCGCCTGTGACATCCAGCATGATCAGACGATCGGGTTCCTGATTATCGTTCGGCGGCGATCTGTCGACGGTGACTCGCTTAATCGCCGAGTCCAACGGGTTGCCACCGTAGTTGACTCTGTACGACAGGGAATAAGTGCCGGGATCCAGCTTGTCTCGCGGGACGATAAGCGTCTTCTCTCCGGGGGAATCGAACTCCTGACGAAAGACCTCGGTGAACAGACCGCCTGCCAGTACCCAACTGACAATTACGATGTAAGGGATGGGATCAGTAAAAGGAGTGCTCCAGTCAGGAACGATAACCGTCAGGTCATCTGCCAAAGCGGCACGCGGCAGCAGCCCGTCGAGACTCTCCTTTCCCTCTTCGTCCTTGAGGATGGCAGGTACGCTTGGCACCTCAAGCAGCTCATCATTCCTGTGTTCAGAGCGTGTCATTGAACGAACTCCCTCGCATCAAACCAAGCAGGAAATGGGCAAATGACCAAGGAATCTATGGGTCCTTGCTGTGATTGATTTAACGACGCTGGAAGCGTCCTGCCTACTGTCAGAAATTACAGGTATTGCTACCGCTCGTCGGATTCAGTGCTCGTGCCGAGAAAGTTAAACAGGTGCGCTTCTCAGAAATGTGCAGACAACGAATCGAGCTATATGATCTTGCGTGAACGCCTGCAGCAACGATGGCAGCGCCAATGATTCCAGGAGCTTCACCATGATCGAACCCACACCCAACCCGCCCGAAACCGACCGTGCCCTCGACCATTACCTCCGCACGCCCTGCTGCCGGCCTCGCAACGCCGAACGCTGCAGGGGCTTGCGCAATTGATCATGCTCGGGGGCTGGCGGTGAATCGGGTGCTGGATAATCTGGAGTTGCCGGGGTGAAGCTGGGATCAAGAATCCCTGCTGATTGATCGGGTGACAGTCATGGCCCCTTCGCGAGCAAGCTCGCTCCCACAGGTATCTGCGCAGATCACAAATCCCTGTTGCACCGTCAGACTTGCTTGCGAAGGCTGACTGACAGGCAATGCATCTCTACAGGCAGAAAAAACCCGCCGCCCCGGTTGAACGGGACGGCGGGTTTTGTCGTTTCAGACTGCGCTTACACCGTATCCACCTTCAACGAATGATCATTCAGCATGCCGCTGATGATCGTCGCCGTGTCATGCCCACCGGCAACCACGCCACCAGCCCCTGGCGTCACACCGTAGTGGCTGGCGAGGTTGACGCCGGCCAGGTCGATGGTCTGGTTTGGCGTGGCGCCGGCCATGGCGCTGACGTCGATGCTGGTGAGCACCGAGGCGCCGCTGCCGCTGACGGTGAAGTGCAGGTAGTCATCCAGTGAGGCGGTGGTGCCGTTTTCACCTTGCAGCAGTTGCGACAGGTCGAGTTTGTCGGTGCCGGGGGTGAAGTCGGTGATCAGGTCGTGGCCGCTGTTGCCCTTGAGCCACTGGAAGGTGTCGGCCCCGGCGCCACCGGTCAGGGTGTTGTTGCCCATGCCGCCAATCAGCAGGTCGTCGCCACCGCCACCGTTGAGGATGTCGTTGCCGAGGCCACCGTTGATCACGTTGTTATTGTTATCGCCGGTGAGGGTGTCATTGAAGTTCGAGCCGACGAGGTTTTCGATGCCGGTCAACGTATCGGTGCCGGCGCCCAGGGTGTTTTGCGCACCGAGCAGGCCGAGGTTGACCGTGACCCCGGCCGTGGCGTGGGCGTAGCTGGCGGTGTCGCTGCCAGTACCGCCGTCGAGCAAATCGTTGCCCGGGCCGCTATAGAGCAAGTCGTTACCGGCGCCGCCGTGCAACTCGTTGTTGCCTGAGCCTGCGGTGAGCACATCGTTGCCGTCGCCGGCGTTGATGATGTTGTCGCCGCTGCCGGCCACCAGCACGTCATCCCCCGCGGTGCCGGTGAGGGTGTGGCCGTCCTGATAGCTGATGCTGACGTTGGCGGTGTCGCTGCCGCCATGGTTGTCGTTGGCGGTGTAGCTGCCGTGGAAGTCCGGGGTGATGTCATGCGCCCCGGCGTAGTTGAGGGTCATGGTCAGCTGATAGTTTTCCGCCGCATTGGGGTTACCGCCGCCGGTGGGGTTGGTGATGTTGGTGATGTGGATCTGGTAGACCCCGTCCGACGTCGCGGTGAGGGTTTGCCCATCCGCCAGCGCGATGTAGGCGCCACCGTTGATCGAGTACTCCATGCTGACTTGACCGGCCGCCAGGTTGTGATCGAGGTTGAGGGTTTCGCCCTGGCGCAGGTTGACGGTGATGCGGTCTTCATCGTTGGCGTTGCTGTTGGTCACCGCACCGAGATAGCCACTGACCACCAGCACAGCAGTCATGGTCGCAGCGTTGGCACTGAACGAATTACGCACGTTGGCCAGGTTCTGGTTGGCGGCGGTGTTGACGTTGGTGCCGGTGAAGTTGATCGCCCCGGTGCCGGTGAAGTCCGCCGCTTTCGAGATCCAGCCGGTGTTGAAACTGGTGGGCGTAGCGTTGAGCGTATCGCCGTTCGGATCGGTGTCATTGGCCAGCAGCAGTTCGCCCGGTACGACAATATTGCCCGAGAGCACGTTGGTGATGACGTGGTCGTCCACCGCCACTGGCGGCGCGTTGGGGATCACTTTCACGGTCAGCGTCGAGCTGGCGAGATCGCCGTCGTTGTCACTGACGGTGAAGCCGATGTTTTCGGTGATGACCACCGCCGTGGTTTTCTGCGAGGTGTAGGTGTAGTCGCCGCTGTCGAGATTGATCAGCAGTGTGCCGCCGTTATTGGTGGCGATGCTCAACGTGTTGTTGGCGGTATTGAAGGTGCCGTGATTGATGCCGCCACTTGGCGTCAGCGAGCCTTGGCCGCTGAGGGCTTTCGGGTCGTAGGTGTAGGTGGTGCCGTCGACCACGATGGATTTGATGAAGCCGCCATCGGCGCCGAAGGTGCCGCCCTCGCCCAGCAACGAACCAGTGACCGGCGCGCCCTGCACAGTGCCCGACAGCACCGAGTTGAGTTGATTGAGGTCGGTGACCACCACCGCATTGGTGTTGGTGTGGCTGATGCCGTCATACGCCAGCGGGTCGAGGTTGGCGTTGCTCACGCCGCTGCCGAGGCCGATCGCGTAGTTCTTGATGTTGTTGGCATCGAGGAAGTTTTTCAGCGCGGCTTCGTCAGCGGCGTTGATGTCGCCTTCGTTGGGTTTACCGTCCGAGAAGAAGTAACCGACGTTCTGTGCCCCGGTGAGTTTGCCCGAGGTGTTGAACGCGGTTTGCATGACCGCCACCGCAGCGTCGTAGTTGGTGCCGCCACCCGCCGACAGGCTGGCGAGAATCGTCTTCGCGGTCGCCACATCGACCCATACCGACGTTCTGTCAGTGGCGTTGCTGCTGAAGGTGACGAGCTGGACTTTGACATCGCCAAGGTCGTCGTACTTGTCGAGCAAGGCACTGATCGCCTGCTTGGCCAGGTCCAGCCGCGACAGGCCCGGCACACCCGAGGCGTCGGCCATACTGCCGGAGATATCAAGAACGATGAGCAGGTTGGAATCGATCTCCACTGCCGCCACCGAACGATCCGAGGCCACGGCTTTTGGCACGTCATCAACGATGTTCACCACAAGGGTGCTGGTGGTGCTATTGCCCAGTGCATCGGTGGCTTTGTAGGTGAAACTTTCGCTCAGCGTGTTCGCCCCGTCGTTAGCGCTCGGCGAGGTTTTCGGCGCCGAGGTCAGCGTGTAGGTGTAGGTGCCGTCGGCATTGAGCTGAATCTGCCCGTAGCTGCCGGTGGCGCTGCCGACCAACGTGTAAGTGATCGCGCCCGTACCGCCGGTAACTGCGCCGACCAGCGTGCCGGTCGCGGTTTCACCGGTGTTGGTCGGATCGCTGCCGGTGACCGTACCGGCGGCCAGATCCTGGCCGTCCTTGCTCAGGTCGAGGGCTTTTTCATAGACCGTTACGTCCTGATCGACCGAGGCTACCAGCTTGCTGTCGGCAACGTTGATGGTGATGGTCGTGGTGCTTTCATCGCCGTCGCTGTCACGGATGGTGTAGGTGAAGGTGTCAGTGGCGCCCGGTGGGCTCACCGAGTTCGGGTTGCTGTGATAGACGGCGTTGCCGGCCGCATCGAGGGTCAGATAACCGAAGTTGCCATTGATGTTGCTGTTGAGGCCGCCAATGGCCGAAGTGCCGGTATTACTGCCGGCGCGCACACCGACCACTGTCGCCGCGCCATCGGCACCACTGACGTCATTGCCGAGCACGCTGACATTGAGCGTGCCGCCCTCAGCCACCGAGCCGGTGTCGGGTTTGGCGGTCGGCAGGTCATCGATGATGTTGACGTTGATCTGGCCGTTGGCGGTGCTGCCATCGGTATCGGTGGCCACCACGTTGAAGTTCTCGGTGAGGCTGTTGGCACCGTTGGCGGTCGGGTGGGCTTCGTTGTCGACCAGGGTGTAGCTGTAACTGACCACACCGGTGGCCGGGTTGTAACCGGTAACGGTGAAGGTGCTGCCCAGCGGCGAAACCACCGATTGCGGGAAGCCTGCAGCGACACCGTTGGTCACCACGGCGATGCCGCCGACGGTGAGGGTTTGCAGACCATCGAGCGCAGTCACGGTGAAGGTGCCGCTCTGGGTCAGCGCCGGGGTGTCGGGGCTGGTGCCGTCGCTGAGGTTTTTCTCGTAGACGGTGAGTTCGCCGCCATTGACGTCGAGGCCGTTGAGCACCACCGGATCGTCGTTGTTGTGGATGTTCAGCACCAGGTTGGCAGTGCTGGTGTCGCCATCGGCATCGGTCAGGGTGTAGGTGAACGTCTCGGTGCCATTGCCGCCGCCGTGCAGGTTTTTGAAGTCGGCATCGTTGGGGTTCAGCGTGTAGGTGTACGTGCCGTTGGCGTTGAGCACGAGCGTGCCGTAAGTCCCGGTGAACGTGCCGGCGGTGATCGGCCCGGCATTCGGTCCGGTCGCCACCACATCGGCGCCTTGCACATCGTTGGTCAGCACATTGCCGGTCAGGGTCAGTTGCGTTTCCGAAGCGCTGTTGGCGTTGCTGTCGTTCACAGCTTTTGGCACGTCATCGACGATGCTGACGACAATGGTGCTGGTGACGATGTTGCCGAGCGAATCGGTGGCCTGATAGGTAAAGGTTTCGGTCAGGCTGTTGGCGCCGTCGTCGGCATGTGGCGTGGTGGTCGCCGGCGAGGTCAGCGTGTAGGTATACGTGCCGTTGGGGTTGAGGACGATTTGCCCGTAGTTGCCGGTGGCACTGCCAACCAGCGCGTAACTGATCGCACCGACTGCCCCGGTGACCGAGCCGACCAACGTGCCGGACGCGGTTTCGCTGATGCTGGTCGGGTCGCTGCCGGTAACCGTACCGGGCGCCAGATCCGCGCCGTCCTTGGTCAGGTCCAGCGCTTTCTCGAAGACGGTGACGTCGGTGTCGCTGGTCGCGCACAGCTTGCTGTTGGCGACATCGATGGTGATGGTGGTGGTGCTTTCATCACCGTCGGCATCGCGCACGGTGTAGGTGAACACATCCACCGCACCCGGGCCGTTCACGACGTTGGGATTGCTGTGATAGACCGCGTTGCCGTTGGCGTCCAGGGTCAGATAGCCATAGGTGCCATTGATGTTGCTGTTGAGGCCGCCGATGGCCGAAGTCGAGGTGTCGGCGCCGGCGCGCACGCCGACCACTGCACCGGTTACGGCCGGACCGTCGGCGCCGCCGATGTCGTTGTTAAGGACATTGCCACTGACGGTGCCGCCCTCCGCCACCGATGCGGCGTCAGGATGGGCGCTCGGCAAATCATCGACGATGTTGACGTTGATCTGGCCGTTGGCGGTGCTGCCATCGGTGTCCGTCGCCACCACGTTGAAGTTTTCGGTGATGCTGTTGGCGCCGTTGGCGTTTGGATGAGTTTCGTTGTCGACCAAGGTGTAGCTGTAACTGACCACGCCGGTGGCGGGGTTGTAACCGGTAATGGTCAACGTGCTGCCGAGCGGCGTGACGATCGATTGCGGGAAGCCTGCGGCCACGCCGCCGGTGACCACGTTGATGCCGCCCACGGTCAGGGTTTGCAGACCGTCGAGGGCGGTGACGGTGAAGGTGCCGCTCTGGGTCAGCGCCGGAATGTTGGGGCTGGTGCCGTCGCTGAGGTTTTTCTCGTAAACCGTCAGTTCGCCGCCGTTGACGTCAAGGCCATTGAGGTAGACCTGATCGTCATTGTTATGGATGTTCAGCACCAGGTTCGCGGTACTGGTATCACCGTCGGAATCGGTGATGGTGTAGGCGAAGGTTTCCGTGCCGTTGCCGCCGCCGTGCAGGTTTTTGAAGTCTGCGTCGTTGGTGTTCAGCGTATAGGTGTACGTGCCGTTGGCATTGA
>Ga0307510_10001492_pt1 | contig 25836 bp, 31 predicted proteins | sample 12_EM_MG_FD_207224 | JGI IMG/M metagenome (GOLD analysis project Ga0307510, IMG submission 207224) | Populus trichocarpa ectomycorrhiza microbial communities from riparian zone in the Pacific Northwest, United States - 12_EM | ecosystem: Host-associated > Plants > Roots > Unclassified | place... | reverse complement strand
GCGTTACAGCAACAGCTCTCGACGTAGACATGGGTGCCCTGGTTTCGGCCGCCCAGCTCGCCCAAGAACACCTCAACTGCCACCTACAAAATCACAACCCTCTCTCCGAACCCAGTAGCCATCCAGGCCATGACCGACCTCCACCCCCATGCGGGCCATTTTTTCTCTCGAGAATTTGGTAACACGCTGACGCAAATTTTCTCCCTCTTCAGACAATCTAACCTGCACCTCGATTGGTACCCTTCCAAACACTCCCTCCCATGGCTGAAGCGCTGCCCCGAGCTTGCCCAAGCCAATGCTGCTAACTCCTTACCTCCGAACCACCAGGAGCCACAATTTTGGCCTACCAATCCGAATCCGAACCCCCTCCGCCTGCGAGCACGTCCCCGAGCACGTCCTCCCCTTCGACCTTGACGTCATCCACACACGCGTCAAGCACTGGGCCGGCGATGCTCACGGGCACATCGATATGCTCGGCGTGCTCCTCTGTCAGTGTAGACGCTGCGCGCAGAGCGCATGTCTTCGACGCGAATCGCCAGATATGGATCGAGCGCAGTGCGCGCGTGTGGGCCTGATCACCCCCTGTGCTGCTCGAGCCTCTTGCAACTCAACCACAAAAACAGTTATCTACAAGGGCAACGACCAGCAGCACCAATGCCAAGCTGCGCCCCATGCTCGGCAGAGTGTACATCCAATTCGGACAGATCGACAAGGCCGAAGGGCACTTCGCGGCCGTGGCGGCAGACGTGAGCATGCCTAACCCGACCAAAGCGCTCAACGCCGTCTTTGTGTCATATGCTCGCGGGGACTGGGACACGGCCGGCGAGGTCTTGCGCAGGCTCGTAGAGGAGGACGATGCAAACCATGCTGTATGTTCCATCATTCTTTCATGCGTCGTGCTCGCAGCCTGGGATACAGATAAGGTCCGATACATGTTGGAGGGCACGGCCATCCCGTCCTCTACCCTCTGCAGGAAGTAAGTGTCCCTTGCTGGCTCATGTCTTGACCAGTCCCCTCTCCAGGAAGTGAGAGTCCCTCCCTGGCTCGCAATTTTTCTGTCAATGTGAGTACCACAGGACCACATTGTGCGACCATGGACCCGCTTCGCAAGGGGAAGGAAAGTCGCCTTTTTCCCCCAACGTAGTTCGCCAAGTCGTCCTAACTAGTTCTGACCTATTCCAGTTTGTGGGGGCCATTTGCCAGCTCCCATTTTTTTCGCATCCTGACTAACTTGGTACCCCTGCAACAACTGCAGCCTCAGCCAACTACGTACAGCAACGTCCGACCGTGCAGAGAACGTCGTGGAATTTCCAGTCGATGTTGGCGCGGTCAGTTCCCTGTGCCCTCTGACAGCTGCTGTGAATGTCTTGGGGACCTAGTTGGGGCTGGGCATGCACATTTGGGTTTGCGGCGAGTGTGGTGACTAGCTGCTGTATGGGCGTAGCCATCGGGTGACTGGTACCAGCGGGTGATTGTTGTGTGGGGTGCGCCTCATGCATGGACGTAGTCGGCACCGTGAATGGCTGTACCCCCCTGTAATACAAGGACCGCTTACAATGTGCCAGGGCATTGGCATGCCCATGCCTATGGCGAGCCCCGCACTCACGGGCTCAATACCTTTCATCGGGCCTGTCTGACCGCTCAGCTTGCCCAGGAGCACGCAGATGTGCACGCCCGTGTACGGTCAACGTGAGTGTCCCTCGCTGGATCGCTTTCCAGTGAATATCATGGCAGATCCAGTAAAATGTAATATTTGATGAAAGCCAAATTTTAAAAGAATGTTCTATATAAAATATGCACAATAAATTGGTTTAAATATAGTGAAAAAGCAGTGGGTGTTTGGGGATGACCCCGATGAGGAGATCGGGTTCTCGAGGGGATCGGGTTGAGGTTACCAATACCCCAAATACAAGGGCTTTCTGTACGCAGCCAGATAGCTCACCTTACATGGCGTTCTAGTGTGGAATGACGACGATCGCTCTCAGTTCCAGGAGGCATCAGTGAGTGGATGGGGTGACATTATGCAGGGTGGGAGTAAGGCTGCGTGCCGTTACCGTATATTCCGGCTTTACGGCCGTATCGTATGGGTCCCGTTACCGTACCGTCGACTCGGAAGGCCTGAATGCACCCTTCAAGCTTCAACGTAGCTTCAACGGCCGTACACAATATGGCCGTGGGCCTAGCCGTACAAAACGGCCGTTTCGGGCCGTCTAAGCCTGCCTCAGCGCCCTAACAGGCCTAACCCCTTGTCCCTGACATGACATCCTTGTCATGGACGAAAAACGGGTGGATTCCTCGACGACAAGACAGGATGATGGAATATGGGTAAAGGTGCGTGGTTGCCTATGTCGCTGGTGCCACCTTCTGACTGGTTTTGGTGTGGCCAGGTTTCTTTTGTTTCGTTGATGCCCGCCACATCGTTTTTGTTGTGGGCATTGATGCCTGGTGCAGTGTCCATGGCCTCAACAGGCCCTTTTGTCTTGACGATCTCCTCTTCCGCCGGCTTCCCTCCAGGATCCCAGGTGACCAGGCTCTCCTCTGTCTGGTCTGCTCGCGATGGCACGTCAAGTTTGTGGCAACCCTGTCGTAGCGCTTCGCCCCTGCATTCGGCGTCTCGCGCCAGCAGTGCTTCAGGCATGTGTTTGCCCTTCAGTGGCAGCACCTTGGGCTTCCGCTCACCATCTTTCAGCAATGCGTTTTGCAGCAGCCGGGCTGGCCCTCGTTCACCCTCAGTTGGCATCTCTTGAGGTGCCATTTCACATCCGCCTACGGCCTTGCCTTTCGCCCAGGGGACCAACACCTTACACCTCAGGCTTGGCGGCGGTGGCCCTCTCAGCCTTGCCAGCAGGTTCTATGCCGGCGGCTTCCTCGGCTAGCGCAAGTGCAGCGCCTGCGACCGGCAACGCTCCCCCTCGTTCGTGCACGTCAACGCCCGAGAGCTCGACTTCCCCAGCATCCGCATTCTCGGCCACACCAGCACGTCCAACAGGGTCAACGTCTTCGGGGAACGTAGATGAGTTTCCTGGCACTGATGGCACTTACTCTGCTTCCTGCAGGTCTTCGCCATGCGCGTCAGGCGATTTCGAGGGTTAGGGGCGACGATCATCGGTGGTGCGCTGCTCAGTGGCAGCGCCTTTTCCACACAGCAAGTCGTGCACGACGGTGTTAATTGGTGGAATGCTGTCAGCTCACAGGTAGCTTATTAGTTTATATGTTTATGAGTCACCAGATATTTCATTAATTCCAAAATTCCAATAGAAGAAGTTGAACCCATTTTAGCTGTATCCATCTAAGAGAACTCGGATATGCCATACGAAGTAGTGGCCCACTAACACAAGTTCATGGAGTAGTTGGTGTCGAAAGCGTGACACATGGTGAGCTGGATCGCGGCGGAGACAAGACGACGGTTGCCAGTAGAGAGGCTGCCGAGAATGTAGGGGGGTGGCGTGGCGTCCTGTGGTGGTTGACACGAGGTCCAAGCAGGATCAGAGTGTTGTTGGGTGATGTATTCCGCGTTGTCGACAGTACCAAACTGTCGACACCCTGTGCACCCTTTTGGTTCAAGGTTTCTCCAACGACCCTCCCAACGTCACTGTATCTCTATCTGGCACCCCCCAAATAGAGATCTCTGTGAAAAATTATCTGGCCAAAAAAGTTCCCGAACCGGCCCTGAAAGGTATGGACCGATGACCATTTTCATTGATGTGGGGTACTTTAAAAGGCTAATTCCTCCACAGTTGTCGCACTTTCACTGATCGCTGGCTTTCCTTTCCGTCAGATCACCTTTGACAGTTAAAACTAATGCGACACAGAGTTGCACACCATCAAGGCATGCGCATTCTGGCTCTCGTTGTGTCATTGATTGTCCTGGCGCCAAATGTGTTGACCTCATATAACATTACGAGGAACGACAACGTACGTTTCACCCTCCTTGATCTTGACCGAACGAGCGGCACTCATTCTTTCTTACAGCTCGCAGTGTATGTATTCGTGTCTCATTGCTCCACCTGACCCTTGCTGATGCCGAATCGTACCCAGCTATTGGGGACAAAATGTCGGGGGAGGGCAGGAAAGCATAAACAACTACTGCCAAGACGCCGCTATCAACAATGTCATCATCTCGTTTCTAAACATATTCGACGGTGTTGGCGGGGAGCCCGAAATCAATCTAGCGAATGTGAGTCTTCTTCTCTTCATGTCCAAGAGGCGCGCTTTTTGCGTTGCGTAGCTTGCGTTGTGTTGCAATTGTGACCGAGAGATCGTACTCGTGCTGATTGGGGTATTGACTACGACAGATATGCAGCGCCGGGAAAGACAGCTACTTCGCGGGAACGCAGTTATTAGATTGCTCATTCATGGCGCCACAAATCAAAGCTTGTCAAAAGAAGGGGAAGATCGTCACGCTCTCCCTCGGTGGCGCGATCGCACAAGCCAGCTTCTCATCAGATGCCGAGGCCAGAGCATTTGCAGACAAGACGTGGGACTTGTTCCTCGGTGGGACCGACTCTGGGTGGCCGCGGCCTTTTGGCGACGCCGTCCTCGACGGGTATGCAAATCGACGTTTTTCTTTCCATTTCCGTTCGGGTCCTATCTCCATCCCGGGGGTCGTGCTCACCTCACCTCTAATCTGTTATTTAGGGTAACTTTGGACATCGAGGAGGGCTCACCGACGGGATATGCAGCATTCGTGAACCGGATTCGCGAGCGTGCAGAAGAGTGTGAAAAGCGGATTTACATTACAGCCGCACCCCAGTGCCCATTCCCAGATGCGAACATTGGCCAGGCACTGAATGACGCCCCATTCGATGCCATATACGTACAGTTTTGTACGCCCTACTCTTGTACTCTTTACACGGTTTGCCGTTCGGCCCCTTGACTAGCCAGCCATAGATAACAACTACTGTGGCCTCAATAATCCCGAGGTAGAGTAACAACCCCGTCTCCCGACAACACGCGTCCCTTACATTGCCAGTCATATAACTTTGCCACGTGGTAGGTTTCCCAGAAGCTAGAGTCCACGTTCCACCGTTCCTCACGGAAGCCAGGGACGAATGGGCGAAGACCATGTCGGCTAATGAAGATGTGAAAATTTACATCGGGGCCCTTGCAGGCAACAATGGCACGGGATACGTCAATGCTGGCACGCTAGCAGGTTACATAAGAGAAGCACAGGAAAGCTGGTCGAGTTTTGGTGGCGTCACCCTCTGGGAGGCGTCAATGGCTGTCGGTCAGTACATTCGGCGTATCGAGCCCCATCGCTTGTTGACGTAGTAACGCTGCAAAGCCAACAATAATTACCATCAGGTAGTGAAAACCTCACTCACGGCTTGTGGAGAGGCGCCGTAGACGCGGCGCCGCGTCAAATCGCGCTTCTTCCATAACGTTCCGGGGATATCGAAACCAAACGGTAGCCAATCAATTTGATAACGAGGGGCCCGAGGTCTACCTTTGTTCATACCCAACACGAGATAGTCGAGGGGCGCGTTCTGTTGATCAGAGCGCTATCTGATAATTATTATCACCTATTGAGTCACTTGAGGAGGGAGCTTGTGTCAGAATATCCGGACTAGCCAGACGGATATGATCACTAGAATCGTATTTGGAGCCTGAGCTGCGATATGGTGACTAGACTTTGCTCCCGAGCTGCCGAACAATGCACACTTGTGATTAGAGTTGAAATCGCCACGCAAACGACGACCAATTCCTTCTCAGGCTGCGCATGAAACGCCAGATTGGGAAGAACGATGCCAAGCCTGTATGATCAAATATTTATGGTATCACAACGTATGTGTACAACAATTGATACGGGAAGAACGACACGCTGGCGGGCTACACTGTACCCGAGGAACTTTGAACTAATGAGGAATCAAGAAATCAATGTATACACGTGTCTCACAGTGCGAGGCCATCTCTTAAGCGATAAATAAGACCATCATTTTTCGTACCATGAACTTCAAAAATAAATTCTCGTCACTGGTCGTTGAGTCAGGATCACGCGATGTCTGCCCGCTCGGGCGCCAGTTAGGAAAGATTGTGAAGAAGGATGACCTCCCTCCCACCCCTCCCTCCGATGATCGCTCCTACGGTTCGATCCCTTGTAGTGGTAGTATCTTGAAAGAATTCGAAGACTTCTCCATGTCCATGAGCATGATGTCTGTCGTTGGTTCTGAACGGGCCAGGCTGGGGTATGTCCCTGCGGGAGACCGGACGACCCCTCCGCAAGCGACGGACGTGTCACGGATCGTAATGCGATTGTTGAGAGACACGAGGAGTGTATTGGAGTATCTGTCAAAGACAATTATTGGTTAGCAATGATGTGCGGCGTGAGGACTCAACGGAAATAAGACGCTGATGGTACTTACAGCTTCCCGACTACGTATGTGCTATGCAAGCGATGAATAAAAATTTGGTCATCAGATGACGAGAACTTGCATGAACTTGGATACGTACGGGCACACGAACCAGTCCTTTTCCTGTTTTTCGAGAATCGGTACGTCAATATTGGCGGGGAAATGTTTACGCGCCAGACAGAATCACTCACTGGGAAAAGGACGACCACTAGCAACCCTATGATACTGACGGTAGCTGGGCGAAAATAAGGCTATGATTGGCGTATGAGGGCCAGGAAGAGACTTACTCGTCATAATATTGGTCTCAATAGTCACCCTCACAACGCTTACGAGTGCGTGATTGCTTATGCGGCCATCCCTGGCCCTCCGCTGTACTAACTGCAGGATCGGGGTAAGATAATCAGCATAGAGCGAACCCCTAACGCGAAACGAAATCAATCTACGTGATAAAGCATTGCAGCTGCGATGAGCAAGTCAGAGGCTGTGTTTCCGGCAAGCCAGGTCTGAAGGGGCAAAGCCATTTCGTTAAAGGTTGTGAATCTTAGGTTACTTGGAGACCTTACCGTTGCAAGGACTTTCAGCACCTGTCCATGGGCAAACTTCCCGTGGGTATGTGTCTGTTGCATATGAGCCATGTTTCATGTGTAGAAATACTGATTGGACTCACGTAGATACCCCCCATGAACGCTGCTGTCGCGCCGACAACTGAGCACTAGGGTCATTGTGAGGTAGTTCCAGGACCCAGACAAGGAGCAACGCTACCAGAGAGATAAGAACGCACAGCCACTGGCACCATGTCGTCCTCTTGCCAAGCACCCATATCCGATAAACGAAAAAGATTTGAACACATAACGCAACCAAGGATCCCATTATCGGCGTGTCGAAGGGCGAAGCATACGGCGACGCGAGGTGATTCATGTCGCCGAATCCGGAGGCGAACCAGTAGTACAGGTCTGCACCGCTAAGGGCTGTTTGCAATGTCTCCAGCAGGAATACACTGTGCACTATAAAATGTATGAGGGGGAAATTTTCATGCGACAGGATGGGATTTCTCTTGCCTAGTAGTTTGATAGGTCTCCTGTCCTCAGGGAAGTTATAGGTGTACACATCTTGAAACAACCAGAGAGATAAGCAACCTTGTCAGGATTGACGAGAGATGACGCTTACAGAACTGGACTACCAGAGCACCATACAAGCACCAGTTGAAAATACCACCCAGAAGCTATCGGCAGGGAGAGGATGGATGCTAGAAGACGACGTGAAGATGATCAGACATACCTGGGGTGCAGCTCTGAAGAAAAGGGTCGGGTCAACGGTCATGCAAGCAGATGAAACTATCCTTACATTTCTACGATGTTTGGAGGGATAGGGGGAAGGGCAGTGGGGGCCGACATCGTCTACTGCTGGATTGTTAAGGTAGCGAATGATGGGGACGCAGATGAACTAGGACGACGACTGTGTGTTTTGGGCGAGATGACCTGTAAATATTTGGCTCGATGCTCCAACGTGCCCATTATACAATACCTGAAATGGGTGCATTAGATGTGAATAAGAAGCACCACATGCCGAGAAACTCAGTGGGGTGAGGGACAACGTGACCCGAGCTTTGGCCGTTAGCCGAAAGCATTAGTACCATATTAGTTACATTACAGTGATTGAGTACTGATTGAGTACACGGATTTAGGAAGCGAGGCGAATCAAGAGTCTAGCCGGGGACGGTGGTCCACCCTCCGTGTGCCGTGTGGTGTGGCGTGGTTCCATTTGATAGTGTATCCCTTTAAGGCAAAGGCAGGGAAGTAGACGAGAGGGTTCTTACCATCCATTGATCATTTATTGTGACAATGGTTTGATGGAAACAGCCAATGGTGGCATTATGGTGTATCGATGATGAGGGATAATCAGACCAGTGGTCCAAGACAGCGCACGAAAAGCAAAGCAGAGTAATGCGTCAGGTTGTCAGCCGCACATGGCCCACATGTATGAACCCCATGACTCCCATGAGCGCGAATTTGACGCCGAAATACTAGTACTGTAGTCGGAGAGGATGACAACAACGACCATGTGCATCCCGCATATAACATCCTAGCCATCATTTAGAAGTAGGGAAGCAGATGGAACCGGGAGCCAATGTGACCCTCCTGCCAGGATTGGGCCCGAGGCGGCTTTGCGTCGCGGTCACGATCACGATACTCGGCCGTGCCGCCGTGATCGGTCTCCTCCATTTGGAGGGATAAGCACTAAGCGCTAATTACATAAGGCGCACGTGGCAACTGGCAGTACTAGTCTAGTCAGTACTGTAGCCACCTTATTGAATGTCACGGTATTCAGGAACAAAATACCACAGTTTTTCTGTGTCTTTGGCTGCCGGGAGGTGGCCAGCCTGGCTTTTACAGGTGATAACTTATGGGCTGCTCTGCTAACTAGGCCTGGAACACCGCCCATCAACCCAATCCCTTGTTGCTTCATTTCCCTCCATTATTACTATACACCTCATGGCTTCTGATAGGCTGTGATAGCACTGGACCTTCTGGCAAGAACGGAAAGGCTGCCAGTGTGTCACTCACTACTCCCCAAGGCAAAATGACTCTCCTAGGCCTAACTCTGGTACTCTCTTCCCCGTCAACTCTTTGTTTCCTGTGTGATACATATCTGACCCATCTTTGTCGGCGGGTTTTCGGTTTTATCTCAGCATATCTGACTGCAGTGGGAAGCGTGGTTCTGGCAGATCAAACTTTGTGTGGACAGTCAGGGGTTCTGGCGCCAAAGACGATAGTCCCATGTAAGATTACGAGGACTCGGACGACGTGTACATTTCATACTCCTCGATTCTAACCGAATGAGTCGCGCTTATTCTCTCCTGTGGGTTACCGTGTGGGCCTTTGCGTCTCACCGTCACTGCACTCTCACTGCTCCGCTCGACCCTTGCTGATGCCATATCCAACTATTGGGTGAAGGGATATTGTGTGTGGGAAGAAAGTACAAATACTGCCGAAACGCCACCATCCACATCCACATCCACATCACCTCGTTTGTATGTGATGGCATTTGCCCAATCTCAACCTGGCGAAAGTGAGGCTTCTTTTTCTTCTTTTCCGTGCCGCGCACTTTTTGCCTTGCTTGGCTTTGTGACCAGGTGATCGTTTTCACGCCGACGGGGGAGTTGATGGGAGTTTATTGCAACAGATCCGCAGCGCGGCCGCGATTTTCGCAGGAACATAGCTTCTAGATTGCTTACAGTATTCACACCGCAAATTAAGGTGTGTCAGGAACAAGGGGAGATCATCACGCTGGCCCTCGGCGGCGAGATCGCACAAGTCGGCTTCGGCCCGGATGCCCACGCCAGCGGGACTGGTTCCTTAGTGGCACTGACTCTGGGCAGCCACGGTATTTCGGCGGCGCCATCCTGGACGGGTACGCACATCGACCTGTTTCTTTTTGTATCCTCTCGGGGTCCCACTCGATCCCGTGGGTCGTACTCATATTGTCTCTTTTTTTCGTACTGTTGTTTCAGGTAGATTTGAACATCGAGCAGGGGTCACCGACGGGCTACGCCGCATTCGTGAACTGTACTTGCGGGTGCGCGGAAGGATGCGACGGTCCTATTCACACTGCATCCGCACCTCGTGCCCATTCTCAGATGCGAACGTCGGCTAGGTGCTGAAAAACGCTCCATTCGATAACCATATGCGAACAATGTGTACGCACTCTAGTCCCCTTTGCGGCTAGGCTTCAGCGTGCGGCCCCTGACCAGCAAACCATAGATAACAACTTCTGTGCCCATGATACAGTAACTCAAATAGGACATGTCCCTATAATGCTGGCAACACGGTCCTCCAAATTTCCCGTTATATAACGTTGCCACGTGGTAGCCTGCCCCTAAAACTGGTGTCCACACGTTGCTCACGAAAGCCAGGGATCAATGGGCGAAAGACCACGTCGCTTAATAAAGACGTCAAGATTCACTTCTGGCGTTGGGGGCCACGATGGCCCAGGATACGTCGATGCTGGCACGCTAACAGGTTACATAGGGCAGGCACAGAGGACTTGGTCGAGTTTTGGTGAGGTCACGCTTTGGGAGGCGTCGCTGGCCATTAGTCTGTATGATATGTCTGACGTGACGACACAATAGCCAATGATACTTCACTGGCATGTAGAGAGTCGCGGTGCCACGCCAAATCGCGCTTCTACCAAAAAGATTCTTAGGATACCAATACCAAGACGTAGCCAATCTTTTCTAATAACGGTGGAGTCTATCACTCTTCGTACCCAGCACGAGTTAGTCGAGGGGTGCTTTCTGTTGACCCGGACCCTACCTAATAACATTTGTAGCTTTCAATGGGGGTTTATTGATGCGAGTTCGAGTGAAGGCGCGCGTCGGGTCTGTGGAAACAACAGTACAATATACTGTACTACATCAGCACAGGTGCTACATAAGTGTAAACAAAAGACGCCCACCTCGGTATCCGCGCGCGCTGGTAGTATGCACGAGAACTGAGGTGACTACGAGTAACTACGAGTCCTTATGAAGAGCCCCTCAAGCGGGCATCGTGCGTGTCATAAACTAAAGAAATTATCGTAACCATCCTGAGTACGAAAGTGAGGCAGGCCGTGTTTGGAGCGTCCATTATATGCGCGATAATGGTATACGGGCGATCGAGCCCCTATCTTACTGATGATACTGCAACAACAGCATTATCATCGCCCATTGGGGAGGAAGCTCTTGCCAACATATCCGGACGGAGCCCGACCGAGATGATCGCCGAAATCGTATTTGGGGCTGAGCGCTGAGGTATGGCTACTTGACTTGGCTTCCAAGCAATGCAGACTTGGAACTTGAGTTGAAATCCCTCAACAAACGGCGACCGGTTCCTTCTGCGAAAGAAATGCCGGATGGGCATAGGGCAGAATAGTGCCAGACGCGGCTAAATCGAATATCCCTGATATACAATAGTCAGTAGTATGCGTGCAAAATGATACGCGAGCGGGTCAAGCGAACCTCGAGTTCGCCAGCATGTACTAGGACGAAATGGTCTACGTCGGAGCTGCAGACTGTCTAGAAGATTCCCCTGCCTACTGATGCGAGAAGCGGAAATATGTATTCCCAGTACTATTGGAGCTGTCGCGCCGCAGCAGGGGTAACTAAGATACTCACCAGAAAAGTAGACCCAGTGTTCCAAAGTCATACGATTCGGTACCTGTTTTTTCCAGATCAAATGATAGCCACGATGACTGAATAGAGTATGACAACCATGTCCACATCGCAAAGCTACAGTAGGCTATGTACGCCACTAGCCCTCTGCGGCGGGTAGAAACATTTCTCCCCTCCCCTGGGCGCTCCTAAGCTTGTTTGACTTATTGCTGCGGTGCGGAGCGCCAGCAGGTAGGTCTCCAGTTGTCCGAAAGAGAACACAGCAGGGAGCACCCTCCGGTATAATGGTGTGTTCTGCATCAAACGTCTTGAAGCAGCTAGAGTAGGTTGATCTCAGTAAGGAGCCATTTACGCATAGGCGATGCAGACAGATGTCAATGCCGTCTGCTGTAGACACAAACGGGGAACCCATGAGCCCCTGGACTGACGTGGCATTTCAGTGAGTCACCCCGGAATACTTTAATAGAACGCCTGAAACCTACCGTCTTCATCATGGCAAACATGCGCCTCTCTCGTTAAAATAGCGCGATTTTTGTTGTCATGTCCGAAACACACGTTGGATGATCGACCGTGCACTGCATAGACCGTGATGCGTGTTTTTTGGCGATTTGCTGTACTGTACTCCGCCGCAGTAATAGACCCCCTGATATGTCTTATGTCTTAAGAAACTGTAGCGGTAATGAGAGAAATTTTTTTTTGAGAACTTCATTTCATCGATAATGTCCGTAGGAAGAGGGTGGTGGTGATGGTGGTGGCTCTGAGCATGTGGCCCGGTGGAAATCACTTTCCGGCTAGAGTTACCGAAAGGTCCCCAGCCACGCGACGCGGACCGGGTTAAAGCGCGTCCCTGATTGCTTTCGCTTTGTCAGCCACCGCACGATTCCGGCGCACTGCATTAGAGGCACGGCACTGCGGCAGGCATCATACAGCTCCTCGACATCAATACCTCGACATCTCCTTTTCGCCGGGATCATCGCATCCTCTTACACACCATGTCTCTCGCTCCTCAAGGTGGCCCATCAAGTGCGGTGTCACGGGAAGGCTCGCGCACGGCGCTCGTAGTTCAAAACGCCGAGCAGCGAGACGCGTCATCGGCAGCACTCCCGGGACTTGCTGTGGGGCTACCGCCTGCGGGCACTCTGCGTCTCCGCGGAGCTCCGCGTGATGGCCCACATGTAGCATGGGATGAGCACGTCGTAGACAATGAAGGCCTTGGCAGGAAGAAATCAAAGAGTACGTGTTTGCAGGAACTGATGTTGGAAGATATATGTGTCTCTAATGCTGAGGGGTTGTCTCACGTTTATCAGTTTGTTGCATCTACCATAGACCAAGACAATTCGACGAGTCGTCGGACGAAGATTCATCTGAATCCGAGTCGGGCTCGGATGATGACGGGACAGCGAAGCCGACTGGACGGTACCGTCGTCATCGGCACCATGTGGATGGGGAAGGCGAGGGCGACCGGTGTGGAGAGCCGGAAGATAAGCGACGGAGAGGGAGCGACGACCGGAATGCATATGAACGGATGACAGCACGCACTAAGGGGAAGGGTAAAGCCAGTTAACTCGCGATTGTTCTGCATTGTAGTACTTCCGACTCTAATTTCCGACTCTAATATTCGTTCATACACCACTGTACCGAGTGTCGTGTTCTATTGTCTTTCGGAATGACCAGTTTGAGAAGAGGCCGATGAGTTGTGATGGCCCTGTCAAGGGTTGTCTAAACCTTAGTTGGAAGGGACCTCTTATTGCTGTGCATTCAAAACGTTGATGAGCGTCTTGGGGCGATACTCTTACGCCCAGATTATCCCATATGGCTGCGCAGATAAATTTACTGTATTCTCCACACGTTTTGTATGGTGGCATGTTCATCGCCCCCTTTTTTCCCATCGAATGTTTTTTTCACATTCGAGTCACAATTTTTAGTAGAAATCGTTCGTTTGTCATGTGCATGAGCCAACTTTATGGTTATTTCCACACGACGGATGATCCGGCGTCCTGACCCTCCGAGTGCAACAGAACCCCCAAGATAACGCTATATTATTATCGAGTTGTGGTTAAAGGGTCTCTCCGCAACTTGAAAAGATCTTTCCTCTTAACTACCACTACGTCTCGCTCGACCCACTCGCCCCGGCTTGACCATAACCCACCTAATGTCCTCTGCGGAAGAAGATATCAACGATGCTGAGACCACCACGTCTCGTATTGCCAAGAAGAGAAGAGTTCAGAGAGCTTGTGATGTGTGTCGGCGCAAGAAAAGTAATGTCTTTACCTTCTTCGGCGAGTCGTGTTCAGCTGACCCTCCTGACCGTGACAGTCCGGTGTACGGTTGCCTCTTCTTCTTGACATCGACGCTGTTCCTGACAATTCCAAATAGGCGATGGAAGCCAGATGCCGGGGAATAAATGTTCCAACTGTTCTGCTTACAACTTTGAGTGCAAGTATGAGGAGGCTGCCAAGGTGTGTGTCTGTAACGATGTCCCTTCAAGTTGGGCTCTAACCCGCCACATCAGAAACGAGGCCCACCGAAAGGGTGCGTGGAACATTTCAGGCTTTATTGATATGTTCCAACCTTTGCATGAAGGTATGTGGAAAGTCTCGAGTCAAGGCTGGAAAAGATGGAGAACCTCTTACAACGGGTGCGTCGGCGTCGTACGACTGAGCTCAGCCCAGTTACGATATCTCATCCCAATGTAGCTCTGTCCGGATGCCGACTTTACGCAAGAACTGGGAGCGCCAATTGATCGACAAAACTTCGTTCGGGACTCGTTCTCGCGCTCCCTTCAGAATAAACCTGGCACTGCCTCATACCGACCACCGTCGCAACTGCGCACTGGCACCACCAGTTCATTGGACGATACGGCTGACCACGATTTAGAGCCGAGTGATGACGAATACGTCAGCACTACAAACAAGCTGCAATCCATCCAGGAAACGCTCGACGATCTCACCATCAGTTACCGTTTCTTTGGCAAGTCGAGCGGCGCGAACCTCGTGCAGACCGCCCTTGATCTCAAATCCGAATACAGTGGCACCGAGCAAGACTTTATGCAAGTGCGGATGGCCAAGCGCCGACCCCAGTTTTGGACCCAACACACAGTAAGTATTTTTCCGCCTCGCTAATTCCGCCCCCTTTGCCCTGCTCATACAAGGCCGAAAGTGGGAACGCACTGCCCTACGCCTCGACCCACCGCGCTACAGTTTCCCAGAGCCAGACTTGATCGACCATCTCGTTGACCTCTATTTCTCGCGTATCAACCTTTTCGTCCCGCTTCTGCACCGCCCGACGTTCGAGCGAAATCTGCGTGACAACCTGCACTTCCATGACCAGGCCTTTGGGAGCGTGCTGCTGTGCTTGTGCGCGTGTGCATCGCGCTTCTCGGATGATCCTCGCGTGCTCCTCGAGGGTTCTACCTCTTGGCACTCGTCCGGCTGGAAATGGTTCGGGCAGGTGCAGATCCTCCGACGGAGCCTCATGGGCCCCCCCATGCTGTGTGACGTGCAGATGTGTGCGGTGAGGCCCCATTTTCGTTATGCGTGTCGTGAGCTGATTGGCGCTGACGGCATCCTCGCTTAATTCATAGCTCGCCTGCCTCTTCTTACAGGGGTGCTCCGCCCCCCAGTCGTGTTGGACGATGATTGGTGTGGGAATCCGGCTGGTTCAGGACGTCGGGAGACATCGAAAGAGGGTGTATAACGGTACCCAGGACTTGGCCGAAGCAGAGCAGTGGCGTCGCGCATTTTGGTTCGAACCACGACCATCTTCGGCTTTGATAGCTGGCTGACGACCTGCTTTTTTCTCACAGGGTCCTCGTGGTTCTGGATAGGTTGATGAGTGCGTCACTCGGTCGGCCGTGTGCTATCCAGGAGGAAGAGTACGTGTTCACTCTTCAGGCTATCTCGTGTGGATTTATGATTTTATGATAGCTTCGATGTCGACCTGCCGACGGAAGTCGACGACGAATACTGGGAGAACGAACACGAACCTGAGAAGGCGTTCAAGCAACCGCCCGGACAGCCATCGCTCTTATCTTATTTCATTTCTCTCATCAAGCAGATTCACATCTTAGCTGTCGCGTTGAGGACCATCGTGAGTCTCGCAGCTTTCATGTGGCCCCATTAGGTGCTCAGGGCTTGCCGTAGTATTCGATCAACAAGTCAAAGATCTTCCTTGGGTTTGTGGGTCCGCATTGGGAGCAGCAAATTGTCGCGGAGCTTGACTCTTCTCTCAACGAATGGATCGATACAGTACCCGAACACCGTGCGTACTTTTTGTTTCAGCGCGTTAGCGGAATCACCTCTGACCTTTGACCAGTCAAATGGGATACAACTGGACAGAACTTCAGAGATCTTAGATGGTTCCTTCAGTCTGCAAGCTTATATAGCCACTATTATCACCTCCAAATTTTGGTTCATCGGCCTTTATACCTACTCCGCGGAAGCCGTCGCCCTTGTCGTTTCCATCTCTGGCAATTTGCACCAACGCGGCTCGGTCATGCGCACACGTGGTGGACCTGCAACGTCGCCGAGCCCCACAGTATCCTTCGTCGCACTTCCAGGCGCGTGCCACCCATGCCCTTCATGAGTACTGAAATATGGCTGACTTGCCTCTACAGCTCCCTGCGTTTACTGCTGGCATCGTTCTCTTATTGAATATATGGGGTGCAAAGCGCGCTGGTGGCGTGAACGACCCTGCTAGGGAAATGGAAGATGTACACAAGTGTATGGCCGTCCTCCAGGCGGCTGAAGGACGGTGCGTCCGTGACATGGGGTATATATGTTTTCCTCGGTTCATTCATATATTTCTTGCGTAGATGGTACGGTGCAGGCCGCTTGTGGTGGGTTTTCTGCCTCCTGCCTCTGTCTCGTGTTTTGACAAGGAATTCACAGGGATGTCCTCTATGAATTGGCATCTGTCGGCGACCTCCCCCTCCCCATGCCGAGCCCACCCTCCGCAAAACGCGAACGCGATTCGGACAGCCCTATCTCACTACAATCGAACACGAGCGGGAGCGCAGGTAGCCGCGCGCCACCACCGCCGCCACCCCATCAGCAGGCAAGACAACAACAACAAGCGCTGCAACAGCCTCAGCGTCCGTCCGTCTCACCGACTGCAAGTAGCCTGGGCGGTGGCAGCAGTGGCACTCCGTTCGTGGACCAGCTATACCCGCACGCGTCCGAAGCGTTTGCGCAGCAGGCCCCTCCGGACATCATGTCCCACCCAACACAGACACAGGGCTTTGCGTACGCGCATCTACCGACGCACAGCGATGAGCTCGCCCGGGTACCTGGCGTCGTGTTCCAACCCGCTCCAGAGTCATGGCTCGCGCCACCGCAAGCGCACCCGCATCGTCATCAGCACCCGGGTCAACACGCCACCGCGCCGATTTATGGGCCGCCTACCGCAAGCCACCAGGGGACACCATACGGGACACCGCCAGGCACGGAAGCATACACGACGTTCGTCGCACCGTCGCCTCTGGGGGCGGGTGGCCTACCTGCTGCGCCGGTGCCTGGGCCTGGACAAGGACAAGATGGGAACGTGGACATATGGCACACGGTGCCGTCTGGCTACGAGTGCGTACTCTTTCCGTTTCACTCTGGCGCGGGTGGCGCACGTGTCGGGGACTGGCTGATTGGAGGAGCTGCCTCGTTTGGTTGAAAACAGGCTCGAGGAGTGGGATACGTACATCTCGGGGCTCGCGCAGTCGCATTCGCATCCGCATCCGCACTCACACTCGCACTCGGCACCCGCGTCGACAGCGGCAGGAGGATCGGGCCAGGGGTCCGTGCACTGAGTCTACTTGTTACCTCTTTTTTTTTTCTTTCCCTATTCTATACTGTACAACATACTACTGTAGCTCGGAGACCCGTTTTTCTTTGTCTTTTTCGTTTGTTCCTGGGTCCTGAACTGTGATACCTCTCTTTGCTGTCGAATTATCGGCTTCTAATGCCAGCTGGCAAAGCCGAACAATTTGAATCTGAAGGGGTGAAAGCCATTGTACCATACGATAACATTTTCTTCGCGATGTGACCAAGGGGAGAGAGAGGGACGATTGAGGACCACAGGACTATAGTTAAGTACTTACCCGCGTGAGCAACCTTGAACATGGTGCTCACTGGCCGTCTGTAAAATGTGTCGGTTAGATTGACGCCGCTGATAAATAAACCTGAAACTCTAGGTCTAATCTGATCCTGTCGTGGCACTGATGCAGCATGCGTCCATTCAAAAAAATTTAAACTTGTAATTGTTACAGGTAACCCGATGCAGACACTTACTGATGCTCTTTTGACACACCCGCGGACTGGATTGTACACGACTCCAACTTTGATTGATTGATATGCTCGCGCTGAGTTTACTTGGCTGATGTCACCCAGCATGATGTGATGGTCCGACCCGGGGGCCTCGGGCCAAGAAAAGGCGTACCGTACCCGCATGCCAGTGGCCGGCTTAGAGCGTCCGTTATCGCGTTATCACTTGGAGAAGCGTGTCAGGTTGTCGTTATCGGACACTTTTTGCCGGAGGGATTCAGATTTCAGACTGCCTTCGCTTCGCTTGTTCGTTTTTTTTTCCCCCTTTAATCTCACCTGATTTGGCGTGTGCCAAGGCACGAAGTATCCTTTTTTCCTGTGATCGGTGCACTTGTACGCATGAACTAAAACGTTAAATTCCAGTGATTATCCCTTTCTAAGTGACCCAAATCACTGATCTGTACCAATGGCGGGAACCTGCGGCGCTGTGCGGGCGAAATGGAGATGCGGCGCTCTGGCTGTGCCCCGCCGCATCGCACAAAGTTAAGTTAGAATCAAATAAATGAGGGAGGTGGATTGCGTCTGAATCTCTTTGGCTTGTGTGCCGCAGTGTGCGCGTGGTGGTCAGGGACAGGCACGGGAGGCCACTGATGACCCGCAATTCGCGGTTTCTATATTTGAATCATCATCTGTAGCTCATTGAGGACATGCAAGAGTGCGACAAGCCAAATGCTACATGTCAAAGGAGAAACTTCCGGGCTCTGCCATCCCTCACTGTGTCGTAAGGAACATTCCTTATTTTCCGCGCAGAATTTGTTTGCGCCTCTCGCTTCACAACGCCTACATTGTCCGTAAAATCTCAATTTGAGATTGACCTCGGGCTTGCTTACTTTTAATTTTGTTTCTACGGATCGGGGGGTGACTTTCGCCGCAGAGAAATCTATACGATACACAATGCCCACGTCCACGAAACTACGGGGAAAATGCTTTTTATTGTAATGATCCGGGCGCCGTGTCGGAGTTTCTGTGCTTTTCAGAAAGTGGAGATTGGCAGTTTCTTATCAGTTAGATTCATTCAGATAATCTAACCAACCCTGTTTCAAATTCAGCCCGTGACCCTGCATGGCTTCCGTTCGACTTTTGGGGCATCTACATGTGCTGTTACTATTTCGTTATTCCCCAAAATGAGTCAGTCATGTACGGTAACAAGTAACCCACGTCGGGAACGTCATCCCGACACAATGGGCGTTTCTGATGGGATGGGCGCACATGGTCGTTGCATCCCCATGGTGAACAAGACAGACGCCACACCTGTCAAATTTTCGGACGGGTACAGTATTGTGGCGCTGTTGTTTAACGTCAAGGATCAGGTTAGAGGGTATGACGGGAATGGCATTTGGTATAAGCATCGTGCATTATCTACGGGCCAATGGCCCTAATGAGGTAATTGGGTTCGTATATCGTAGAGTTCAAGCCAGGAAGAGAGTTCGATGAATACACAACCGCAAGAAAACAAAAACGAATGAATGGTATGTATATATACGTACCAGTGCGGGTGGATGAGCACTGGCGGAGGCAAATATCACAAACTTATAGCACCACGGCGGCTCCGGTGAGTAACGCGAGGCACATCAAACTCGTCGAGAGCAATGCTGCGCGTGACGGACGCCAGGGGGGGGCACCATTGGCCGGAAAGGTAGTGATGAACTGTGCCGTCGGGTTCGGTCCACCGCTAATGGTCACAGTCGGCTGTGACGGTAAGGGTGATTGGGTGGAGTTGGTTGACCCAGAGTCAACGATGGAGAATAACGGGGAGGCGGCGTACAAGACGCCGTGCGTGCTGTTGATGAAGAGAAGGGAGTAGTCGTTGCCCGTGGGCACATCAGTCATTGCGAGGTTGACTCCACTACTTGATGAAGAAACTAAAAGCAGAGGAGGTCAACCGTAAAAAAGACGGTGTAAGAAAGACACTTGAGACCCACTGCTGCGTGCTACTAAGATCAGCCCGTCCGTGCTCATTCTTGTAAGTTCGAGATCGAAAAAGTCAACTCCGTCAAGGAGTCCCTTCGTCCATGTTACGGGAATCGTTTGTCCATTCGCCACCTGTGCTCCTTTGGTGGGATATGTCACCTGGAAATCTGGGGACTAAAATGTGAGGGAGGTGATAAATGTCAAAAAGGGGATGAATACACACAACCATGCGCTGCAAGGGGAAGAAAGGCGACCAAAAGGAGGGGATGGAGGAAAGAGGGCAGCCGTGGGGAGACCATAAGAATTATAGATCGAGGAGTGAGTGTCGCAGGTGAAGGAGAGGAAGAGGGAGGGGATGAGAAAATGTACGAGAAGGCACGGCAAAGGCGAGACCAGATAGAAAAGGCAAGCGGTGCACGCTGGAAACTGACCGTTTGCTGTCTTGGTTGTGGGCGCTTCGTTGAATTTGTCATTCGGCGTCGCGGCCGAGATCAACCGGCTACCGGCCGTGCCGTTGTTTCGCCTCGCCGGAGCCGGAGCCGGAGCCGGAGATCGACGAAGGCTTAGAACACAGGATTATTGATCATCTTGACCTGCTCCATCATGTCTCTCTCCTCGGAGGAGGACAACAGCCTTACACCTCCCTCAGTTTCTTTGCACCCAAACTCACACAAAAAGCGCCGCATGCAGAATCAAAGAGCCTGCGACCGTTGCAGGCAGAAAAAGAGTCTGTCTTGTTTGCCATCCCTGTTGCCCACTTGACTTATCCTTCCACTTTTCTGCCCTTCAACGCAGTCCGTTGTACGGCTCCTTTCCTTTTTTGGTTCCCCTATCGACCCTAACATTTATTTTCCAGGTGATGGGAACCCTTCAAACTCACAGTGCTCTCATTGTTCGTCGTCTGGCAGCCAGTGTATCTTCACAGAGTCCACCAAGGTGTGATTCCTTATCTATTCCCGGTCTCATTTTGATTGAGCGCCTTGTTCTTATAGGCCCGAGGCCCTCCGAAACGGTAAATGATCCGGGTTTTCTTTCCCTACCCCGTTCCTAATCGTCATATCATGAAGTTACGTCGATAGTCTCGAGACACGCTTAGAAAAAATGGAGGGAATGCTATCACGAGTATGTCTTTATCGTCTTGGTGCCACCTGCTTCTCATCGTTATCGATCTAGCTTTATCCAGACGGCGACTTCTCACAAGAAATGGAACTTGATGGATGGTCCCGTAGCTTTCAACCCGAATCCCCTGAAGATCCGTCATTTTCCCAGAACGTCGCCGGTCCCTCCAATGAAACCTCCCCCTCGAATCTATCCCTCCCCACTCCCAAAACATCTGGGAGCTACAGTGATGACTCTGCATACGATAGCGACTCGGACCCCTCACCCGCGCAGAATGAGTTTCTAGACCAATTCAAGAGCCTTTGCGTCGCCCCCAACCACCGAAGGTACTTTGGTAAATCTAGCGGTGTATCTCTAGTGCGATCTGCCATTTCCGCCAAGTCCAAGGCGTCCAACGGTGATTCGCCGCGTGTAGACACTGCATTCCGTTTCCAGCGCAGAAAAGATTTATGGGATCTTCGGCCCGTATGTATTTCGTTTTAAATTGTTTCGCATTTTTCTTACCATAATCGATAGTGGGAACGCGAACGCGTGCAGTCTACCAAGCGACCCTATGACTTCCCGGAGCCAGAACTCCTCACCAGCCTCATCGCGCTTTACTTCACACACATAGCCCCCATGGTGCCGTTGCTCCATCGGCCAACGTTCATGAAACGCTTTAATGATGGCTTGCACCTCAACGATGATAAATTTGGCGCAATCTTGTTACTTGTCTGTGCAACGGCGTCGAGGTATTCCCACGACCCCCGAACTCTTCTCGAGGGCGGCCACTTGCATTCCGCAGGTTGGAAATGGTTCATTCAAGTTGACCCATTTTCGAGGGCTGTTTTGGCTGGACCCGTACTCTACGATCTCCAAATTGCTGCCGTTAGTTTTACCTCACTTCTTGAGTTGGCCTTCATCTTCGGGCTAACAATCCAACGCTGTAGCTTGCCGCAATGTATGTCCACGGTACATTACCACCCCACGAATCCTGGATCATGGTCGGCATTGGTCTGCGACTAGCCCAGGATGTTGGTGCTCACCGCCGACGTTCGCATCATGGTCCGCCAACAGTAGAGGACGAACTTTGCAAGCGTGCATTTTGGTGCGCGCCGTCGTTACGTTTATCTTCCCCGTTTGTATTGACTTTCGGTGCGACAGGATATTGCTCGTGTTCGATATCTGGACAAGCTCAATTCTTGGTCGTCATTGTGCCATCTCGGAAGAAAAGTGAGCTTACATTATTTATTTATTTGGTACCTCCGGGCGAGGGTTGGACATTTCACTGATCTGGTTCCGTCTTGAGCTATGATGTCGATCTTCCAATTGAGTGTGATGACGAATACTGGGTAAATCCCGATCCTGCACTAGCATTCAAGCAACCCCCCGGAAAGCCGAGTCAAGTGACATACTTCAATCACCTGATCAAAATTAATCTGTTACATTCCCACGCTCTACGCACTATCGTCAGTCCTTCAAGTGCATTTAATCCTCTAATGGATGCTCATACGAGGTCCTGTAGTACTCTCTCAACAAGTACAGGCTCGTGATGGGGCCTCGTGAAAAGGGTTGGGAAGAACACACCGTAGCGTCTCTCGACTCTGCGCTTAATAGCTGGTTTGACTCGGTGCCCGATCATCGTGAGTCTATTTTTAAGGTGGTCTTCTTCTCGCTTATTCTACACTCTGCAGTTCGTTGGGATCCTCAGCGGGAGAATCAGACATTCTTCGTTCAGTCCGCGGCCTTGCGCGTTGCCTATTACTTCATTCAGATCACGATCCATCGGCCATTCATCCCTTCTTTCCGGAAGGAGGGCTCCTTGTCTTTCCCTACGCTCGCAATTTGCGCGAGTGCTGCTCGTGCTTGTAGCCATGTTGCTGATGCTCTGCGGAAGAGGAACCCGAGTTTGACTACGCCAAACATCCTCGTGCGTGCTGCCTCGTCGTTGATTAATCTCCACCGCCCTTACTCTCGATTGACCACGTTCGAATAGCTCCCTACATTTGTGGCAGGTGTCATTTTACTCTTAAGTCTGTGGGGTGCAAAACGGTCGGGTACTTCCCCTGACCCAGAGAGGGAGATGCAGGATGTACGCAAATGTATGAAGCTACTGGAGGTGGCAGAGTCCCGGTGGCCTGTTGCAGGGCGGCTTCGGTGCGTCCTTCACAGGACGGACCTGTCCAGGATACTGACTATTACTGCGACAGCGACTTGCTCACTGACCTGAGTGCTGCTGGTGAACTCCCTGTTCCTGCGGATAGCCCACCATCGAACAAACGCGAACGGGAAGACTCGGACGATGAGGGCTCACAATCCCCTTCAACACCACAGATTCAACCTCAACCTCACCGCTCGGCGTCTCTGGGCTCTACCCTGTACCAGGCTGTGCCGACTACACAAGCCGATATTTCGCCTGCAAGCACCCGTACCGGGCCAACGACATCTGTGAAGCTGGAAGTACAGCCCAATATGTCTAGCTATTCCTTCCCTCCTGCACCCTCCGACCAGGCTACTTCGGTGCTCGTCCCCAAGCCTTATAGTGGGAGTTACATTCCGCTCTATGGCTCGAGCGGGCTTGGTCGTGCGACCCCTGCAACTCAGTCATCTGCTCCGGCACCGCCGCCTCCTGCGTCTTTCAGGCCCACTGCCTCGCCACCTGGAACCACAGCCTTCTCAACCCCGCCAACCATGTACGGTAACAGCAACAGGTCATTACCATTGTCTATGGGAGCCGGAGCAACTCAGCCGCCTGGTATAAGCATGATGCTTGCAACGAACGGGCTGTACGACTTTGCAACGCCAACCCCTCTATCTGCATCAATATCCAGCGGCACGAGTTCGCCGCAGAATGGGTCCCAGCCAAGTGCCGACTTTGGCACCGCTAGTGCCGGTGGCGGCGGCGTGTTCGACATGAACGGGATGGAGATGGAATTTGGCGGGTACGGTGTGCCGACAGCGGACAAAGAAGCGATGTTGCGGCATTTTGCTCCTGTATTGCTGCAGGATGGACAGATCGGTGTCGATAGGGATACGATGATGATGTGGTCGACGATGCCATCCACTTTCGAGTGCGTGTTTATTTTCTTTTCGCTGCGGTGATGTTAATATGGTACCCTGAAGAGCGCAAGATTGGGATGCGTACATGTCAAGTATGTTGGGTCTCGCTCCTGTGAATGCGACCGATCCGGCGGACCCTGGTGAGGCGGGAACGCTGTTACGATGATTAGCCACGGGTATAAAAATTAATGGTTGGTGGTATTTTTTCGTGTTGAATTTGAAGTGTACGTGTGCGGTTTATCCTTCCTGTAAGGCTTTTTTTTTGTGATACGGTCCCACTCTATTCATCAATCAGTTAGCCATTGTATTATAGCGCGCGTTGTTTCCTTTAATGTCAAATCCCTAGTTACGGATCGCGGATTTTCGCTTACTCTTTTATCATATTCACTTATCCTGTTCGCAAAATGGGACCAGAGTCTGTGTCTGTGTCTGTCAATTTTCCGGCCGATCTGGGACTCTGTTCCAACCAGGGAAGCACGGGTACGCTGGGCAGGGAACCTCGTCAGAACTTTTTGGGCAAGGTGTCTTTCTAACTAGCTTGTTTCCTTTTTATTACTGTAGTTTATAAGGTCGACGCTCAGGCAAGGAGTTCTGGAAAGGATAGACTATCGCGCTATACTTTACAATTACAATATGCCCTCGCGGATCTGGTCGGTGAAGCTAGTAAAGGTACATAGAATACGCGCGAGCTGCTGCTAGATAGAATTTGGCAGGTATAACACATAGCCAACAGTAGGAAAATTGGCGAGGAAGCGGTGCTATGGCGTTCTTTCGCGCATGTGTTGCCGCTGGGTGGACAGGTTGGCGCTATTAGGGAGATGTAGTCGACGATGCCTTCCACCATCGAGGGTGGTGTACATGTCAAACGTGATGTTGGGCGATGTTACTACACATGCTGTGCTGGTGATCTTGACCCTCGGCTAGGTGCCAGCAGGGCATGAAGACCTTAACAACCGAAAAACGATCGCACGGGATACGGTATAGGTATGATGGGTAGTTCGAAGAGATTTGGAAGGTCGACGGAGCCTGACGTAGGCGACAACGTGCTATCATGATGGGGGTTAGGAATATTGGATATGAAAGAACAATAATTGAAAGCAAGCATAAGTATTGAATCAAGAAGTGCGTCAGCGACAGCGGTGGCGTACTTTGACGAATTTATCAGGAGGGTACAACACATGAGATAGGTGGAGTACACGAAGAAGACGAACTGGACGCATACCACACAGACCTCAACAAAGCAAGCCACTAAGATATCTATCCCCTCTCGGTGATGTGGTCTCCGAAAAACATTCTCATACACAGAACCTATGGGTCGCTGTCCGCAACCTCCCCTCACCCTACTACTCTACAAAATGCCGGCACTATCTTCGCACTGACACCAGAATTCAGCTACATTACAAGGCTACTTTACTGCTCATGATCACCAGTACAATGAGCTTCTGAGTAGAAGCCCAACTCTCACGGGTGGTCATCGCTCAGCAAAAATACATGGTCTTGGCCATGCGTTCGTGTGCACGCCTAAATCCGCTCTCATACTCGTTGCCGCCGCCGCTTGCCGAGCTTCCTGCATGCGCCTGGGTGGTTGTCCCTGTCATGACGTCGAAAGAGAAGAGTCGTTGGCCATCTTGTGGGTTGTAATGATTCTTTGCGCGCGAGCACACGTTGTGTGCGTCTGAAGATGAAGTGTGAAGTGTTAGTCGTGTGTACAAGTGCTATACCGTAGAGAGAAAGGCTTACAGTATACGGGGGCTGGGTATGACACAGAGCGCGTGCAGCGGGCATAAACGTGGCAGAGAGCGAAGGAAAGGGATTGGAGACCGTCAGCTCTGTAGTACCATGTACAACAACGTAGGAATTCGTCAACGGCGGGTACTACCATCGAGTTGGGAACGTGATGGAATGACGTACGTGAACTCGTTCTCATCGAGGAGGACATTGTAGTGCGCAGGCTTGC
>Ga0307510_10001491_pt1 | contig 25837 bp, 24 predicted proteins | sample 12_EM_MG_FD_207224 | JGI IMG/M metagenome (GOLD analysis project Ga0307510, IMG submission 207224) | Populus trichocarpa ectomycorrhiza microbial communities from riparian zone in the Pacific Northwest, United States - 12_EM | ecosystem: Host-associated > Plants > Roots > Unclassified | place... | reverse complement strand
GCTGCTGCCGGTAGACGAAGAGCCTCTCGATGCACGTACGGCCGCTCTTGCGCAGTGGTGTCAGGGCTTTCTGTACGGTCTCGGAACGAGCGTCGTGCAGGATGAGACGGGTCTGCCCGGTGACATCGGCGAGATTGTGCGTGACCTCACCGAGATCACACACGTTGCCGTGGACACCGAACAGACTCCCGAGTCGAACGAGAGCGCCTACGCCGAGCTGGTCGAGTTCGTACGGGTCGGCGTGCAACTGGTGTTCGATGAGCTCGGCCCCCTGCGCGATCAACCCGCTCCCCCCAACGTACCATTGCATTGAAAGCCATTCCGAGGACCGAGTTCGCCCGCAGGCGCCGTCAGTTGACCCGCCTCATGGGCCGCGATTCCATTGCCATCTTGCCGGCCGCTCCGGTCCGGCATCGCAATAACGATGTCGAGTACGCCTACCGCCAGGACAGCGACTTTCACTACATAACGGGCTTCTCGGAGCCGGAAGCCGTAGTCGTGCTCATTCCCGGCCGCGAACAGGCGGAATACGTGATGTTCGTGCGTGAGCGCGATCCCACTCGGGAAACCTGGGATGGACGACGCGCGGGGCCCGACGGCGCGCAACGCGACTATGGGGCCGATGATGCGTTTCCCATTGGCGACATCGATGAAATCATTCCGGGATTGTTGGAGAACCGCGAAAAGGTGTTCTACACCATGGGCGTGTATCCCGACTTCGATCAGCGGGTCGTCAGTTGGGTGAACGGCCTGCGCACGCAGGCGCGTAACGGCCGACATCCTCCACAGGAGTTCGTGGCCCTCGATCACGTGCTCCACGATATGCGTCTGTTCAAGTCGCGCACGGAATTGGAGCTGATGCGCGAGTCCGCCCGGATCGCTGCCGGAGCCCATGTGAGAGCAATGCGCTTCACACAGCCAGGACGGCAGGAATACGAAGTCATGGCTGAGATCGTTCACGAGTTCCGGCGCTACAACGCCGACACCTCGTATCACCCCATCGTGGGTGCAGGGCCGAATAGTTGCGTCCTTCACTATCGGGACAACAACCAGACACTGCAGGACGGCGATCTGCTGCTGGTGGATGCCGGCTGCGAGTACGAGTGTTACGCCTCCGATATCACCCGCACCTATCCCGTCAACGGCCGCTTCTCCCCTGAGCAGCGTGCGGTGTACGAGCTGGTCCTGGAAGCCAACGAAGCCGCTATCGCCAAAGTGAAACCCGGCAATCATTGGAACGATCCGCACATCGCAGCGGTCCACGTGATCACACAAGGCCTCGTCAAACTCGGATTACTCAAGGGGCGTGTGTCGAAGCTGGAACGTGAAAGCGCGTACCGGCGCTTTTTCATGCACAGAACGGGCCACTGGCTGGGTATCGATGTGCATGACGTCGGTGACTACAAGATCGGGGACGAATGGCGCGTGCTCGAGCCGGGGATGGTCATGACGATCGAGCCCGGTATCTACATCCCATCAGGCTCACGCGGCGTACCCAAGCGGATGCATAACATCGGCGTACGAATCGAGGACGACGTGGTTGTGACCAAGACGGGTGTGGAGGTGCTGACTTCGCAGGCGCCCAAAACCGTTGCGGCCATTGAGGCCTTGATGTCCGAAGGCGTTGGCTGAGCACTCCTGTGACTGGCGCATGCCTAACGGCTAATGTGCGTGCATCGGGCGACGCACCCCATGACTGACACACACGTCGACGTTGCCATCATCGGTGGCGGCATGGTGGGCGCCAGCCTCGCGGTTGGATTGGCCGGCACCGGCGTCTCAACCCTGCTGGTCGAGGGCACCGCGCCCGGTTCGAAGTCCCAACCCAGCTTCGATGACCGCACCACTGCGCTCGGCAATGCCAGCCGGCGGATTTTCCAGGCGTTGGGCGTGTGGGAACGTCTCGCCCCCGAGGCTTCGGCCATTCGCACCATCCACGTTTCCGATGCGGGACGTTTCGGGTTTGCCCGGCTGAAAGCCGAGGAACAGGGTATCGATGCGTTTGGTTATGTCATAACCAACAGGGTCATTGGCGCGGCCCTGTGGGAGAAGCTCCAGGGTGCGAAGGATGTGCTGCTGCGGGTACCTGCCCGCCCCGAGCAGGTCGAAATCGGGGCCGATGCCGTCACTTTTCGAGTCGGCGAAGAGTCGGTGTCAGCACGCCTGGTCGTCGCCGCCGACGGGGCACACTCGGTTGTCAGGGCCGCCGCCGGCATCGAGGCCGATGTTGAGGACTACGACCAGATTGCCATCGTCGCCAACGTCGCCGCCGATCGGCCGCATGACGGAACCGCCTACGAGCGGTTCACTGAGTCAGGCCCTCTGGCGGTGCTGCCACTCCATGACGGCAGTTACGGCGTCATCTGGACGTGCACACCCGCCCGCGCGACCGAGGTTTTGTCGTTTGACAACAACACTTACCTGCGGGAGCTGCAGGAACGCTTTGGCTGGCGAGCTGGCCGCTTCGTGCGTGCCGGCGTCCGAGCGTCCTATCCATTGAAGCTGACACGTGCCGCTTCTACCGTTGCCCCGCGTACCGTGCTGATCGGCAATGCCGCGCAGGCGTTGCATCCGGTTGCCGGGCAGGGGTTCAACCTGGGGTTGCGGGATGCGGCGATGTTGGCGGAGGTGGTTGTTGGGGCGGTCGCCGGCGCTGGATCACGGCCGCACGTTGACGCTGATGTTGGTTCGCCGGACCTGCTGCGCCAATTCGCCGCCTGGCGCGAAACCGATCGCCGCGGCGTGGTGGGCTTCACCGACGGCCTGGTGAAAATGTTCGCCAGCTCCCGCCCGGGTGTTGGGACACTCCGCAACCTCGGCCTCCTGCTGTTTGATCTGTCCCCACCCGCGAAAAGCGCACTGTCCCGCGTGAGCGCCGGCTTTGGTGGCCCAACACCGCGCCTCGCGCGCGGCCTGGGGCTGCTATGACCGATCTGTTCGACGTATTGATCGTTGGCGGCGGACCTGTTGGCGCGTGCGCAGCGACTCTCCTGGTTCGCGGGTCATCCAACACAAGCTCACCGCTGCGTGTGTGCCTACTGGAACCGAAGCGCCCGCAACCCCCGACTGCCGGCAGCCCGTTGGACTCTCGTGTCGTTGCCATCTCGCGCGCGAGTGAACGCATCCTCCATTCCGCAGGAGCGTGGACTCGTGTCATCGGTCCGCGCGTTGAAGCATACGAGCGCATGCGCATCTGGCATGAAACCACATCTCCCGCCAGGGCCTTGGTCTTTGATGCCGCAGAAGTCGGAGAGCCCAATCTGGGTTACATCGTTGAAAACCGACTGCTGCAAGCCGCGCTGCTCGACGAATTCACAGCAGTGGGCGGACATCTCCTGTCAGCCGATTTTCGAGACTTGCGCGTAGACGCCGATGCCGTAGCGGTCAACACGAGCGCCGGCACATTGTCGGCGAAGCTGGTGATCGGCGCCGATGGCGCCAGATCAGCCGTGCGTGAGGCCGTGGGCCTGACTGCCAGCGTTGCCGATTTCAACGAAACCGCCATAGTCGCGACGGTTGCCACAGAGCGTTCGCATGAGAAGACCGCCTGGCAGCGATTCATGCGCGATGGAACACTGGCGTTTCTGCCACTGGCTGACGGCACGAGCTCAATCGTCTGGTCCGCGGATAACAGCCTGGCGACCAGCCTGAGCGCTCAGTCAGCAGCGGAGTTCGAATCTGAGTTGAATCGTGCTTCGGATCTCGCGTTGGGAACAACACGCCTGGTCAGCGAACGCAGCGCTTTCCCCTTGCAGCGGATCGGCGCCCATCGCTATGTGACCCAACGATGCGCTCTCATCGGAGATGCGGCGCATGTTGTTCACCCGCTTGCTGGCCAAGGTGTAAATCTTGGTTTACTGGATGCAGCCACCCTCGCGCAGATGATTTTGGACGCGCGCGCTGAACGCGAAGACCCGGGTGCTTTGCGCGTGCTACGACCCTATGAGCGCTGGCGCAAGAGTGAAGTTGCATTCATGAGCACGGCGATCGATGCGTTCGATCGTTTTCTGGCCCACGGGTCCGGACCCGTTTCCAGACTCGCCCAAAGTGGACTGGGTTGGGTGAATCGCAGCCAGGAGATCAAGCGGTTGTTTGTGAGTCGGGCGTTGGGGGTGGCGGGCGAGCTGCCTCGCGCGGCGCGGTGACACAGGCGCCCGGTGCTGATCGCCGGATCGCGTGCGGGCTGCGCAAATGCAAAGGGCCCGCCGGTTGGCGAGCCCCTGGAGTGGCTGGGGGACTAGGATTCGAACCTAGGTAAACGGAGTCAGAGTCCGTTGTCCTACCACTAGACGATCCCCCACGATAATTGGCGAAAGTCGTCGCGACGAATTTCGCAGATCAGCCTGGGCGCCTCAGACTCCCGCCGAGGTGAGCAGAGCCACTGCTCTGCTCACCATAGCGCGTTAGCGCTTGGAGTATTGCGGTCCGCGACGGGCCTTGCGGCGTCCGACCTTCTTGCGCTCCACCTCACGGGCGTCGCGGGTGACGAATCCGGCGTCGCGCAGCGGCTTACGCAGGGACTCATCGTATTCCATCAGTGCACGGGTGATGCCGTGACGAATGGCGCCGGCCTGGCCGGTGATACCACCGCCGTCGACCTTCACCGTGAAGTCGAACCGGTTCGACAACTGCACCGTCTCGAGCGGCTGGCGGACGATCATGCGACCCGTCTCGCGACCGAAGAACTCATCGAGGGGGCGGTCATTGACCGTGATCTTCCCAGTGCCGGGCTTCATGTACACCCGGGCCGTCGCGGTCTTGCGGCGGCCGGTGCCGTAGTTGGTTTGCTGAGTGGCCATTTAGTCTTCGGTCCTTACTGAATCTCGAGCGGCTTGGGTTGCTGCGCCTGGTGCGGATGCTCCGTTCCGGCGAACACGTGGAGCTTGCGAAACATCGCGCGGCCCAGCGGGTTCTTCGGGAGCATACCCTTCACGGCGATCTCAATAGCGCGCTCCGGGTGTTCGGCGAGCAGCTTCTCGAGGGCAATCGACTTGATGCCGCCGATGTAGCCGGTGTGGTGATAGTAGATCTTGTCGGACAGCTTGCGTCCGGTGACGCGGATCTTCTCGGCGTTGATGACGACCAAGTGATCTCCCATGTCCACGTGCGGGCTGTAATCAGCCTTGTGCTTGCCCTTCAGGCGATGGGCAATGGCCGTGGCCAGGCGACCAAGGGTCTTGCCCTCGGCATCAATGAGGTACCAATCGCCACGGATGGCGCCGGCTTTGGCGAAAACCGTCTGGGGGCTCAGTGCCACGCGCACTTGGGTTGAAGGCTGGTTCATAAATCAGGCCGCTACGCTAAAAAGGGGGGGCGAAAAAAGGCCGGGAAGTGTACTCGAGGGAGTCGCCTAATGCAAAGCCACGGCGCAAAGCCCCCGCAGGCTTGCTTATAATGACAATAATGGAGTCCGGACATCCTTTAGATCATCTCATTTCGGTAGCCGATCGGGCGTTGCGGGCCATGTTCGCCCCAGCTCACGCCTCCCGGCCCGTTCCGGACGCCACGCCTGGCGCCGCGACAGCCACCGGCCCCGCTTCGACGCCTGCAGGTGTCGGCACCGCGTCGGGCGCATCGGCGCCAGCGCCAGGAGGGGCCACCGCCTCGGGTTCCGCGCCCGCTGATGCGGTACCGACCGCGCCAGGTGCCAGGCCGGTGCTCTCCGACGCCGATCGTCGCAAGTCTGCCGCCCTGATGCGCGTAAATCATTCTGGTGAAGTTGCCGCCCAAGCCCTGTATCACGGGCAGTCGCTGATCTCCCGATCCGAAGCAACACGTGACATGTTGCTGCGCGCCGCGCATGAGGAATCCGACCATCTCGCCTGGTGCGAAACCCGGCTGAAGGAGCTGGATTCACGGCCCAGCCTGCTCAACCCCCTGTGGTATTGCGGTTCATTCGCCATCGGCGCCCTTGCGGCAGCAGCCGGCGATCGCACCAGCCTCGGCTTTGTTGTAGAGACGGAGCGGCAGGTTGAAGGACATTTGGAAGAACATTTGGCACGTTTACCTGCAGATGACGCGCGCAGCCGTGCGATACTGAACGTAATGCGGACAGACGAGATAGGTCATGGTGCAACCGCGAAAGCGGCTGGAGCTTCAGAGCTGCCGGCACCCGTCCGTGTGCTCATGCGTCAAGTAGCGCGCGTCATGACAACCACGGCCTACTGGATTTGAGTTCTCTTGAGTTCTAAAGCAACAACGCGGCGGGGGCAGCGCTTGCAGTTCTACAAACATATGTATAAAAAAGCGGGCCGCCGCTTACAGGCGACATTCGGGGAGCCGTGATGGAAGAAAACATCAAGCCGTTGAGCGACATCCCGGCTATCAACCGGTTCTTGAGCTATTGCCGGATCCGGACGGTACCGTCCAAGACGGTAGTCATTCATGCCGGTGATTTGCCAGACGTCCTCTATTACATCATCAGCGGCTCGGTCGAAGTGATGATCGAAGACGAGGAAGGCAATGAGATGGTCCTTGCCTACCTCAACCGCGGTCAATTCTTCGGTGAAATGGGCCTGTTCTATGAGCAGCCCACGCGCAGTGCCTGGGTGCGAACGCGCAACCAGTGCGAACTGGCGGAAATGACCTACCCGCGTTTTCGGCAGATTGCCGCGGAAAGCCCGGGACTGATTTTCGAATTGGCGACGCAGCTCGCAACCCGCCTCGACCGGACCAACCGGAAGCTGGGCGACCTGGCGTTCGTCGACGTTACGGGTCGCGTTGCACACGCGATCATGGACCTTTGCGGCGAACCGGACGCCATGACGCATCCGGAAGGCATGCAGATCAAGGTCAGCCGACAGGAACTCTCCCGCCTGGTTGGCTGCTCACGCGAAATGGCTGGTCGCGTGCTGAAGGTTCTGGAGGAACAGGGGCTGCTTCGCGCGACGGGTAAGACCATCGTGGTCTTCAACGCCCGGCCGAAGATGAAGACCCGCCCCGTCATCGTCCCCGCTAAACCCGCCGCCGCAGGTGCAGCGAAGTCCACCGCCCATATGGATATGGACGATGATGAGGATGACGACGACGATGAGGATGACGAGGATTAACCGCCGCGGCGGCCCGCAGGGCCGCCAAGCCGCGCACCAAGGCGGTTAGGCAATCGCGCGCGGGCCGCCTCTTGTCGGCCCGTCGTGGCGGCCATCAATTATCGGGCCGCGTGTATCCGGCCCCGCCTGATCCGGTCCCCTACTTCACCGGCCTCCTGCCCGCCTCAATTTCGTCGTGCATTTGCCGTATCGTCTTCGCGTAGTCCTTACTGCCGAAGACCGCTGATCCCGCTACGAACGTGTCCGCGCCCGCCCGGGCGATCTCCTGGATATTCTCGACCTTCACACCACCGTCGATCTCGAGCCGCACTGGGCGATCAATTGCGTCGATCCGCTTGCGGGCCTCGGCCAGCTTCTGCAGGGCCGAGGGGATGAATTTCTGCCCGCCAAAGCCCGGGTTCACTGACATGAGCAGCACCATGTCGAGCTTATCCAGCGTGTAATCGAGGTAATCCAGTGGCGTTGCGGGATTGAAGACCAGTCCTGGCTTGCAGCCATGCTCGCGGATGAGCCCGATCGTGCGATCAATGTGCTCGCTGGCTTCCGGGTGGAAGGAAATGAAGGTGGCACCCGCTTCGGCGAAGTCAGGGATGATGCGATCCACGGGCTTGACCATGAGGTGCACGTCAATGGGCGTCGTCACGCCGTGCTTCCTGAGCGCCTGACAAACCAGCGGGCCGATGGTGAGGTTCGGGACGTAGTGGTTGTCCATTACGTCGAAGTGGATGACCTGAGCGCCGGCTTTGACTACGGCATCAACCTCTTCCCCCAACCGCGCAAAATCGGCTGAGAGGATGGAGGGAGCGATCCATGGTGTTTGCATGGCGTCAGTCTACGCGGGGCGCCCTGTCGCGGGCGAGCCCGTGGGTTGCTGCGCAGGCACAGCGGGGCGGTTTCGGCACAGAGGTGTGCCAACACCGAACACCCTACGACGTCAGCCGCCGCAGCGCCTCCAGATAATTCGCACTGGTCTTTTGGATGATATCCGCCGGCAACGACGGCCCCGGCGCCTTCTTATTCCAGTCCAGCGTCTCCAGGTAATCGCGCACAAACTGCTTATCGAAGCTCGGCGGACTCGTCCCAACCTGGTAGGTGTCGGCAGGCCAGAAGCGCGACGAATCCGGCGTCAACACTTCATCGATCAGGACCAACTGCCCCGCCGGGTCCACGCCAAACTCGAACTTGGTGTCGGCGATGATGATTCCCCGACTCCGCGCGTGCTCTGCGGCAAAGTTGTAGATGGCAATCGCTGTATCGCGAACGCGCGCAGCCAGCGCCGGGCCCACGAGCTTTCCAACGTCCGCGAACGAAATATTCTCATCGTGCTCACCCGGCGCAGCCTTGGAGGCCGGAGTAAACAACGGCGCCGCCAGACGCTCCGCCTGCTTCAAACCGGGCGGCAACGCAATTCCGCACAGTGCCCCGGTTTTCTGATAGTCCTTCCATCCGGACCCGATGAGATAACCGCGCACCACGGCCTCGATCGGCAACGCCTTCAGACGCCGCACGATCATGGTGCGCCCACGTAGCAGAGCGCGCTCGTCAGCATCCTTCACGATGCTCTCGACCGATCGGTCCGTCATTTGATTCGGCACGATATGTCGGGTCCGGGCGAACCAGAAATTCGATATTTCGGTGAGCACCCGACCTTTCTCGGGAATGGGGTCGGGCAGCACCACATCAAAAGCCGAAAGTCGATCTGTGGTCACGATCAGCATCGTTTCCGCGTCGACGGCGTAGATATCCCGGACCTTGCCCTCATGAATCCGTTCGAGGCCGCGCAAAGCGGTGCGGAACACGGGCGGCGATTGTGAACCGTTCGATGACTGGGACGACGGCATGTTTGCTTTGTGCTTCAGCGCCTGAATGAGGCTCGCCGGGCTTGGTATTATAGCAGCGCATGAAGTTCGCTGGAAAAGTCGTCGGTGGCGCAATCGGGCTGCTCGCGGGGGGGCCCGTGGGCGCGGCCGTGGGCGTACTCCTGGGTCACCAGTTCGACGAGTATGCGAGCGGCTCGCGTGACGATGCGCGCCTGCGCAGCGACCCCAATGCGCTGGCAATCGGCGAGCACTTCTTCCGATCGGCGTTCCGCGTGATGGGCCACATCGCGAAAGCCGATGGCCACGTGTCGGAAAGCGAAATCGCAGCCGCGCGCGCCGTGATGTCCGACCTGCGGCTGAATGACTTGCAGGTGCGGACGGCCATTGATCACTTCAACAACGGCAAACAACCGGAGTTCAATCTCGCGACTGAGCTGACGTCCCTGGCAAATGTTGCCCGTGGACGGCCGGCGCTGATGCGGACCTTCATGGAGATACAGGTTCGGGCGGCGCTGTCCGGCAACAACATGGAGGGACCCGCGCGCCAACTGCTCGGGTTCGCGGCCAACCGGCTCAATGTCACCATGGTGGAGATGTCGCAGATCGAGGCCGTACTGCGCATTCGCAGCGGTACTTTCCGCCAACACAATCAACAGACGACCCGAACTGGCGCGGTCGAGCAGCTCCAACAGGCGTACAGCGTGCTGGAGTGTGCGGCGTCCAGCAGCGACAGCGAAGTCGTCAAAGCCTACCGGCGTCAATTGAGCCGCAATCATCCGGACAAGCTCAAAGCCAACGGCCTGCCGGACTCGATGATCGAGCATGCGAAACAGCGCACCCAGCAGATTATCGAGGCCTATGAGCTGATCAAGGAGAAGCGGGGCATTTCCTGAGGAATCGCTAACCGCGATCGAGCGCCGCCCATTCAACAAAGACTTCTTGAATGGCGCGCACCCCATCCGTCAACGCGGCAGGCCCCGGTTGCAGGATGATCGGCGACTTGATCTCCCGCACGAACCCGCCGCGAACCGCAGGAACATCCATCCACCCCGGCCGGGCCGCAACCTGCCCAGGTTGAAACTTCTTCCCACACCACGACCCCAGGATGATGTCAGGTGCGCGCCGCACCACTTCCAACGGATCCGCAATGATCCGGTTGCGCCCCAGGGACTGCACTGCCAACTCGGGGAAACAATCCTCTCCGCCGGCAATCCCGATCAGCTCCGAAACCCAACGTATGCAGGAGATCTGCGGCTCATCCCACTCTTCGAAATAAACACGGGGTCGGCAGGCAAGCACCGCGGCACGTTGCCTCACTTCATCCAGTCCAGCCGCCAGTCGCTCAACCAGGCGTTGTGTCTTCGACTCGCAACCGATCATTCCCCCCAACGTTCGAACCATGCGCAGTGTTTCATCGACACTCCTGTGATTGAACACATGGACGTCGATGCCGGCGCGAACCAGCTCGGCGGCAATGTCCGCCTGCAGGTCCGAGAACCCCAGGACGAGGTCGGGTTGGAGATCAACGATCCGACCGATCTTGGCGCTCGTGAACGCAGAGACGCGCGGCTTTTCCTTGCGCGCCCGTGCGGGACGCACGGTAAACCCTGAAATACCCACGATCCGCCAGTCTTCCTCCAGCAGGTACAGGGTCTCTGTCGTCTCTTCTGTCAGACAGACGATGCGCTGCGGGTAGCCGGACGGGTGCGTCATTCGAGGAATGTTACCCTGTACACTGCGAGGATGATGCAACGGATCTGGGCATTCCTCGATTGGTGCTTCTTCGGGCCGGCCTCGACCCGCGCCGACCTGTTCGGGCTGCTGATCCGGACGTTGAGTTATCCCTACGCGGTGATCCGGGACCTCTGGCACGGGGACATCAACCTGCGCGCCATGGGACTGGTGTACACGACCCTGTTGTCCTTGATTCCGCTGCTCGCCTTCAGTTTCGCCATCCTGAAAGTATTCGGTGCGCATCACGAGCTGGAGCCCATTGTTTATGAGTTCTTCCGGCCGGTCGGTGCCGATTCCGCCGCCCAACTCACCGCACGGGTCATGCAGTTCGCCGACCGTGTCAGCAGCGGTATCGTCGGCTCGTTAGGGTTTGCGCTGCTCGCCTGGACCTTGCTCGACACTATCAAGAAAGTCGAGGACAGCTTCAATTACCTCTGGCGCGTCGAGCAGCCGCGCAGCTTTGGCCGCAGGATCGCGGAATATCTGTCGCTGCTGATTGTGGGCCCATTGTTGCTGGTGGCATTCATCGGGCTGTCGCATGCAACCATGAACAGCACTCCGGTTCAGGAAGTCGCCAGAATGCCCGTCCTGGATCGGCTGCCGGAAGTGGCGATCACGGTTGCACCGTACGTGATGGTGACGGTGTTCTTCATGGGCATGTACATGTTTGTACCCAACACGCGGGTGCAGTGGCGCCCGGCGCTCATTGGCGCGCTGGCGGGCGGCTTTCTGTGGGCCGCGGTGGGCAAGATGTTTACCGCTTTCGTCGTGCATGCGACCCGGCTGACGATCGTGTATGCGGGCTTCGCCTTCATTGTCGTAGCTCTCCTGTGGACTTACCTGGGCTGGCTCATTCTGCTGGCCGGCGCCCAACTGTCCTTCTACATCCAGAATCCCACCTATCTGCGCGTGGGACTGCAGGAGCTGCGACTGTCCTGCGTGGAGTTGGAACAACTGGCGCTGAAGATGATGTACCTGGTCGGTCAGATGCACCTGACGGGTGGAAAGCGTTGGACCGTGAACCGCATGTCACGCGAGCTGCAACTGCCGGGCATTGCGGTAGCAAAAATGGCACGAGCACTCGAGCGGGGTGGGCTCGTGAAGTTTACGGATGATGGTGAAGTGCTTTGCGCACGCGACATCAGCCGGATCATGGTCAATGAAATACTGGAGATGGCCCGCAACCTGCGCAGTGGGCACATTGCCCCGCGCAACGCCTCGGTGCCCACCGTTGACCGGCTGATTGCCCAACTCGATGCCCAGCGCCGCGAGCGCTGTGGCGATATGACATTGCGGGACCTGATCGAGGAATCGCCTTCCTGAGCCGAACGGCTGATCCGCTGCGGGAATCAGTTCCCCGCGATCGTCATCTCGCCGATCAACACCGAACCGGTGCGGATCCCGCCCCGCACATCCACATCATTGCCGATGGCAACGATGTTTTTGTACATGTCCTTCAGGTTGCCCGCAATGGTGATCTCATGGACCGGATAGGCAATGACACCGTCCTCCACCCAGAAGCCGCTGGCGCCGCGGGAGTAGTCGCCCGTCACGCCGTTCACGCCCTGCCCCATCATCTCGGTAACCAACAGGCCGGTCTTCATCCGCGCCAGGAAACTGGCCGCATCCAGTGCCTTTCCAGGCGCTGCAACAATCAGGTTGTGGATACCACCGGCGTTGCCTGTTGTTTTGAGACCCAACTTGCGCGCGGAATAGCTGCCCAACACATAGCCCTGCAGGACGCCGTCGCGCACGAGGTCGCGATCGTGCGTTGCTGCGCCTTCACCATCAAAGGGCGCACTCGCCAGACCCTTGAGAATGTGAGGCCGCTCCTGCATCTGCAGAAACGCGGGGAAGACTTCCTGCCCAGCCGCATCCAACAGGAACGAGGCCTTCCGATACTGACTCGCGCCCCGGATGGCGCCAATGAAATGCCTGAACAAGCCACGCGCCATATCAGGCGCATACGCAACAGGGGCCTTGCGAGTCGTCAGTTTGCGCGACCCCAGCCGTGCAACCGCACGCTCGCCGGCACGGCGGCCAATCAACTCGGGCGAGTCGAGCTCCGTCGAGTCACGCACGCTGCTGTACCAGTAGTCGCGCTGCATTTCATCGGCATGCTGCGCGATCAAAGAGCAGCTTATCGAGTGACTGGTGCCGGCGGTCCCGGCAAGAAAGCCGAGCGAGTTGCCGTACACGCCGATGTGACGCTGGCTGTTGACCGACGCCCCTTCGGAATTCGTGATGCGGGAGTCCACCGCGAGGCCGGCTGCCTCACAACGAAGTGCGAGCTCAATGGCCTGCTCCGGCTGCAGTGCCCACGGATGATCGAGGTCCAGGTCCGGGATATCCCGCGCCAGGGCTTCCGGATCAACGAGCCCCGAGAACGGATCCTCGGCGGTGTAGCGCGCGATCGTGCAGGCCTTTTCGACCGTGTCGCGCACTGCTTGCATGCTCAGGTCTGCCGTACTGGCGGATCCCTTGCGCTGCCCGAAGTAGACAGTGACGCCCAATCCGCGGTCGCGCTGGTATTCGACGGTCTCGACTTCGCCCACTCGCGCCGTCACGCCGAGGCCTTGGTTTATGCTGGCGTCTGCAGCCGCCTGCGTCGCGCCCTGACGCGCAGCCTCATCCAGTACGAATTTGATTACGTCCTTGAGCTGCGCAATCCCAGTATCGTCGGCCGGAGCCTGTTGCATTACGTGTGCTTGAGTTACCCAGTAGTGAGGCACAATTGTACCAGCCGCAGCTTGGTGCAAGGCTGCAGCGCATATAGGTAGGGAGAAATCTTGGCTGACCACGACGAGGAAGACCGCTTCCGCTACGACAAGCCCAGCAAGAGCTCGCGCAAACGCGAAGCTCATGCACTTCAGGACTTGGGTGTGGAGCTCATTGAGCTGCGCGACTCGGAGCTGGTCGCGCTCGATCTTCCGGAAATCCTCGTAGAAGCCGTCCGTGAGGCTCGTCGGACGTCATCCCGTGGAGGCGGCGCGCGCCAACGCCAGTACATTGGCAAGCTGATGCGCGACATCGATCCTGAGCCGATTCGTGCGGCTTTGGCCGCACGTCAGGGCAGGTCCGCAGTGGAAGCCGAGCGCTTCAAGCGCCTGGAAGCGTGGCGGGAGCGACTCGTTGTCGAAGGAGCGGCAGCGCTGGAGGAGCTCGAGCGGTGGCGCCCTGGTCTCGAGCGCACGGAATGGTTGCGAATAATCAGCGCGGCTCAATCCGAGCGGGAACGAGGCGGCAAAGGGACGGCGGCCCGCGAGCTGTTTCGCGCGCTGCGTGCGGTGTTCGATGCGGAATCGCCTCCGTGAATGCGCCCTCCGGTACAATGCCTAGATGAAACCACTCGTCGGCATCATCATGGGCTCCACCTCCGACTGGGAGACGATGCAGTCGGCTGCCGATCTGCTCGATAAGTTGTCGGTTCCGCACGAGGTGCGCGTTGTGTCAGCGCACCGGACCCCTGACCTGCTCTTTGAATACGCCTCCACTGCTCGCCAACGTGGCATCGAAGTGATTATTGCCGGTGCCGGCGGCGCGGCCCATCTGCCAGGAATGACGGCATCGAAGACCACCCTGCCGGTGTTGGGTGTCCCAGTGCAGTCAAAAACATTGGGCGGCCTGGATTCACTATTGTCGATTGTGCAGATGCCTGCGGGCATCCCCGTAGCCACCTTCGCAATAGGCGTTGCGGGCGCAACCAACGCGGCCCTCTGTGCCGCGTCCATTCTGGCGAACAAGCACCCGGACATTGGTGCTGCGCTCGAGAATTTCCGCGAGCGCCAGACCGCCGCCGTGCTCGATCATCCCGATCCTCGAACGACCCACAAAGTATGACTGTAGGTATCGTGGGCGCTGGCCAGCTCGGCCGGATGCTTGCTTTGGCGGGCTACCCGCTGGGACTGGATTTTCTGTTTCTGGATCCGGCGGCGAACGCGCCCGCGGGACAGGTAGCACCGGTTCTCACGGGCGCATTTACGGAAGCGCGACTGCTGGACGAGCTGTCACAGCGATCTGAAGTGCTCACATTTGATTGGGAAAACATCTCGGTCGACGCGTTGCGCGCCCTGAAAGGTGACACGCGAATCGCGCCTCCGATTCCGGCGCTGGCAACCGCTCAGGACCGTGTCAGCGAAAAGAAGTTGTTTGAGCGGCTCGGAATCCCAACAACGCGGTGGCTGGCTGTCAGTTCGCGCGCCCAACTGACACGCGCGCTACGAGACATAGGTCTTCCGGGAGTCATCAAGACGCGCAGACTGGGATATGACGGCAAGGGACAAGCCGTCATCCGAACACATGAAGATGCCGAGCGGGCATGGGAGCAGTTGGGGTCCGCACCCCTGCTGTATGAGGAGCTCATCCCGTTTGACTGCGAGGTCTCGATTATCGGTGCGCGCAGCCCGCGCGGTGAGGTAGTCGTCTACCCCTTGAACGGCAACGTTCACTCAGAAGGGATTCTGCGGCTCACACGTGCTCCCTATGGGCCGCCGCGCTGGCAACGGCTGGCTGCGGGTTATCTGCGGAAGGTCCTGAAGCACTTCCGCTATACGGGAATTCTGACAATCGAGTTTTTCGTCAAAGGCGGCAAGCTGCTGGCGAATGAAATGGCCCCCCGGGTGCACAATTCCGGACACGGGACCATCGAGGGCGCCGCAACCAGTCAGTTTGAGAACCACCTGCGGGCCATCCTGAACCTGCCCCTGGGCTCGACACGCGCCCTGGGGTACAGCGCCATGCTCAACCTGATCGGGACGATGCCGCCCCGGGAGCAGCTTCTGGCGCAAGGCGAGCTGCACTACCATGACTATGGTAAACAGCCGCGCCCGGGCCGCAAGCTCGGTCATTGCACCCTGGTCGAGGCAACCGCGCGCGCGCGCGACCGGCGGGCACGGCAGTTGCTCGCCCAATTGGCGCCAGGGGTGAGCATCCCTTAAGATCGCGCAGCAGGGCGCAGGGAATCGGAATCGTGATGTGACGGCGGATTTCCCCTCTGTCGCACGCCAACAAACAAACGCGCCGGCCACCCGGCTCCCGACTACGAGCACGCATGTATCTCGACCCGTTCAAATTGAAGGAACTGCCGTTCCGTCTGAGTCCGGACCCGCAGTTCCTCTACCTGTCCAAGCAGCACGCCCGCGCCAAGGCGTACATGGAGTCGACCATCTGGTTCACCGACGGCTTCGTCGTGATCACCGGAGAGATCGGTTCGGGCAAGACCACGCTGATTGAATCCTTCCTGAAGGAAATCCAGTCCGATGTGGTGATTGCGCAGATCAACCAGACACAGGTGTCGGCGGTCGATTTCCTGCAGGCTGTGCTGGTGCAGTTCGGCTTCTCGCCCTTCAAGATGAAGAAGGCCGAGCTGATTGCCACGCTCAACAATTTTCTCATCGAGCAGTACGCGGCGGGCCGCAAGGTACTGCTGATTGTCGATGAAGCGCAGAACCTGTCGATGCGTGTGCTGGAAGAGATCCGGCTGCTCTCCGGTGTGGAAACCACCAAGGAGAAGGTGCTGCGAATCATCCTGGCCGGGCAGCCCGAGCTCAATGAGAAGCTCGATGCACCGGAGCTGATTCAGCTCACGCAGCGCATACGCCTGCGGTTCCACCTCACGACGCTGTCGGCGCCGGAAATGCGCGCATACATTCAGCATCGCCTGGAGGTTGCGGGTGCCGCCGACCGCCAGATTTTCGCTGAAGATACCTACGCCGAGATCTATAAATTCACCGGCGGCGTCCCGCGTCTCGTCAACACGCTTTGCGACACCTCGTTGATGGCTGCATTCACCTCTGATCGTGACGTCGTCACGCTTTCCGACTTACATCAGGCCATCGAAGAGTTGCAGTGGGTTGAATACTCAGCACGGAACGCCCTGCAGGTAAAAGCTTCCGACGCCCGCGCCGCGGCTGAGCGCGCCGGCACCGTCAGGGTCGGTGGGGCTGATCCGGAGGCGGACGCCGCGTCCTCTGCACCGGCTGACGACGGGGCGCCCATTCACGGACGCTTGCTCGTCGCAACGGATGGTCGCACCGTTGAAGAGCGGATGCTGCGAGTTGGTCGCATCATTGTGGGACGTACTCCGGACAACGACCTGCAGATCGACAGTCGGTTCGTGAGCCGGCATCACTGTCAGATTGTCACAACCATGCATTCGAGCGTGGTTGAGGATCTGAACAGCACTAACGGTATCTACGTGAAGTCCAAGCGCGTGCGGCGTCACTATCTCAACGATGGTGACGTTGTTGTGATCGGCAAGCATGAGCTGATCTATGTGGACGAGCGTATGGCACGCACACGTGCCGCGATGACGGACACTGTGCCGGGTGTCCACATCTCGACGGGGGTGGTGGATACGGGCGTGGTGGACGAGGAACAGCTCGAGTAGCTAGTCGTCGCGCCCCAGGTCGTTCAGCGACGACGAATCAGCCTGGCCGTACTCGGACCGCATGGCCCGGAAGTCACGACGGCGCAGCAGGACCACGATGCCTCCCAGGACGCCCAGGAGGCCCAATAAGCCGATTGCGAGCCCGAGGGCCCTGATGGGGCAGATGTAGCTGCCAAACAGCGCAATAGCCCCTCCTGCCACGTAGATCCATGGCAGGCCCTCGTAGAGGGGCCGGGATAGGCGCTTTCCTGTGCGCGTCATGGCCCATCGTAGCCTGACGCGTGCCCTGGCGGGAACTCCAGCGGTGTGACGGGAGCCTCCATTGCGGAGGCCCGGTCACCCGCGGCCATATTAATTCGCGGGAACGATCGGCATTAATTCTTGGGACCGATCAGCTTTTCCATCAGGCGACCGAAGAACGACGGCTTCAGGGCCTCGATGCCGTAGTCCGTTTTGGGCTTGTGTGTACCGAGGGCACTCACCAGGTCCTGGGGGATGTGGAGTGTCTGCGTCTCAGCGAGTCCGGTCTCGGCGGGCATCATGCAATCCTCAACTAGAAGTGGAACGAGAACGAGTGAGCAAGCTACGGACCCAACGAACTGAGCGGCGTGCACGCCGTCACATCTTCGGTACGCGCGTACCGACAGACATCGAAAACGGATGCACGTTCACGCCGGTTGAAAATTATGTCCGACGTTCCGTGCACACAGATTGCGCACTACTGACACAAATGCACATGAATGGACGATGCTTGCCAATGGTTGCATGTGCAAGGTGTCTGCCCTTACAGACAGCGAGTGGGTGGGAAGTCCACTCGCCGCCTGCTCGGTGCACGGACCGCGGGATCCGCCGCGCAGCATGAGTTGATTGCACGCGCCACTGCGATCTTCTCAGCGGGTGCGTCCTGCTCCGTCCGCACGCGAACTGTGAACCAACATGTTTGTTTGGGCGAGAGGCCATTCCTGCCGGGTTTGGGCCCAAACAGGAATGCAAGCGGTTTTGGTTGCGGAAATGCGGCTTTTTAGCCCGTACCGCCGACAGTCAGCCCATCGATTCGCAGCGTGGGCTGCCCCACACCCACAGGAACACTCTGTCCATCCTTGCCACAGGTACCCACACCATCGTCCAGCTTCAGGTCGTTCCCCACCATGCTCACGCGCGTGAGCACATCGGGTCCGTTGCCTATGAGCGTCGCGCCCTTGAGCGGCGCGCCGAGCTTGCCATTCTCGATGGCATAGGCCTCGCTTGCCGAGAACACGAATTTTCCTGACGTGATGTCAACCTGTCCGCCGCCGAAGTTGACAGCGTAGATACCCCGCTCAACGGAACGAATGATCTCTTCGGGATCATGCGGACCCGGGCGCATGTATGTGTTGGTCATGCGCGGCAGGGTCAGATGTGCAAACGACTCGCGCCGGCCGTTGCCGGTGGGTTTCGCACCCATGAGCCTCGCGTTGAGCTTGTCCTGAATGTAGCCGCGCAGAATGCCGTCCTCGATCAGGGTCGTGCACTGAGTCGGCGTCCCTTCGTCATCGATGTTCAGCGAGCCGCGGCGGCGCGACAGCGTTCCATCGTCGACTATGGTGCATCCGGGAGCGGCGACGCGTTCCCCGATCCGGTTGGCGAAGGCGGAAGTGCCCTTCCGGTTGAAGTCCCCTTCCAGGCCGTGCCCGATCGCCTCGTGCAGCAAAATGCCCGGCCAGCCCGGTCCGAGGACCACAGTCATGGCACCCGCCGGCGCGGGTTTCGCTTCCAGGTTCACCAGCGCCTGCCTCACCGCCTCGCGTCCGAGTGCCAGCGGCTTGTCGCCGGCAACGAGGTCGGCGAGTGAGAACCGGCCACCGCTTCCACAGTAGCCCTGCTCGCGCCGCCCGTTCTGCTCAACCAGCACGGACACGTTGAATCGCACCAGCGGCCGCACATCAGCGGCGAGCTCACCATCGCTGGTCGCGATCAGAACGACTTCGTGCACCGCCGTGACACTGGCGGTGACATGGACGATTCGCGGATCCAACTTGCGGGTCTCGCGATCGACGCGCTCCAGCCACTCGACCTTCTGTTGGTCTGTCAGTCCAACACCGGGATCGCCGGGCAGGTACAGCGAATGTCCGAGCTTCGACTCCCAGGCACGGACCTGTTTGTCACCACCGTGAACGGCAATGGCACGTGCCGCCCGCGACGCCTCTTCGAGCGCGGGCAACACAATCTCATCGGAGTAGGCGAAACCGGTCTTCTCACCGGACAACGCCCGCACGCCCACGCCCTGCTCGATGCTGGCGCTGCCGTCCTTCACGATGCCGTCCTCGAGAGACCAGGCTTCCTCGTGCGAAAGCTGGAAATACAGGTCGGCGAAATCGACGGCATGTGTCAGGACTTCGCCGAACACCTTGTCCAGGCGACTGTTGTCCAGACCGCTGGGCCGCAGGATCAGGTCACGTGCAATATTCAATGCATCAACGGGTTGGTCGGCTGGCTCACTCAACATTCATTCTCCTGCGAAGACGCGATGTTGCAACGCCGGGAAGTTCCGGCGGGTTTCCGCCTGACGCTGCAGATCGACCGGCGCCACGATACAACCGCGACCGCGCGGCAAGCGCTGCACGACGCGGCCCCAATAATCAACAATCATGCTGTCGCCGTAGGTCTCGCGCCCGTTGGGATGGAATCCCGACTGCGCCGGTGCCACGACATAACAAAGGTTTTCGATTGCGCGGGCGCACATCAGCGTTTCCCAATGGGCCCGCCCCGTTGGGGCGGTGAAGGCCGAGGGCACTGTCAGAATCTGCGCGCCCGCCGCGCTCAGGCGCCGAAACAACTCAGGGAACCGGATGTCATAGCAGACTGACAGTCCGACTTTGCCAACCGGCGTAGCCACGACGACAGTCCGCGAGCCCGGCGCCACGTTGGCGGACTCGCGATACTTTTCCGCCTTCCCCGGGATATCGACATCGAAGAGGTGGATCTTGTCGTAGCGGGCGACTCGCTTGCCCGCCGCGTCGTAAACCAGTGAGGCAGCGGCTACGCGCCCGTCTCCACCCGCCTTGATAGGCGTGGTCCCCGCGACGATCCACATTTTGAGCCTGCTGGCGGTCGCAGCCAGGAAGTCCTGCACGGGGCCCGAGCCTTCGGCCTCGGCGACCTCACGCTTATCAGTGTCGCGCAGGCCCAAAAAAGAGAAGTTCTCGGGCAGCACGGCCAATTGCGCACCGCGCCCGGCGGCATCCTCCAGAAGGGGGCGAGCCTGCTCCAGGTTGGCGGCTACGTCCGGTCCGGACGTCATTTGGATCGCTGCGATGGCACTCATGGGTCAAAAATGTACAGGAAGCGGCGGGTACCCGTTCAGTTCGCTGTCACTACCATCGGGTCGTCCCATGAGCCTTGCAAGCGCAGGACGGCCCTGGAGCGGTCCTGCGCTCCACCGCCGCTGAACAGGTCGCGCAGGGACAGCCACGCGGCAGCAACCCTGGGCGTGGCCCCAAAGCGCCGGACAGCCGCAGGGAGGCGTTCTTCGCCGCGTAGCAACCATACCTGCTGGTCGTAGTCGCGGGAGACGATACCGATTCGGCCGCGCATCAGGATTTCGGCATCGCCATCGAAATGAAGGTCCGACGTGGTCGCCTGGCCGTCCTGCAGATCGAAGTCAGCCTCCAGGTGGTCGAAGTGGAGCGGCTTCTGCTCCTTGGTCAGCGAGGTCCCCGCTGCGCCGGGCGCGTCCAGGGCGCTTACCAGTGCTGGGACGGCGAGCAGCGCGAAGGGTTGAGGCCGTACGGCGTCGGCGTCTGCGACGGCCGCTGTGCGCGACCATACGTCCGTGCCAGCGGCGGAACTGGCGTTAGCCCACGGATCGGAGCCGTTGCCGCGGCTGGCGGTTGGGCCGTCACCGACATCCGTCAGGGTCGCAAATGGGCCCGTGGCTGCCTCGCGCAGGGCAACTGGGCGAAGAGCTCCGTCGGCCAAGCGCATGCTGAGCGTTCCTTGCACGCCTGCAAGCCACGGCTGGCCAGCCGCTGGATGCCAATCGACCTCGCCGCTCAGCGAAGCGGTGCTTGCGGTCAGGTCCGGGGTGAATCCGAAGTCTTCGAGCGTCGCTGCTGCATCGGTGCTCTCGACGTTGAATGTCAGCCGGCACGTGGGCATGGCTGTCTGACAGTGCAAACCGCCACGCGCATCGTGAACGCCGTTGACGAGTCGCACATCTTCCACCGAAACAACCTTGTTGATGGAAGTCATCGTTGCAGTCAGCCGCCCAAGCGACCGGCCACGCCAGTTCAAATCATCAACCGCCAACGACGCCGACGGTGCGAACGCGGCAATCAGACCAACGCCATCACCCGGCAAAGTGCCATCCGGCAAACTGAGCCTCGTAAAATGCAGCTCCACCGGCTGAGGCTCGCTCAGCACCCCACGACTGTGCGCCATTCGCTCAGGCGCTGGCCAACGTACGATGCCCGCCACCGCGGCGGAATCGAGCAACAGGTTGGTTCCCGCACTCGTTCGCTCGGCTTGCAGCGAAACCTCGTCATAGCGGCGCTCGCCCACCAGCAATTGATTGGCGATCAATTGCGCCCGGATGGGGGGCAGTGAGTCCTGGCGAAGTCGTTGCCACGCCAGGGCGTATGCCGGTAAATCCAGCCGACTCACCCGCCCTCGAACCAACACAACCTGCTCGGCAGGCAACACGGGCACGCCACTGTCGAATCGCACTGTGCCCCGCTCCACGGCCCATCCAACAGCCGGCTTTCGCTTCAACGCCAAAACGCTGCGCATGCGGTCACCGAAGCTCGCGTGCAGCTGCGCCGAATCGTTCGCGCCAACAATCTCGAGATGCACCGGAACCGCCGCTACCGATCGCTTGGCGAAAGGCTCGGGTAACGAGCTGGCAATGCCGAGTAGATTCGAGTCCGCCCGCATGCGCCACCGCGGCGACTGCGAACCTTCGGATTGCAGATACGCCAACTCGCCGCTCCAATCGGTACTGCCATCTGCCGTGCCAGGTGCGTTCGCCAAGGTCGCCAACTGCTGTGCATTCAGCGTTCCTTGCGCTTGAACGGCGAGCACCCGGATGTTTTTCTCGCGGCGCTCGCCAACATGTAGAGCTACGGGACCACCTAGCCACGAAGCTGTCAGGGTCGAGCGCTGCAGTCGGCCTGCGTCAAACACGAAAGTGCCCGTAACGCCATCGAGCGGTGGCAGACCTGAGACAGCCTGCACGGTGGCACCGTCGAGAAATGTTGAGACGCGGGCGGCGACCGTCTTCGCCGCATCGGCGTCCGATGCTACATCCGGCGGCACCGTCACATTGAAATCAAACGACGCATCCCCCTTGGCCTCGATTTCCCCAACGTCGGGGGCGTACTCCTGCAACTGTGGGTGGCTGTGAACCCACGCAATGGCGTCCTCCAAACGACCATTAACGTGCCCCGTCAAGCGAGTTGCACTTCGGCCGTCTGCGCCCCATTGTGCTTTCGCTGACGCAAGTTGAAACGGACCCGCGCGCCCCGCTTCAATCACCGCTTGTATCTGCGCTCCACGCCATTCGACGCGAGCGTCGATGCCATTTGCATCAGGCCAAATATCGCCACCGGACAGAATCGCATCCCGTAGCGTCAGTGAACCAGTGAAGCCATCGCGTCGGCCTTCAAACGGCAAATCGCTGATGGGTCCGCGCAGTGCGAACTCGGCGTTCTGAATTTTGCCGGCAGTCAACCGCGAAGCGGCAGCGCCGAACGCCTCCGCGGTGTTGTCACCAAGAAGCCTCATGACCAACGGAATGTCGGCGCCCGTGAGCGTGCCCTTAGCGAGAATTCGTGGCTCGGATGAATCGCCTTCGAGCGACCCGCTCAGATTCAGGCTGGCGCGCTGATGCTCCAGGACAAAAGAGTCCGTTTCGAGCTTCCATCCATCCTGATTGCTGCTCACGTGCAGCGTGGAGGAAACACGCACGTCGGCGAGAGGCTTCTGCTGGGACTGAGTCAACTCGAGCCTTGCCGTGTGCGATTGAACGTCAATCGTGAGATTGCTTTCGCTTCCGGTAACACGGGCGCTCAGACCACCGAGCACGTAATCCCGGGACCGCGGCAGCAGTGCGACGTCTTCCAATTTTGCGGAAGTGCGCAACCTTTCGCCCTCGGGACGCCCCGAGGCCCAGTCGAATGTCAGGTTTTGCGCTGTGCCATTGAGGTGGATTCCGGCGAGATCAAAATGCGGGGCGAGCCAACGGGTGACCGCCAGTACAGGATCCAGTGGCGCGTGGTCCAGGGCTCCACGGACCCAGTGACCGGGCGCATCGGGTTGGGAAGATTCGCTCGTGTCGACCGTGAGCGAGGCGAAGTGATCGCCTTTCGCAAGGTCCAGCGAATCAACACGCAGGCGCCATCCGGTCCCGCGGCGGACAACGTTCCAGTTGCCGCTGAGGCGGTCGAGTACCAACAAGTTAGGGCGCGCAATCTGCCCTTGGCTGGGCGCATCAAATGTCAGGCCACCGGCATGGACGTTGCCATGGGCCTTCACCACCTGCCCTTGCGCGAAACTCAAATCCACGATCATGTCGCCGTGGCCTCCGCGCGGCAGGAAGCGAGCGACTCCTGGAAGAGCGGCGAGGAAGTCACGCGAGCCAGGAAACAACAGGCGTCGGGCTTCGACGCGGAGTGACCCGCTCAGTGCGGACGCCCGGCCTAGATCACCGCGCACGTCCAATGTAATGCGCGCGCTGCGGCCAACACGGTCGGGTAGAAACAGAAGCCCAACGACGTTCCATTCATCGTCGGAGCGTCGCAAAGTCGCGCGGCGGATCTGCACGATCAGTGGGTTCACACTATTGGCAGCGTCGGGCAGGCGCACGGTACCGCCCTCGATGTCGATGCGACCTCCACGCCAGCGCTGTAACACCGCCACGCGCCCCAGCGCTGACGATTCAACGCCGGTTGCCGCCCCTGGAAAAATCAATCTCCGGCGCAACCAACTCAATGCGCCCCGCCTCGGGATGCCCACTCCGCAGCGTCCGCCAGGCATCGAATCCAACAACGAGCTCAGGCGCGCGCAGCAAAGCTTCGGAGCTACCGGGTTCATCGAGCTCAACGTGTCGGAACACCGCCTCGGGGCCGTACCAACCCCAACGTAAGCCAAGCTCGGTAAAGCGAACGTCCAGCCCCGTCTGCGCGCGGACGAGTCGTTCGAGCGCGGCGCGATGTTGCGGCACGCGAGCGAGGGCCAACTCGTACGCAAAAAGGATGAGAGCGACGACAACGCCCACACCGACGGTGCCCAGCAGGGCAACCTGAAGCCAGCTCCTGGCCCGCGCCGGAGTGGCAGAATTGGGGCAGGTCTCCGCAAGTGGAGCCATCGACATCCCCTACAAAACTCGGCGCCCGGGCTAAATCAATACGACGTCGTATTGATCTACTCCATACAACGCCTCAACCTGCATCCGAATCGGCCGCCCTACCTGAGCCTCAAGCTCAGCGAGCGTGGCCGACTCGTCCTCGAGCAACCGATCCACTACATCCTGGTGAGCCAGTATCAGCAGCTCACGGCTCGCAAACTGCCGGCTTTGTCGCACAATCTCGCGAAAGATCTCGTGGCACACAGTCTCCGCGGACTTCACGAACCCGCGACCCTCGCAGGTTGGACACGCAACACAAAGCAGGTGTCCCGCGTCCGTTTCCGGGTCATCTCCACCAAGCCCAGCGGCGACAAGCTCACGATGTGCGTCTGGGCGCGATCGCCGGACAACGCGCGCTCCAGCGCGGCGAGGACCTGACGCCGGTGGGCTTCGTCGCGCATATCGATGAAGTCGATGATGATGATGCCGCCGAGGTTGCGCAGACGAAGCTGGCGCGCGATGGCGACCGATGCTTCCAGGTTGGTGCGGAAGATCGTCTCTTCGAGATTGCGGTGGCCGACGTAGGCGCCGGTGTTGACATCAATCGTGGTCATGGCCTCGGTCTGGTCGATGACCAGGTGACCACCAGACTTCAGCGTGACTTTGCGATCCAGGGCCTTGGCAATTTCTTCCTCGATGCCGTGCAGATCGAAAATCGGCCGCGGGCCGACATACAGCTCGATGCGGGTAGCCGCATCCGGCATGAACGCCGCCGCGAACTCAACCATGTCCGCATGATCGCGCTGCGAGTCAACGAGCACACGGCTCACACCGCGCGACAGCTCGTCACGCAGCACTCGCAGCGCAAGCGGAAGATCCGCATGAACGATGTCGCCCGGCTGTGTCTCAAGCGCCCGCACCCGTACATGGCGCCAGAGCTTGTCGAGATACACCATGTCTTCGCGCAGGCTTTCGACTGTCACGCCCTGCGACGCCGTCCGCAATATATAACCGCCCTCCGAGTTGGGAGGAATGAAGCTCGCAACGGCCTCTTTGAGTCGCAGACGCTCTGCTTCATCATCAATCCGGGCTGACACGCCGATGCCATCACCACGCGGCATGTACACGAGATAGCGGGAAGGCAGCGCAATGAACGTTGTGAGCCGTGCGCCTTTGGTTCCCAACGGGTCCTTGATTACCTGTACGAGAATGTCGTCGCCGGGACTGACGAGGCGACGGATATCATCAACTGTGGGCAGGACTATCGTGTCGTCGGTCGGTGCGTTGGCGATGTCCGCAACGTGCAGGAATGCCGTTCTCTCCAACCCGATGTCGACAAACGCGGCCTGCATGCCAGGCAGCACGCGCGAGACGCGCCCTTTGTAGAGATTGCTGACGAGACCGCGCCGGCTGGTGCGCTCGACGTAGATCTCCTGCAGCACGCCGTTCTCGACGATTGAAGCGCGCGTTTCGCGCGGTGCCACATTGACGAGGATCTCGATACTCAAGCGCGCTCCCGGCCCGA
>Ga0307510_10001490_pt1 | contig 25848 bp, 30 predicted proteins | sample 12_EM_MG_FD_207224 | JGI IMG/M metagenome (GOLD analysis project Ga0307510, IMG submission 207224) | Populus trichocarpa ectomycorrhiza microbial communities from riparian zone in the Pacific Northwest, United States - 12_EM | ecosystem: Host-associated > Plants > Roots > Unclassified | place... | reverse complement strand
GGAAGAGCACCAACTGGGCCCTCCGGGTTTGAACAGCACCGGCAAGATCCAACGTTGATGAAGAGGCAGCAGGAACAAGTACTTCCTCCTGGAAGTGACAATTGGAGCAGCCATCGGGGAAGGGCACCAGCTGGGCCCTCCGGGTTCGAGCAGCACCGGCAAGATCCAACGTTGATGAAGAGGCAGCAGGAACAAGTACTTCCTCCCGGAAGTGACAATTGGAGCAGCCATCGGGGAAGGGCGCCAACTGGGCCCTCCGGGTTCGAACAGCGGCAAGATCCAACGCCGACGAGGAGCCAGCAGGGACAAGCACCTCCTCCCGGAAGTGACAATTGGAGCAGCGATCATGGAAGGGCGCCAATTGGGCAGTCCGGGCTCAATTTCCAACCCGTGTCGCCACCACGTACGTGACCAATCGGACTCAGACTTCCATACCGCAGGCTGACTGTCGATTCGTCTTTTCCAATTCCAGGAACTGTACGCTGCCCGCGGTGTGGTCACATGTACACGAGACCGGGTAGGAGCGGAAATCAGCCTGAGATACTGGGGTCCTTGCCGCTCTGCCCAAATTGTAAATACCCGCAATAGGTTCGGCACACAGGCCAATCAGCCGAGTACGCCTGCTTTGGACGTGGGGATTGGGCGCTTTGTGGCGTCTTGACGGCCTTCTACTTGTACTAATAACACTGTAACAAGTCAGCTCGGCCACTGTCCCCGCACCTTGCACGGATGATCTCGATGTTCTACCAAGTCCCTACATTCAAAGATATCGCCAACACCTCGCCTCCTGTAACACAGCTACGGGCGCTAACTTGCGTCGCCTATCTATTTTGACCATCATGACCAGATGATGGCCTTCTCTTTATGACAGACTCGCCTCTGATCATTCTCTTTCTAACGATTGTAAGGAAGGCGTCTAGCTCGCATGTGAAAGTGACGCCAATATGCACTCCCATACCGCTTACCATGCTAACCTTCGACACCCAGTACTCAGCACAGTCGACTGGTTGCATGGTGCTAAGGTGTTCTGTTCATGCTATGTACTTTTCTCCCTTGTATATCATATTTTCGACTCCCTCGGTGTGATAGTCATTATTTGTGCGCGGCTCAGTGCGATACCAACCTGCAGACATCCCCGAGCGTTTCTCATTTGTCTCACTCGCAGTTCCCTCGGTTGTTTCCTTACTCCGTTAGGTCAAGAAACGCCCGTCCCGCACAGAAAGCCCCTAGTTTTTTACGTTGAACGATACCGCTATCCACGGAATGTGGTCCCAGTCTGTGGCCCCATGTGTCCGAATCCCATTAAGTTCTATCAGAGTGTTCAAGTTGTCAGCTGCTCATGCAGGGCAGGGGTGCCACTACCAGTACAGCATTACTCGCATCGCCATGTGTACGTGCGTAACACTGCCTTCGCCGACATTGAAAAGTCGTGTAAAAGGTGATGCTGTACATATAATCTTCAATTTTGACGACTCGAACTACTTGCCTCTCAGGTGGCTGACCGGTTCTAACTTAACCCACAAGGGCTTCTCCTTCGTTTCCCAGGAACAGCACCCAACCCACTGGTAACCCCAGTATACTCCCGCATAAAGTCAACATGCAGTATCCGATAGTCCCGCAGTCCCTAGTGAAAGTGGGATGCCCGACAAGTAATTTCGAGCACCCCAGGCCACAAATATCAGTGTGTCGTTCCTACTCATACGAATGACAAATGTGTTCTCACCACTGAACCCTCCCCTCATGGAATCCATCACAATCTCTTCCTGCAGCTGCGCCGATGTTCTCTAGTCCTTGTCGCTATCCAAATGGCCAACACCCTGTGATATGGGAGGAGAAAACGCATGGATTTTCCGAGTACTGCAGACCAGTGCACATGTGGTCCGTGGTCGCCCAGTGGATCCGGTTCGCAATCCAGTTCTAAATCGTCGCCCGATGTATCTAGAGGATGTTGTGCAGCATCTTGGTATCGCCCTTTGCTCTACGTGTGGGAGGTATCCTCGCCCCATTAACAGCGAGTTCTGTGGACCCTCCTGCAAGAGGCAAGCGGAGGAACCAACATGGTCCGAGCTTGCAGGAACCGGAGTGACCCCAATTAACAGTTCCAGGAGGATGCGTTTCGGGAAGGACGTTAATTGGCCACGACAACTTGAAGCCCGTTGGCCAGGTCCACCCACCATCGGCACCACATAGAGGTACGTGACCAATGAAGCTTAAAAATTTCTCACAACAGACTGACTGTTGCTTCATTGTTTCCGATTCCAGGAAATGTACGTTGCCCGCGGTGTGGTAGGTAGAACGTACACGGCGCAGGGTTCAAGTTGGGGCGGTAGTTGACAATCGGGATATCCCGTCGGATACGGGCCTTCTTTGTGCGTGGCTTCCGTCCCGTCCGCAACTATTGGCTCATCCTACAGTCTGACCAGCCGGATACTCTAGCTTGTGACGTGAGTGCATCGCTGCGCCCTGCTGGCCTTCCTATGTTCTCGAATAACCATTTAAAAAGTCAGGTTGGTATGTAGCGCCCTATAGGCCCATCCCCAGTGGAAGTAAGATGCCCGACGAGTAGGGATACCGCCCTTCGAGAACCGCGCAAGTTTCAAGTGTGCCTTCCTTTGTGTGAATGGCGAACGTGTCCTGATGAACCCGAGAATCGACAGACGTAACAAGCCATATGCAAGGCGTTTCTCGTCAGACTGGGTCCACTCTGTAGAAAGCGTGAAAGCTAAGGAAGGAGTTCCGGGCACCCATTGGGCCTCAGAACGCACGGGTTAACAGGATATACTATTACTCGCTTCAGAACGTGTGGGTTACCACTGTAGTAACACGGGAACTAAGCATGCAAAATGTCAACTACTCTACAGTATATAAATGAACGAGTAAATTCTAGGGCACTGAGCTACTGTCATGGCTAGTAATCAGGCTGTCAATGGCCTTTTCAAGGGCCTATCGATTCGCTCCGCGCGCTGCATTTGCAACACACTCATCAGGTTCCAACAACCTTTTCCTTCAGCCGCGCCGACGAGTCCGCTATCCGAACTCGACACATCATGTCTTGTTCGAATGCTCCCCCCTTTCTTCACCTCGCCGTCGGATCTTCGGTCCCTTCCCGTTTGACGCCTATGTCTTCGGGACGTTTGACGGCGGTTTCAAACTCGGCGAATTCCAACGCGCCACCAACCGTCTCCTTCACCCTCTGCCCCCCCGACCAGACCCTCCTTGATTGGTAAGTGCCAAGTCGGCAGCATGGCTCTGCCCCTTATAGTCCTTTAACTAGCTTTAACCCTTTTCAATTTCTCGCCTTCTAATTACCGCCTTATATATCTTAAACCTTTCTCCTGTTACCTACGATGAATACCGTCCCGTGCATGTATCTTATCTCTCGTAGTAAGTCTGATGGCCTCCGGCTAAGGACTATAAAATTTAATTCAAAAAAAAAAAAAAAAAAAGACCCCACATGTCGATATCCGAATTGCCAATTGCCACCGTCCTGTGACTAACGACATGAACACACATGAGCTTGGTGAGTACTGCTCAAAGGAACTGCATGCCCTTCCGCGTGGTTATCATTTACGCCCAACCATTGTCGTAGGGTACTGCCTCGCCACATTCACACAACTGGGCCAAAGTAGTATCAACACGCGCGTGCCGGACTATCGGGGTAAAAAATCAGATCCATTGTTGACACTTATATACTCTCCTAGGAGGGAGAATTGCTCGATACAGGACCCATGAGCCAAAGTGGTTATTACTACAGTGCGGTCCCTTTGTTTATCTCGATAGTTCGAACTCTGATGCCCGTACAGGTGCCCCTCAGGGTGCAAGCGATGATAACCAGACTTCCCCTCATTCACGTTCGTCTCAGTCCGTCCAAGTTAACGGTGTTCCACGGAAAAGTCGCTCACTCTCAAGTACCCGAACAACCGCTCCCGCCCAGACACAACCCATTAATCCTTATGAAGTTGGACAGCAAAGCTGGGAATGTGAGTTGTGTCAGCGACTCATACTGGCGTATTTGATGCTAATGGTGTCTGTTGGATCTGCCAGCGGAGTCGCGTTTTGTTTCATCTACGCCTGCCCAACCTTACATAGGTTCCCAGGATCAGCTCCGTAACCCTTCCATTCAAGACTCAGCATATCATACGTCTGTTGAACAACCATTCCAAGCGCTCGACTATCTACCTCAGCGGACCAGAGTATTGCCACAAAACCAACCTCGTTCCCCAATATCGCCACAATCATCTGCACCATACAGTGGCGCGTACCCTGTCCAAGCCCAGGCCCAATTCGGGCGACCAGGGCATATTTGGCGAGGCACTTGTCGGCTTTCCGGCTGCAACCGCCCTGTGACCATGGATATGAACACACATGAGCTCAGCGAGTACTGCGGAGAGGAGCATATGCAGTTCGTAGCCGTCTCTCTGGTCCTGGTCGTACTCTGATGCTGAATTTCGCCCGTTGGGCGTCCAGGGAAGATCTACGACTTGGTGCTCCCGCATGTCCTGCCTGTAGAAGTCGTCCTCGCCGACTGAACAGCAATTACTGTGGATCCGCCTGCGAAAGGTATGTAGTGCAACACCAACAACAGCGACAGCACCAGCAAGATGCGACATCGACGAGAAGCCCGCAGGAACAAGTACCTCCTTCCGGAAGTGACGATTGGATCAGCCTAATGTCAAGGCGACGTGGTACTAGTAGCTCCTTGGCCGGGCTGCCGCCACCACGTACGTGACCAACCGGACTTCGACATCCATATCACAGGCAGACTCGAGTTTCTTCATTTCTAATTCCAGGAAATGTACGCTGCCCTCGGTGTGGTCACATGTACACGGCGCCAGGTAGGAGCGTAAATCGGCCTGACATGCTATCGGGCGATGCGGTCGGATTGGAGTCCTTACCGGGTTGTCCATCATGTGGCTTCTATCTGCAAGCATAGGTTTGGCCCACGGGCCAATCAGCCAAGTACGCCAGCTTGGGACGTGGCAGTGGGGTTGGGCGTTTTGTGGCGTCTTGACGGCCTTTTAATTGTACTAATAACTCTGTAACAAGTCAGCTCGGCCACTGTTCCCATACGTTGTACGGATGATCTTGATGTTCTACCAAGTCCCTCCGTTCAAGATATCGCCAACACCTCGCCTCCTGTACTATTTCTTTCCTTTTCAGCTACGGATCCTAACTTGCGTCGCCTATTTATTGTGACCACCATGACCAGAAGATGGCCCTCTCAATTTTGACGGACGCCTGATCCTTGTCGTACGAACGATTGTAAGGAAGGCGTCTAGCTCGCATGTGAAAGTGACGCCAATATGCGCCCTATACCACTTACCATACTAGCCTTCAACACCCAATACTCAGCTCGACTGACTAGTTGCGTGGTGCTGAGGTGTTCTGTTCATACCATATACATTTCTCCCTTGTATATCATGTTTTCGACTCCCTCGGTGTGATAGTCATTATTCATGTGCGGCTCAGTGTGATGCGCGATAGCAATCTGCAGACATCCGCGAGCGTTTCTCGTTGGCTCACTCGCAGTTCCCTCTGCTGTTTCCTTGCTCCATTAGGTCAGGAAAGTACAGAGCTACATGGGGCACCGCTCCCCGAAGCGCACGGTAATTGATCCAAAAAAAACCGTACAGAGCCCCGAATTTTCTACATAGATTGAAAAGACTCCGCTGTCCACGGTCCCCATCTCTGATTCTCATTAAGTTCTGTCAGGGTGTTGTCAGCTCGTGCACGACAGGAGAGCCACAACTAATACAGCACTCCTCCCAGCGCTCAGGCTCAGGCTGTGCGTAACACGTAACATAGCGATTTGATCACGTGTTTGAGCACGAGTCGTCTCCAACATCTGGGCCTATTCAGGTCATCTGCTAACCTGCCAAGCACACAAAAAGCCATGCGAAAGATCCCAATCCCCCAACTTCGAACATGGATCCGAGTCATCCCTTTTACGGCGTCTCGCATGAAGTATGCATTTCTGTCCAGAATGCCCCCATCAGCTTTCTGACCAGCCCACCCACTTAAACTCACAAGGGCTCTGCCTACCCCTACGCTCGCCAACAACAGCCTCTAACCCAACCCCAGCGTGCTCCTGATCAAAGCCAATATGCAGCGTCATATAGGCCCACCGTCCCCAATGGAAGTGAGATGCCCGACGAGTGGGGATACCACACTTCGAGGACTGCACAAGTTTCAAGTGTGCCTTCCTTTATGTGAATGGCGAACGTGTCCTGATGAGCCCGAGAATTGACAGACATACCAAGCCATATGCAAGGCGTTTCTCATCAGACTGGGTCCACTCCTCATGGGGTTCCACAACTTTTTCCTTCGGCCATGCTGACGGTTCCGACGTGTCGATATCCGAACTGCCACCGTCCTGTGACTAAGGACATGAACACACACGAGCTTATCGAGTACTGCGGAAAGGACCATATGGAGTTCGTAGCCGATTTTTGGGCCGTGGTCGTGCTCTGATGCTGAATTTCACCCATTGGGTAATCAGAGAAGATCTACGGCGTGGCGCTCCCGCATGTCTTGCCTGTAGAAGGTGTCCTCGCCGCATCAACAGCAATTACTGCGGATCTGCGTGCGAAAAGTGGGCAATGGAACGGCAACGACAGCACCAGCAGCAGTGTCCATCAGTGACGCCGCAGACACCAGTACCTTCTCCTGGGAGTTTCAATTGGGGCAGTATCGCGGGCGGGTCGCCTTCCGTTGGCAACCCCGGGGCCGGTTATCAGCCCCAGGGCCCACCGAATCCGCCAGTAGGGGGTACGTGACCGATCGGACTTACACTTGACCAGGCTGATCGTTGGGCCATCTTTTTCCACTCCAGGGCTTGTTCACTGCCCGCGGTGTGGTACAAGGTACCCGAATGGAAGCGCTTGTCCATCATGTGGCTATCGTCTGAGGCCATAGATCCTGGATACTGTCTGACTAGCCAACTACTCCAAGCTTAGGGCGTGGGATTGGTTGCTTCGCTACGCCCGACAACTTCCTGCGTGCATAAATGACTGTGTAAGAAGGTCAGCTTGGTCGCTACCTCCACACCGTGCATGAACGATCTCGATGTCCCGCCACGTCATCCATATCATGATATTCCCAACACCTCGCCTACCGTATTGCCCATTTCTTTTCCCCTCAGCTACGGTCTCAACTTGCGTCGCCTATTCATTTTAGCCGGATTTCCGTCCTACACTACTTGCTCTTGGGGCTGACCTCTCTCCCTTCCTCAATTGCGGACATGAGCGGATGATGGCCTTTCCTTTGTGACCAACTGACTCTCTGCCATTCTCTTAGTTAACGATAGTGGGGAAGGCGTTAAGGTCCCTTGCAGAAATGGCACCGATATTCATCCTTACCATACTAACCTTTAATACCTGATACCCAGCGTAACCGATCAACCCTTGGTGCTGAGACACTTTGTTCACACAAGCTTCTTGGGCTCGCACTATCAGTCTCTGGCCTGTTACCTCGTAATGATCCTGGATTGTCGTATATGCCATGTACTTTCTTGTCTTCGTCGTATTCCTTGTATACTATGTCTTCAACTCCTAACTCGTGTGACGTTCGTGTGCAGCCCAGTGCGGTGCCACTCTGCAGCCGTCTCTTGTGTCCTCCCGTACTTCCGTCTGCTGACAGTGGAGTCTTATTCCATTGGACTGAGGAACGCCCATCTCATAGTTTACCGGATCGTCAATACGAAAAGCCCGAGTTTTCTAGATCGAAGGTTCACCGTCGCTATCCCCGGAAAAGGGTCTGGTCTGCGCCAGGCGGTATTTCCGATTCCCACTAAGTTCTGTCAGAGTGTGCAGGCCAACAGCCACTACTAATACAGCAATACTCGCAGTCGCCGCCCATCACTGCGTAACATGGACACAGCAAATTGATCACGTGTTTGAGTGCGCGTCTCTCCAAAACCTGAGGCATAAAAGCCATGCGAAGGGTCCCCCAATCCCCCAGCTTCGAGCATGGATCCGAATCACCCCTTCCACGGCGCCCCGAATAAGGTATCTCATTTCCCTGCGGAATGCCATTGTCAACTTCCTGACCAGCTCACCCACTCTAACTCATAAGGGCACCTACCCGTCCCAACCACCGCACCCAACCCAACCTCAGCGTGCTCCTCCTCAAAGCCAATATGCAACGTCGTATGGGCATAGTGCCTCCAGCGGAGGTGGGACGCCCGACCAGTGGGGATACTCCGCTTCGAGCACCCCACAAGTCTCAAGTATGCCATCCTTGTTGTGTGAATGGTAGATGTGTTCTCACAAGCTCACGCATTAACAGACGTACCAAGCCATGTCCAAGGCGTTGTTCACCAGACTGGGCCCGCTCCCCACGGGGCTCCACAACCTCATCCCTCAGCTGCGCCGACAGCCAATAGCAATTACTACGGATCCACCCGCGAGGGGTGGGAGGCGCAACGACAACGCGAACAGCAAAACCAGCAGCAACAACAACAACAACAACAACAACAGTGGCAACAACAGCAGCAGCAACAGTGGCAACAGCAGCAGCAACTTTCACACCAACAGCGGCCCCAACAACAGCAACATTGGCAACAGCAACAGCGACAACAACTTGAACAGCAGCGGGATCAACCTCATTATTTTCACCCAACAGCGACAATGGGGCCGCAGGCACTAGTACCTCCTGGAAATTCTAATTCTAATTGGGGAAATGCCGCGGGCGGGTCGCTTGCCGTCGGCAGCCCCGGGGTAGTTCATCAGCCCCAGGGCCCACCGAATCCACCAGTAGGGGGTACGTGATCGATCACTTGACTACACCGCAGGCTGACCGTTGAACCGTCGTTTTCCAACTCCAGGACGTGTTCGCTGCCCGCGGTGTGGTACGACGTACCCGAGTGGCCGCGCTTGTCCATCATGTGGCTACCGTTAGTTGCGATAGTTCAAGCTTGCAGGCCGACCACCCGCGAACTCCATCTTGAGACGCGGGGATTGAGTACTTGAGTGCTCTGCGGCGCCCTGATAGCCTTCCTACTTGCACTAGCAACGATGTAATGATCAACTCTTCCGCTTCCCCCACACCATGCACGGAGGATCTCGATGTTCCACCGACTCCCTTGATTCCATGACATTGCCAACATCCCCGCCTTCTGTAACTGTAACACCCATTTCTTTCAGCCTCGGCTACGAGTCTCAGCTTGCGTCGCCTATTTATTTTGGCCATCCATCATGATTCAATGATGACTTTCCATTGATGATAGACTCACTAGTAATTACCCCCTTACTAACGATTATCAAGGCGGCGTCCAGGTCGCATAAGGAGGGATGATAGTTATGTATCGGTGTCACTGACAGTGACGCCAATATTATGATGCACCGCCATTTTACGTACCATACTAACACAATACTCCGCACAATCGACCAACCCCATGGTGCTGAGACATTCTGCTCCTAGGCTTCTTGGGTTTGCATCGTGATTTTCTCCAACCTGTCATCCAGTAATGAATCATGGATTGTCATATATGCTCTATAATCTTACCTTTGTGTCCTTTGTACATCACGTCTTCGACTCTTGGTGTGATAATCCCATCCGCTGATTTCTGACACCCCCACCAGCACTGCCTGCAGGAAGTGTCTCGAGTCTGCGCCAAATGGTCCCCGTCTCCTATTCCCATACATAAACTTCCATCAGAATATTTTTTTCGTCCAGTTTCCATCAAAGGCGTATGATGGCGGTATAATTGGTATATGGGCGCAAAGTTTGCGCCCATGTACTGCTAGTAATAGTAGCTTGCTGATGGACACGGAGACGTGACCAATCCATTCTCCCCCGTGGCATACGCGTAGTATAGGTAGGCGTGAGGGCATGCAAAAAAGGAGACAATGCGGGGTGCGTGGAAGCGAGGGGTGGTGGTGTCTTGTCGTGCCAGTGGTTCCCGTTCCCGTCGACGCGTGCATCCATTACCCATACGCGATATGATCACGTGTTGGAGTGTGAGATTCGCGTTCAACGTCAAAGGCCTGATAATTCAAGTTCATCCTCTGCCAACCTTCGAAAACTGAAAACCCTTGCGAAAGATGGCACTGTATTCCATCATCTTTCATCTTTCACCGACTCCAACCCCTTCCCACATCCTTCAAGTGTCATTACACCCAATTCATTGACTTTGAACATGGATCGTCAGTTTCAAGGCGCCCCAGGTATACATTTCCCTACAGAATGCCCCGTCGTCAGCTTTCTGACTTGCCCACATACTTTTAATCTACAAGTGCTCTTACATTCTCCAACCACAGTACCCAACCCAACCCCAGCGTGCTCCTGCTCGAGGCCAATATGTAGCGTCCTAAGGCCCATCGCCCCCCAGTGGAAGTGAGATGCCCGACGAGTGGGGATACCACACTTCAAGAACCGCGCAAGATTCAGGTGTGCCTTCCTTTGTGTGAATGGCGGACGTGTCCTGATGAGCCCGAGAATTGACAGACGTACTAAGCCATGTGCAGGGCGTCTCTCACCATACTGGGCCCACTCCTCGTGAGGCCACACAACCTTTTCCCTCAGTCGCGCCGACGGTCCCTACGTGTCACTATTCAAACTGCCACCGTCCTGTAGCTAAGGATGTAAACACAAAAGAACTTAGCGAGTACTGCGGAAAGGAGCACTTGCGGTTTGTAGACGTTTTTTGGGCCATTGTCATGCTCTGATGGTGAATTTCACCCGTTGGGTATTCAGAGAAGATCTATGTCGTGGCGTTCCCACATGTCCTGCCTGTAAAGGGTGTCCTCACCGCGTCAACGGCAATTACCGCGGATCGTCGTGCGAGAGGTGGGCAATGGAAATGCAGCGACAGTGGGGCCGCAGGCCCTCGTACCTCCTCCTGGAAATTTCAATTGGGCCAGTATCACGGGCAGGTCACTTTCCGTTGGCAGCCCCGGGGCCGGTTATCAACCTCTTGGCCCACCGAATCCACCAGTAGGGGGTTACGTGACCGATCAGACTTACACTTGATCATCCTGCAGGCTGACCATTGAGCTGTCACTTTCCAACTCTAGGGCTTGTTCGCTGGCCACAGTGTGGTACGAGGTACCCGAATGGAAGCACTTGTCCATCATGTTACTGCCGTCGAGGGCAATAGGTCTGCCTACAGACAGACTAGTCGAATACTCTGACTTTAGGATGTGGGAATTGAATACTTTGCGTCTCCCCGATTGCCTTCGACGCTGTTATAACCCATACGGTACGTTTTCTGCTCCATGGGTTTTGGGGCACTCCGCAAAAACCTCTCTCGAAACGAAACCAATACCCTGTAATTACGCATAGCATCTGGTGTCCCTGGGTTATGACAGTATCTACTGTATAATATGTACATGAGCTGACAGGAAAAGTGCCCTCGAAGGAAACAGATATAACCCAAAACGAACTGGGATCTCAAGATCTGGTCCAATATGGATGGATGGAATTTTGGCCGGTTCTTCGCGTGAGAAGTGTGTTCGTGCGAAGCACCTAAGTAAGCGCTGAGGATAGAAAGCGGATTGCTGAACAGCCTGAACTCCGCCTCAATCCTGATTTAGTATCATGCAATCGGAACACAATCGGAACCACGGAACACAAGTCCGACTGCAATCCAACAAACCATTATACTGTAATTAGTCAACTATTCCGATTAGTCAATTGACAGCATGTGGGCATTGATCCACTCCACAGCCCACATCGCAGCGAACTGTTACCGTGACCTCCTCTCTCTCCTTGGTCCTTAGTGTTCACAACGGAAGCAAAGGACGAGACAATGGAAGCCAAGAATGAGTCAGACCCATCTACTTCACTCAGCCAGCTATTCCAGCATGGGTTCGCCCGTTCCGAAGGTAAGTTCCCAAAGGAAGATATTGAATCATGATTTCCTCACGAATTTCTCGTCCACAGCTAGCGCAGACTCGGGTAAAATGTGGTCAATATTTGCCGAGGAAATCAAGGAGTACGATGAGAATGTTACCAACGCCCAGAATGTCAACATAGATAGTGTCCTAGTGTTTGTAAGTCATGATTTACTGATTGTGGCACCTCCTAATGATCGGCTTGAAAGACTGGCCTCTTCTCTGCAATCGTCTCCGTTTTTGTTGTTGAGAGCTATAAGAAGTTGTCCCTCGACTCTGGCGACAGGACCACGTTTCTTCTCGAGCAAATATCACAGCAGCTTGCTGGTTTTGCGAATGGCACGTACCCGCCGTTCCGGGACTCTTCGCAGTTTTCCCCTAGCCGTACCATACTCTGGGTCAACATACTGTGGTTCCTAAGCCTCGTGACTAGCATCGTGTCCGGCTTCTATGTGATGCTGGCGCAACAATGGGTCGGCCGGTACAATCAAATGAGTCAAGGGTTGTCCAGCAACCAAGGGCGCGTTCGATCCTTCTTGTTTCGCGGTGCCCAGATATATAGCTTATCAAATGCAATCGGGATGATGCCAATACTACTCAACATCTCTGTGTTGCTTTTCCTCTTTGGTCTCATGTTATTCCTCTTTACGATCTCCAACGTCCTTGCCACTATGGTCACAGTTTTCACCGGGCTCTTTGGCCTGGTGTACTGTGTGTTGACCATCCTTCCCACCATCCATGGCTTTTGCCCGTATTTCACGCCGATGTCGGACGTCTGGTGGTATCTATGGCACATTCCCTTCTCCGCCGCAGCGTTTACCTTTCGATGGATCGTGGGCCAGTTTCGTGTCGACTCGCTTCCATGTCACCTAAGTGGGGGCAGATCACTCAGGCAAGGTACACTCATCAAGCTGTCACGAATTTTTGACGATGCGTTTCGTAAACATAAGCAACGTGTCAAAGATGGCTTACGACGGAGCATCATTCATCAGGCGCTTAACGCCCCATTGACTAAGGACATCAAGGCACTCACTTGGCTGCTTCAGCGCCCCGCAATGGCCGATAAAGATAATATTCAAGAGTTTGTGGACAGCATCCCCGGGGTGACCCTTCTCCAACTCTCATGTGCCCGAGTCCCCGCCGATTCTGAACAAATCACCATCCACGTACATCTCTCCAAACTGTTACGAAGCTGTACACAAGGCACAACTGAACTCGAAGAGGATGCACGCCGTCGCCGCCTCCTCGTATGTCTAGATGCTTTCCATCACATCATCGAACCTTCTCACATCCCCAATGGAGTTCCGCTATCCGATTTGGCTCTGAAACACGTGTGGCCAAACTTTAAGGACGTCGAGCTTGTACGAAAACTTTGGACTGACAACGACCCAGCCATCCGCGTTACTTCCCGTTCCATTTGCACACATCTTACCAGACACCTCCTCCGCAAAAATCCTCTTGAAAAATCGGAACAGACTTGGTTACGGGAAATAATGGGGGACCCGGCAAGCGAAACGTACTCGCTGGATCGCATTGCAATAGCAGACCACAGGAACCTCATGTCCTTTGTTTACGGTGTCCTTTCCAACTGCAACTATGACTTCGATGCCAAGAGTATTACTCGTTTCGCGGAGTCGCTGGCGGTTCTTATGAACGCAGGAAGATCGGCCGCCCTCAATAGGGACATCTTCGAGGGAGAACTCACTTCCCTTATTGAGCAAATAGAAAATAATGACTACCGCAATCGTGACGACTCTGACGAGGTAGTTGACAGATTGCGCAAAATGTTCCGCGTATTCCTCCACGAGGACTCGGATCCACTCCAAATAGCTGACTTGAATCGAGGGTGAAATGCAACACAAAGGTAAGAGGTTCACGCCCAATTTCTTCCAATAATCTTATGGAGCAATGGTTAGGCACCTGCTTTGGTCTTGTCACAATTGTAGTCACACCCAGGAGTTGATTTCTTTTACGCTTGTCTTGTGTGTTCGTCTTGTGATTTGATATATTTCTCGTGACTGTATGTAGTATCCTGTGGTTTTGTTTCTGCATTCCGTGATTTTGAGCTCGCCACTGTCAGGTAATTTATACTGACTGTAATAAAATGAAGCAGTAAATGCGTCATCTACTAGTACGTACCAGTGTTCACTGTTTCATGGTTCACCTTATCGCCGCTACCTGCCATGCTATACATGAGGCCTGAGGCCTGAGAACCCAATCTGGGTCAATTTTGATTTTTACGCTGAATCATCAGGGCCTGGGCCTGCGTCTATTCAACCACTGATATGTTATAATGTACTAGTAACCAGCGTCTTTCCGTCCAACGTCTTTCCGTCTCCGCCCACTATCGCCAGCTCAATGCCCACAAACAATGCAACAGCTGCTCTCTCCACCTCTGACTATACCCAAATATTTCGTCCTGTGATAAATAATTACAACGAATTGACGGGACAAGATCTAAAAACTCATTGCAGCGCTTCAGATCTCGTCGACGCGACTACTGTCTTGAACGTGTTTCAAGATCGGATGCAACGTTTCGATGAATTTCGGAACGGCAGCGTGACATTGATGACATGTTTGCAATCTACTGTCGATATCCTCTTTACGGTTTCAACCAAGTTGAACCTTGGGGAGAGTGCCGATTCAGAAATTGTGAGCGTCAAAGCATTCCTCTCATATTGTGTACTACAAGAATACCTCTTTCTCAGCTTTTCTCGCCCGCGAAAACAATCTGCACAGCTATCATCATTCTCCTCAGCGTGTGTCCCTTCCAGAGATTCTCTTCATGCCTTCTCGTAATCCTCAATCCTCGTAGGCCAATGATGGCAATAAATCCTACAACGCTCTTCTTACCCTCTTCCAGCGCCTACAATCTCCCCTTGAGCGTGTCAGGGGTCTTACCGTGCTTTCATACCCGGCCGGGGCAGAGGAGCCACTTTGGCAAATTATGGCCGAGGTGCTTTCCACTCTGGCAATTTTCACTAAGGCAATGAAGGAGATCAAGGAGAATCGACTCAGAATCGGTATGTCGGTTCCATTAATACATCCTTTTTGGTTTTTTTGGCTGACTACGGTATAGAAATAAATCCTTCGACGAGTTTTAAGCAACGCGGGGAAGACCTTGAGAATGCATTTCAACGGTTGAATGCGCTAACCAATGAAACAAACTTGATAAAAAGTTGCATTTGCTCTTTTATCCAGAAAAATGAAGGAACGCGAACATGGTCGGAGAAGGAAAAGGAATTCGTCAGTAATGCGCTCTCAAAACAAGCCAATGGGAAGTGAGGCACCTCTCACGCGGCAGATCGCGATTGTGGCTCATCATCTTTCACAGATTTCGATGGATTTCTCGGCAGCTTGAAACCCTGCATGGAGATGGAAGTATCCTTCACCGCATTCGCAATGCTCCACAGGAACTCGGCACTGCTTTGGACGAACATTTGGATAAAATCTCTGAAGAGAAACGTCAAGATGCCATCCTCCTGTTTAAATGCTTGATCGCGGCCTTTCGCCCTCTTCGGCTCAGAGACGTCGCAGAGATCTTTGCCACTCAGCCTAACCGATATCCTGCTCGTTACGAGGTGAATCTGCTTTCTGAGTGCGGGGCTTTTATCGTTTTCAACGAGTCGGAGAGGAAGGATCCTAAAGTCGTTCAGTTTTCGTCCCCCTTTGTGAAGGAATTTCTGACTTCAGAGCACCTACAAACCTCAGACTACGGTAGCATCTCCCGCTATCACATTACTCCCAGAGATGCCCACACAGCTCTTTCCCGGGTCTGCATTACGGTACTTCTCCGGTTAGATGAAAATGTGGACAAAATAACACTTAGGAGCCTCCCTCTGGCTTTCTACGCGGGAAGCTACTGGCTCGATCACACCCGATCGGGTAACGTTTCCCAGAATCTGGACATCATGAAACAGCTATTTGACCCCGAGAAGTCGCATCTAGAAAAATGGCTCTGGATGCAGGATATCGAAAAGGGACGACGTCGGACCATGGATGATCTCGGGCCTCGACCATCGCCACCTAGCGCAACTGCTGTGTACTATGCCGCGTTATGTGGTTTCAGTGAGCTGGTAAGCCACCTAGCCAAGGTGCGCCCAAAAGACCTGTTGGACACTGCCAAGCGTGGTCATCATGGGACACCGCTGCATGCGGCATCGTACAAGGGACATCTCGATGTTGCTCTTGCATTACTCGAAGGTGGGGCCGACGTGAACGAACCGGTCGGTGATAGGTCCCCGTTACACGCAGCATATTATGGCGGCCAGCTGGAGGCTATGAAAGCCTTGTTACAGCATGGAGCAAGCGTGAATGCAAGGGACGCTTTGAACCATACTCTGTTGCATCGAGCATCACGTGATGGGCAACTGCCAGCCTTAGCTATTTTACTCAGCAGCACTGGCAGAGCCGATATCAACGCCAGAAATAGGAACGGCTGGACACCATTGCACTGGGCAGCATTACGGGGACATGTCAAGGTCACGGAATACCTCTTGGCTGAAAGGGCTGCAGTGAACTCACAATCTCTGAACAACAACACACCATTATATATCGCATCGGTCATCGGAAACCTCGAGGTCGTGAAGGTGCTGCTTCAGAGTGGGGCGGACCCCTCCATACTGGGAGAACATGATTGGACATCGCTAGAAGCGGCCCAGGAGAATGGACGTGACACGATTGCCCAGCTTCTATCGTCGAGTGGTGGGGAAATAATACCGCTCGGCCGTGGCATACCCACAGAGGTTCGACAAATGAGGCGACGGGCTCTACTCGTTGGGATAACCTATTCTAGCACACGCAGCAATATGTGGCCGCAGCTGTATGGCCCGTATGACGATGTGGATAACTATCGGGAACTTCTCGTTAGTGAGTAATCATGCAGCTAATTCCTACTTTCACCCATTCAACGGTAATCACTCTCGCAGGAACATATGGCTATCGCCCGGAAGACATCACTATACTCAAAGATCACCCCGATTTTCTTGACGACGCACAGCCTACTCGTGCTAACATGGTTCGTGATAGCAGGTCACCAACCTGCGATCCGCATTGAGATACAACACAGATTCGTGAGCTGAAAGCACTGGTTTCCGATGCAAGGCCAGGCGACCGATTCACTTTCTTATGTGTGTCTCTATCTTCTTAAAGCTTCCTCCATCTGACAGACAAGCACAGACTCGGGACATTCAGACCATAGGCCTACAGATGACGAGAAAGAGGAAGATGGCATGGACGAAAGTACGCCCGCTATCATTCACCCCAAGAACTCACTTTCTCATGCGCACTCGCGTAGTGATAATCACAAGTGATGAGGATGCCATCATCGACAATGTCAGTTTGTGCTCCGGGTTACCTCAACGGCGCTAGTCCGCTAACAACTTTCCAGGAGCTCTATAAAATTCTTGCTCCCCTTCCGGTTGGGTGCTCCCTCCTTGTACACACTTTGTTGTTTTATTTCGTTTTCAGATCAGCTCATGCTGTATCCTTCAGGCTATTCTTGACACGGCCCATTCTGGAACCTTGCTCGACCTTCCTCACTACCATTGCAACAATGTCTACGTACCATGGTATTCTAAGGGCGAGCGTCGGACGAAGACCTTGCGTAACATCAAAGGCTTGTGTCTGCGTCATGTATCCCTTAGTAGTACGCTGACGATAACTTAGTACGCAACCATGCCATGATTCCAGTATCGGGCATACCACCATTGATTGCAACCATGATGGAAGGACAGCGGACTGCTGATCGACAGTCGAATGAACCCCCACAAGTTGACGTCCATCACAATGAAGTTCGTCCTACGAACCAACCGGGATCGACCCCAGGAGGCCAATCAAGTGAAATTCCGACTCGACGCTCACCACAACGCATGTATTTTCCGGACCAGGCGCGATACGCTTCGCCAGAGCGTCAGTTTGACTGCGATGGCTGGTGCAGGTACACACAGGCCGTCGATTCATCTCCGATTCAGACCGTTGTGAGTATTCAGGTTCTGATACAGGAGGGTAGTTGCCTCATGGTTGTTTTCAGGTCTCAATATCTGCCTGCTCGGACTTTCAGCGCGCATGGGAAGGCCCAAAAGGCTCGCTGACCACGATCTTGTGTGGTTACCTTGGTTTGTGTATATTATGGGATAATATCACATACAGATCTGACACAAGCCTTTAGGGAAAAACAGTTACCCATCATATAGGGCTTTAATGACTCATGTCAAGTACGTACTGGGGTGACATGATGTAAATCGCAAACGCTTAATCGGCTTCATCACCATCTTCTCTTAGCTTTCAACTTTATTACAACGCCTGTGCACTGCATGATTTCACTCTCAATGAAAGAAAGAACGCTCGAGGAGATAAATTTGATGGGGAGCTTACTACATTTCAAGAGCCACAACTGAGCAGCCTTATGAGATTGGTGTGTTCGTACTCAGATTGGCTTCTGTCCGAGTGCTAATTGTCTCTTCATAGAACATGAGTAACACTCTGCTGCTATGATATGATATGTTGTAAATTTTCCCTTGCTTGTCCTTACCCTTCTTACGTGAACACTGTCTGTTGCTGATATTCATCGCCTATCTAATTTGACCATCATGACCTGGTAGTAGCCTTACCTTTGTAGGTCCGCCTCTGGTTATTCATTTACCAACGTTTGAAAAAAGGTGTCCAGGTGGTACAGTAGTATAGCGCCAGTAGTGTATATTGGTGTCATGCTAAGTGACTGCTCACTTCCAACATCAGATACTCAGAACGATGGACCTGCCTCCGAGTCGTGCTGAGACCTTCTGTTTACAAGCTTCTTGAGTTCGCATTATGATAGCCCTGGCCTATCATCCGGTAACTAACCATGCATTGGCATATATGACATGTACTCTTACCTTCAGTTGATCATTGCCATACGGGTCTGTAACCGTCTGCGAGCATCTTTTGTCTATCCCGTAGTTCCGCCTGACGATTTCTGCATTGAAAGGACACGCCCAATGCCTGTAGGAAGTCTCCAGAGTTTGCGCGAAGTGGGAACCATCTCAGATTCCCATATACTACATAAATGCCATCAGAATCTCATTTTCCATCGAAGGCAAACGACGTCTCATCGGCATATAATATCACCGTGCTCGGAACGGAGGCACATAAAGGCATTGACATCCGAGTCACTTACATGGTGTGATCACGTGTTTGTGGGCGAAGACGCGGTTAAACGTTATCGAACAGAGTCGTATCAACAAAGTGACTTGCGACGTCACGTCAAGATAATTCACATCTTTTGCCAACCTTGGAAAACTCATGTGAAAGATGGCACTGGACTATTATCTTTCATCTTTCACCGACTCTAACCCTTCCCACATCTCTCAGGTGCCAGAACACCCAATTCCTCGACGTTGAACATGGATCGTCCCTTTCAAGGCGTCCCACACGAGGTATACATTTCCCCACAGAATGGCCCGTCGTCAGCTTTCTGACTAGCCCTGTTTTTTTTTAAAATCTGCAAGGGCTCTTCCGCCCTCCAACCACGGCACCCAACCCAAGCTCAGCGTGCTCCAGTTCAAAGCCAATATGTAGCGCCCTATAAGCCTGCCGTCCCCAGTGGAAGTGAGATGCCCGACGAGTGGGGATATCCCGCTGAGAGCGCGCTCCAAGTCTCAAGTGTGGTTTCCTTGCTTTATATGAATAGCGATCGTGTCCTCACAAACTGGGGCATCGACAGACACACCAAGGAACGTTGTTCCCCAGATGGGGCTCACTAACACTTCCCGTGGGGCTCCACCACAACCTCTTCCCCAAACGGTGCCGACGGTCCCCATTCCTATTTGTCGCTATCCGAATTGTCACTACCCTGTGACGTGGGATGTGAGGACGTATGAATTTGCCGAGTACTGCGGGCTGGAGCATATGCGGTTCGTGGTCGCAGATCCTGTTCGCGCTTCTGGTGCTGAAGTATCGCCCGCTGGGTCAACGCAGGGACGCTGTGCAGCGTCTTGGTGTCCCCCTCTGCCCTGCGTGTGGGAAATTTCCGCGCCGCACAAACAACAAGTATTGTGGATCCCTCTGCGAGACATGGGCAGTGCAACGGGAACAGCAATTGCAACTACAGCAGGAGCCACGTCCGCAACAACAACAATGGCACCAGCAGAACCAGTCGCGACAGCCCTTGCAGCCATCATCTTCGAGCTCGCCTTCTGTCGTTCATAGTCCTAGTGCCGTCACATGGAGCAACGCCGCGCGAACATCGGCACTTCCCAACAATGCGTCACCGCATAGCTGGCAAGGTCGGTACCAGCGATAGCCATGTATTTTAAGACAAGCATGTGCAATATATTTTAATTGATGCCTTGACAAAGTTAGCTTATGTTGACGAATGTAATGGGTGTAAGTTGATTACTTGTTTTGATAGCGTCTAGCCATCCAATGACAGTGCCTTCACGGATCCCAGCCGGGCTCTATCCTAGGACACAGCCTCATCATGCAGCCTCATTCGCATAAGGCTCTCAAATTAACGGCAAACGGCGAACTACAGTTGATAAGGCTTCCAAAGCTTTGAGAAACCACTGCCTCCCGTATAATGTCACTGCACCAACTCTACAAACCAAACCCCTACTCCTATGACAACGCCCCTTGGAACCAGTGCTATCCTGGTTGCAGGACCCCACCTCCTTACGACGCTGGCTCCCCCCCAATATCAGATGGTGGGGACCCAGAATACGACACACTATACCTGGAGAAGCCCGCGTGGCCAATGACTGAAAGACATCCTAGTATGTGACGGATCCATACACTGTCCGCGATGCAAAACTGACCCATGCCCCAATGCCGAACCTCCACGACCGAGCAGACTACGGGAGTTTTGCCCCCATGCGACCCGGTCGAGCGGCCCCATATCCCGGACGTGACGGCGGCTGGCGGCAGACCCCGGGTCTGGCCTCGGGCTTTGACTGGGATTCTCTCTGCCCGCAGTGCGGCAAGACGAAACAGACGACGGACGAGTGGGGATCGGACGACTGGGATGGACCGTCGAGCTACTACTACGCCAACGTGACCGGATACCCTTACGGCAGCACTCCGACGCCGCAGACACAACAACAAAGCCGATATTCCCGACATTCGCGTTGTCCGTTCTGCGGTCAGACTTGGTCAACGACAATGACGACAGCACATGTCCAGCCACCTGCTGGGCGGGCATTGGCACTGGCACCGGCACAAGCCGAGGATAACTCTTACGGCACCGGAGCCTACTACGGCCCATCATTCCCTGGGCACTTTTCGCGGGAAGAATGGCACTCTGGATCGCCGGTGCCATTTAATGATGCCAGTGTGCCTTATCAAGGTCCGTACTCGTCCATGGGAACAAACCCATATGGCCATTATTGGCAACAGCGGCACCAAGGGCCCTACTCACCCTCACCTTCTGGCCCGCCGTACGATTTCCAATCGCCATACAACCCAACAATGGACGCGTACGACCACGCAAATCAGGGCATTCCTGTTGGTGGTTACTCGTACGGGATTCCGGCCATGGGAATGTCTGGCGCCCCAAGACGGAGGGTGCATGGTGCGTGTGATCTCTAACCACTCACTGGCACGAACAAGACTGTTGATTTCCTGTCGAACATATTAGCTTACCAGTACACCTCCAGACTCTACTTTACGGAAAGTACTGGTAGCGTGGGCATGGGCTCTAGCCCATATCGGAGCGAATATGACGGAAGTTATGGATGGTGAATGGCACAGGGGCGGGACGAAAGGCCTGTTCAACTGCTAGTCCTCTGCAGTGAGTCAGGGCGATGAATGGGCCGGGGATGTGTGATGATTGTCTACTGAGTGTTAAGGAAGAGTTAATTTCCATGGCTACCGGACTCGGAGAAGAAGACTGGTCTTGTTCTTTCTTGGCGATATCCGTGCTTGTTGTATTCAGTACGAGTATATGTACTTGTAAGCCAGTGATGGCCAACGAAGGTCGTAGTGAGGGCAAGAGAAAATTCAATGCAAGGTGGCCGCTTGTTGTATCATACGAGTGATGTCCGATGAATGCTGGCCGATCTAGCGTACAAGTAGAACCCTCTATTTGGCGATGAACGACGTCCCACTGATCATTTTACGTGACCTGTAAATGACACCCGCGGGTTGTGAGAGGCACTTTAAGGTTATGACGACATGAACGGACCAGGACTCGGGCCTAGGCCCAGGAGCCATTCCGACTATGGACGTATGTCGCTTCACCGCTCTCGGCCAGATTCGAACCGATCGCGGTATCATTACTTCAAAGGACGTCAGAGACGCTGAGAGCTGTGAGTTCTACCGAGTGTTTTTGCTGCGGGAGACCTATCAGCCGTGCGTGTGGATCTGATGTTCATTACTATCCCTATCCGTGGGGTCGGGATGGGAGGTGAAACCAGTGCACGTTGTTCTCCAAGCTGAGATCCGCACAGCGTCCTCGTCCGGGACTCGACACCAGCCCAATTCCTCGACAATCCGCGAAGTTGTACCTCCAACTGGCCAAAGGAACAATATTGGTCTGGGTACTTGGACTGTAAATAGAAGAGGTTAGGAGAGGGGACCTTGACGTGGCAGGCAGTGTTAGGCCACACCGGGGCGCACAGCCAGGTGGTGCAAAACATGTGTTATGGTAGTTACCAAAAATTGAATTGGATCAACGACTCGGCCAGGAGGGCAAAAGTAGGCACGCAGATTAGAGCCAAACATGAGAATCGAACTGTTCGGATGTCGGAATGGTGGCAAGCTGTGCAGATGGTCGTGCCAGTGCAGATAGTAAACCCGGGACATGCAAGGAATATGCTGCGTGGATGGAGGTGGCAAAAAAGGTGATGGTCAAAGGAGAGAGGACCGCGCGAGAAGAGTTGCTGTGGCTCCAATTTACACCAGGCTATGGCACCTGTGCCCGCTCGTGCGGGATCCAATTTCGTGATGACGCTTGGCTTTACTTCGATGAGCACCTAGCACCAAATCCTGGGGCACGCGAGGACGATGCAGGGAGGAAAAGTGACAAACGGGTATTTTTTCTCGGAGTCTCGGAGTAATACTGGAAAGGATAAGGTGTTATATGACGACGCGTTATTGCGTCATTTTACTACAGCTACTGTAATATCCAACGCGAATCAGTCAGCGAAGCAAATCACGGGAACAAATCGCGCAAGACAAGACAAAACAAAAACACGAGATAAAACTGTACAGTACAGTACAGTAGTTGTGAACTTGACGTTGTGACGCCGTGTTCTCCGCGACATGGCGCGCGCCTGAATCTGACGACGATTCTGACGTACCGAGGTAGCACCCCTTACAGGGGTGAGGAGAAGGCGAAGATAAAAGCTATTCCCTGAGGTACATCCAGGAGTTGCCTCTACCTTCACTTTTCGTCCCGCAAGTAAGTTAGGTGCCACCTACGTTACCGGCCTTTGCTACCCCAGTTGGAATGTGAGCGCCCAGCGTATCGGCACGAAGCCTCGGGACGTATAGGATACCCCGGTCATTGCACCAAATAGACATGTGAGTAGTGAAGCATCCAGCAGAATACTATAGTACTAGGACGCCAGCGAGCATTTCCGAGTTAATGTTTTTTTTTTTTGCGTTTCAGCCTACTTTAGTTTCATGACCCTTTCCTAGTCCCGGGTTTATATCCCATAACAGCCGTGTTGGCATCTCAGTTCTCATACAGGGTTCGCTCACCACCTTGTCTTCTATCATCGGTGCGTGTGTCGAACGTAGGATGTATATTTTTGTCCTCATACAGGTTAATTCTCGCGTCGGAGTCGCGCGTGTGCCGTCTTCTCCGTGTTCATCCTGTGTGCGTGACAACCCCCTGCGCGCGTCTCGGATTCAAACTTAGATCATAACGCTTGCATCAACCAGAGATGCTGATTGGTATTAACCAATCGTACTTGCGACCGGCGATGTCTTAAGCTCGAGACGCTCGAGATGTGTGGTCTCTTTTCCCTGTTCGATACATGTGCGCATCATCCGCAACAATTACCAAACCATTCAGTGTGATAATACACCGCCAATTTGGATTGATTCTGTCGCGAATAAATTGAGTGCTCACCGGCATGTGATCGTCCTCGGCCTCGGCAAGGGTGCGCTCATAGCCATGCTTGATCAGCATCTCGGGCAAGATGACGTCGTGATTGGGTCATGCATCGAGCACTAGGCAGAATGAACGAGTTGTCAAAAACGAAATCTTATCATAGATGGGCTGGAGCACTGCAAACCACGCCGGAGAGGTAGGGCCTTGCTCGTACTGGGCAAAAAGAAGTCCGTTACGAACCGGCGCTTCTGTCGGTGGGCGTTTAGCGTAATCGGGAGCGAGTAGCACATGTGTTACGCGAACTGCGCAATGTGATTTATTCGGGTGATGCGACAGTCAGTATAGCTTTACTTTTACTGATGAACAACTTTCGAGGAACTGAACGTACCTAATTTCCGGTAGATGCGCGTCAGTGCTTGAAGTCGAAGAGAAGGCGGAACGCGAGTCGTCACAAAGGAGCTAACCCGACCTTAACTGGTGAGTAGTGCCTGGTCGGTTCTCAAATTGTACCCGGCGCAGCTTCAAGTTTCAAGTTCTCCCTATGAAACCATGAGCTCATTTCCAAAGACGCGCAACGTTTGAAGCTTTCATGAGGGAAGTCGTTCGTGTTTGTCACAGACAGAGGGATGGGAAACGATCTCACGGTGTGTTTCGGTGATCGTGCTGGAGGTCTGGTATGTCCTTGCCGTAATCGGCAATGGGTCGGGTGGGAAACGAAACAGCCTGGGTGAGCCATGGCCATAATTGGACAATCGTGATGCACGTGGCCGAAATTAGCCACCGCAGCAGCCTGAGGGTGACGAGGAAGCACTTTGTCATATCTTGTGTGAGGTGGGCAGTATTGTATGCCATACTGACTGCGAATGACGACTTTGGGATGACAGATTCGATACTAGTATCGCCAGTGGGAATTGGCTCGTTGGCGAGGTAGCCTGAGCAGTGGAAAGGGATGTGGCCACAAGGTTGGTCAAGGGTTCGTACATACAGTACTCCGACGAACGAGGCAGTGTGCTATTAATAAAATTTAGACGAGCGTTGCGGTCACATCGGGCGCCACCCAAATATGTCTTGAGAGAAGCGTGATTGGAACGGTGAGGGCAAGCAGTCGGCTTCATCACGGGCCCGAATGCCATTCTAAGAAGACTTGTCATTCTATCATCCAAAGGCGTTGGAGTCGGTGCACACTGTCCACGTCAGCAGCGCGAAAAGCGAGACTGGATGCCTTATCAAAGTGGTTTTAGACGGGAACCGTCGCTTAGAGAAGCCTTGGTCATCTTCTTTATGGTGTTTTGTATGGTCTTTGTTACCAACCTACTCAATTCGGTATCAGATTGTCAATTCGTATTACGCTTTACTTATGTTTCAGCCTTTCAGGTTCCGCCCGGTTACGTCAGCTCACTTCGATGGCGCGACATCTGTGCCCGTCTTGTCACCTCCTCGTCGTTTTAATATAAAGCCTACAAACATGTCCGTTTCTTCTCATCACCACCTTCCCACCTCACCTTCTACCCCTCTCTTCTCCCCCCTCCACTTGCAGCATGTCAAAGGATAACCGCAAAAGCGTCGTCGTCGTCGGTGGTGGCGCATCTGGCGCTACAATTACTCGCATCCTCTCCTCCAAGATTGATGCAAGCACGACATCTCTCACCCTCGTGACTGCGCGTCCCTTTGCCCTTCACCTCCCTGCGGCCATCCGCATGACAACGACCGCCGACGGCAAACTCGAAGATACCGTTCTCATCCCCTACGACAACCTTCTCGTCAAGAAGAACGGTACCATCAAGGTTGGCCGTGTCACTGCTATCGAACAAGGCAAGGAGAGCCAAGCTGGTGGTACCGTCGTCCTCTCCACGGGCGAACGTATCCACTACGATATCCTTGTTCTTGCCCCTGGTTCGGAATGGGACGGTCCCCTTGCCTTCCCTGACGACCGGGCTGCCGTCCTGGAGCACATCAGGTCCTGGCGTCGCAAGTTCGAGAATG
>Ga0307510_10001489_pt1 | contig 25852 bp, 31 predicted proteins | sample 12_EM_MG_FD_207224 | JGI IMG/M metagenome (GOLD analysis project Ga0307510, IMG submission 207224) | Populus trichocarpa ectomycorrhiza microbial communities from riparian zone in the Pacific Northwest, United States - 12_EM | ecosystem: Host-associated > Plants > Roots > Unclassified | place... | reverse complement strand
CCGCAACTTTCTTGTACACTTTGAGAAGGTCGCGGACGATCTTGTTCCAAGCCCGGCTCTCCTCTCCCGAAAACCCATGAACGGTCTTCATACCAGCCTGGTGAATGACTTCATGGGGAAGGGGCTCTGATTCCTTTCCAAATCGAGTTCTACGAATCTCGGCGAGACGATCAAAGTCATCTGCTCCGCTCGCCGGCGGGCTGAAGGAGATCTTTTTCGCTTCGTCCTTTGCACTCTCCAGTCTTGCCGTAATTTCTTCAATCTGTGGGCTTATCTTCTCCAGTTCCGACGACATTGTACTTGCTACGTTCTGCTCCAGGATATCCAGATTGGCCCGCTTCGTAACCCGACCATATCTGAGAGCGGTGATAGGCCCACGACAGGTGGGACAAGAGGGGGGGTTCTGATAGCTCACCGGGGGCGCTTTGGTGGCAGTGAAGACGCCCATGGGGTCGATTTCGTAGTACTCAGACATGTTACAATGTCCGTCCAGCGTTTCAACAGTGAAGATGTGTCCACATGTCAGTCTGATGAGGCGTTCTGAGGGGTCCTCGGAGCTAAGATCAATCTCCGCCAGTGTCCTTTGCATTATGAAGTCGACAATATCAACCTTTCGCTCGTCCGGGAGGCATAAGATGCATGCCTGTTCATCACAGGGTTCTCCACACACTATAGAGAGAATATAAGTTCGAGAACACCTGTCGGCGAGTGGGACAGAGAGGAGAGAACATATACCTGAAGGACATTCGTGGCCGCAGGCTAGCTTTTGTCTGCACATAATGTCACAAGGCAATCGAGAGCAAATCTACAAATGCAGAACCAGAACTCAGTGAGGAGTCCGGAAAAAGCATTTCGGGCTTACCGAGCCGCATACTACAGGACATTCGTGATGGGGACAGCGCCATTCACATGGCTCCATACACGGAGGGCAGGGCTCCCAGCATGGCTTGTCGCATTTGCGATGACGACAACGCTGTCTACACCCTTGTGGACATTTCGGGTTGCATGAATGATCGGAAGAACAAGGGAGGCCACACAAGTGTTGGCATTTAAGCAACCGCTGGCAAGGATGGTCTCGATGGTACGCGCGGGCGGAAGGACGAGAGCCTCCAGCCGTTTTCTCTTTCGTGACTTTCTGACATTCATGACACCTGGAAGTGCATCGGCGAGAACAGCACGTGGTCAAGCCTCCACAGATATCCTTGCACATGACGGTAGTAGGGTCCCTGCTACAAGCCATGGTAGCACTATGTTCACAACCTGGTAGACGCTTTGAGATTTGAGCAACACACTTGACAACCTTCAAATTTTCGAGCATGTGGCTACAGGGAGAGTTAAAACGGAATAATGAGACACACGGAAAATACTTACCAAGGGACGGAGTTAGTTGTATGACCGCATGGCAGCTTGACGTCATAAATGGGGAACTGGCAGTCCCCACAGTCGTCGGAACATAACAGCGGGCAAGGATGAGCCCTAGGACATGCAAGTCTCAAACAGGGCTGATTACACTTCATCCTTCGGTGGTTGTCTTTGTCAGTGTGACACTTCAATCTCGTGATCAGTGAAAGCACGACAATTGATATGGATTAATGATACCATTGATGGGCACACATGTCCACACGACAGACGATATTCACAAGGTAAGAGGCAACCACCTTCGGGAGCCAGCATCGGGAGCTCTCCCTGTTTAGAGACGAATTTCTTGACTGCGGGGTGACGCGGACAAACTATTGGGAATGCATAGCCGATCTGGTCTTCGTTCTCCATCTCATCTAGGACCGTTCTCCATGTCTCGTTTTTCCTTAGATTCGAGGCATTGCCCAGAATATACATGCCGTATTTGGCGCGCGACAGCGCGACATTGATTCTATTGGGACTCTACAAGTTCAAGGACGGTCGGGCCTCGATAGTGTTTGACTGGTGTGGAGTTGCCTACCTTTAAGAAGCCTATGGAGCCCTGGCCCTCTTCAAATGAGCCGGAATTCCTGACCAAGGAAATAATAACGATTTTCGCTTCTTGTCCTTGAAAGGTGTCCACTGTGCCGATACGAATCTACACGTGATCACAATATCAGTGTGAGTCCTCGAAAATGACTAAAGCCACCAACGTGTCTCGCAACTTGGATCTGAGCGAATCCTATTTCGTCGTCACCTGCCAGACCCGTGAGCTCGAGCTGCTCTTCATCCCGTTCATCTACGCTGACTGCGATTTTAAGATCTCGTAGGGCTGCCCGGACCTTCTGCAGTTGGCCGAGGTAAGCACAAAGCACAGCAATGTCACCGGCACCATCGTAAGGGCCTTGTTTCAGGAAATACAAGACAAGATCACGTATCATCGCAACCTGATCAGGCAATTAGATGTATGAAGTCACATAGCCGCAAAATCCAAGATGCCGACACACCTCGAACATATTGTACTTGGAAACCGAGTCTGTCTCTGAGTTCTCTGCGTGGTCATGTGAGAAAAAGAAGACATTCTTGTCTACGCCCTGCACTGATGGATAGCGGCGGACAATATCATGATCCTCGAGCCTCGGGTATAATATTGTCCTATAAGACGTATGAGATCTCAGCTCCGTATGTCAGCTAGGTTTATCACGCACCGTGGAAAATGAGAGATAGTGGGCCGCATCCGTCGCTGCACATTGATTTGAGACATGGTCATTCCCACCTCGGAAAGGCGCTCCATGAGTGAGCGGTCAAACTTGAATAGTTCCCTGCCAGATGCACTGTCCATGGATAGGGCTTCGATGGAGTTACGCATTGCGTGACAAAGAAAGTTAACGACTCACCAAATGTCGATACGTTTGGGCGCAACTGCTTGGGATCTCCAATACAGATGAGATGCTCAACTACGCATGTTAGAGTGAGCTAAGGAACGCAACAACATCAAATGTATCTGGAGTGTACCTGAAGGAACAAGAGAGGCCAGAATATGTGCTTCAAGAACTTGTCCCGCCTCCTCGACCAAAATAACCTTTGGCCCAATGCTCTATGGATGCGAGTCGACGTCGAGCGTAACGAAAATATGAAAGACATTTGGACTGACAGTGAGTAGGGAGACAAGCTTGGCGGCGCCTTGGGATTCATTGGCGTCAGATTATTTGTCCACTTATCACCAAGTTACGCACCAGTAGTAGTGCACGCGATGAGGTCTGTTCTACTAAGAAGTCTACGTCGAACCTGAGAATGAAGTATTCAATATCAGCAGAGTGGTCTTTCAATTGACTGACTTCGTCGTGGACATCTTCGTAAACTTTACAAGCGTCTTTATATCGTTCCTTTAGGAGATCAAACTCTTGTAGATTCGATTCGTAGGATATCTCGCGCATATCCTCCTCCCATGCGTCTGCAAGGCACTTTCGTTCGGAGAGCGACATCGACCAGACATTACCAGCGCTTTCTAGAAGACGCTCAAGGGTCCGCCTCCCCGAAGGAATTGGGGGTATCTTGCCAGAGAAACCTAATTCGTTAAAGAAAGATTGTCGTGAATCCACGCTGCTGTTGGGCCCAGGTTTCGAGGACTCTGATGGAGGCTGAATAAACACGATATCGCGACCACTCTTCCAAAACCCGTATATTCCCGTAATCTCCGGATCCTGGGTGGATTTCTTGTTCCTCGATACCTTTGTCCATTCTCCGTTCTCAATTTCATCCTCCGTTAGCCGTCGGAAGACCTCCGCAATCCAATATGGAGGTTCTCTGAGCGAATCAGCATGCTGAGGGTAATGAAAATCAAGGAACCTCTCGGCGTCTTCCCATGTTAATTCAGGCAGCTGTATCTGGTTCATAATGCGAGTCATATCCTCCTCGACTTTCTTCAAGACAGCATATTCACGTCTCAAAGGTCGATCAAGGTCTCCACGTCCTGAAAGCTGTTCTAGTTTGTGTAGGCTATACTGCGCAATGTGTTCATCCGTGGTTCTTGATCCGAGGCGCACAATATTTGCAGTGATTTTGGCATCAAGGATAGATGTGAGCAGGTGGTCGAGCGCGTGGTTTGTGAAAGCAATGACGACTGGAAAGACCTTAAGTATATGCTTACTTCGAGAGGTAGCCCACATACCTATTGGCTTAATATTGCTGGAAAACAGTACACGAAGGATCTCCTTCCCTGTGAAGCTCTATGATTGATATGAGGATTGAGAGCATCGGTCCATCTCAGAAATTCCTGTACCTTTCCGGTTCCGGGAGGGCTGACAAACGTCTAATGAGAAGCCAGTTAAAGAAGGGGGATATAAGACACACCCCTGTATAAGACAAACTTCTCGTGTGAGCGCATCAACTAGTGCATTGACTTGTGAGGGATCCAAATCGCTCGAGTGTAATAGTCGTTGGCGTGCGAGTGCTATAGATGTCTCGTCATTGACGTTGAGACTTGGAATATCCATGCCCGATCGGGCTAAGCACTGTAAATTATATGTGAATCCCGGGACACGGGCGTAACGAGGGGGTTCAACCGGCAGGGAATCGAGACGCCCAGAATTCGATAGAAAGTTAGGAAAGGGAATGAATGTAGGCTCTACACTTTGTAGAGTCCGAAGAAACGGATGTAGAGACTCGAACATGATATTGTTGTCCAACAGTATTGCGTACGTTGACTTATTGATGGAAATTGGTTGTCGACGCAAGGCCATGAGTTCGATCTCGGCATCGAAGAAAGAGATTCGGAGCTGAATGGTTTTGGCATCCGCTTTGGCGGATTCCGCAATGTCCGCGCCCATGGATATGATAGTTCCCAGGAACACTTGTAATCGGCCTGGAGAAATAAGGATCAACGCGACCAGACTGCCATGTTGCAGACGCTTCGAATGTTCCCAATATTCTGCGCGCCTTTTCCCACTTTGGTCACGTGCCGCACCAGGAAGAGTGTCGAGTATCAGGCCAACGGTAAAGTTACGACGCTCGGCCTTTAGAGGTGCAAAACGAGCACCAGTGTATAGATGAAAGAATACGGAGTTGAGGCCGGATGTTTTATATGCGCCTCCCATGTTCGCCAGCAGCTTCTCTAGCGTCGTTGCATGTTGCTTTGAACCCACTCTCGGAGCCCAAATGATCTCCAGATCTCTGCTTATCTCTCCGATGGCTTGTCGGATGGAAGCACTTCGATGAGTAGACAAAAGAAATCAATATGAAGCAAGAATATATTAGGGATGAGGACGTACATCATCTCTTCCCTCAGAAGTCGGAATTGAATATCAAGATGTCGCTGCATTGAATTCACAGGGTGATGGTGGGGGGCCATCGGAAGGAAGACTGGGAGATAAGGTGGCAACGGACATAAGAGTTCTTCATGCGTCGGCGCAATTCGAATATCACGTATATCAGTAAAATCGTTGTCGTGACGAGGCGTCCCTCCATCACGCAGGGTACCAGGTGGCTCATAGGTATTTGTTAGGCGGGAAGTAAACGCCTGCTGCATCTGATCAGCGGTGACTATTCCGTGAGCCACGGGGCGCCTCATTCTCTCTGCATGCCCATATTCTCTATCCGTGATCAACCTGAGCCGGCTGATTTCTTTCTCAAGTTCCGCCAATGTGAGGTTGCGGACCTCGGGACTCGACAGAGAAATAGGATCGGAGAATGCTGGTGGGGATGCCCGGACAGCTGTAGCCCAGCGAGAGAACCATAGAAAAAGATCTTCGACGAAGTCACGTAATTCAGGATGGTTTTGTATTGCGTGCCGGAAACGGGAAAGATATCTTCACAGAAATAAATAAGAGTGAGACCACTACAGCAAATGCGAATACTCACTGAGACAGGACTATAGAAAGTGTCTTGAAGACTATCACGCCACCGAGCGTGTTTCTTCGTAACGCAGGAAGACTTGGTGAGCGGTCATCCCAGGTCTTGGCATTCATCATCAATGCCATACACCCGCGGGTAGTTGTTTGAAATTCATCATAATTCTGATCAATGAGACTGTATATCTTGCTGGAATGACCCGTCAAAAGGCCAGACCCCGCTCAGTAGACTAATGGCTCACTTTGTATTCTGGTGCATGGTGGTTTTTAGCACTAGGTCGGATGACAAAAACTGCGATGCAGGAGGTTTTAGAACTCTATAATGACTTCTATATTTGACATAGTACCTCGAGAACTGGGAAGTAGCCTTTCTGATATGAGAGAGTTGAGGAGCCAACCCCAACATCGACCGCGACCGGTGAAAATCTCAAAACGTCGCCGATCCGCAGTAACGCATTACCCTTGTCAAGCATTATTGCCACTGAAAGTAGAGACAGGGAAGAACCAGGCGTACACGAACGATGGTATCGAGGAAAGCCTATCACAGAAGTGACGAATCAGCATTGAAGTACCTTTCACTCTCGGCGCCGAGACGTAACTAACCTGTGCATGGTTGGAATCCTACAGTAGTTCACGGGAACTCGTTAGAAAATATCACAGGATGTTATTAGTTGGTTATATTGCATACCCAAGCCCGGTTACGGGAATTGACACTTGCAAGGATACGTGAGAAGCCTTCAACGTTGATGGCATCTCGAAATACAAAGTTGTCAAAGAGGTAGCGCCTGAGGTGGTTATGTGCTTCGCTTGGACGAAGACTGTGTTGTGTGTCTACGATGGACCCATTGTTAATGGCCAATCCCTCGAGAGAGAAAAAATCTGGGGTATAATCTGTGGGGCGTGTGGCGGACGAGGAATCCTGTACCCCGGGCCTCGCATCGTGTTTGAACATGCAGTCAAAACTACGATCGCAGGCTCCGGTAGACCAATAAAAAGTGCATATTCCTCTAGGGACTCCGGTTCGATCGATAGGAGGCACGCTCGGGCCACCACGGCCACGACCGTGACCACTGGCACGACTTGGATGACCTGAAGGGCCCGGGCCGCGGCCACCGCCTCCACGGCCACGGCCACGATGGCCGCTCGAGTTGACTGACGACATAATACAAGGGAAGAGACCAGGACAAGAGATGTGTGTTAGGCGACGGAGACAGAGGGAGAGGGGAGATGTTAGGGACCAGGGACCAATGTGGCGAGACGTCGTGTAGTAGTTGTGTAGTGCACGTGGCTTGTGGCGAGGCTCGCCTTTAAGTCTATGATTGGTCGACAGAAAGGGCACCCTAATATACACAACGTGGAATGACGAACCCTGAAACCTGCAGCCTGAGGGATGACTCGCCTGAGCGGCAATTGCATCCCCTTTTAGCTAGGGAATTCCGTTTGCCGTTTGTTCTAACCTCGGCCACTAGGGTAGCAGCAATACCGCGTTAGGCCTTCCTTAGATCAGACAGTCAGAAGAAAAATGGGGGCAAAACTCGGGTGTCATTATAGTAGGCGTTCCCAGTATCGACGGATGATCGATGATTGATGATCAAGAAACCGAACATCTCCTGTACATACTGGTTCTATGACGTGCAGCCGCTAGACGTGGTGACATCATTTTTAGGGACATGTACATCGAAGGCCCAGCAGCACAGTAGATTGCTTTGTGTTGGGAGAAGAATACGCCTGTCAAAAGTGACTGACTTTTATGCGTCAACAGCCTTGTTACCGTCGCTGCGAGGATGTGGACCCATCAGCTCAAAGGCGCTCAACAACTGAGGGTGAGCGTTTGTTGGAATTCTGAATACCTTTCTTTCTAGAGTGAGGGGTATGGAAAAAGAATTCCTGATACACATATCAAGATTTGAGATGGGTGATGAGAACTCAAATCAGAGTAGATCAGCTTTCACTGGCAAGGAGTACGCACTTAACGATGCGAGACAGCTCAAATAGGAGCACGGTTAGAACTGCAAGTGGTGCATATGAGGGAGAGAAATTGGTTATGTAGAGGAACCTTGACTTCAGTTTCTGTACGAGAGCACGAGAGCGCTTTGCAAATTCGTGCAATTAAGAAAAACGGCCGTTCGAAAGAGCTACTCAGAAATCATCGGGCGGATTTTCGGTATGTTACCTGCTGCCAGTGTGAACGATCTTGGAGGAGGCCATCGGGTTCACTGGAGAACTCGGGATATCGAAGCCAGAGTTCAACTCTGCATGCAAACTAACTCGATGCTAGTGTCCGCCACTAGTACTGGCAATCAAGTCAGAGGAACGCACAATTACGTCAGATCACATGAGTACGGCGGCGTGCTGGATGACGACGCAAATTGAGCCTGAGGCGGACTACAAACTTGACCCAGAATCAGAAATCTTACTTGACTACTTAAGGTTTTGACTATTGACCATAGATGAGAGGCAGTTGTTTTGCGTGATGGCGTGAAAGGTGCCCGCCGAGAGTTATGTTGGCCTCCATGTCCAGAGCGAAATTGAAGATGAGGGACTGGAGTAGACCGTGACGGCTCCGGCTGAGACCCTTGCGAGCCACCAACTCCGATGGTATGATGTGTTCTCCTGGCATCCAAACTCCGAGTCGGCCTGGGGCATTTGCATCTCCGCCGGACCACATATTCTCAACACAATCTGGTCAGAATACGACGGCGCGCCGTGGGTCGTGGCAGCCTTTGGGTTTTGACAATTGACACGTCGCATGCCCAGGTCCCAGAGCACCCAGAGAGCTTAGAGAACCTTACATAATTTGGCTCAGTCAACAACATCTCGAGTCCTCACCCTGTACCAACATGCGACCTACGCCGTTGCAAATACTATCAGCCTACCCTCGCATTCTCTACTATTATAGAACTCCTTATGTCTCGCGCTCTATGCGCATGTCCAGAATATGCGCGACGGCTTTGCCATTCACCCGTATGATGTCCAGTTCACCGTCGAAGTACCTCTCTGCTGTTTACGCTCCCGATTACACGGATCCCGGAGTGCTTGAACGTCGGTTTTCCATTCGTGAGAAGCACCTGAAGGGTATAGATGGGATGCTTGATAGCGGGGTCATGAGTACGTGCATTCCTCTTGTCCACGGGCGCCGACATGACTATTCCCATTTTATTGCCTAGAATTTGGGGGAGCCCCTTTGGCACCGGAACTTCAGTTACTGACGAGAGTGGTAGGAAGAAAATGATAGGATCGCTTATGTTCTACGAGGCAGAGAGTATTGAAGAGGTTCGCAAGATTGTCGAGTCGGACATCTATTATACAAGCGGCGTGGTGAGACTCTCACTTTTTCCAGCTCACAGTCCAACCAATGTTACTCTTCGACATAGTGGAACAGGGACAATGTTGTCATCGCACCTTTTGTACCGGCGATGCACTGGCCGTCGACATAGATCGTATGAAGTTGTCGGGACGATTGCCTATCATGCCTCTCACCCGCATTGCAAATTTATCATCCTGCTGGGATTGAGGGAGCACTTCTGTCTGGTATCGAATCGGTACCTCCGGGAGCAATTTCACAACAAACTCGGCCCCATCGTTCTTACTGACGAGATAGAAAAACCTGTTCTTACCAAAGTAGACCTTTGGCGGAGCAAGTCTGTGGTACGCAGTTGCGAATGTATAATACCCAAGATAATACCAGCGAGTCTTTACTCACACTTGAAACTTTGGGAGTTTGTCCCGAGATCCCCCCGTCCCTTAGCCCACACCAACTTCACACCCACTACCACTAGGAGTGTGGCGCACCTGCGGGAAGCCGAGGAAAACAGGTTACCAGTCTCATGCCCTTTAAGTTTGTAGTTCAACAGCGCCAGAGAGCCTGAGATTCGAGATTCGCGTGGCGCGTGCCAAAGTGATCCACGGGCCACCATGACGGGCACGGGCGGGAACGTTTCCAATTTCTAATGATCACGTGGGAGAGAGAAAATCGCAGTGATCCCTCTCCATGAGCGGATGAATGAAATGTCTCTCAAAGAGACGCGCCTTGGCTGGATCCCGCCCCTTCCAACGGTTATCGTCAACGACGATCAAGTCCCACTTCAGTTCAGACGGTCGGCACTTTTATGTGGCCCAAGCTCCCTCCTTCAAGTTCCACACCTTCCGTTCACGCGGAAGTGGTACTAGACCACCTGGAAGTTCCCATCTATATCTCAACCAGAAATGTCATGCCATTCGCAAGCATGAACGTTGCCCCAATATCTGCTTCCTTCCGAATACAAACTATCCAAGACAGACGATTCCACTCACGGCGTAATTGAACTCTATCTACATGAGGCCGATTGTGTCACCTGTCCACCCACGGGAAGTCGGGTACCTCCCTGATTCCCCGCCGACCTATGAAAGCATGTATCACGAATTGTTTGGTCGTATACATGTCGTGATAAATGTTCTCTGACAAGACAATCTCTTCCAGGAGATCTACGGTGCGTTCTTTTAACCGGGGCCGTTTGTCGATAATGACCCTTCATTAAGCTGTTTAATATATGCTATTGCAACATGCTCCGTTCCCTGGAGCCCTTCAGGATGTTGCTGCCGTCTGCGCGCATCTCATCATCTTGATGCACGCAAAGACTCAGACGGGAGATACCGTTACAGTATCCAGACTCACCCGCTCCCAATTACGTACACGCCCACGACGCCTCAGCAGCGCAGGACCCGGTCCTAGACGCATCCACCCCGAGCATGCGTCAGACTTTGGATTACGAAACACAACTCAGGACCTGTTCGACTTCCTCAGGAATAGAGGTTTTCCCTTCAGGTGAAGCAGGACACCGACAACATGTCGAGAGTATTCAACGGGAGGGCGATCCGCGTGATTCTGTAGAACCACTAATTAGTGGAAAAAAAGCCACCCCGCATTCGCCTGTCAACCCGTTTATTTGACACGGGCGAAAAATCTGACGGCATTACTACAGCACGTCGACCACGTATTATTCTTATTGGTGATAGCGCTGGAGGACATATCGTGTTCGCACTTGCACGTTGGATCAGGGATGAGAGTGTGCACCCTGTCCCAGATGGGATGCTACTGTTGTCGCCCTCTTGTGACCCATGTAAGCACCGCAGCATGGCTAGTGGCCCCGGCTCGCTGACCTGGTTTGAACCTATCACCCAGCATTCTCTCTTCCTCAAGTATCCGCGTCGCGTCGCCCTCGGCCGCAAGTTGATCCCGATTACATACAGTATTGGACACCCTCGAGCCACTCGCCTTACTCGATCGCACGTTCCTGGGTCATCACCCAAAGATGCCGTATTCACCGTACATTTCCCCGGCGAGCGAGTGGGCACTCCCAGTGTTTCACGGAAAGAAGGCACGGTCGAACTGGTCCTCACAAAGATTCGCTTGATTATTGCAATGAGGGCATCAGCGTCAACTCTATTCCCACGTGCCCTAATAGCTGTTCAGTGGCGAGTAATCCATATATCTACCCCCAAAGGCATGGGCCTATTCATGAATCCCCCAAGAGCCCTGATCGTGGTGGGAGACGTGGAGCAGCTTGAACGTGTGAAGTAGCTGCGCTAGAGCGAGCGCTTGAATATGATGGAGTCCGCGTGCGGATAGTGTGGGCCAAGGATGCCGTTCAACATGTACTGGTCATGGCCACATGGGACGAGCGTATCCGTGAGGGTATGTGGAAGGAGATTGGTTAGTGGGTCCGTGAAGTTACTAGTACGTCTGAGTAATTCGACTGCCCGGAGACAGGTTGAATATGTAATATAAGCCAAGGTAGAGTGCACAATGGAGGTCATGTCGTATTCGTACAGTATTGCCAGTGGTATGCAGCGGTGCAAGGGCCCGAACCGCATGGGCACGTAAGTAAATGTGACGTGATGTGATGTTGCAGCAGAGCAGAGTATCACGGATCAATATCGATCAATCTGCACCGCAATACTTTTTTACTCGTCATCATTGGGTCCGGTATGCTAGGAAGCTATGGAATCCCCCTCGCCGAGTACTACGTCTTAGGGACCCAAGGACCAGTCGCCAGTGCTCTGATCACACATACTTTGTCAAAGCCCACGGACTGAAACTTCGTGGCGCATTCGTCCCCTAACATTATTAATAATATTCCTGATCTGCCAACGACAAATTAACTCGAATATGATTCGGACGTTCGTAAAATGTCGTTGCATTCCACCTCCAGTTGCCGGAGCGTCCAGCTGGCTGATAGCTGCAGCTAAACAACATCTGTGGTCCGCCCTGATACCAACTTCAGGCTTGAGCTATGCGTAATGAGCTCAAAACTCCCGATCTTCTCCTGTAACCTCTTATCTCACCCGCCCGTCTCCGATAGGTCAGTTTATGATCTTATGATCATTCTTTGACAGCCTTCTTATCTTAGCTCGCACGCAGAGGCCCAAAGCCTGGGATAATTTCCACCGCCGACAAGGGTGATGATGATTGATTAATGCACTATCCGGCTGCCGACCACCGCGCCATTCTCGCCATTCCGGCTCACGACGGCGAAGCTTGTCCGGGCGACAGCTAGTACCACGATGATACAGTAGCCGCACCCAAAACGCAGATCCAGAGTCCCTTTACTAGATTCAGATAGAATACAGTTCTATGCTTTGCGAGTAATTTGTGCTTCCGAGGAACTGGCCGCCGGCAGTGCCCCTACAGCAAGGTTTCAGACTACCACCGTGACCGCGTGCATGCACAGCCTCGGTCGGACGTTCTCGCAGATTCCTCTAGATCTGCCACATGACAACTTGAACGACAACGATGAATGATCAATACAATACCAAAACCAACAAATTATTGGTCAGCGCAAAGTCCTGCTGCCTGCTGCCGGACACACTGAAGTGACTGAATTGTACAATTGCCATAGCCCCGCAGCGTACGCAACCCAGCCCTCCTCACGGTGGGCGATCAACGTCGACGACATCAGCTTTAAAGAAGCGAAGATAGAGGCGCAAAGGTTCTGGTCCACTCAACCTCCAACAAATGTGCCAAGTACAAACGATGACTGATCGATCATTAATCGCTCCATACATACCAACAGTCAGTAAAGTCACGGCAGTCAGTGCCGTACGATATGTCTGCCTCAAGGAGCGCACCGACTGAAAATGCAGGAGTCACTTTTACGTGACAATGGGCCACCTCTATGACGTCTGCCATGTTGGGCTGTCCTGGGCCGGCGGTAGCCCATCATGGGCATGAGAGCTCATTATCAGCTTTAATATGCAGCAGCTACTACACCACTCGCGCGGAGAAAAAATTCACGTCACTTTGTTTTCTTAGGACCAGGTAGCGTTTTCACACTGCGTAATACCAATTACTGCTGTACTGAGGGTTCGGATACGACTAACAATCGAGTGACCCTGAGAGGTCTGTCCGAATGGGCCCGCAATTAAGTTACAAGTATTGCAAGCCTTAGCTATCAATCTCTGTTAGGTTCTGGTTCCAGGAAAGGAGTGAAAAAGTGGTACCGCACCAACCAAGATGGTGCCAGCAGCCGTGTCTATGACACTAAATCGTGTCCCCCAACAAACTGTCAAGCTTGATCTCATTTGAGATGAGAGCATTATGAATTTGATACCTTTTCGAGTATGAAAGTACGGAAGGACAAAAAAAGGTGAAGGAGTGCATGATGACACGGCGAGTGCGGTCACGAGGAATGATAAATAGGACCGGGGTAGTCATTAAGCTAGAAGGGGCGATAGCTCCGGACACAGCAGATAGGGAGGGGGGGTTACACGGCGCAACGCAAGGTAAAAAATGCTCGCGCTGACCAACTAGTAGGGACAGATATTGCTCAAGGGGGTAATAACAGTAGCGGGCCTGGTAATACAGGCGAGTATGTGTGAGCAGAATACAGAACACCATCATAAACACGCGGAGATAATTGACGTGGCGCGCGATCGCAGTAGAGCCATGATACAGCGCGGTCGTCTCTATGTGCAGTGATGCACAAGAATAAGAAAGCCAGTCAAGAAAACAGCGAAGAGAGACAGATCATTCAGAGCAACAGAGAAAAAGGTAGAAGTAAAACAAGGCGGATGAAATACCAACCTACATGTCCTGGAGAGCGGAATCAAGAATGGTAGAGATGCGATACCTACATAACCATCGTGAATCCACCTCCATTTCCACCACCAGCACCGACAGCAATCGGGGCGGGAATCATGTTAGGATTATTAAATGCAACGCTGTCCATCTTGTTGCGGTTCCACATAGCACCACCAGCGCTCATCCGGGTTGGGATGCCACCCGAAGTCAAGATGCCCGGCATCTCATAACTTCCGGGCTGTGATGAAACAGAACTTGCGCGGGTGTCTTGTGAGGAACCATATGGACTGCTGGTGTAGCCGCAGTCATGTCCACCGGACCCTGGTGCAGAGCCAATTGAAGAGGCGTCCTCGCTGTCAACGGGACTACCATAAATATGTTGTGCTGGGTGCTGCTGACGATGGGAACCCTGACAATACGCCTGTTGGGTGAACTGCTGACAGGCGTTGTTTGGTAAAGGGGCGTGCGAGGCGGTAGGGGGCGTAAATAGGCCTTGTTGGTTTACAAGTTGTTGCTGAAGCTGAGGAGCAAAAATCTGGTCATTCCACGCGACTGGCTTGTCCGATTCAAGAGTACCGAGATTAAGCTGCACCTGATACTGCTGTGAAGGAATGTGGGTCTGTTGGTCATAGAGAGATGCCATGGCAGGATTCTCAAATGAGACGTTCGAGACGTTTTGCGCGATGATAGGGCGACTGTGGGTTGCGGGGCGCGGGAGAATATGAGTTAGGTGGGGAGCACCCGGGTGTTGAGGAGTCAAGGTGTGCGGGAAGGGATTCGTGGCCGTCTTGACCATAGGAGCAGCCATCGAATTCACGTCTTCCAGACCTGGCAATGGCCCCATGGGTACATCGTCTTCATTATCGCCTAGACCTTCGCCATCGTCCTCCTCGTCCATCCCGGGGATAGAGGTCAAGATTTCAACCTCACCATTGAGAACCATAGAGAAGGCTTCGCTGCGGACGGGCTCCTCAACACGATGGAGGTTGGCACGATCACGCCACTCATTGAGCTCCCTGCGGAGAGCATCAGCTTCAAGCTTCAAGAGACGAAGCTCACGAGAAGCCATGGCACGGTGGCGGCGAGAGGCATGGATGTGAGCGATGGAAGAATTGACTATTGCCGACTTGGAGGGGCGGCGAATCTGGGAAAGATTGGGAAGGAGAGCGGCGAGGTCCTTTATAACGCGGGACAGCCTTGTTAGAAATTGCACAGCCAGAGGTATGGGAAAAAAATTCTTACAAGGAAGCGCCCATTGAGAGTCTCTCTTCTCTGGCGTTCGACAGCATTGTGAGTGGCACGCCGCTCAGCGGTGTTGGCCCGTCGAGAGGGCTTGCGTTTGGCTTGAGGGTTAGCCGAACCCAGAGGACCGGGAGACGAATTAGTTGTGGAAGGAGCGGAAGATTGATCAGACGGAGAGAGCGCCAAAGTTGGGACTGAATGGTTGGGTGACATGGGTGTCTGAGGAGCGCGAGGAGAGTCGGAAGAGGCGGAAGATGGGGAGGAGGGAATGGGAAGCATTAAGGACATAGCAGGAGGGGGTGTGGGGAAGGAAATAGACAGAGGTGTCAAGATAGGGAGCGAGAAAAAATGAGGACCTCAAGGAAGAAGGGGCACAGGACGTAGGCTGCACACAAGAGAATTTTCGAAGGGATATTTTGCAGGACGGAGTGCGATTGCTCAGCGAAATCCGAAATGCAGGCAGACGAGGTTTTGGTAGGGAAATGAAGAACGGAAAGAGGGGGGAGAGGATGTCGTGGTTTATTCAAGGCAAAGCAGTGCGAGCGAAGCTCAAGCGTACTGATTGACCTTTGAAGGAGGCGGGAGTGAGGAACCGGCAAGGGTCGCGAGGGGCTAAGATAGAGGAAGGTTCGAGGAGAGAATGAGTAGAGAGAAGGGAAAAGAGACTTACACCAGGCGTTATCCTTGTTACGGCGAGGGAAGTCGGAGGGGAGGAAGGGGAGAGGAGCGAAGAGACGGGACCTGACTAGATTTTGTCCTTGCTCAGCACTTGGGGACCATATAGCGGGGGTGGGGGTCAAACGAAGGCATACAGACTCCCCTTTTGATCACTTGGGGCATAGCATCGCATCGGATTTTAAATTATTTCATTCTCCGAATACACCACGTGTCGGACCTTCCCTCTTATCGAGTAATCGGATCTCCCCCTTGTCCCCCCCCCTCTTGGAAACTCTCTTTCCTCAACTAATTGTTTCTGTACTGCGACTGAACAGTATAATTTACCCTCTGTCCCGACTGCCTTGCCATCCTTACTGTACAGTACATGTCCATTCTCATTCCATCCCTTTCATTCTCCTATTTCCGATATTTGCTTTGTTTAGTCTCCGGGACACCGGCGGCAGCACAAACTACCGCTAAAATGGAGCCTGTATTGTGCCAGTATTGTGCCGATCTCCGGAGACCTCGGCTGGCCACAAAAGGTCTGCTTTCTGTCCAGTAATCTCACCAAGGGTGACACTTTTGTGACACTTGTCGAAGGCGAGGCGAAGCGAAGGTACGAGTTAGGTGGCGATGGCGATGTTAAGGTTGCATGAAAACCTCTTCTAGCGGAGGCTGACAAAGCTGGCTACAACCCCTGACGATGCGTGTTGCCTCGGGTCGATCTGATGGCGAGATGGGGCAAGTGTTTATTTTACAAAACCAGGCAAACATGTACGCTCGAGCTGGAGGACGATTGACTGTGTTGTTGCAGATCAGCATGCACAGCGCCCGAGAGTGAGTGGCCAGTGGCCAGATAGGATGCTGTTATCGCAACAACTGCTGGTTCACATGAGGCCGCTAAATTGCCCCGACTGGACGGCGTGCGAGAATTGTTGGATAACATTGGATAAAAAAGCAAAATGTGATGGGCGCAGCGAAATAATGGGGGAAAGGCGCCACCTCGTGGAGGTCGTAAAAGTATTAGGAAAGGGACGAGATCCAAGAAAAGGCATTAACAAGCAAGAAGATGATGGTGAGGGTACTGATGACGGCTTGGCCGTGACCACGGGGGCCGAACCAGGGCCCGGTCAAACCTTGTCGTCTCGATGAATAAACGGCAACTCCCAGATAGTAGCTAGGCGTAGATCGTAAGGACGTTGTATTTATCTACCCTCGTCAACATTTCATTGCGTCGACGACGTGTCTTCACATTGAATCATTGCCGTTGCGCAGTCACTCGCACATCACACGGCGGCTCTTGAGTGAGTCCGAGTCGCTTGACCCGACCGACCGTGTCACCCATTACGGTAACGTGTGCACCTTCGTTGCTCCGAGCCATTTCCTCTCTCTTAGTCAACGGGTATCAAAGAGAATCATGCTCTACTCTCACCTTCTGCGACGGGCAAAACGTTGGGCCATCACACCGCTAGCACCATCTCGTGCATCTACATCCAAACAGAACCCGTCGATACTAGCAACAGCGCGGTCATACCACGCAACCTCACTCCTTCCCTCTCTCGTCTCGTCTTCTTCTCCCGAGTTCCGAGCACGCGCGGAGGCCATGGACCAGGTCGTCGCCGATCTGGAGGCGAAGCTCGCCGCCGCCCGCGCAGGAGGCGGGGCAAAGGCCGCCGAGCGCATGCGGAGCAAAGGGAAGAAGCTCCCGCGCGAGAGGTGCCGTGTCTCCCCTCCCCTCAGTAGCAACGTTTCGCCTTGCTGACGACCCACGGGCTCGTGACCCTGTGCCATCCTGCCTGCCCTGCTTAGGTTGGCGCTGCTCCTGGACCCCCACTCCCCCTTCCTTGAACTCTCTCCCTTGGCCGCTCACGATGTCTATCCAGGGGAGTCCGTGCCCGGCGCGGGGCTCATCACGGGGATAGGCCGGATATCGGGGCGTGAGTGCGTCATCGTGGTCAACGACGCGACGGTCAAAGGCGGGTCGTACTACCCGTTGACCGTGAGTGCTCATTTGCCCCGATTCTTCTTTTATTCGCTTTAGCCATGCAACGAATGCTTACCTTCCCTTGAGGGTAGGTGAAGAAGCACTTGCGGGCTCAGGAGATAGCGAGGGAGCATAGTTTGCCTTGTGTTTATGTCGGTGCGTAGCCCTGTCGCGTCGTGCTTCCAGTTCAAGTTCTCCCTTTCAACTGCTGACTATGTCCCTCAAGTCGAATCTGGTGGTGCCGCTCTCCCGCATCAAGCAAATGTATGCGCACGCATTTGTCCCCTTCATTTCTCTACGTTTAATGTAAATGAACTTTGTAGGTGTTTCCCGACAAGGAACATTTCGGACGCATATTCTACAACATGGTACGTCCCAGTTTTGAGTGTGTTCCAATTTGAAGCGGTCATACAATGGTCCCGCAGGCGCAGATGTCCGCGCTCGGGATTCCTCAAATCGCCATCGTCCACGGCATCTCTGTCGCAGGCGGCGCGTACGTTCCTGCCATGGCGGACGAAAACATCATCGTTCGCGAACAGGGACACATCTTCCTTGCAGGGCCACCACTTGTGAAGGCCGCGACTGGAGAAGACGTTGATGAAGAGACACTTGGCGGTGGGCTGATGCACTCAAGTGAAAGCGGTGTCACAGACCACCTGGCGAGAGATGACGAACACGCGATCGCCATCGCGCGGGGTATCGTAGGCGACCTGGGCCACGCTGGTGGGCGCGAAGTGGCTGTACGTCCGTGATCGATCATCCCCCGAGCATAACGCTGACAAGCCACGGGCGTTTTCCAAGCCCCCGGCTGTCCCAGAGGACCCGCTCTATTCTGCGGCCGAGCTTCATGGGATAGTCGGGACAGACCTCCGCCAGCCATTCGATATGCGGGAGGTGATTGCGCGCGTGGTAGACGGGAGCCGCTTCCGCGAGTTCAAGAAGGAATACGGACAGACCATCGTGACGGTAGCGTATTTCCTCTTGCCAGGAACAGGGTAGTCGTCCACAGCTCAATCGTACTTTGGGCAATCCCCAGGGGTTCGCACACATCCACGGCTTTCCCGTGGGTATTATCGCGAACAATGGTATCCTTTTCTCGCCTTCGGCGCTTAAGGCGACGCACTTCATCCAGTTGTGCTCGCAGCGCCACATCCCGCTGCTTTTCCTTGTAAACGTCACTGGCTATATGGTCGGTTCCAAGGCCGAGAAAGGCGGCATTGCCAAGGACGGCGCGAAAATGGTCCGCGCAGTCGCATGTACGAACGTCCCCAAGCTGACCGTCATCGTCGGAGGTAGCTTTGGCGCCGGGAACTACGGTGAGGGCATCTCCTTCTCCTTTTTCGCTGTTCCCGGTTATCGATACCACCCTTTTCCTCGGATCCCTTATTTCCCATCAGGAATGGCCGGTCGCGCGGTAAGTTTTGTGTTGCACTCATAATCACGGGCTCCTGATACTGGTTATCTCCTGTTCCCGGGTCAATGCAAATGCACTTACACCTGAAACATAGTATTCCCCCCGATTCCTCTGGATGTGGCCTGTACGTGTGCATACCCCCCGTATTTTACTGTTGTCAACTCAATTCGACACTCAACACTGGTAACGGCCGCCATGCCGTGACATTTGTCCTCCCAGAACGCCAAGGTCTCCGTTATGGGCTCTGGTCAGCTCTCGCAAGTCATGCAATCCGTATCACGGTCCGTCTCCACCCCAAACTTCCCGCCCTTGTGCGATTCCGTCCGTCTGTCGTACAATCTTTACTCATACTCGCTCGCGGCGCGGGCGCACCTTAATTTGCCAGGGATCCATCACAGCACGCGTCGCTAAAAGCCGAGATCGAAGCTCAGTCCTCTTCCTTGTATGCGACGGCGCGGCTCTGGGACGACGGCATCATCAAGCCGACGGAGACACGGGATGCCGTGGGGCTTGGGCTCGCTCTCGCGGCGCGCCAGGTGACGTCGTTCGCATCCTCGTCCCCATCGGGGTTGTCGGGGATCTCATGGAACGGAGGAGGCAGGAGGGGGAGCTTTGGTGTCTACAGGATGTGATGGGCCTCGCATACATTGCTACAATCACTGATCTTGTTACTTCACCGTATCGCGCCAACATATTGGCGAAAGGGCATATGTTTGTATGCGGGATTTTCCTCATACGTGGCACGCTACGAAAAAAACAATTAGAAGAAACATCGCGTATCAAATCTTCTGGCGCAATTGCACAAAGGTTGACAACGTTGACTGGTACAGTACGCGTTGTCCTGAGGCACAGGGTCCACATCGAGCGCTGCTGCCCTCGACCCACCGATCGGAGGCCCTCGTTGCTCTGCACAGCAAACCCGGATTCGGTTGCGGCCCCGCCCCGGCTCGGATGCTTGTCCCATGCCGGAAGTCATCCTCCAACTGACAATGTCCTCATGCTTGCCGCGTCGAGAAGCTCGTCTTCGGCGTTGTCATGGCATTTAATGTAGACGACCGCCTCGTCTAAGCGAGAAGGTCCTGTACCGCGGCCGTACACTGTAACTATAGAATCCTGTACACAATCAATCGAGAACAAAGCGAGCTGTATGATAGGCGCACAATGACTGGCGCCTCTTTGTCTTCGGGCGCACACATGCGACTCCGCAAGTGATGCTCTCACGTAATAAGATCTTTCTCCCAGCCTATTTTTTTTCACATTAGGGGAGCCAGGACAACCTAAGCCGTTTCTGTGTCAGGAACGCCCCGTTCGTTCGAGTCCTCGGGGAACGAATGGCGCTGGTTTGGCGAGAGAGGCAGCGTCTCCCTTTTGTTTCCCCATTTCACACGCTACAGTGCAGAATGAAAAGAGAAGGGTGCAACTCTTTGTTTTGGCTTATCACATCAGAAGGGAGCAATTTATTGGCCATGTGTCGATTTAACTCTCATCTGATCTACTGGGACCCCTCTGTTCAGTCTCTGTCACAAATTTGGGAAATGATATAAGGTGATATAATGAAATAGGCCTTATAATTATGGTAACCAAGGCTTGATTTTCTATAAGTTGGCTTATAAGACAGCTTATATTATCATTATGGGATCATAAGCCCTTGATAATACCTCATATAACTACTTAAATTTACCATAACTGCTCGACTGGATTAATAAAGTGGCTCTAATTTGGTTATAATAGTCATAATGGAGACTGTCTATTATAAGGCCACTTCCCGATTTTGCGACAATTTCCTCGAGGGTGACAACGGGTTTTTGCAACAGGTTAGGAATCAGGCGGCGGCCTGATAGACGTACTTGCGTATCGGAGAAATTCTGGGTTTCTTGGGCACCGTACCGTCGACTACGTCAGAAGTCGTTGTTTGCAGCGCAGCGACACGTGTATGAGCCACCACATTGGTATGCGAATGGGCCTCACCCTGATATACCCCGAACACCGGAAATTTTAGCTTTGTATCTCTTGCCTGCCTTGGGCGACTCAGAAGCAACGCCTGGGATCCCTGGTTGAGTGTGCGTATGACGAACAACAAAGACGTCAATGGGGGATGGGTGAGCCTTTGCCTGCCCCTTCTTTCATTTCCCAGAGCGGAGTTCTCTTCTGGGAACTTTCCAGCGGGGTGATAGGGACATGTTCTAAGATTTCATAGTCCCTAACGCCACAGAGACATACACCAAGTGGGCAGTCTACCCAAAGTATATGTACCGGCAATGCCAATGCCCGACGTTCCGAGAGGGATTTGAAGAATTCGTGAAAGGCAGTTAAGGGGACAGAGAACATCAGCGGATTCATGGTGCAGTAATGTACATCCTGCGCGGCGGCACTTAGGGTTCCAAACGGGGGATCTGAAGAAGGCGGTCCGTCACCATCGGCAGAGCCCGACCCTCCACGAAAGTTCCGACGGTGGTGTGCACCAAAACGTAGTGCCATTTGTACAGCTGTATCACAGCAAGTCCCTGCAGGGTTGTTGGCAGATTTTGAAATTTGAAGTTGTGAAACAGGGGCAAAGAAAACACATGATGGACAAAAGAGGCAGTGATGATGTGACTTACGCCCATTCCCGAGAAAAAACGAAACCTTTCACACCCCTGCAGGACGATGTGGACCCAGCCGCCACGGGAATAAGCCTCGAGCGCTTTGATCCGGAACAAGCTGCGGAAATTCGGAGAGTTTGATGTGCGGACCTAGACTATGGATCGAAGGGTGTCTGAGGATAACAGGTTACTGAACGCAAGGATGACGCCACCAAAAGCTTTGTTCACAGCATAGCGTCACCAATCCACGTAGGAGTATGGCCAAGCGATCGACTTGCGAGGCTAGCGTCCACACAACGGCTCGAAGTGAGAGCAATACTAGAAGGGTTCAATTGCTGAGACTACGATGGGGGTGACTGTCACTGATATAACCAGTAAGGAAAGATTAGCGGTGCAAGGTGTGTGACAATGGGGACTGATCTGTAAAATAGCTGCATGGATAACCCTTGTACAGTAGGCGACGCGGACACGCCCGCCTGACATTTCATAATCAAGGCACGAATAATCGACAGGTCAGATGTGAGTGAGACGTTCTCTTCGTTTCAGATGTATACTAGTGTATCCTAGTATTAGCACCCAGGTCGAGGCCAAGCAATTACTCGCCCACTAGAGTAAGGTGATGGGAGCACGGGAATTAACGCATCATCGGGGCCGAGCAAAGTGGTTACGAGGCTAGGTGCCATGGCATCGTCGGCAACATGAGTATCTTTAGAGAAACAATAGCGTCGATCATCAGGATGGGGCAAAAGTCGGTCAACTCGGGAAATGACATACAGCACAGTATCCACGGAATTCCTCGGTCGTACGGCGTGCTCCTTGATGCCGTCCATTACCATGACGAGCTTTGACGTCCGTCGGAATACACAGCCCGAGAGAGACTGGTGATGCTCCCGAATTATGAAAAACGTTGACTTGTTGGGCAATATTGTAGGGTCGTTCTATTAAAAAATCTGAACCCGAGGTCCTCTTTGCTCTACCCAAAGTCGTGCCATTGCGGATATATGCGCGGATAGGCTATCAAGAAGTCAATGAGGACAAACGTACAATGTGATGCAGCTTGAAGTTTAGGTCGTAACGTTGGCAAACGATTGCGCAGACAGTCTCGACATTTTGGCGGCGAATACTTTTGTACGGCGATAGCGTTAAAAACCCTCCAAGTAATGTTCGTTTGTTCCACAAGGGACTTACTGGGATGTCCAGGCGAAAGGGCGCCCGTGGGAATAATCGTAAGATCCCGTTCGCCCCGTTCGAATTTTTTTCACCTGCGACCCTGCGACAAACATGAGTCAAACATGTTGACTTCGACTGTGGGTCAGGCCTACCCCTAATGGTCCCGCAAGATATGCTGGGCTGGAAAAAAAAATACGGCCATGCGCGTGTTTTCAAGTCTTCAAACAAATTTCAGTCAAAGTTTACGACACGGCTCGAGTAACCAGTCCGTCCACTCACTTGAACTTACTCTATCTGGCTACACCCAATTGCCTTCGGTCAGATGTGGTATTCACGGTACTCCGGATGAAGTTTGGAGGGCTTAGTCTTCGAAGTTATGTCATGTTGCCAGGTCTTTTCGCTCGTTAGGATTAGGAACCCATGAGGCCAATTGATAACCGCGCTGGTGCGCTTAGGTGGCCACTTGCGGTACCGCCGAACTTCGAGCGAGTTGTGACGCAAAAAATAAAAATCACAGTAAGGTAGGGCAGAGTACATCTGGAGCGATAGCTCAGGCCCCTTATACTCCTCGAGTCCTGGGGAAGATTACCCCCATTACTTCTAGTTTGGCCATCCTCCGCCGTGCAGACTTTTGTTGTCACTGTACAACCCCATACAGTGCCGTTTTAACCCGAAATCTTTCTTGAACTAGGAAGGCTATGGTAAATGTCAGAAGCCGTTCCTATTGTCCTCTGTTAGAAACTCGGTCTTGGTCAAGATAGGAGTCGGGCGCCGCGCCAACTCTGTGCTGTTCGTTGACGCCGCCCGCGTCCTGTTGCACTGTTGTAACGACGTCACGTCCGATTCATATAGTGCAACCGCATGACATACCCTTGGGTCCCCACAGAAGTGCGTGTCATTTTTCTCCCGGGGGTACTCCCAGAGGACGACCTGCTCAATCAGATTCTTGTGATCCCGGTGCCCCTAGAGTGAACATCTCGCAGCCTCTCGCTCCCCCACACGGGGAGGAGATGCACGGGGTTCTTGCAAACGATGCAGGCGGATTCGGCGGAGGCCGTACAGTCATTTTGTGCTAGCCATTCTACCATTCCCATTTAACTGGGAAAACGACAGGAATGCGCCGATAAATGAATTAGGCTCAAAGTTTAATGGGTCAGGTGAATACACCGTGTGAAGAAGGTTGATGGTTCGGGCGCTCTGCTGCAATCTGCTTGATGTGAAGGTGAGCATAGCTCATTGGGACATTGTCACGTTCACTTACGATAGCTGCCTGACAATTTGGGAATAAAACCATCCCCCCTGAGAACTTGTTGCTAAGAATTGGTCATATCATACTATCACAAAGCACCTCTAATCCTTCACACTCTTTACTGGGTGGGCCTGTCCTAGGACTACTTGACTCTATAACCATAGGGTTCGCGGATCCTGTACCAGCTTCAGGCTTTCCAGGATTCATCTTGTCGACGATGCTGAAATTTCAAATGCAATTTCTTTGCACAAATAGTGACAAGTTGATCTATCGCTGATCTTCTTGTATGTGACGCTTACCCTGGTTCCCATAATATGGAATAGGTTCTTTGGACCCCCCATGATTTTGCCTCACAACCCGGTTTGGCTGTCGTCCTTCTTATTACATGGAATGCATACAATGGCATATGAGCCTTGAGGATAAATATCCCAGGTCTACGCCGGGTATTTCCACACCCTGTTGAAGTGTGGTGCAGGCGGAGCCTTACCCTCTGGGCGTGTAGAATGGGACATGGATGACCAACCGAACAGCGCTTTCATCACAGGTGCCACATTGTGCTAGCAACGGCGGCTGGCTGAAAAAGTGCCCGTGGCACTTGACAGGCGCAGGGATCTCAAGTATTTTTTGGCATGTAATTCCTTCACCACTTCCAGTGTGCCTCCGATAACCTTTTATGATCGGTGAGCATGCCAGGTATCCGGTCACATTGGCAGTCTGCTCAGGGACCTCTGAATCACATCACCTCTCCTAGGTCTCACCTATGCGCCCGTCGCTCACTCCTACTAGAAATCACATTGAGTTGATTTGCCACGGATTTACCATGCCCTCCACGCAAGACGCGCTGGCTTTCCTCACCAGGAAATCCCTGTGTTGACTTTTTTTTAAATCTTCTGCTTGGAAGAAGGAATCCCTCCTTTTCTGTAACTTACGTCTTGTACGTTTGGGGTACTTTTTTGAAATTGCACTCAACTTTTTGTATGCACTATTATTGAAGCTGAACCAAACTATTTTTGAAATGAACTATCCTTAGGGGTTACTCCTAATCAAATGACGTTTCTTTAGGTACTATTTTTCAGGTGGTGGTATACTTCGGCAGCTTGCCAAGCACTCTGCCAAATAGTAAGCAGGGGGATAATTTTTTTGTACGATTTCCAAACTTTTTCTGAAAAGTACGAAAAGGTGTGAAAAGGTATGGAGAAGTAAGAAAAGTAAAAACAGGGCTTTCCTGGTAAACGGCGCACTTACTAGTACATCATATTTTTTCGATTCCTGTTATTCACAACATCGTTGTGAGTTGTGACAGCCAGGGATGGCACTGTTTCGCCGAAGGGGTGATCTCGACTCGTATCTTGGTAACGTACAAGGAAGACTCCTGTTCAATCTGGGGAATAAGTTTCGTCGCTGTGCGCACGCAGAAGCAATTTTGGTCGGCTTTCGTCAGCAGTCACGATTTGAGGCTTAAAAGATCTGTGGCGGAACAAGTAATGCTGAGCCCAGGGTCGGGCTGACTGGCGTGTTCGATAACCCTCTGCCCGTCGTCGAGGCCGAGAAAATAGGGTGTGGGAGAGGTTTCAGAACGGGAATCGCGGTGGACTCTTGGATTCTGGATCAAATCTGCGCATGGTACAATCAACATCTGTCTCACCCAAGGCGGTTAATAACACCGATATACCTAATAGTGGCTTGGTCTAGGGTATTCTAACCCCATGGAAGGGATGAGTGGTGGCTTTGTCTACGGTGCAGGGGGC
>Ga0307510_10001488_pt1 | contig 25853 bp, 10 predicted proteins | sample 12_EM_MG_FD_207224 | JGI IMG/M metagenome (GOLD analysis project Ga0307510, IMG submission 207224) | Populus trichocarpa ectomycorrhiza microbial communities from riparian zone in the Pacific Northwest, United States - 12_EM | ecosystem: Host-associated > Plants > Roots > Unclassified | place... | reverse complement strand
TCAGTACATATTATTTTCCTATTTTAGTTCCTATATTGTAGCTGATTTTCCTGTAATGTAGTTCCCATTCCTAACTCATAGGAATGCCTTGGCTGTACAAATACATGACCTAAGCTCTGTATTCACTGACTCAATCAATATACATTGTTCTTCCATCTTTTCAAGTTGAGAGAGCCAATTTAAATTCTCAACGTTGAACTGGGAATAATAATCATGGAGATAAAGGTAGTTAAGATCTGAGAGATTTCCTAGTCCGTGAGGAATCGTACCTGCAAACCCAGCATCTGAAAGGTCAAGGTGTTTCAAGCTCCCTATCAAGCCAATGAATTTGGGAATTTGAACTCCTCCAAAGTCATTGTTTCGTAGGTCTAAGTACCTCAAATGCTTCAAGCTGACCAATGAAGGATTGATCCTACCACTCAAGATTAACTTCAGATAATCTTCATATTGAGTGGAAGCACCACTAGAAGCAAGATAGTCTGCGAAAGAAATACTTCTTAGACGGAGCTCAATGACATGGCCAGTTACATTGTCACAAATGACTCCACGCCAAGTGCAACAATCCCCTCCAAAACCAGCCCAAGAAGCAAGACGGTTTGAAGGGTCTTTGAGATCATGCTTGAACTTTAAAAGGGCATCTCTCTCAATCTGGCTGCAACCTTGAGTAAAGCTTCCATAGCTGAAGCAAAGACTAACACTTACTACAAGGAGCAAGGAAAGGAGAAGAATGTTAACAGGAATTGAACTCATTGAACCCCGTAGCATATACCTTGTTAAAGCTAAAGTATGGAGTGGTGTGCTTGAGAACTCTTCCAATTAGGTGATATATATATATATATATATATATATAAAAACACATTTGTGTTTTACTGTAGCTCAACGTACACATTACTTTGGATTGCGACATCAAAAATTCAAAACTACTTTTTTGTTCTTGAGTGGAGAAAATTTATGGTTTTGAGCTTGAGTTTTTTGTCTTTTTCTCTGACCAAGTAACGTTTGAAAACAATGTGCATAACTATTAAAGATTTTTTTTTACTCTTAACTCTCTTGTTTTTCTTGTATTGACGGGGAAATTTTAGATTTTCCAATCTAGAGGAACAGTCATGTCATAGAAAAAAAAGTCTGTCTGTATCTTTCTATCAAATTTTCTAAGGGCAAGCCATGGAGTCCATACTCGACCACCGGTCAAAAAATGCAAAGTGGACAGTCTAAATCCAGAAAAATTCTTTCTTTCTTGTGCTCATGAACGTCAACAGAATGCATTATGGGAAAGATATTTTTCCAACAAATAGTAAACTCAATCCCATCTAGTAAGCTCATTTGAAAGACTTGAATTTGAAATCTAAAGTTTGATTGGATCAAATTTCTAAAATATTAATATATTGAATTATGCTTGACCGATCAGGTTATTAGTAACTCGGTTTACCTGTTCATACTCTATTTAAATTTAAACAAGTTAAAGCATAAATTTTTTCTTTAAAAAAAAATGAACAAAATTATATTATTTTAATAAAAATAATTAATTTTATAGCTAGTGAGTTGATTCGATTACTTAATGACCTAAGTTCTTTTTCGAGTTCATTTTTTTTTATTAAAAAAAAAACTAGTTATTTATATGTTGTTTCTTCATGTACATGAATATATTGATTTTATTATTATAAATATTGATTAAAACTATTTTAATGATACTTCAAATTAGATTTGAGAGAACATTATTAAGAAAACATTAATAAAAGAACTGCCTTGTAATAAGACTTTTCAAGTCATAAGATTTCTTGATACAGAAAATCACAAGAAAAGATAAATCAGAATACTTTTCTTAACATAATCAAAATATTTAGGTTATCAAATCACCCTGCGGGTTAGCAACTATTTTTATTAAAACATCATTTCATTTTATTTTCCTTTCGAATTTTTTTTTTCTTGGTATTAATTCAATCTATACTAAAAATACTTATAAATCAATATAATATATTTTCACATTAAAATAAAAAAAAAACTATACTCTTAAACACTCCCTAGGTCAAACCAGATTTAACAACCAATAATATTAGTATTTTTTAGTTTACTTTATAAAGTGTTTATGGAATTCGAATGCTTGAAAATCCTTGGTGCCTAAACTGTTTTCTTCACAAAAGAAATGGTTGCATTTTCAGAAATAGATGTTATCTTAAGAGTTTCACTTTCATATTTAATTCTAAGATATGATTTAACCTGACACAGTCTCTTGAATTTCTAAATTGTTTTTAGCTCGAAATATACCTTTTTTTCTCAACTTTGTTGCAAATTTTGAAAACAGTGCTATTCATATCACTATCTTACTTACAAGAACTGCCTGTAAGAGAAAAAAGGGGCAGTTCACAAGAAAGCATGCCTTTAACTACAATTTGCTTCAAGGAAAGTATACCAGAAAGACTTGCTTTATATATACAAATCAAAGGAGCTGATAACTCGATATGCTTATACAACCCTCATAATCAGACATCACAAGGCCTGTTTCTCCTCCTCGGTTCCCTCGGGAGCTGGGGTGCGCTGCCGATTGCCTCTTCTTGCAAAATACTTTGCAATGAATTCATCAGCCAAGTCTGGATATTTTCCCTTGATAAAATTCTCCAGACATTTGCGGTATGAAAAATCTTGTTTGCAGCCATCAGTTGAGACAATGTAGAAGCACCTGCTCTCCTGGAAATTGCTGTGCCTGCTAACCTGTTAGATTTAAAAAAAAATATATTGTAATCATATAATGCACATAAAATGCAGATTATGCACAGATGTAAAAGGATGCATCTTGCTATATGCACTGTGCATTTTCAATTTTTTTGTTAAAGCAACAAATGCAAGTGGAGAGGATTTTGCTCCGAAGAAATAAAAGAGTGAAGAGCAAGGTTGGTCCACAGAAAATGACAACCAAGTGGCCTGTGAAGAACCAGAGGGCATATCATTCACAAGTGTTGGCTCAAACACCACCAAACATCTGACCATCTCTTGCCCCTCAACCACAAATTGATGTAGAAAACTGATCCGGATTTCAATACATCCTTGCAAACTATTCAAGTCAAACTAGAATACAAGTTCAAGCAGGAAAAATCCCAACACACTGAATGACAGGTCATTTACAAATACCAACAAGAAAATTCACTTAGTTCAGCTGGTCAAATTAATCATCCATTCTAGAATATAGCGATGTCTCTTGACATCAGAGGAAATCTGATAGAGAACTGACTTCCTACCTAAAAGCCTTATCATGTGCCCTGCTAATAGAAAGTCTGTGCGCCACATTCTGTACTGGCGCGTGGAATTACAGTTATTCATAAGGACAATGAAATGTTGTAATTATGAAAGCAGTTAACACCATTACAATTCATCAAATGGCAAAGAACTTGTAGTGCGGGCAAGCAAGTAATAAAATTGGATTTATTTATTTTATTTTATTTTATTTTGAGAATGAAAGAGATTGGACTTTAATAGACCTTGCAACCATCTTATTCAGCAACGCTAAGTAATGAGAGTGGTAGTGATGTAAGAGTGAAGACAAATAATTCATAAATAGATAAATAGAGACATGTAACCAAATCAGTAACCTCTAATCAAGTTTTCTTTGGTCCTCTGATTATGTCCTGGATGCAATCAATGTTGTGAAGGAAGAAAGCATACCCATAATTGATGCACAGAAAAATAAATTGAAAAAAGAACTAACTTGAGCTCATTCTATCAATTCAGTCGAGGAACTTTCTTTGCAAAGCTCTAACAGATTGAAGTTCTGCTTGAGATAACAGATAATATGAGCCTCAAAAGATAAATCCCTTGGCATCAACTACATTGTTATTGTTTTTAGATGACAAAATAACCACATATTTATCCAAAAGACATAGGGCTACAGAATCCTAAACTTAGTGTAGCATGAGGATAGAGAACAACTGAACTCAAGCAAAATCTAACAAGGGAATAGGTCACCCAGAATACATACCGTGACATGATCAATTCCAGCACCCATCTTCACTGCTTTGTCTGGATGATAATGAAAGACATTATCAAGCACATAAGACTGATCATCGGCAGATAATGGATCCCCATCATTGTACCTTCAAAAGAAATTCCATAATAAGAAAATTTACAAAATGGTAGCATGCAGAAAATGGTATAAATGCTGCAAATCTATGAAGAATCAAAAGGGACTAGTCAATAAAAAATACGCTGTGCTATGATGCGCTGGGTAATTACTAACTCTTATTTTTGGAGAATTTATGAGCAAATAGCATAGAAAACATACCCAGTTTGATGCATTATCCTTCTAATAGAAAGCATCAATGGCTCAATATCAGAGAGGATATCCTGCTCTTGAGAAGTGAATACATCTAACCGCTGCCTGGTTGTGGTAAATATTCCACTGGCATTTAAATCCTCATGCGGTTTAGAAGGGCGGTTCCTCTTATTTTTCCAATCTCCATTATTCGATCCCCAACCTCGAGGACCTTCAAAGCGGTCTTTCTTGAACTCTCTACTCTGCTGACCCCATTGCTGATCCCTTCCACTACCATTGCCACCTCCAGAATTTGGCACCCCCCATCCATGAACTGCCTTAACTGGCTCTCTGGGTGAGCCCCAGCCTTCTGAAAGTGCTGGTGACTTTGGTTTCCCCCAACCAGAGGCCGTGCCTTCCTGATTTGAAGTTGCCTTGTTATCCCAACCTGACTCTTTCCCTTGCTCCACCAGAGATTGGTTTTCATTATTGTTATTTGTTTCACTTCCGTTGCCACCTGCAGAATTTGGAACCCCCCATCCATGAACTTCCTTACCAGACTCTTTGGACAAGCCCCAGCCTTGTGAATTTTCTGATGACTTTGGTTTCCCCCAACCACCGGCTGTGTCTGCCTGATTCGAAGTCACCTTGTTACCCCAACCACCTGACTCTTTCCCTTGGCCAGCCAGAGATTGGTTTTCAGTCTTTTTATCCCTGCCACCTCCAGAACTCGACACCCCCCGTCCACGATCTGACTTAAATGACTCTTTGGGCGAGCCCCAGCCTAGTGAAATTTCTGGTGACTTAGGTTTCCCCCAACCAGAGGCTGTGTCTGCCTGATTAGAAGACACCTCTTTACCCCAAAGTTTATCACCATCAGTATTTTCTGCCCCCCAAGTGGATGCTGCCTTCCAACCACATGCTGCATCTCCCGGATTTGAATTGCCCTTGCTATCCCAACCAAGGGATTCAGTGGTAGCCTCCTGGGTAGTTTTAGAAGCCCAACCAGATATCGACTGGTCCTGAGACATCTTATCGTCCCAACCATGTGTCCCTACATCTTGGTCTTCTGGACGTTTGTTTTTGCTTTTTTTTTGTCCAGATTCATCACCATCTGTTACCTTCCCCCACCAAGACTTTGATGCATTTGTCTCAGCAAACTTGTTGTCTCTGTCCTTTCTCCCCCAGGCAGCACCAGCATCCCAATCATTGGACGTGGTAGGTTCTTCTTGAACTTTTGTTGCAAAGCCATTGTGGGGTTCAGGTTTTTTTGTAGCCCAACCAGAAAAGGAATTGGACTGAGCTACATTATTCTCTGAATTCCAGGAGTTATTTGTCGTCCTGGCAGCTGCTGTGTCCCAGCCACTCGAAGCAACATCATTTGCCTCGGCTGTATTCATTCCCATACTCCAAGGTTTTTCCTTAACAGCTCCATCATTTTTATCAACATCCCAATTTCCAGAGCTTCTAGACCGATCCTTTAAAGATGAAATCTTTTCCCAGTTCGATTCAGCAGGTTGATTGCCTAAAAAGTCTTGAAATTCAGCACTGTCTTCAAAGGTAGGCTTATCAGAACTAGAGTTATGCTCAGGTGATAGGTTCCAGTCTTCATCTTCCAGCATAAGATCATCAACTTCAGCACCTAAACAAGCAGTAACTGACTCTTCTCCACTTGCAGTACTTCTCACCATATTTAGAAAACTGTATACATCCATGCTGCCCTCTGGATTCAAGCATGCCTGAAAAAGAGAATGATATAATTGGAAAAATAGGCAGAAAATCTGAGCAGAACACAGGGACTAGTGATCTAGCTCTAAAAGCTTCTCGAAAGCAACTTTCCAATTGAAGAGAAACAGTACCTCTTTTGTGTCCCACAGGACATCAAAGTGTGAACCTGTTCCAACAGTAACATGCTTGCCCCATGCACAAGAAGCAACTATACTTGATAAAGAATCAGTGTGGCACTTCTCTGCAGCCTTTTCAAAACATTTTCTCGGTGTCTGTGTAACATATATAGAGATGGCTCATTTAATAGAGTGACACTGATTATGTGTTAGAGGATTGAAACAAACTGAAAAGACTTACAAAGAGTGTGGCCTCAGTAAATGGCACTTGGATATCCAATGATCGAGACAATGTTTTATAACCTCCAGTGTAGAAGCCAATCAAGCTTCCAGCACATGTCATACTGTTCCCGAGTAAAATGAGATGCTCTTTCAGAACACCCTTTGCCACCATGGTCACTGATTTTGAGAGGCGCTGCAAAATCAACTAGTTAAGCCTTTCCATAATGCTAGCAAACACTGGAAACTATGCATAAATTAACTCAGCCTAATGGATCACATGTGAAACAGAACACTATATACTGAACATATAATTGTCCACCATCAAACCTCAAGGTGTATTGCCATAAATGAGCATCGTAATCTCTCTTTATCCATTAATGATATGTTATCTTGGCAATCTTTTAGAAAAAAAAGGGAGATTCTTTATCCATTAATGATATGTTATCTTGGCAATCTTTTAGAAAAAGAAGGAGATTCTTTATCCATTAATGATATGTTATCTTGGCAATCTTTTAGAAAAGAGGGAGATTTTAGAAAACAAAAGAGAGGGGGTGGTTTGCTGGGCAGGGAAAGTTCAGCACAAAAACATAATTTCATTAACGTGTGCATAAAAGTTTGCACTGCATCATTGCATGAAACATGATTAATTAGAGCCACAGAGAAAACAGCACTATTTACAGAATAGAGTAGTCAAGAAGGTAGAATTTAGGATCAAATTAATTAAAAAGATGTAGATGCATCAGAGATACATATTGTTCAGCATTTGGGGATTGAAATAATGAGGCAATTTTCCATTATCAAGTGGCAGTTTTGTGCAAATAATATCAATGACCAGTTTAGTGATGGGAGGAGAAATTATGCAAAAGTTGCCGAGACAGCCACACCTCTCAAATATAAAGAGGACATTCAAATCCCCCTCAATTCTTGAACATATTAAATGATCAAAAACAGAACATGTGAACTAACTAGACGGCAGTTAGAAGACTCCTAATGGAATAACTCATAAAAGATGCCAAAAAAATTTCAGGCAAAAATGGATTTTCATTTACTGATAGATTAACAAAATTAGTCATGTCCCTGTATAAAAAGGGATCGGATGGATGATTTTATACTGCATATCACAGCATCGTAAGCTAGTTGAAGATGCATCCACATAACATGTGGCGAGGATAGCATTCATAAGAGCCAAATTGAAAAATAGAGGAATGTAGAGAAGGAAAGAAGCCATGCACATCAAACGGTTAAGAATAGACTGCTTCAAAGCAGATGGGAACAATTTGCATGTTACCTGAACTGCTGTGTCAAATGCACAGGAAACTCCCAACAATTCCTGAACTTGTTTAATCGCATAAGGAATTGAACGTGTGGTGTTGATTAAATGAAGAACTGGAAGACATGAGTCCAAGACTATTCTCCAAGCATCACCACTTTTCTTAACAACAGATTTCTCCAGAACAATATCCAAAGCCAACTCCCCCTTTTGAGTCCTGGATGGGTTTCTTATCCAAGTTGTTGTCTCCGAAGTTGCCCAAATTATATTTGCACAGGAAATTCGATGGTCACCTGCATATTGCAGAGATAGAGCAGATCTCACAGTAAATAATGAATTCTAGCCATGTTGAAATTCGACGTTACATTTATAGATCCAATATATAATTATTTATTTGTGTTCATCATAGAAAGAGAGGAAGAAGGAGATATTCTCTGACAACTAAGGAAGCGAATCATGTTTCAACGGCAACTCAAAAAAATCTAGACATGGAAAATGGTTACATATCCATGTGTTGATAAGACTCGCCATGTCTAACCTGTAAATCAAATATTTAAATATCCATGAACATTAAAACTAATAATTATGTTTAAATTCTTCACGACACTGAATGGCACCTTGAAAATTCATAAAACAAAACCACTACTGATGTGAATGAAGGTGAATCCTCTTATAACAGAAGCCAACACAAGCATGACAATGTCAAGCATTAAAGGCCTTAGCATGAATCATAGATAATCAAATAGATCAAATTAAAATCGAAACAATAATTCTGCAGAAACTTTTGCAAAAAGTTAAAAGTTATAAACACAGTCCATCAGCAAAATTCTGCTTTATATCACACTTATATAAGAAGCATTGCCTTCTAAGCATATCTCAATGAAATGGAGGACTCAAAATATCATGTTTAACATGAAGTTCATGAAACCAGTCAAATAAAATCTATAACCATGTGCAATTTGTGGTATATGAAGAAAGGACATGTTCAGAACTGAATGAATAGAAGGAAACACTTCATTGAATCATAAAGCTTCAAGAAGAGAGTAGTGTACGACCAAATAATCGATGAGTAGTATGCTTTATATTGCCAAAAGACTGTCAGGCACACGAGTGCCAGTATGCAGCAATTTCTTGCAGTATTGCAACCTTATGGTCTATTTTTAGGACAAAACAAAACTCTGAAACAAGAGCAATTGCTATAGTGGTTTGTGAGTAGGAAGACGGTGAAATGAAATTATTTCTCACTTATCATTGTCATTGTTTAGAAAGTTGGTCTGTGATTTCTTTCCTTGCAATTGAATGGATATGGCTTGCCCCGATCTCAAGCTTCCAGAGATATGGACAAGGTATATGAAAGGCATATGTGTTATAGCTTTCAGAGAAATTACTCCTTTTCAAGTGGGTTGTTTGTTTGAATAAAGAAATTTATAACAATTTCTTTGGAAAATAACTACACTGCAACTTGGAGGGAAAAGAAATATAAAACGAATATCATGACATGCCAAACAACAATGATCTGATTCTATTCATCAACTTTCAACACCAAGTCAATATTGTTAAATTTTCTCTCTTTGGACAGAAAGGCAACAGGCATGCAATGGCCTAAGAACTACAAGCATTGATACTGCTGCACCATGTTCTCTTGGAGCCTCTCTGTACAGCATGCCTTATGCTAATTGTCAAACCAATATAAACTGAACAAAGACAGATAGGAGAAGAAATTAACAATTCCATACTTCTGAGCACAATTATCAAAAATATCTGATCCACACGGCCCATAGAAACATAAGCAAACATTCTTCATGACATATAAAAAGAAAATTATCACAAACCTTTGATGATTGTTTCCAGCAGAACTGGGCAAATCATGTCAGCAAGAATGTTTGAAGTCCTCTCCAAATGAACATCATCGGCACCTTGCCAGAAGAACATCAAGCATGGTGATTCATCTATACATTGCTGGAAAGAGCAACTTTCACTGCCAAGGAGCACAAAATCAAAGAGAGAAGTAAGTAGCCATTTCAAGCACATAACAACTTTGCTGCCAAGTAAGAAGCAGAAAATAAAAGATAGAAGTAAACTGGTGTTTCGAGCCATTTAAGTAATAATGTTTCTAGTAATATTATATGCAAGATAACAATCAAGTACAACCGTGAAAAGGGAGCAGCTATAGGTAAGCATTCCAAGAAGTAGGCTAATATACATCTAGAGGCCATGTAGTAGCACCTAGCCTATCAAGTGCCAGCGCGCTTTGAACTTTTTCAGTGTATCAGCACCTAAGCTACATTTTGAGTCATTAATTTTGGCAATCTGGCTCATGCAATGCTGTGATCCCAAATGGACCTGTCTCTGGATGCATGAGTTCAAATTACACTCTCTGGATGCACGAGTTCAAATTACACTCATCCCTCTAAGCTATTATCTTCTTCACGTCATTAAGCATTAACCTCTTCCACACCTTCTTTAATGATGTAAAATACCTAAGCTACAGATTGGGTCTTTAACAGTGTATCACTCCAGAGAGACCATAAAAAACATTTTTTGGGCTGCACAGTTATGATCAAGAGATGCAAAAGCAACCAATTCAAGCTACACACCCTAGATAGCCGTTCCATGTCATATAGAAACTCTGGTAACTATGAACTTCAAGTGAAATTAGATGAAGTAAACCAATCTCATGCCAAGGTGGTAAATTTATAGGTAATAGTAAATCAGAAAATAAGAAGGGATGGCAAAAATAACAGAAAAGAAAACAAACTATCTCACCAATTCAATTTTATGACTTATGTCTTGAGACAAAAACAAATTCATGCAAAGCCTTCGCATTTTTCATGTGTGTTTGTTTGTTTGTGTGTGCGTGCGTGTGTGTGTGTGTGAGTCTCAAGGTAATACTTTTCACTGTATTGGGAAAACTTCAGCATCTCACTTCTAACACAGCCATAAATTTTTGATGATGAATGTAGCTGTGTCTCTCCATGTGATCTCTCCAACTGTTATAATTTTCATATTTATCATCTCCCTTCATAGGTGAACCATATATTTTATTTGACAGTTTTATCAATCAATCACCATTCATCAAGTAAATGCGAGACTGCTAAAAACCAAATCTTCACAAAAAGAAAACACAATCCAATTAACCAAATTTTTGAAGACTCGCTCTTCTTTCAGGCAGCATGTCATCTCATTTCAGAAAATTAATTGTAAATGATGGGGACTTTCAAGACCACAATTATTGACTTCATGCAAATTTAGATTGAATTGAGAAACTAACCTGACCAACAAAATTGTCTTCTTAAAAAGATTGCCAACTTTTTTCTTCTTTCGAAATGTGTTGACAGTCTCTTGGCACTTCTCAAGAATCACCTGAGCAGTAATGTTCAAATCTTGCAACTTCCTCTGTATAAAATAAAGCTTCAAATTACTAACAAAAGAAATAAGTTTAACAAGAAAACCCAAGTACTTCATAGATAAAATATGCCACCTAAAATGCTTCAGAAACAAGAGTAGTAACCTTATCAAGATGAACATGACCAACAAGGCCTGCATCACTTCCAAAACTTTCTGGTATTTGTTGACTCTTGTATCTGCTTGTAAGAAGCCATCAGAACTCTTAATCTTATATCAAGCATATTGTTACTGATAAATATCTCACTGTTGGAGTAAAATAGAATAAATGATATAAAAAGCAAAAACAAGGGCAAAAAATATAAACAGGGGAATAAATAGAAAATTGATTGACGCACAGTTTGAGAACTGGGCATCCAAAGGATGTGGCACAATATCAATGAAGGAAAAAGAATAGAGCATATGGGACAGCACACATCCTTTCATTTGATTCTAAACAAGAAAGCAAAAAGGACATAAAAAATGCAAGGGCAGAACTCACTCAATCATAAAACACTTGGCAATATCTTTAAGACTGACTTTTTCCAAGTGATTCTTGACCAAATACGCTGCTCTTTCTTGGCAATAATTTCTACCACAGCCACAGTCATTCAGGTATAAAATCACACGTCGATCAGCTAGGTCATTCTTGAAACCAACTTTGCAAAGAAGTATTTCCTGAAAAGAAATGAAATGTTAAGAAAGATCTGTAGCATTACACTGCAGAATATGGCAAAATAAACTTCTACAAGGATGAAGAATTTGCATAAGGCAATTGCTACCTTCATCATATCCCAAGAGCAATTGCTACTTGGAGTAGAATCAAGAACAGCCTTATATGCAGGATTGGACATTGCAGTGGCAGCTAAGACGCCAACAGGTTCACCAGCTGGGAATAAACTTTGGGACTCAGTTCCCACCTTCACACCATACTCGAATTGGATGATTGAGTTGCTGCTGACATTTCTTACAGTGCCATCATAGCAAATTACCACATCCCGGAGGATGGCCATTAGGTTTTTGAACAATGTTCCTGGCTCAGACAATCCTCTAGATGAGCGCACAATGACTTCTCTCGTAGAAATGGAATGAGCCATCTCCTCATATGCATCCAACCCATGAAAAAAACTGTTTTGAATCAAGCCATACTGGGCAGAAGGATAATCAAACAAATTGGCAGGATATTTGCTCAGAAAATGGGAGGCTAAATCTTCAACAAGAGTTTTCGAGTAAAGTTTTCCCCTATCAGAAACTTGCAAGCCCAAGAAGCCAATTTGCTGAACAACCTTAGTAACAGCTGCATCGCTCTTAGAGTCAATCAAATAACCCAAGGCAGAGGAAGTTAAAATGAATTCTCTAACTGGCTGTTTCACATCCCGGATGTTATTCTCCACTTGCAACTCAACCAGCTCATTGAAGGTGGATCTTAAATTACAAAGCAAGGGAGAAATGGCCTTGAAACTTTCTGGGATCCTTTGTTTGACTGCCCGAGAGATGGAGAAATCTTCCAAACTAACACTGAAGCCTTCAGAGAACAAATTTTCCATCAGCATGGGCTGCAAGGAGTTAAAGAACTTGAGCACTGCACCAGAACCCTTCTCAAAGAACATTGAGATCAGAATTTCATTAATTACTGATGCCACAACATCCCTGTTGAAATCAACCTTCAAAAAATTACTGTTGATGATCAAGAATCTCTCTCCAGAGCAGTTGAAGCATGCTGGTAAAGCCATCTGGAGAATCTGATGTGCAGTCCAGTGTGGGAAAAAACAGTTGACCTTCAACAAAGCTGGTTGTGGCAAATAAGGTGATATAAACATTGCTAGTTGCTGAGCAGCTGATTTGCCCAAAAAGCAGGCCTTGAACATCATCTTCAATGACAAAAGCGAATCTGTTGTCAGCTGTAAATTCAGATTGCCACTATGGGAGCTAAGCAATTGTTTCTCCACTGAGAAAAGCTCCAAGACTTCAGCTTTCGCAGCAAGGGACTGAGGATAGAATAGGTGAACGCAATCACCATCAAAATCAGCACTTAAAGGCCCACATATCAGAGGATTAATCTTAACTGCATGATCATCATGAACATACACTGAAAGTGCTTGCAATGAATGTTTGTGAGTTGTCGGTGGTCTATTAATAAAGACAATGTCTCCATCCATAATCCGCCTATGAACAACTTGCCCAGGTCGAAGAAAAGTATGACCCTTGGAACCTTCCCTTAGAGAGTAGGTGGAAGAACCATCCTTGTATGTCAGGCACAATTTGTTATCCACAAGCTCTTGTAGATATCTCATGTTATGCACACTGACCCTCTCCTCGAATGTAATTCTTTGAGCAATCTCATAGGGGATCCCAACTTGGTTCACTAGTGTGTACGCATCTCCAGTTATGACACTGCGAGAAGAGAATCCAGAGCCTTTTCTTATAAACAGAGTCCTCATCTTTTCAAGCCATGCTTTGGTTGTGGATTCGCTGGATTCCTTTTTTACCCCATAACGAGTATCTACATCACGGGATGTCTTCGTTGTGCCCCTAACTTGAAGATACTGATCGACCATTGATTGCAAAGAAGTAGCTTCATCTTTGTGTGCATCAAAATTTGGTGCACCTGACCGTGAGCTTCTGATCACTTCAGCTTGCTTAAGAACTTTCTTAAGCATGGATATAGAGAGATCCTGAAAACAACATGAAAGCAATAAGTCAATGATGAAAACAAACATAGCAGCAAGGTAGAGAACCCAATTTAGTATGTAAATAGCTTACTGAAGACATGACAGTAATTCCATCTGAAACAACTGGAACTGATAGACAGTTTGGAGGGACAGGTAACTGTTGTAGGATATAACCATCCTGGGGGAAATATCCTTTTCCACTTAGCTTTTTTCTAGTCTCCACAGGAATTCTCTTCAGAATTTGCATGACCTGTTGTGTATTGCAGCCAACCCCACACAAACCAGATAGAATGATGATGGTGGAGAGACAGAGAGAAAGGGAAAGGGAAATTTATATCAAAAACCAACTTCATGTCTTCTCTAAATCTCTATGATAAGATCTCAGAATCTACTGAAACAAGTAAACAACAGAGTATATGCTAAAAAAGTGAATGATTTGATGCATACAAATGCTGTTTTAAAATCTGATGCAAACTACTTAACAAGAGAACATCAGAGTGTATGCTGAAAAGGTGAATGATTTGATACATACAGGTACTGTTCTAAATCTGAATCCTGTATAGGCAACTCACTGAGGCAATGAGGTAACTCATTTCCAGCCATGTGAGTAAGAAAGAAGACCAAACAAAAACTGTTTGGACAGGCAAGCATTGGCACACATGCATATATGAAGCACCAAACAAATCTGGATGCACACCACCTTGCTGTAAGCATGTACATGTATGAATACATTTCAAAAGTGATGAAAACTGAACACAGACATCAGGGGGTCAGGACTATACAACTCAGCAACAAAAAATATCTCCTCCATCAATAAAACAAACTAGATTGGAAACTAGAGACCCTGCGAGTTCAAGCCATCTGTATTCTCATAAAACAACTAATGACCCCAATACCAAACAGCTTCATCTATCACGCTTAAAACAAGTGTGTACTAGAAACAAACCTCACAGGGGAGCAATGGTCGTGTAAAGTCATCACCATAGCGAAAACCATATCTTTCTAGGAAATTCCAGCAACCATCCCTTAGTCTGGACCTAGAAGGCAGCTTTAGTTCTAAGAAACAAGCACCATCTGTATTCTTAACCTCTCTAATAGAAATTTGTGCACACTCCTGTGACAAAAAGAAATAGGTAAAATCAGATATAAGCAAAGATTTTTTATCATGTATTATGTAACTTGAGGATCTTGTGTGCCAAATCACAAATGAAACCGATTCCCAAAAGGTACAAAAAAAATAAATCTCAGCACTCTATTAAACAGGGAAAAAAATAAAAATCGGTAGAGAGAAAGGAGAAACCAAAGAAAGGGGGAAGGAAATACAAGTTAAGTTCTAAAAGTTATGTTATCTGGGAATCCAAGAAAAAAGATCCAGCTACATTCACAACCTGGAACAACCATAAATCCAACTGCATCACCAAAAGGTACACAAATAATAAGAGACACAAGGATAAAAAATAACCAATGACTCCCCTTTCCTCTACAAAAATGCACCATCCCTCTTTGGGAGCAAAATTTCTCATATACCGATGCTCTCTCCTTCCATATATAAGGAACCATTATTTGTATGATTGATCTAACACGCAATCAAGGTAAACTTTGGGAGCTTAAAATTGTAGGAACACATTGGGGCCCTAGCAGAAATTGAACAAAACAGTCTACGAGAGAGGAGAGCAATTTAAAGCAAGCATGTTTATAAATAAATAATATTGATGCGGTAACTTAATGTGTAACGCCTGTTCAGAATTAGTAAGCAGAACATGCGATAGTGCATATTTCTTTCTACAAATAGAATGAAGAGTAAATGGCACTTTTATACTCACCTCACAGCATGAAAGCAACCGTTCAGCCACACCATTACTCTTGATTTGAATCTGTTAATTATAAAGTCAGTGTGGGAAATAGGAAGAAACATATTAGCAAATAGTATTAAGAATAAGGTGCACAATGACCCCATTTTAACTGATTGTAAGTCAGAAAAACAGAGGTGTGTTTCCTTAAAGTTCTCTTCATCCTTTCCTTCATGGTAAGTCAGGTTTTACACTTCTTTATACATCATTTGCCATGATTAAAGGAAAAATTATCTTGTAATTTAATCATAATAACTGATTGGGTTCTATATGCCCATGCTATTCACAACCATCATTTTTCCTTTCCCTTCTTTTTGTCGTCTTTACAACAGTATCAAGGAACAAAAGGAATGTACTTAACATATATATATCAAGTAAATATGCGACGCGCAAACCTTTATCCTTGCTCCCTATTATGTTTATGCCTATTGAACTCCATCAACATGGACACCAAGAGAAAGACTACGCATCATGACTCACATGTAGATTCAATGTGTTTCATTAAAAATTTGAAAATTGATGAAACAGAAGAAATGCTCAATTTGGGAATACCTTGTTCCTTTTTAACTTTAAGCACTTCAAACATATCAAGCTCAGCATTCGCTTCAACTCACTAATATGGCTAGGATGATATATAGGAATTGGCAAGTGGATGAATCCAAAATGACCTGGAAGTGGAAAAAAGAGCAAATTCAAATTTTTTTTCAAGAAAAATCATATAAAACAGTGAAAAATCATACACGCACACACACATGTGATCAAGGAAAGATATTGACCTTCACATTTTCCTGGTTCAGAAGTGCCACAAGATTCACATTTGCCAAATTCAAGTGGCAAACCAAGGAAGGGATTAGTGAGCTGACTGGAATGGCTGATAGGGCAATCACTGATGGATGCTGTACACTGTCAACAAAATTTGCACGGGCATCAATTTATAACAATTAGAGGATTTGAAGCTAGAAATACAGTGAATGCCAGTTAGAAATAAATTGTAATCCTGGCAAACATGCTGAAAAGTGAAAACTTATTAATCAAAAGTGAATTTTACATTAATAACATCATAACTGGTGCCTTGAAATAAATTTTTAATAGACTCTAGAGGTACTCTGTTAGCAACAAAAGGTACCTCTACGTTCAAATGTTGCACATCAATCCGAAGAAACAACAAATGATTCAAGAAAACCATTACACCAATTGAAATGCTTTAAATAACATGAGCAAGCAAACAACCAAGACAGAATTCTACTTACAATTTCCTTCTGAGTTGCCAAACCAAATCTGATTCCAGTTATCTCCCCATCAAAAATGCTTGATTGAGAATTTTCATCCATATTTCTTTAACTGTTACCTCAACCTATGCTGTAAACATAATTGCCAAAAAGAAGTCAGATACCACAGAAAGACAAGAGCGCTTTAAAATACCCAAATAAACATTTCAACTTCTAGTTGACAAATGGATAAATAAATTAGAAGATTTCACTGATTAAAATAGAAGAACCATAGGCACTATCATGCATAGCAATCTGAAAAAATAATGTATAACCAAAACCAAAACTTAAACAAGGAATAGAAATGTTGCAAGCAAAAGGGACTCGTTAAGGAGGACTCAACTCATTGGCCCAAAAACACATGCAAATATACAAAACACAGAGATAGTTTATAAAAATCCCAGCACTGGACGTGCTCATTTCACTTTTATTGTTAAATTCACGGACTAGGAGTGAAAAGCATTAAAAAAACTACGTACAAAGAAAAGGTGTTGTATTTTTGTCAATTGAAACAAACATATATGGAAAAAAATAGCACAGAGAAGTAAGGATCATAAAAAAAAAGCTAAAATAGAACAAAATGATAATTTCTTTGTTCTTTTTGAGTTACAACTAACTCAGAACCAAAGAGCAATAAAACATATTAATTTCGGTCCTCTCTTTGTCATTTCCTCAGCTTTCTCGGGAACCAAACACAGTGAGAGTCATGCAATAACAAATAAAAATTAGAAAAGTTAAAAATAATGGCCCAAATACCTGATAAATTCCAAAGTTTTGCCTTTACTCGCCTCTCTGCTTCTGTCAGAGAAAAAATAAACCCCAAAAAATCAGAGCCCGAGAACACAAAATAAACCACAAATGCATTTACCATACACTTAGAGAGAGATGAAGCAGGAAATTAAATAAAAAATGAAAGAATAACCCAAAAAATCTCACGTTTTATTCTTCTGTTTAATACCCAAAAACAAAAATCATACAAGGCAAAAAACAAAAACCCAGAAAAAAATTCCAGACTTTCGTGCATATTCCCTCTCTTTCTCAGCAACCAAACACCTCAAAACAAAACACAAACAGTAAAAAATTTCAAAACTTTCACTCACTTTCCCTCTCCTTCTCAGCTCCCAAGCCCAAAATGCATTAACATAATAAGACCCACAAGAAAATCTTGTCTCCCTCGCTCCACTTTCGACTTCAAAATTTTGACCCGGAACCTAAAATTTAAACTCTTTAAAATGTAAAGAAAACACATAGGCCAAATGGGTTTTGTACCATGAAGGTCCTGAGTAAAAGAGAAACTTTAAAACGTACTTAAAAAGAGGAAACACGAAAATGGGTCTCTCTCTCTCTCTCTACCCCGCTCTCCCTGCCTTTGCTGTACTCTCTCTAAGTGTGAATTGTTTTGACTTGTTTTTGCGCTATCCCTGCCTTTGCTGTACTCTCTCTAAGTGTGAATTGTTTTGACTTGTTTTTGTTTGGACTCTGCACAGAGAGAGAGAGAGAGAGAGAGAGAGAGAGTTGCATGCAGAGGAATTACTTTGACATAAATACAAATTATTGGGTTTATTTTCTTTATTATGTGAAATAAAATAAAATTTGATTTTGGATTTAGCTTTAACGATTTCAAATTTTGTTAACCTTTTGGGACTTGATAAAATCTCAATCATTCATTCTGATATAGTGTTAAAGTTAAGGATGCTGATTAGATTTTAACATCCTTTGCGGAACCGACAAAAAATTTTAAACAGCAAAATATATATATATATATATATATATGTATGATGTCATTAAACTGGATAAGAAGACTAATCTTGAAAAAATTTTATTTCATTTTTTTAGTATGAATTTTTAATTAAATCATATGAATTAATTTTATATAAATCACTTTATTTTATAGGTTAAAAAGTAACCACTAAAAGCATCATCTAATTTATAAAAAAAAACATAAAAATGAAAGCTTTGTAAGGAAAGCCTTTTAAAAGTGTTGAAATAATGGTGTATTGAATGGCACTGATCACCTCGCAACTTAGTTCATGAACTTGATTGGATTTAATAATTTTATTTTTAAAAATTAAATTTTATTTAATTATATGATAAAAAATAGATCCTTATTATCTCAAATGTTGATCTTAGAATAAATGTTTATTTGAAATCGTGATAACCTTTAAAAAATATAAAAAAACACTCATAAAATTTATTTTTTTACCAGTTCAATATTGAATGCTGAAATAAAAAAATATAATTTTAAAAAAATTAATGTTAATTAGAAAGCCAAATTGCCCTCAAAATCACAACTAAACTCTAAAATCAAGCTTTAAGTGTGAAATTAAAAATAAAAAAATAAGCAAAGGTTAAGTGTTGTTTTGCTTCCAAATATACTTAGAGTGGTTTAACCTTGTAAAAAAACGAGTAAAAAGATGATAATAACTTCTATTATTTAAAAAATGAAGGAGGGCTAGTGTGAAATGTATTGTAGAAAACAAAGCAGTAAATTTAATGTTTCAATCCACGATAATTAATTAAGATGAGTAAGTTAATATTTCAAATTCACAACCCGTGAAATTGTAGATCTGATTTAATTAAAAAATTTAATTCTCAACCAATTTTATATCGAATCATAAAATTGAAGAAAAAAAACTCTCAAATTAAAAACCTTATAAAAGGAAAAGGAAAAGTAGAAAAAAAAAAAAGAATGATCACCAAATAGGAAATAATAATTAAATAAAGGGGGTAAAATTGAAAAAGAAAATAAGTTAAAAAACTATCTTAAAAAAAACAAAAATCAAAAGAATAGGGATAAAATCTGACAAACTACAAAATTAAAAATGATTAAATTGAAAATAAAATCAAATTTGATAAATTAATTAAAGTAAAACAAATAAAAGTACAAAAATGAGGGACAAAATCATAAAACAAATAACTTGAAGAGATGATATGTAAATTTAAAGGGCCACACATGGATTTCTAAGAAGAAAAAAAAAGATTGTTGTCGGCGACACATGCACCGGACAGGGAGGAAGAGGAATCCGAGACAAGTTAGATGATATTGTGGAATATTGGTCTTGACCATTAGTGTCAGTTGTACGCGCAACCCAAAAGCGACAAAATAGTTGACGTGTGTAATGCACACCTCAATAACTTTTTAATTTTTTTATTTCAATTTATAAAAACATCACGTTGCCTGTAAGAATAAAAAACCATTATTAAAAAACCATTGTGAAATGACAAATAAACCTTTATTTGAAAATTTGATTCCAAAAGCAATGAATCATTACATTCTAGAAAAAAAAATATGAAATATCTAGAAAGTCTTTCGACTATAGTTAAATGGTTTTTTTAAAAGCAATAAATTAATTTTATTATGAAAAATAATGAGAAGACCTAAATACCTCTAAATAATTATAGAATAACAAATCAACCAAAAGAAAATACCTCTTTACCCTCTAAAAGACAGTTCATTATGAATTTTCAATGGCAAGATTGCCAGTTCACTGCTAATATTTTCAATAAACAAAGGTAAGTGCATGTTATTTTCTCCATATGTTTTAGTTTTTTTTTTTAAAAAAAAATGCATATGAATATTGAAGATGTGTTGTAGTTGGGATTTTTTTGTTTCGCATGCTAATTAAATTTTAATAAATAAATAATTGATTGTACGATAAATTTAGGCCTAACACGTTAAACTTCATTTGCGGATACTAATTAAATTTTAATAAATATATAATCGATCTTCTAACATGTATGCTATGTTAATATCATATTTGCTATTTATAGCATTTTTTTTTCTCTTGTGACGAGAAATTGAGGCTTACACATGAAACTTCAACCATGTATTATCGATTCATTTACAGATTTTAATTAAATCTTAATAAATATATAATCAAACATTGATGATCTTACACATATATTATGTTAATATTATACATGCGAGATACAATATTTTTTTCTTTTACGACAAGAAATTTAGATCTACACATGGAACTTCAACAAGTGTATTGATAATTTGGCATGATTGTGAATTTAAAAAGGACTCATGGTCGGGTAGAGGTCCACGAAAATGAAAGTTTTTTTTTACCACTTGAACCCGTTTTAATGGTTATTGTGAAAAAACATTAAATTAATATTTTTTTAATATATTTTTATGGATATAAAACGATGATATTAAAAAATTAAAAAATAATATTTTAATACAATTCAAAATAAAAAATAATTTAAAAACTCACTTATTATAATAACAAACACATAATTATATTATTTATTTTTAAAGTATATTTTTGTTGTTTTTTGCATTGTTTTTTTTTTAAAAAACTTTAAATTTGAAATGATAAGACTGAATTGAATTGAATTAATTAATGATGGAGTCAAGCTCTAGAATTGAGACTTTAGGCTATTGAGTTTCTTTGTTAGGAGTTTTGGTGGTCGTGGAATTTTACTAAAGTATCTTTGTTGCAATATATATATATATATACATGTTTTTAAAAAATTATTTTTAAAATCATTACACCAAATCAATAAAAAAATATATAAAATTTTATTTTTTTAAAAAATTAATTTTTTTAAAACTACGTTTAAATAGGGATCAATGTTGCTTATTGGCGTTTTTAAAAAAGTAATTATAAATAATCAAATTGATACTTTTTATTATAACTTAAATATTAATGTTCCTCTTTCTTCGAAATATCTCCTAACATGCCCTTTTATATTTGAAAAACATGAGAGAGAAAATAAAGACAGTGGAGCTCAGCAGTCACCCAACTCTAGTTGAAGTTTAACTATGGTTAACAATTTGATATTCCAGAGTCCTTTTCCGTTACTTTCAGAAAAAACAACACACTAAGATTATTTAATTCAGTTAGAAGTACCATGCCAAGTGTATGAACCACGTGGATACAGGGTGGATTAATCTAGTCAGGTAATTAAGTCGAAAATTGGCAGGTTTCAGGGTGCGCTTGTCATGCTTATTTGTTAATTAAATCAAATTAAATTAAAAAAAATTAAAGGAGCTATCGATTTTATTTTAACCCAGTAGAGAGATCAATTGTAATAGTGTTCTGCAGTGATCTCTCTCTCTCTCTCTCTCTCTCTCTCTCTCTCTCTCTTGTTGTTTCAGTTTTTTTTTTCTTTTTGGACACTCAGATTTATTTATGACATGGGCTTTTAACACTGCGTTTTGCATATCTACGCATGAGAATTTTGATACGTTGAGGAAATATTACATTGTTTGGTTAATGCTTGATCTTATCTAAAATTTAAATTTATTAATTTAAAATAATAAAGCTTTATAGACGAAATTTAAAGCATAGAAAAATATTCAATCGCTTAAGTTTTTTTTACCATTAGGGATTGGATTGTATGAGCAAGGAAAATGTCTATTTTTTTTTTATTTACCAACTTTTTTTATATCTAATTTTTTTACATTGAATTTATTTAAGATTAGACTTAATAATTTGTTTCGGTTGCTTAGATATGAGATTCTCGTAACATCGAGGAAAATTTATGGACCTCAGTTGTAATAGCCCGACCCAACCTGTCGTATATTGTCCGTTTTAGGCTTTACCGCCCTCACAAATTTGTTCTTGATAACCACACCTGACCCCAAAACACATTTGACAAGTCAGCAACCAACATTACTAATAAGACCACCTACCTAATTTTCACCTGCCGATGTGAGATATTACAATCCACTCCCCTTAATGAGCCTGACGACCATGTCGGCACAACCAGACAGTTAGTGAGGCCGATTTCCTAAAACGCGCCTGACAAGTCAGCAACCAGCACCACTAATAAGGCTAGCTATCTAATCCTCACCCGCTGATGTGGGCTATTACATCGATTAATGTTTAATTTGACAAAATAAAAATAAAATAATGTTGATATGAAACAATTAAGGCTTTAAGGACCGAGTTTAAAATAAAAAAAAATACGAGAGGCTAAAATGAATGACCGGCATGGGCAACCCACCCACGCTCCAGTGTATAAATTTAAGTCTGTTTGAGATTGTTGTAATGGTTGCGGTTCAAAGTGTTTTTTATTTAGAAATACATTAAAATAATAATTTTTATTTTTTAAAAAATTATTTTTGAGATTAGCATATTAAAATAATATGAATATATATATATATATATATATATATATAATCAATTTAGTAAAAAAAATAATTAAAAAAACATGATTTGAATAAAATTCCGAAACAAATTCAAAATAAGCTGTCTTGGTTTGGTTTAGCATACAACTTCCTTATATGTTAGAATACCGCCATTGTTGGTGGCATTGAAAGTGGCTCGGTGAGGGCTTTCATGGGAGGCGGCATGTGACAATGTAGCTCAGGTGACTCTTTTTTTTTTTTTCCTTTCCTTTCTTTTGTCTCTTTTCTCTTTTATTTTCACTGTAATTCTCTCCAAAACCTGTTATTTTGTTTTTAAAATTTCTGAGCAGCCAAACACGTCAAAACAAAACACAAACGGCAAAAAATTTCAAAACTTTCACTCACTTTCCCTCTCTTTCCCAGAACCTAAAATTTCTGAGCAGCCAAACACGTCAAAACAAAACACAAACTGTAATTCTCTCCAAAGCCTGTTATTTTGTTTTTGACTTGAGAATTGTGACCCAAACCTAAAATTTAAACCCTTTAAAATGCAAACAAACACAAATAGCCCGAATGGGTTTGTGCCGTGAAGGTCCTGGATAAAAGAGAGAGCTTTAAAACGTACCTACAAAGAGAAAACACGAAAATGGGCCTCTCTCTGTCTCTCTCTGCCCTTGCTGTACTCTCTCTAAGTGTGAATTGTTTTGACCTGTGTTTGTTTGGAGACTGCAGATAGAGAGGGGAAGAGAGTCGCATACAGAGAAATTACTTCGACATAAATACAAATTATTGGGTTTGTTTTCTTTGTAAATAAAATAAATTTTGATTTTGGATTTAGCTTTATGGATTTCAAATTTTGTTAACCTTTTGAGGCTTGGGTAAATCATTTCTCTTTTCTTTTAAATATATTGATAATTACAGCCTAAACATTATTTTTTGGTCCCAGAAGTTAGTATAATTTTAGGATTTGATTTTTTAAATATTGGATATGGAATCAACTGATTTAGAAAGTTTGTTTGAAAATGTGATAGAAATTTATTTTTAAAGTATTTTTTTATTTGAAAATATATTAAAATATTTTTTATATTAATGTATAAAAATGATAAAAAAACATAAAAAAATATTAATTTAAAACTAAAAAATTTAATATTTTTAAAAAACATAGATAAACCACAAAGTCAAACAATTTCTTAATGCTTGGTCTAGGAACAGCATTCTCAAAGGTATAGTTCAAAATTAACCATAGTTGAAAACACTGTAATTAAATGTTGCTCTTTGATGTTTTATTACAGAAATTATAAATAATCAAATTGTTAATTTTTATAACTTAATAATGGAATATTAATGAATCGTAACTTAACTGATATTTATGTAACATCTATTATTTTTAAAACAGGAGAAAAATAATAATAGTGATATTGTAGCTAATACAGTGTAATGTGTTTTTTAACAAAATACTTTTTTTGTATCTTTGCAGTAGAGCATTAAAATCATAAAAAAATACCTAAAATAACACTAATTTAAATTCTTTTAAACAAAAAATAATTTTAATTTAAAAACAACAAGAACTTTTTTATGCACGAAAGAGAAACAAAATTGAAATGGCATGATGCAAGTTATTTGGTGGAGTGCTCCAGTGATCGATCTGTTGATGGTTAAAAGATTCGTTGCTCCTCCTGACTTTGATGTTTACAAGCTACATTTTGAGCTACATAAATGTCCAGGTGATCATGCCTTGTTGGAAGATTCTACATGCTTTGCTGATGAGCTTGATGGAAGCAAGGATTTGGGGAATCTTCAGCCCTGGGTGATAGAAACATTGAGAGGTTTGATCTAGGTGATTGTAAGAGCAATTTCCCCCACTACTTTTGTTGGGTAGTCCTTGATGGTGGCATGTGAGTTCAGTAAGGTGCTTTAGTCTTAGAAATCAACATTATCTACCGGTACTCAGTTTTTGATTCGAGACTTTCAGGTGTTCAAGAGAGTGGGGTGGCATACTTCGACATGTGAATAATTCATAAATCAGAAAGCAAACTATTACTGCTTTACTATTAGTTCCATGTTGAACATGGAGAAATGCTGGAAAATGGTGTCGAGGTCGATGTCTTTTCCTTCTACAGCCTTGGATACAGGAGCATTATGCACAAGAAGCATGGTATGTGTATATCGTTGGCTTCCGGATAACCCCTCTTTAGTCTGCTCTTCTCCCGGCTGGTTTGCCTTCGCTGATAGAATGTTTGTCTCCCTTTCCTCCGATGCTACCATGCTAAATATTTTCATGCTTGGGGTATTCTTGAAAGCCTTCCGGTGATACAGAATGCCTTTTCCTCATCCCCACACTTGACAGGGCAATCTTCTTCGTATTATGTTACAGCCACCATGGATTCAGCTGGGGAAGTTTCCTTTCATAAATCTTGGCCAACCTAGTGACCCTGAACCTGGTTCGTACGAATCAACCTGTTACCCGGGCCTTCAACCCCTGGGTTGGGTGAACACCCAAAATTTTATGCTTCTACTAATAGAAGCCTTAGATAAATGAGAACATCTTTCTGCCCAGAAAAGCCACATGGAAGTTATTTTTGAGAAGAAACCCTTCTTTGTACAGGATAAAAGTTACCCAGTGGAGTGATCATGAGATCTTTTGCTGGTGTTTATGACGTTCTTTGCTCTTCATGTTGCTCAAGAATCAAGATGGCATGCTTCTACAGCCGGATGAAGATCGATCGGTTGAATGCCCTTCCTTACAACACTATTGTTGTGTGTGGTCCCGCACCATGTGATGAGGGGACCACCACATTAATCAAGAAGAGAGGCAGCTGGCTGCCTCTTTAATTTAAATGTGTCTGCCACTGTAGAAGGCAGACGAGAGAGAGGGAGAACAAATTTGAACGAGAGAGCAGAGAAAAACCGAGAGAAAGAAAGAAGAGGAGGCAGCAGAGCAGTCTGTCTTCTTTCTTCGATTTCCAGTTCGTTCACCGTTGGATCGGGCTGAGATTTGGACAGCAGCTTCTAGACACG
>Ga0307510_10001487_pt1 | contig 25857 bp, 37 predicted proteins | sample 12_EM_MG_FD_207224 | JGI IMG/M metagenome (GOLD analysis project Ga0307510, IMG submission 207224) | Populus trichocarpa ectomycorrhiza microbial communities from riparian zone in the Pacific Northwest, United States - 12_EM | ecosystem: Host-associated > Plants > Roots > Unclassified | place... | reverse complement strand
AAGCCTACATACGAGGATGCGCCACATGCCAAACTACAAAGATACGGCCACCAACCAAAGTACCAATCAAGCCCAACGAGATCCCTGAAGGGATATGGGAAACAATCACCATGGATTTCATCGTAGACCTCCCAGTATCACAAGGATATGACAGCATCCTCACGGTCGTCGACCGTCACAGCAAAGCCATCATTCTATCCCCCTGTCATAAAACCATCACGGCTGAGCAAACAAGCCAACTACTAGTAGACAACGTCTGGAAAAGAACAGGCGTCCCCAAGGCGATCATTTCTGATCGAGGACCACAATTTGCTGCACAAGTAACACAAGAACTCTGGAGAAAGCTCGGAATCAAGCAGAAATTGTCCACCGTGTTTCACCCTCAAACTGACGGAGAGTCAGAACGAGTTAACCAAGTAATCGAGCAATACCTTCGTATCTGTGGAAACTTCCAACAAGACAATTGGACCACACTCCTCCCCATTATCGAATTCGCACACAATGCACGACCGCACCGCAGCACCCATAGATCACCCTTTGAAGTCTGGTATGGCTTTCAGCCAACCTTTAAACCACCCTTGCAACTACAGACCAGACTACAAAGCGTGGATGACCGCATCCAATACCTAGAGCAAATACGCAAAGAAGTCACTGCAGCACTCATGATCGCGGCTAAAGAAATGCGAAGCAGAGGACCTGAAGAACTATCCTACATGTTCCACAAAGACGACCTAGTACTCTTGGAAGCCACCAACCTACAAACGACACACCCGAAAGCGAAACTCGCTCCACGATGATACGGACCTTTCAAGGTCATATGGGCTTCACCTACGAATTGCAAACTGCAATTACCCGAGACCATGAGGGTTCACCCTGTATTCCACAACTCATTGCTGAAACCCTACCACGAAACACAAAGCACATGGACCCAATTTCGAGCGACCCCCTCCAGAAATCGTTGGAGGAGAAGAAGGACATTACGAAATCAACAAAGTCCTAGCAGCACGTCCCACACGAAATCGCAAGAGCACACAGTACTTCGTCCACTGGAAAGGCTACACAGATGCAGACAACTCATGGATACCAGCTGGAGAACTAACACACGCCAAAGAACTAGTCGCCGAATTCCACGCCCATAATCGCCCTAAAGAGGGGATACGCATACAAGCCTTGCAGGCGCAAGGAGATCCTAAAGAGGGGATACTGTCGCGAGCGGTACTCGCGCCCCCCAGTCTCAGCTACAAACCCGTAACTCCAAGACCACGTGACCGTGGGAACATATCACATGACCCTACACGTGACTCATCACGTGACCCCTTCGCCACTCGTACATCACGTGACTTATCAGCATGTGACCCTGGGAACCTACGACCCCGTGACCCTGGGAAGATAACACATGACCTATCAAGGAACTGGTCATCAACAACGTCACCTGACAAGATGTGCTTTGGACGCACGTCTAACCCGTTGATCAACACGTGGCAGATCGTGGGAACGATCAACAAGATGCGTCCACTAAACAATCAACGAACACGCGACGCGACTCAATCAACGAGGACACGACTCATTAGGGCTAGACCCTAATCAAGATGTATTATGTAATCCGCAGTTGCTGCGCATTGACTGCGCAGTCCCCCGTTACCTGTAAACTTACCTACCCTAAACTGCGCACAGACCACCCTGTATTAGTATATAAGACCTACGAATTTAGGTGAACAGTCCTTAGACTGTTCTCTTGTCAATCCCCACACTGGAGCCTTTCAAAGCTCCCTCCTCGTTAGCAGCACCCCGCCCGTCGTCTTCCCCAGTCTACTCCGTCCTGCCTCTCCTTGCCTTTTGCCTCTTCCTCCTCAACGTCTCTCTGCTGCTCCTCTGGATCAGTCACCTTCAACTCTGCGCCATCGTCAAGTCTTGCTACCCATAAAGTAGTGAGTTCCCGACACATGAGCGCTTTGTGCCAAGGCCTTACATACGCTCCCCTTTCCAACCACATCTGCATCTTCCTGCCAGACCTTTCCCTTTCCAACTATCTCTTTCACACCTCTAAACATGCATACCTCACGCGCTCCCTCTCTTTTATCAATCACATTACTAATTTTCTTTCTTCTGACCCTGTGCATCATGTCGATGTTTTCAGGTACTCCGTCAAGTGGTCTGGTCTACCAGGCAAGGCAACTTTGGAATCTCTCTCAGAGACAGAACATAAGGGCCACGTTCCCATTACCACCCACCCCCCTCCTTCCCCCTAAGGCCCGCATGTTACGGGACCTAGAAAACGAATACTACTGCACAAACCGCTCCTCCCAAGTCTGGCAATCCATCATTCCCCCAGACAGTCGTCCCCCTCCATTCTACATTGGGGCCCTCTCATGCAAAGACCGCGGCACTTCATCCTCAGCCATCCAACTAGCATTTGACCACGCCTTCACGGCAACTTACTCAGACTGGGCACGCCCTAACGCTGATGACAACACCTTTTGCCCCTGCGGACCTCCTCCCTCTCTGATCCCCACATTTGATCAACTGATGGCTGCCCAAGAACTGGAACCCTGTCTCACACCATCACCCCCACCACACTCTTCCCAGGCACCCCCATTTAGACATCAGCAGCCTAGCCTGAGACGTCGCCCCAAGAACACAACGCAGCATGTCCTATTCCAGTGCCCCCTCCACTTATCCCCCCATCACTGCATCTTTGGTACCCACACCCTAGATGCCTTCGTTTTTGGCACTGAAGATGGCGGCTTGAAACTTGGCGAATTCCAACACGCCACTAATACCCTCCTTCGCCCTCTGCCCCCTTGACCAGACCCACCTTGAGTGGTAAGTGCCGAGTCGACAGCAGGGCCCTGTCACATTTTTACCTCTACAATCTTTCACCCTTTTGCTGAATAGCACCACTATGAGACGCCCCATTTCTTTACCTCCACCCTGTATCACCCTCCTCACCTACGATAGAGTACCACCCCGCGCATGTGCCGCTTCTCGTAGTAAGACCGATGGCACACGCTAAGGTCTATAAAATTGAATTTCCAAAAAAAAAAAAAAAAAAAAAAAAAAAAAAAAACATGGCCACATCGTCTCAATGGTCTCGTCACGAAAAAGACCCACATGGACCAATCACACAGAGAAAAACCTAGTCACCATGCATCGGTGCAAAACAGGATCGTCGAACAGCGGCCGATGAAATCTGTCTGGGAAAGGAACCGACCGTGTCAAGTCGGATAATCAATCGTCTCCGGACCACGGCTCTTGTGTATTAGCCTTAACCCATGATGCATGATTGCTCGCACCGCCCTGACTCACTCACTGCCTTATCCTTATCCGTCCATATCAAGGGTCCAGGATGCCCACGGTCTCAGGTTGAATACGAGGCGAAATCCTTCGTCCTCGTCTCCCAAGACCTTTCCTAGGCTATCATCCCCGGGCCTCCCATACCCCCACTATGTCCCAGAATCTTCCTCAGACCTCATCGAGCGCAAACTATCAACTTATCTTTGACAATGCTTTAGAGGCTTATAAAAAGAAAACTGGGAACGACCTCCCATCGGATCCACTCCTTCGCAGGCTCGAATCCTGTAGTTCTCCTGATACTGTCCTCGATGTCCTGCGAGAGCAAATCCCCGCGTTTGGCCAATCTGGAAGCAGGCTCACAACATGGGTCAAACCCACCATAAACGTTCTATACAGTTTCTCATCAACGATTGACGGCGCTGTGAGCCTGGTAAGCATGGTCAAGGCCATCACTCAAGATCGCGCCATAACGTCTGCTTTCCAGGCATACCCGCCAGCAGGAGTGATATTCACGGGCATTGCCAGCCTTCTCTCGGTTGGTGTCTGCGCCACCAGCATTTATGCGCTTGTTTGACGCTCATATCTCCAGGCGGTTCAAGGCGTAAGCGCCAATCAGGACGGACTCCTGGACATCTTCGAACGGATAGAGAATGTGTTCAGAAGACTTGAGACCTACACGGAGCTCCCCCCGACCGAGGAAATGACGGATATAATCATAAAGGTCATGGTCGAGGTGCTCCTCATCCTTGCCCTTGTAACAAAGGAGATTAAACGAGGAAAACTAAGTGAGTTAATCCTCGATGACTGACTGTCCTGCTCAAGTTGAGCGTTTTGCAGAGAATTTCTTGAAGAAAGTAGCAGGAGGGTCAGAGATCGATGATGCCCTGCGGAGGCTGGACAAGCTGACGCAAGAAGAACATCGCATGGTGACTGCACAAGATCTGAGGGCCATGCACAGCGTTCGTGACAAAGTGGATGTTGTTGTTGATGGTGTGTAACTTGTTTTCCCTTGGTCACCTCTATTCCCTCCTAACCAGATTTTGGGATAGATGCCGAGCATATCAAAGGGGAACTCAGAAAGGTAGTCATCCATGTGGATGACCAGAAGTGTTCGTCCCCCTATGACTCTTCTGTGGTTGGCCGTAGTGTTTGAGCTTGTTTTTACAGGGGACCAACTGCGGAATGACCTCGTAACCTGGCTCTCTCCTCCGGATCCATTCATAAATTACAACACCGCCAGCGATGCTCGTTATGGTGCCACTGGTGTGTGGTTCATCGAAAGTACAGCGTTCAAGAACTGGAAAGAGACCACTACTTTGATGTGGGTCTACGGGAAACGTACGTTCTCCAGAACTCGTGCTCGCTCTTACTGAAGAATCCGCATGTTCTCAGCGGGTGCTGGTAAAAGCGTTATAACGTGCGTCGTCCCCCAATTCATTTTAGCAGGATAACCTATATCTCGACCAGTTCTGCGATTATCCGGGATATCAAACACTTCTCTAACACTGGGCCAGCATACATGGCCTTCTTCTTTTTCGACTTCAAGGACACTGGGAAACAAGACGCCCGTGCTTTACTCTCTTCAGTCATCGTCCAGCTCAGTCGGAGGTCTCAGTCCTTTTATACAATTCTATTCAACTTCTATTCTGTGCACGAGAAGGGCTCGCAACAACCCAGTATCGGCGCGCTCACAAAGTGTCTTGAGGCTATGATCGAGGCCTCAGGGGACGTACCTATCTATCTCGTCCTTGACGCAGTTGACGAATGCCCCAATACAAAAGGGGTACCGTCATCGCGTCGCCAGGTGCTGGATCTTGTGGAGAAGTTGTTCAAACCGAATGCCCTACGATTGCATCTTTGCATCACCAGTCGACCTGAAGTCGACATCCGAACTTCCCTTGAGCCCTTGACATCAAAATCTAACCGCATATGCCTCCATGACCAAATCGGACAAAAGAATGACATTGCCGAGTTTGTCCGCGGAGTTGTTTACTCTGACGAGAACATGCGGAGATGGCGGGATGAGGACAAGGAATTGGTTATCAAGATGCTTTCTGAAAGAGCCAATGGCATGTAAGGACACCGTTATGTGCTTCGGATACTTTCTCATGCTTCCGCACAGGTTTCGTTGGGTGCATTGCCAACTTGAGATTCTGCGGCAATGTTTCCCATCGAGCGTGCGGGGTGTTCTAGCGGAATTGCCGGAATCGTTGGACGAGACGTACGAACGGATATTACAGCAAATTCCGAAGCCGAACCGAGTGCATTCCCATCGACTTTTGCAATGCCTCGTTGTGGCTGCCCGCCCTCTTAGGGTGGAAGAATTGGCGGAGGTCCTCGCAATTGACTCCTCTGCGACAGGAATGACCCCGAATATGGACGAGAACTTGCGGTGGGAGGACAAAGAACGAGCTTTATTGTTCGCATGTTCCAGTTTGATCATCATTGTTCAAGGCCACGGTGGGGATTCGCGCCTGGTTCAATTTTCCCATTTCTCTGTCAAAGAGTTCCTCACCTCGGATCGCCTTGGTGCCTCAACGGCGGACACTTTACGTTACCACCATATCCGGCTCGAGGCTGCGCATGTGATGATGGCCCAGATTTGCCTCTGTGTCCTCCTCCAGTTAGAAGACCATATGGACAAGCAGACCATCAGGAGCTACCCACTGTCTGACTACGCTGGTAAACATTTTGCCGACCATGTGGAATTTGAGAATGTGATATCAAGTATTAGCGGCGAGGTGGACAATCTACTTGACAGAGACAAACCGCATTTTTATACATGGGTTTGGTCACAGATTGGCGATTGGAACCCGAGGGGTTGGTATAACTCGACGATAGCGAACCTGATAGGCCCGAACCCTCCTCATTCACTCAGAACTCGAGACAGAACGCAAGACAGCACTCGAGACAGAACTCGAGATCATGATACGAGGCCTAAGCACCCCCCACGACTACCTCCCCTCTACTATGTTGCAGCGCTCGGACACCTCTGTCTGACACGTCACCTCATTTTGAAGTGCACCCAGGACATAGGTGTTAAGGATGATAAAGGTTGCACTCCGTTGCATATAGCGCTGCTTGCCAGAAAGGAAGGAGTTTCGCAGCTATTGATTGAGCACTCCGTAGACTTGGACATCCGGGCCGTTAATTATCAGACACCACTCCACATGGCGGCATACATAGGGCTGGAGAAGGCCACTCGGATGCTTCTGGAGCGTGGTGAACCTCTCAAGGCTTGTCTCAATGCGATGGACATGAACAGGAACACGCCCCTACAGTTAGCATCGCGGCATTGTAATTCTAGGACCGTAGGATTATTACTAGAGTTCGGCGCAGACGTGGATGTACGGGACGACGACTGGATGACCCCACTGCTTTTTTTATCACAATATTCTTGGGGCAATCAATTCCAACTCACCAAAACTGCGCAGGTGCTACTGGAGTATGGTGCAAGCGTTCACGTGCGGAATAAGAACCGCCAGACGTCATTACACACAGCATGCCACGAGGGTCTTTCCGGCATTGTAGCATCATTGCTGGAATTTGGCGCGGACGTGGACGCACAGGACAACGACACCATGACCCCACTGCTTTTGGTATTAGAATCTCCCCGGGGTGATGACACCGAAACTACACAGCTGCTACTGGAGCATGGTGCAAGCATCCACGTACGGAACAAGGACGGCCAGACGCCATTACACTTAGCATCGCATCAAGGTTTTTCTGGCATTGTGACATTATTGCTGAAATTTGGCGCAGACGTGGACGCACAGGACAATGACACCATGACCCCACTGCTTTTGGTATTAGAATCTCGCCGGGGTGATGACACCGAAACTACACAGCTGCTACTGGAGCATGGTGCAAGCGTCCACGTGCGGAACAAGAGCGGCCAGACGCCATTACACTTAGCATCGCATCATGGTCTTTTCGGCGTTGTAGAATTGCTGCTCAAATTTGGCGCGGACGTGGATGCACAGGACAACGACACCATGACCCCACTGCTTTTGGTATTAGAATCTCGCCGGGGTGATGACACCGAAACTACACAGCTGCTACTGGAGCATGGTGCAAGCGTCCACGTGCGGAACAAGAGCGGCCAGATGCCATTACACTTAGCATCGCATCATGGTCTTTTCGGCGGTGTAGAATCACTGCTCAAATTTGGCGCGGACGTGGATGCACAGGACAACGACACCATGACCCCACTGCTTTTGGTATTAGAATCTCGCCGGGGTGGTTACACCAAAACTACACAGCTGCTACTGGAGCATGGCGCAAGCATCCACGTGCGGAACAAGAGTGGCCAGATGCCATTACGCTTAGCATTGCATCATGAGCTTTTCGGCGTTGTAGCATTGTTGGTAAAATTCGGTGCAGACGTTGATGCACAGGACAGCGACACCATGACCTTACTGCTTTTGTTATTAGAATCTCGCCGGGGTGATGACACCGAAACTACACAGCTGCTACTGGAGCATGGTGCAAGCATCCACGTACGGAACGAGGACGGCCAGACGCCATTACACTTAGCATCGCATCAAGGTTTTTCTGGCATTGTGACATTATTGCTGAAATTTGGCGCAGACGTGGACGCACAGGACAATGACACCATGACCCCACTGCTTTTGGTATTAGAATCTCGCCGGGGTGATGACATCGAAACTGCACAGCTGCTACTGGAGCATGGTGCAAGCGTCCACATGCGGAACAAGAATGGCCAGATGCCATTACACTTAGCATTGCATCATCGTCTTTTCAACATTGTGGCATTATTGATGAAATTTGGTGCAGACGCGGATGCACAGGACAACGACATGATGACCCCACTGCTTTTGGTATCACAATCACAACTTTTTGGGTGCGAGTATCCCCAGATCACTAAAACTGTTCAGCTGTTACTGGAGCATGGCGCAAGCGTCGATGCGCGGAACAAGAGCGGCCAGATGCCATTACACTTAGCATCGCATCATGGTCTTCTCGGCATTGTAGGACTATTGCTGAAATTTGGCGCGGACGTGAATGCACAGGACAACGACACCATGACACCACTGCATTTGGTATCACAAAATCAATGGGGCGATAATTCTCAAAAACAAATCACCAAAACAGCACAGGTGCTACTGGAGCATGGTGCAAGCGTTCACATGCGGATCAAGTACGGTCAGATGCCATTACACTTAGCATCACAACACGTCCTTTCTGGGATCGTGGAGGTTTTGCTGAAGTTTGGTGCAGACGTGGACGCACGGGATAATAACAATATTACCCCGTTGCACTTCGCCGTATCATCTCCGTTCCAACGCCGATATTCCAAGTCGCTCCTTGACAATTCCCCACTCCTTTGGAGCGTCATCAAGACCGTAAAGCTACTACTGGGAAATGGTGCAAATCTCCAAATGCAGAATGACAAGGGAGAGACTCCATTCCAGGTCGCATTGAGGAGAGGAGAACACGACATTCTTGACGTGCTATCTGATTATGTGAAAAATGATCAGGCAATGTCACTGTAGTCTGTACCATCGCATCAGTTCCTTCTGAGACCACGTACGAAGGCACTGAAGGTTCGTCCCCTTTTCTGTCACTTCCTGTAATACTATACCTGACTATTAAATATTAAACGCCACCTTTCTGACCTCCTGCAGGTGATAGCTTGTTAGAAACGGGGTGGCCTGACTCATGGCAAGAATTGAATAGAGAGGGTCGCGGGACAAAAAAAGGACGCAAAAGGCGAGAATAGTAGTCTAGCTTGGTGTTTTCTGTCGAGATGCTCAGAATGGAGCATAACCATGCATATCCACGTGTCCATATATCTAATGGTCTGAGTGAGGAGTTGACAATCGAACATGTAGGCAACCTGATACGTCGAGAGCTTACTACTATGTTTGCAAATGCTAAACGTTGAGCCCCAGTGAAAACCGGCACCGAGGTAAACTGAGTGAATATGAGTTCATCGGTATTGAGCTGTGCTGGCCCGAGGACTTGCAGTGCGAATCTGAGAAAGTACTGCAACTTCAGACAACTTCAGAAAATTCTTGTCCCTCTTGTCGTCTGATCGACCACTTGAACATTTTTCTGCGTAAAGTACTTGTTCCGTCGTATCTCTATCTGGCATATGAGTATCCCCACCTGGCCTCGCGCCAATAGTGGCCCCTCTCACTTCTTTTTGCATGACTTCGACTTTCGCCCGACCAACCGACGGCCACTCGAGCCAACGTGTCATAACTCGTCTCTCCACAACATGGGCTTGTACATTTCGCCTTTCTTGTCATTCTCTATCATTCCTACAGATCGTATCACACGCTGTCAGCGTCCCAAGCCTATCAACCATGTTGCCTCCGCGTGTTCTCACTCCTTGAAGACATGGCCTTGGTTCTATCTTTCCTTTCCCTTCCGTTACTGAACTCACATGTAGGACCACATCAATGGCGACCCTACCACTGGAGAATACTTGTGGGGGGAAGGATATTTACGACGGCTCAGGGACAACTACATGTTGGTGTGCACCCTCTCCCACCTTGTATTTAGGTTGGTTTGAATTCATTCCCACAGCCTATGCCGGTGGCAGTATGGAACACCCCACCAGATGTATGCGCTACCACCACCCATGTATGCTACGGGAGTTAGGATCCACACCCCGTATGTCCTTTCCTTTCTTGTTGATTCGACTTTGACATGCATACAGATATTTTCCTCTTGACCATTATTCCATCAACTGCATTCAAGTTATTTTCTGCTGCATTCGCGATCTTTCACACTTGTAGATGATGGATATAATGGAGATTTCCGGCTAGGATGAAGATGTCGTACCAAAGCCTGTGTCAAGGTGACCATCATTGGCTCCCCCAAACCTCCCTCCGCTCACTGAACTATGTCATTTTCAACAATCCCCAAGAACAGGAGACAGACCTCATTTGTCCTTGTCCGCAATTCCATTTACAGCAGCACTGCACTCGTGTCCCATACGGCCCACTGGAGTAGGACTAGGAGTAGGACTAGAATCAGACGTTGACCGGTGCGTCCCGGAGCTTTCGATCCACTGCACTTCCCAAAAGTTGATTCGATGGCTCAACTTGTGTGTATGCGTTTCCAGGACCCACTATCACACCCTGTGTAAGCCCAAACTCAAACACGCTCGCATGCACCGCATCGTGTACAGTAGTAGTGGCTTGGGCTCTGAAGAGGTGGTGCCGCCCAAGAAGCCTGCAGGAGCGCGCCATGGCAACAATGTCGACATGGGCGATGTCATCAAGATAAAGGACAGCTTGGATGATGATCACAAGCCGCTTCGCGATGCTCATGTCGGTGTCATGCGTCTGCTGCCACTACCACCAATCACCTAGCCTACGATGACACGATGGATTTGATGACGACGGTGGTCTTCTCGTATATGTCGAAACGATAAGTTGCAGAGAAGGTGGAATGGGTTTGATGCACACAGATACAATCAGATGAACTTGGACATGTACAGAGCAGTACAGTAGAATAATGTGTATTTTCTCAATTAAGAAACCTCTGAAACCCTCTGTATAGTGCAGAAGAACACAGTGTGACACAGATTTCAACTGAATTAAGCTAGTAATCATCCAGATTTGCCACGGACGACCTCAGATTTCATCTGAGCCCGCGCCATTTTCTGGCGCATGCTGAGGTCGTCTGCACACTCAGTACAACTCAGTCAAACTCAGCCCGGCTCAGAACCAGTTTTCACTGGGGTTGAGCTTTGGGCCACCATGGAGAGACAATCATGGTGTGCGGTCACACTAATTTATTTTGTTGATGCGCTAGACAGGTACTCGGAGTTGGAACCATATAGCGTTCAGTTGGTTTCCATATGCCACGGGACGCCTATCCGAGGTCCGCCAATGTAATACTATGCCTGGCCCTTCACGTTCTAGCTGATGCCATATAATGTCGTGGCCGTTGTTGGAGTAGCAATTGACACTGTCCGCGGTCCTTGGCGCAGAGAGAACGAAACACCTCTCGTCCATGAGATAAGTACCGAAACCTAGTAAGTACTGAGATGCTGACCAGTTAGAGGCGTCACTGAAACACAGAGTTAGGATACGTTGTATTATAGAAGGGCGAGGGGAAAGAACGATAATCCAATTCTCCTGCCGAGGTTGACATGTACAATTGTACGAATTGAAAACAAAATATGCGTGTTTTCTTACTCAACTCACGGAAGATAAAACGAAGTGAGATAGCAAAACAACAGTGAAACGATGGCAATGTTCTATACAGTATTCCTGGGGTAGAGTTGAGGGGGCGGAGTCGAGCTAAGTGGCCCGTTGCTAGGGGGTCACAGTGATTTGCAAATACAGATTGGATGAGGTTGTACACAAATATGTGGGGTGTGAGTTACCATTAGTTTACCTATTCCCTGTTATTTTTATAAAGCCTGTTCTCGACCAGCGGATGATGCGCGTCCGCACCCCAAGGCAGCGCGCCGACACCAAACGCCGCATCGAGCACCTCGCGTACCGTCCTCGCAAACACAACTTGCATGCGCGCCCGCACCTCCTTCGGCACGTCGTGCTCAACATCTTTCCTGTTCGCCCATGGGAGGATCACCTTGTTGGTGCCTGCACGGTACGCGCCTAGCACCTTTTCCTTGATCACACCCACTGGCGAGACGTGTCCGCGGAGCGTGATCTACAGTCACGTGTCAGAAATTTGAGCGCTTACACGGAGGGAGGAGGGGAATTGATTACGCACCCCCCCAGTCATGGCGGTGGTAGGCGGGACGCACTTTCCGGTCAGGAGGGATACAATAGCACAGACCTGTCCCTCAAACCGCCTTAATTAGTACCGAATCACCACTCATCATGTCACCACGTACCATGACGACACCTGCGCTAGGACCATCCTTCTTCGGCGCACCTGCAGGAAGGTGCAGGTGCAAGTCTATGGTGGCATCTGGTATCCCCAACGGATCCTGTGCGCGCTTATTAGTGATTCCAAGGTCGTACGTGTGCATCTTGACCCGACTGAGCGCGAGCCCGCGCTCTCCTTGAGAACCTACTCAAGCACACCCAAGTTAAAACCTCGAACCTTCTGCGAAAAACTGGAGTAGAAAAACACACATCATCAAGCGACTCCGTAAGCTTGAGGTTCCCATTGCCAGGTGTCGCTATACTCTCTACAGGCATGATCTCGCCTTCGCCCATGCCAGTCACGACCAGGTCCCGCACCACGCCGCGTCTCGCCTCCCGGTCACGGCCCTCACTGTCATGCCGCGACAGTCCCAGGATCTTTTCAAGCTGGTCCGCCTCGATGACTGGATCGTATCCAGAGTCGCCATTTCTGACACTTTGAATCAACGCACCGTTGGCGTCTGACATGACAGGCGAGGACGGCCGTGACGATGGTGGTAGTCCATGGGTATCAAGGTGCGCCGCACACTCAACTGCCTTGAAACGTACGACGCCACTAATCGCACGTTCAAGTACACATACACCCGCCTCTCGCGTATAGTGTGTGACTACACGAAGGAGTGCTGGCTCAGTCAGTTGAACATGTTCCTCGGACAGCCCGTTCTGCGCGAGTTGCTTCGGAAGGAGGAATCGTCGTGCGATGTGCAACTTTTCATCATGGGTGTAACCAGAGAGTTGGATGACCTCGCAGCGATCGAGGAGTGGTGGAGGGATGGTGTCGAGAGTATTGGCCGTACAGATGAAAAGAACTTGCGAAAGATCGATCGGCACGTTAATGTAATGATCCTATCAACCATTCGGATTGTGTCAAGAACCATGATGTCAGGATATGTCAAGGGACGTACATTGAAAGCGAGGTTCTGTTCCAGATCGAGCACCTCGAGCAGGGCTGCAGAAGGATCGCCGTGATAGCTCGACTGACCGCGTTCAATCTTGGTCTACGAGAGGCAAGCAAGACACTCACAATAAGAGAACAGGATACATGCGACCGGCTTTGCGCAGCGCCTGTGCCAGTAAACCAAGACCACTGGCAACATACGTCTGCCGGTGGCCCCAGATCGCAGCTTCATCACGAACGCCGCCGAGAGCGATTCGCTGAACGGCCGGCCAAACGCGCGGGCAATTGACTGTCCCAACGATGTCTTTCCTGTTCCCGGTCGTCCGACGAACCTGTCCGTCTCATGTCTGTGAGGTTATTGAGATGTAGTGAGCGTCGCATGAGTCACGCACAGCGGAATCGGGGCTTTGATGGTCGTGGCCGCGCCGCGGGCCGCTTGCACTTCGCCTGAAGTTGGTGACGGAATGAGCATCGGAATCTCCGCTCTTTCTCCTTTTGCCCGTCCCCTGCGGAGGGACCATCGATGGCCTGCTTGAGTGTCACTTCCTGCGCTTTGGTCTGTTCCATCTCAGCCTCTCGCGCAATTAAAGCTCGCAGACGGAGACGGACAGCAGCGAGGATCAACCGTCGCCTAACCTCGTCGAGCCCAATGTAGTCCGCATCGAGTTGGCACGGTACATTCGAGAGAAAGTCGGACCGCGTGAGGACGTCCGAACCCGCGGGACAGTAACGCAGTGAACCATTCGAGCTGGTGGCAAGAGAAAGCGCCGCCTCAGGTCAGGTAAAACGCGAGAAGAGAGGGGGAAAAGTGACGGTACGCACGTAGTTCCTCACAACGCCATGCTCCGTGTCTTGTGGAAGAATTCGTTTGAGGCGGCGGGCCTTAGTCAATGCCATGCGGCGGACTCGGTACCGGCGAGTAAACCGTCGGCTCGACTCGCTGGTGCTTCCAGCTAGTCCTCATCCTCCACTGCATTCCCGAAACCGTGAAGATCAGAATCGCCAACTTCAAGGCGCTGCAGCCCGGCATTAATAGCGGCGAGCTGCTGGCACAGGAAAAGCACCTTCTGTTGCTTGGACAGCGATTCGTCAACGGCCGCGGCAATCTTCGTGCGAACTTCGCCTATGGGTAGCTGCTGTGTCAAAACGGTGTGTGACGGGTTGGAGGCGTAAAGATGGTGATTCGGGACTAGTAGTTCACAAGTAGTACGCATTAGTAGTTTGCCGCGAAATTACGAGTTTACGGAAACACAGATGGAGCGTGGAGGGCCACACGGGTCAGAATCATTTCCGAAACACAACCAAAACGAGCTTTTTCGCAAGACGTACGGGTCAAATGCGGATGACACAAGTCGCGATAATGGACATGGGACAGAATAGCAGACCGACAGACGGGGGGCAGACAAAATTCGGTCGCCAAATGAAAGAAGCGGTGCTCACTGAGTTTGTCCGAATGTTCCGCACCGATAGCGGAACAATAGCGTCCGCGAGCGCAACGGCCCTCTCTGGCTCCGTCTCGTCGACAAGCTGCGCAATGCGAACCCAGCCCTCGCATTTGCGCGACGACTGCGGGGTTGTCCTTCGCGAAATGCTCTAACAAGCGGACGGCGGCGGCCATGAAATCATACACGAGGGAGGACGCGGGTGGTGAGTGTGCGTCCGGAGGTGGATGAACAACGTCGAAACGGGGGAGCGAGAGCGCGTCGGCGTCGGCGGCGTGCGAGGGTGTGTTGTCGACAAGGCGGACGCAGGCCGTACCGGTGAGCGTGAGGTACGGCTCGTCCGAGTGCGGACGTGGGCGGACGAAGCGCGCAATGCGGGCGGTGTCGACTCATCTGTTCAATGTCGTCGCGCCTTCGTGCTGGAGGAGCGGGACGGCGGCGAGGACGGGGTTGGAGAGTGACGAGTCGAGGCGGATGAGCGCGCCAGCTTGTTTGTGGGAAATTGGGAAGGTGACTCGAGCGCCTGAGAGGAGAACGAGAACGAGCGAATATGGTAGGGGGATGAGTGGTAGGGCTGATCGGGACATGGTGACCGAGCGGAAGAAGAGGGAAAGAAGAGAGGGAGAACCACAAGTTATGCCAGTGTATGGATACTCACTTGATCTTGGACAGCTCGAAAAACAATCCTCCGTTTCGGTTCTCACGCGCGGTCACTTTCTGCCAGTTTCATGGAATGCGGCAGAAAAGAATATGATGGATTTCAATCACGAAGCCTGTTGGCACTGAACGGGGGGAGGCACGAATCGTTCCGTCTGTTCCAACGAACCAAGTGATTGATGCGCGGATGATTTACTGTAGCATGCGTTATTTGAACATGTTGTGTGCTGTGCGAGGACACTTTTGGCCAATTTTCTCTCTGAAGCAGAGAAGCCAAAGCCAAAGCCCGAGCCAAACCAAGCCGAGCCCCTTTTGAGCCGAGCCGGGCCCGCCGGGCCCCCAAACCACTGGTGAGCCTCAAACCGCGCGATTGACTTTGATGTAACCGACTCGGACATTTCGATGTGTACTGAATACTGTAACGCCGCTGGCTGGGTCGTCTCGAGGGAATATCGGAGCCCGCTGACGATTGTCAAACGTATGTGAGAGTGGCATTGTAAGGTAGAACGGCGTCTACGAGTTGAGTTCGAGTTTATCCCCAGGTGAGATGATGAGGGTGAGAGAGGGCCGCGATCCCGGAGGACCGAGAACGCGCGAGGGAAATCGTAACAAGCGTGAGCAGGAGGCAGAGGGAAGGGGGAAAAGTGGGCCTATATTTGCATGGTGCTCCTTGGGTACTTTTTGGCTCCCGGTGCTGCACACAGATTATATAGTTTTGTAGCTACTTACATTCTATGCTATGACGTGTACTTAACAACAAGAAAAATGCTGACAGGTGAGAATGGAGAGGGCAGCAACGCATGCGCGCTGCCCTGTGGCGTCGGAGGTGTCGGGCAAGGTGTGTCGGAGGTGTCGGCGATGAGGAAAATAGGCATTCCGAGCCTAGTGCAGACGCGTACCTTACATCCGCCGGGGGGTTTAAATGTCGACCCTCCCGGGTCGACTCGTCGAAACTGCCATCTGAAGTCTTCAGCTTGTGATACAAAACAGAGTGCTTTGCCGCTGAAACAAGTGAACGCGTCATTGAACAGGTAGTGAGGGGCGCGCGCGGAATCGAGGCCAGTGGTGCATGTGACTTGTGCGACTTGCGAATTGGGGGTGAAGGGCATTGTGTCCGTCAGAGGGGCTGGGGGCGGTTCTTCTGGCTTGTCTGGCAGGGGTGCGGCGAAAGGAGGGACTTGAGGACTGGTGTCAAGAGGCGGCATGCGGGCGCACTCATGCTTCGGTTCGTCGTCGCGTGCGGTGGCGGTGGTGTCGTTGCGAATGGGCAAGGCGGAATCAGCGCTGCCGCTGTTGAATGTGTCGGGGCGTTCGCCAGTGGAGAGGGTGCGTGCGATGGTGACGATGATGTTGGTGTCGCTAAGGCTGTCGGCGATGACAGAGTTGTCGTTGCTGCTGCTGCTGTGGACGGTGGTGTTGAGGGTGAGGGCGTTGACGATACCCGTAGCGAAAGTGGCGTTGCTGCGGCTGCGGCTGCTGGTGTTGCTCTTGCTGTCGGCGTGGTTGGTGTCAAGGGTGCCGGCGGTGTCAGTGATGCTGGCGGTGACAGCGTTGGTGTCGAAGGTACTGTCACTGCCGCTGCTGTTGGCGTGGGCGTTGGCTTTGTCGTCGGAGTTGGAGTTGTCACTGCTGGTGATGGCGTCGGCATTGACGGTGCGGACAGCGGTGATGAAGGCAGCGGTGGCGATGGTGTTGTTCTTGTCGAAGTGTGGGGCCTGCGGGGTGCTAGTGACGTCGGAGGTACCGGTTTGGGTGCCGCTGAAGTCAAGGGGGTGCGCTAGATGATGAAGGGAAGGGGAGCGCGACATCGCGTCGACGCATCTTGAGTCAGCTTCTTGAAGAACAGTTGGGGGGCTGTCGTTCGAACGCAGTGAGGTGACGTCGGGGATTGGGGTGGCTTGCGCGAATTCGATAGGGGAGACGGCGTCGGCAACGGACGACAAGGCGATGGTTTTGTCGCGGTCGCGGTCGACGTTGCAGTGGGCATCGGCGGTGTGGAGCTCATTGCTGGTGATGCTGCTGCTCCTGCTGTTGTCGGAGGGAAGGTGAAACGGAGATGGGGAACTGAAAGATAGCAACTGTGGTGGATGGCACGGTACTGCTGGTGTGTAGGACGCATAGCTGCTGCCGCTGTCGTCGTCGACGCACGTTGAGCCGTCCTTGGAGTTGAGGGTGTGTCCACCCGGATCGTACACGAGGTTGCGTTTGCTGCTGGTGCCGAAGTCGCTGTCCTTGCATGTGTGGGTGTTGCGGTTGTGGTTGCAGTTGCTGCTGTCGTCGATGCCGCCGGTGTCGTCGCGCGCTGGCTTGCCTTCGATGCTATTGTCGTTGTTGTTGGTGCTGTTGTCATCGCTGTGCACGGTCTTGATGTCACTATCAGGGGTGGTGTGGTCGTTTTGGGGAACTTGCGCTTGCTCCGGCTTCGTTATCGGGGTCGCATCGCCGATTCTAACTCTTGAGATATCAGCGTTTTCTTGCATTTGGCGGCTAATCGGCTTGGCTTCAGTGGCTTCAGATGGATTTGGCGATGCGGCGGCGATTGAAGAAGGCAGAGGGGGTGTAAGTTCGTGAGCTTGAGGTGTGGATGGCGGCGATGGCGGTGGCAAAGGCGGCGTTGGTGGTAGCGGTGATGACGGAGGCAGCGGTAGTGCTGACAAGGTCGGCGTTGGCGAAGGCGGTGGTGTCAAGGGAGGCAATTGTGATGGCAGTAATGGCAGGAGCGGGGGCGACAGTGCTGAGCTTGGACGGCTTGAGGCAGGTGGCTGGCTAGGCGTTGGCGAGATTGGGAGCAGAGACTTGAGGCGCATGGCTAAGGGGATCCGTTTTGCTGCTGGGCGGCTTTGGGCGGGTGACGGCGGCGAGGTTTGGCGAACTGGTGATGGCGGCGATGCTGAATCTGGCTGGCTTTGAGTAGACGGTGGCTGGACTGCGCGGATTGATGATGGCGATGATGCCTTGCGAACTGGTGGTGGCGGTGGCAGCAGTACTAAGCTTGGCTGTTTTGGAGCGGGTGGCGGCGATAGGGCGACGAGATCCGAAACTGGTGACGGCGCGGGTGAGGGATCAGCAGGCAGAGCTGGCGCGCTAGCAGCGAGGTCCGTGAGCGGCGTCAGCACTTCGGGTACGGGTGGCGAGGGTGCACTGGTGGGAGGCGAGGGTGCTGGAGGAGCTTCGGAACTGTGGGCTGTAGACTGTGGCAGTGGGCTCTGTAGGATGTCCCGGATTTGCTGTTTGAAGTTGGGGGGAAAGTTGGCGCGGACATCGGGGTGAAAGCCTTGCAAGTAGAGGTCTTCGCATTCTCCTAGAGACATGTGGCCTAAAGCGATGAGGGGCTGGCAACAGTACCAGAAAACCGTGGTATATTCCTTGACGTCGTCTTCGCCTTCCATGCACCATTGTGATGTCTCATCGACGAGGTTGTGAAGTTCTTGCTTGTCGAGTTGGAACTCAGTGGGTATGATGCTGTGGGACATGGCGGCGAGGTCGCTTGGTGTGGATGGATGGGGCAATGCGAAGGACAGATCTTCAGGCGGCAGAGGCTGGACGTTTCGGGTGAAACACCTTGGGGAGTCCCTTTGAAGGCTTTGAGCGGAGGGGAAGGGAGTCGCCAAGGGTGAGGAATATTGATCTTGATAGTTGGGGTTGAGGAACGAGACTGGCACCTGGGAAGATGCCGGCCTCACTGGGGCAGGCATCTTCAAAAAGACACCTACCCTCGCGGTGGGCTCCAGTTTGTAAGGTAGAACGGCGTCTACGAGTTGAGTTCGAGTTTATCCCCAGGTGAGATGATGAGGGTGAGAGAGGGCCGCGATCCCGGAGGACCGAGAACGCGCGAGGGAAATCGTAACAAGCGTGAGCAGGAGGCAGAGGGAAGGGGGAAAAGTGGGCCTATATTTGCATGGTGCTCCTTGGGTACTTTTTGGCTCCCGGTGCTGCACACAGATTATATAGTTTTGTAGCTACTTACATTCTATGCTATGACGTGTACTTAACAACAAGAAAAATGCTGACAGGTGAGAATGGAGAGGGCAGCAACGCATGCGCGCTGCCCTGTGGCGTCGGAGGTGTCGGGCAAGGTGTGTCGGAGGTGTCGGCGATGAGGAAAATAGGCATTCCGAGCCTAGTGCAGACGCGTACCTTACAGCATACAAGTACGAGGTCCATAATACACCAAACTGAAACCGGTTGCACAACACGCAAAGAATCATCATGTCTCCATGCTTTACTAGCTTAACTTCCAGCACGTCGATATTGCACTACAAACTACCTTCCGCACAAGGAACAACCAAGTCGGAAGAGTAGTCAAACAATGATGTAAACTGAAAAGCACCAAATAGCACGGATACAGAGCGTAATATGGGTGGTCGTAGTTTTGAGAATGGGCCATAAAAAGCGCTCCGACAGATAGCAGCACACAAGAGATATCCACAGTGACTCCCAGCACAATATAGAGTAGTCCTACACGTCGCAGGAATTTGGGATGTCCATCATGTCCTTCCATTAGTTGCAATCGTAAAACTGAAGAGTATGAGCGAGGAGCATATAATAAGCCACCGTCATCCAAGGGCCTCGACAATGCTGCATCACTCACCATTCCCATTCTGACGTTCCTCGGTCCTGAGCAGTAAAATCATGGGGGCGATCGTCATAGCATAACCCATGGCCAAGATATTCCCCATGGCGTAACGATAGTTCAGTACGGAGTCGTCGGTGTTCTTCCTGGAGGGTACCGTAGAGGCGAATTGCTGCATCATAACGGGGTGTGACAGTTGTGATACAGCCAACACAACCCAAAAGCTGTCTAACACGACATCCCGAGTCGGGAACCTGTGGAGCGCTGTGAAACCCATGAAATCAACATCCCTCATTCATCTATGAGAAGTTGGGCGAAAAGCTGAAATATTCACCTCGGAGGCGATATTCCGGTTTCATTAGATGTTGCAGGACTGAAAGTATGCCCAGGGTAATATACACGATCGTCATTATGATGGCATTTCTGATGGTAATAGACGACGCGGCGGAAGGTTCGGATTGGATGTCCATGAGCTTGGCTTCCCTGAAAGTCAGAGTGAATTGAAGTAGTGCCACGGCAGGTTGCAGGGGTGAGAGTGACAAGAGGAAGCTATACACTGTACGTTTCACGCAGTCAAGTCAGCACTTTTCGCCAAAGGTACTATGACCACAAAAAACAACGCTACTGTACTCACGTTCAGAACTACGCACGAATTTGAGAATAGGGGGCGCAAAGTCAACTCGGAAGAAATATGGACAGATCTCTGGGCGTTTGTCCTGGAGTAGTCCGACGTAGTATAATCTGAGCACCGTCAGCTTGACAAATCTAGCCTACCCCAATGACGAGATGGAAGCTCACACAGCGGCTAGGAGTGTCCCCGAAACCCAATCTAGTGTCGTTGGGATGACCGTCTGTCCGTGGTAGGACGATATCGCCTTCGGGATTCCGATAGCCAGGATCAAGGTCACATTGAGTAGACGATATCCCGTCAGTTCGATGTACAGAGGTGGTTGGTGATCCTGATCGTCTTCTTCCGGAAAATTGATGCTTCTGGGTGAGTGAGTGACAGGGAAGTGACGAGTGAGCAAACTCAACTGACCTGGAGTCTAGACTTGCGGTTGGCTCAAACCACCCGGATTCAATCTGGTCCACTATGTCGAGGGAGTCCCTCGACATGACGTTGTGCATATTAGGTACGACTTGAGGAGACGTTGGGATAGCGTTGGATGTTGAAACCAGAGAACAGACACGTCGATAGCTGGATGAAGAATGCCGCGCATGATCTCTGTCTATCACTCGTGGATCCTGCCAGTGCACAGCCAGGGCAGCGCCCATGGGATACCTAAGTTAGTAAAGTCGCAAACATATGTGACATACAAGGTACATAATAAGCGATACACTGCACAGCACGCAAGAGTGTCCCTGTGCTTTACTTCCGGTATGTTGATACTGCACTACAAACTATCTTCCGCACATTGGCGACAGGGGAACACCAAGTCGGAAGGGTAGTCAGGAAATGATGGAAAAATAAAATCACCAAATAACCCAGATACAGAGCGTAATATTGGTGCTTGTAGTTTTAAAGAAAGTGCCATCAAAAGCGCCACCACATATAGCAGCGCCCAAGGGACTGCCTTCGTGAGTTGCAACACTATATCGAATCGTCCTCCAAGTCGCTGGAATTTGGGACGTCCTTCCATCAGTCGCAACAGTAGAGAAGCTGAAGAATATGAGCAAGGATCATATAATGAGCCACCGTCATCCAGGGCCAAGTACCTCAACAATGCTGCGTCACTCACCATTCTGAAGTGAAGTTCCACGGCCTCGCAGTAGCTACGCGACACACGTCGGTGGCGGCGGGTAAAGCCGGTAAAGCCCCAACTCGACGAGCGACCTCAAGCTCATCCTCATCACCACTGCATTCCCGTTACCGTGCAGCCCGGAGTCTGCCTCAAGCATAGGTGAATTTCCGGGCGTCTGTGATTATGTAATAATGTGCCAATCGCGGTTGGCTTCGGGGTTAGCCTCGAGTTGCTTCCACCCCGTCCGATTCAACAAGGTCCCCCACAAACAACCTAAATGTACTCATGAACCCGCTCGACTCGTCACTCTCCAACCCCGTCCTCGCCGCCGTCCCACTCACTAGCTCGAAGGCACAGCGATGCTAAACAGATTAGGCCTCACCGCCCGCATCGCACGCGTCGTCTGACCACACCAGCACTCACACAAGCCGTACATCCTCGCGCTAACTGGCATGCCCCGTGGCTGAGTCCGCCTTTCCAACGACAATCCACCCCTTGCCTTCGTGCGCTGCTGATGCTGACTCGATTCCACCCGTTGATGTCGTCCATCCATCTCCGAACACAGACCCGCCACGCGTGCCGGACGTCGTGCTGGGTTTCAAGGCCACGCCGTCCGCCTGCTAGAATGCCTCGTGCAAGACACTTCTCAGTCAGCGTGCAAGCGCGAGAGCTTCCCTCGCATTGCACAACTTCTCAACGCAACGAAGTCGGAGAGTGTCGTTGTGCCTGTGGACGATGCTGTATCTGCCATCGGTGCGCGGAACATGCGGAGTAACTCAGTGAGATCCCTTATTTTATTTGGTGAGCTAATTTCGTTTGCCCTGTCCGTCTGTCTGTCTGACTTCCATCCATCTGCTTGTCATTTGTGCTATCTGCATTCGCCCCGCATGCTTTGCGAAAATCCTCCTTTTGTTTATATTTCGGAATTGACCCTGACCTACTCTTTCCTCTCCGACCTGTCCCACATTTTCGTTGTTCAAGTTCAAGTCTCGTATCCGCACTGGATTTGTACCGTTTGGAATGGAATAACTGTGCCTAGTATCTTGTGTCCCTTTAAATGTCATATACTCTGGTCATCGCCGAGCAAGCTCGACCATCGGTGCCAGCCTAGATACACCTAAGGACGGAAAGACATCTGAGCGACCTTCGACGACTATGTGAGTCATAGTGTTGTTCAAAATAGTCCTGATCAGTGCGACGGCAACAACGCCACAAGTGTGACATGATCCCAACGCCACAACCGTAAAACCGGTACGAACAGTTGAAGGCTAGATGGATCCACACCCTGTTCGACTACGTGCATCCCTCCCCACCACGACATTGCCGATGGTGTCTCTCAGACACGCATATGAGTTACCTCCTCCATACTCGGTTGGCCGGTGCCCAAGTTGCCACGATAGCCGTCACGGAATCCCGACGACCCCCTCCTCCGTGTCGGCTACCGAGCTGATGCGCCGGGTGAAGCTCGCCGCCGCAGTCACGAAGGCGTCGTCATTGTCCGATGTAGACCGTTCGAAGTCGATGCAATTCTGGTCCGAGTCAGACTCCGAGTCAGGCAAGGAGAAAACGATGCGACTGTCCTCATGCTTGAAGCTTGAAGTTTCGCATGTTGACCACGTCAAAACAGGATCGATTCTCACTGTTCCGTCGTCGTGGTTCCTTCCTTCGATTTTTGCCTCCACCCCCACCCTCATTACCCGAGGCCGCCGGTCAATATCCATTCATGAGACCACGGCAAACTCCTCAATATAAACCCGTGTATTTCTCAGTTCTTCGCAGCGCTCTTCGACTTCAACATTTTATTTTATCACGTCACAAGCGTAGTGGGCCGGGGCGAACGGGATGGGTGAGAACGCACCTCAAACCGAAGACCTGCTCTGGATATGGCTTCATCACTATACACCGATCCCACCGGAAGCTGCAAGCTACGACTGGGAAGAGTCGGAGCAAGTGCGTCTGGTAGCACACTCTTGGGGTCGTCGGGATCGACGACGATGAGAGTTGGGGATATTTACTTGAAAGTGTGGGTTTCCTGGCGAACGGGTAGCATAAGGATGACGAAAAGCGATTTCTGGTGGTGGCAGGTGTATTGGAGGGAAAAAATGAGGCTCTCGTCATTTGAGAGCATGAGCGAAAGGAGGGAAGGGAGGCTAAATGAGGGTAACATAGTCAAGAGGACAGGGGAATTATGATTATCAGTATAGAATGTGCTCGGGTGTGGTTTCCTGCGCAAGCGGCTCAGCACGGGCGTGTCGTCTCAAGGATCTCGTCACGAAAAAGACTCACATGGGTCGCCCATACAGTAATACGGTAATACCGCAAAACAGGATCAGTGGTGGATGAATGTAGAAAAGAACGAGTCTAAGAGTGTGAGTTCGGGGCACACGTTGGGCCTCAGAACGTGTGGGTAAACACGGGAACTGAGGGTACAAACGAACGTAGGATGTCAGTCCATGTGTGATCTAATCGATCCGCTCGCGCGCCGTATTTGCTACAATGAAATCGTCTGGGAACCGAAACTCAACTTGTCAAATCATAGGGCAAACGGACAATCGATCGACCCTTCCGGACTCCCGACAGGACCCGGCCCGGCGGCGGCCAAGGGCCGCTTTCGTGTGTGAGTACGCAGTGCTTAAGCTTAAGCGCTTAAGCAGTAGCAAGTGCTCAGCGCTCAGCGCTCAGTGTAAGACCATCAAGTTTCAAGTTCCTTTAAAACCTGAGATGCCTTTTGTCGCTGACTTGGTTGAACCCTTCGATAACAACGCAAATTACATAGCTTATTTCCCAAAAAGTCCTACCCCTTGTCCTTGCGGCGACGGCGCTTGACTACTGTAGCTTGCCTCACAGCCTTGTCTAAGATGTCACGCTGTCAGGCACGAGACAAAAGTCTTCGTCCTCTTTTCCCAAAGACCATTGCTAACCTCTCATCCCCAGGCGTCCCATAATCCCCACTATGTCCCACAATCCTCCTCAGATCTCGTCGAGCGCGAACTATCAAGCCATCTTTGACAATGCCTTAGAAGTCTACAAAAAGAAAACTGGGAAGGACCTCCCATCGCATCCACTCTTTCGCAGGCTCGAACCCTGCAGCTCTCCTGATGCTGTCCTCGATGTTCTGCAAGAGCAAATTCCCGCGTTTACTAAATCTGGGAGCAGCCTCACAACATGGGTCAAACCCACCATAAACGTTCTATATAGTTTCTCATCAACCATTGCTGGCGGTGTTAACCTGGTAACCATGGTCAAGCTCGTCATTCAAGATCGCGCAATAACATCCACTTTCTAGGCATACCAACCAGGGGGGGTGATATTCACCGGCATTGCCACCCTTCTCTCTGTGGGTGTCTGCCAGTGCCCCGCCAACTTTTATGCGCTTGTTTGACGCTCATATCCCCAGGCGGTTCAAGGCGTAAACGCTAGCCAGGACGCACTTCTGGACATCTTCGAACGGATAGAGAATGTTTTCCGAAGACTCGAGACCTACACGGAGCTCCCCCCGACAAAGGAAATGACGGATATAGTCATCAAAGTCATGGTCGAGGTGCTCCTCATCCTTGCCCTTGTGACAAAAGAGATTAAACAAGGAAATCTAAGTGAGTTTATTCTCGATGACGGACTACACTGCTCGAGCTAAGCGTTTTGCAGAAAGGTTCTTGAAGAAAGTAGCAGGAATGTCGGAGATCGATGATGCGCTGCGGAGGCTGGACAAACTGACGCAAGAAGAACATCGCATGGCAACTGCACAAGCTTTGAGGGCCGTGCACGGCGTTCGTGACAAAGTGGATGTTGTCTTTGATGGTGTCTAGCTTGTTTTCCTTTGGTCACCCGTCTTCCCTCCTAACCAGATTTGAGCTAGATGCCGAGCATATCAAAGGGAAACTCAGAAAAGCAGTGGATGACCAGAAGTGTTCGTCACCCCATAACTCTTCAGTGGTTGGCCGTGGTGTCTTAGCTTGTTTTCACAGGGGACCAACTGCGGAATGACCTCGCGATCTGGCTCTCTCCTCCGGATCCATTCATAAATTACAACACCGCCAGCGATGCCCGTTACAGTGGCACTGGCGTATGGTTCACCAGAAGTAATGAGTTCAAGAACTGGAAAGAGTCCAGTTCTTTGTTGTGGATCTACGGGAAACGTACGTTCTCCAGAACTCTAAGCACTCGCTCCGAACTAAAGACTCCTCATGTTGTCAGCGGGTGCTGGTAAAAGTGTCATAACGTACGTCATTCTCCAATTCAGTTTGGCAGGATGACCTATATCTCGGCCAGTTCTGCTATCGTCGAGGATATCAAACATATCTCTAACACTGGGCCAGCGTACATGGCCTTCTTCTTTTTCGACTTCAAGGACACTGGAAAACAAGATGCCCGT
>Ga0307510_10001486_pt1 | contig 25872 bp, 22 predicted proteins | sample 12_EM_MG_FD_207224 | JGI IMG/M metagenome (GOLD analysis project Ga0307510, IMG submission 207224) | Populus trichocarpa ectomycorrhiza microbial communities from riparian zone in the Pacific Northwest, United States - 12_EM | ecosystem: Host-associated > Plants > Roots > Unclassified | place... | reverse complement strand
GTCCTCGGATGTGGTAAACGTCAAGATAGGCATTGTGTAAGGTGAGGTGCAGAACTGATCTCGAAGCCTGCGGGGTCCCCGCCATTTGGAATTTGCGCGCAATGCGAAGGGTGTGTCGGATCAGCCCGTCCAGGTTGAGCATGTGGTTGTGCGTGCCATCCGCATCGCTATCGTGGGGTGTCATGGTCAGGCGTTTGACGATGTGAATGAGGTTGGCCAGGAGCACGCTATCGCCACGTCCTTGAGTAAACCGTGAGGGATGGCGGTTTCCGCAACGAGCGCTAAGTGGCGGGTCGGCAAGAACACAAGTGCCTGAAATATGTTGTCCCACGTCGAACGCCTCACGCCGCTCCGGCCCGTTCAGGCTTTTCGACTTGTCAATGATGCCATGACGTTCAGCCGGGAAAAGCTCGCCACGAAATGCTTTGACTTGCCGCATATCCATTAGTAGTCCCACTACATCCCGTAGGGTCGTAGATCATGAACTCCAAGTCGGAATTTCCATTCCTGTCGTCAACTTGCCACTGTTGCCAGTGATCACCAGCAGTGGTATCAAGGTTATGCCAGTGTCCGTGGAGATGCCACCATGGTGTCAATGTGTCATCGGATTGACACATCGTGTTAACAGAACAATTTCCCATGGCAAAGCAAAAGCTTCAGCCGAGGGCTTCAGCCTTGCTTCAGCTGCCTCCCGTTCACGACGCCGTGTGACGAATTGTCACATCATGTCACGTGTTTTCACAGTCAACCGAAACATGGACGGCCCGTGACCTGCGGCATCCCAACCACTGGCATTTCAACTGCATTTGTCGTTTTTATGGATACAAGCTCAGCCACGGCGCAGGACCATCTTCGTAAAGCCATTGACGATAAAATCAGAGAGTTCGAGGAGGCTATCCAAGAGCTGAAATACCGTCGTAACGCGCTTGCCCCCATATCGCGTCTGCCTCCTGAAACCCTCGCCGAGATATTCTCACTTCTGCCCTTCCCCGCAGATGACTCCGAAAATGTTCCTTATCTTGCATGGGCACATGTCACTCATGTTTGCCATCGATGGCGTGAAATCTCACTCTCCTTCCCCTACCTTTGGAGCCACATCAATTTCAGCAAGTTGAGCTTAGCTAGGTTCCCTCAGATACTAGCCCGGGCAAAGATGTCGCCCTTACACTTCGAGGCCAAGCACATCTCCCCTTTGAGCAAGTCACGGTACAATGCCTTTTGGGGACAACTCGAAGCCCATATTTCCCACACCCGCCACCTCACTCTTTCTGGGGAATTCCAGACTGTGCTTCAGCGACTCGTATCACCCGCCCCTGCCTTGGTATCTCTCTCCTTGACGAAGATATCCAGTGCATATAGACCGTTACGGTGTACCATCCCCGATTCCCTTTTTGACGGAACTGCACCCATGCTCACACGTCTTGAGCTGATCGGCTACAGTATCGGATGGAAGTCACCACTCTTGAAGGGCTTGCAAACTCTCAAGATAGTGACGCCCTCCGCGCAGGCGATGCCAACGCTCGAAGATTGGTTGGCCGCTTTGGACCAAATGTCCCAACTTAAAACACTTGTCCTTCATGGTGCCAACCCAGCCGTTTCCATCAACAACCCGCTCCTTTCTGAGCCGCAACGCACAGTCACCCTCCCTTCCCTCTCTCACTTCGACATCACTGCCTCAGCGAAGGGTTGTACTCTCGCACTCACATATCTCGTGTTGCCTGCTCTCATTTCGCTGCACGTGACCTCCAAATCTCAATCCTGGGATGGTGACGACGTACGATTACTTATCCCATATGTTGCCCGAAATGCCCATGGGCCACAGGACACCGCACTACTTCAGACCATACTATTAAACGGGCAGCCAATGCACGCTACAATCGTCGCTTGGGCCATACCCGATGCCGACGTCGAGGTTTGCAATTCGGGCACCCTGATCAAGGCGTTGGTCTCTGCACGTCTGGTTTTGTCTGCCACACCTGACGACGGATGGCGTGACGGGACAGAGACAGTAATCTTTGATGTCATGTTGTCCCATCTACCCTTGAATGCCATTTCGACGCTTTCTGCCCTGAACAATACACGACTCAGCAAGGAGGTCTGGCTCAGTCACGCGCCGCAGCTGACTATGCTCAAGCGGGCACGCCTGGTTCCCACTGCAGTTGGGGCATTTAGAGAGATGTTAGAGGAGGGTGTTCCACCCAATGATCAGCCACGGCTCCCACAGTTGACAAAACTTATCCTTTCCAAAGTTTCGTTGACCCCGCTCAGGACGTATCATTTACGCGAAATGCTCGTAAAACGGAAGGAGCACGGAGTTCCGCTAGAGGCCCTCGATTTGCGTACGTGTATTGGGAGTGAACGTGCGATCCAGTTGCTCTCGGAGACTGTAGGCAACGTGCAAAGTCCCCCGGAAGAACTGATGGTGATGGTCCAACAGTCAGAATATTACGATTGGGAGAGAAGAGGTGGCCCCTTCGACGAAGAGGAGGAACGCACTGACGATGACGGATATGACAGTGGCCCTGGTCCTTGGTACGGCCCTATGGACTCGGATGAGGACGAGGAGGACTCGGATGAGGAGGACGACGACTCGGATGAATTTGATGACTATGACAATGAGTAGTACACTGACCCATACATCGACGCTCTCTAGTCATGCCCAAGTTTCTCATTGCTGTGAACCAGGACGTACGTCGCGATCCATTGTCCTGGAGCATACCCTATGATGGCAATACATATACTATGTTCAGCTGCCTTTGAAGGTGAAGGAACGCGAATAAGGGTGGTTATGTAGCCCATAATATGTATACCCTGCGATTTGGCAACACTGGGTATTTCATATCCTATGTTCAAATCATCGCAGCCTGAGGTAGCTTAACTTACCAGCTTGAGCTTCAAGCTTCAAGTTCAGCTAGTGCCAAGTTGGCTACACCGTTTTTCGAATGGCCCGCAGAACTCACTGAATGACGACTACTCTACTTCCCATGGCTCTTGTGTGCACCCTTACTTTCCTTCCTCATTTATCTCCTCGATTCCACCTTCACATGTGATTCGATTCCTACGTGCAGTCAAGGTGTCCACTTCAAGTGGGGATTGGTTAATGGCAAAACTTTTGCTGTTAACCAATCCCCACAGCCAATGCCAGCCACGGTGTCTTGTCCCTAGAAGATACCGTGAACATAGTGGACACAGACAATCCTGTCCCTCTCCCAATCTCCCAATCTCCCTGAATACGCTCTGGCACTTCTCTCGCACTGGTTACGAAGCCGAGAGGAGCATGGGAATATCTCAAGGACAGTTACGAGTCGTCCTGAATGTGGTGGAATGTGTTGACTCGGATACGTCCATGGTAGACGTCAAGGTAGGTGTTCTGTAAGGGAGTCGGTCGCCTTACCTCGAGTCTCACAGCACGTGGGCACCACATTCTGTTGGTGCTTGCAGTTGATCATGTGTCACCGATGACAGTGGGGATTAGCTGCCTTCTGGGAGCACATGGAACGCAAATCCTTCTAGTTGTCCGTCTCTATTCTTCAACTAGCGAGCCTTTTGAGAATATTGCCTGTTACTGTGTAGGGGTTGGCCACATGATGGCGTATTAAACAAACACGCCTGCTGCCCTTGGGAACAAGTCGAACCGATTCCATTATCGTCCACGGTCTCGACACGCTCTCCCCGCCGATACACAGACTTGCCCACTTCGCCGCGCCCCGCTTCATGTCTTTTTGCTTATGTTCTTTCTTACCTTGCCTTTCGTAGACTTCCTACCCCGGCTCTATCCACCACCACGCTTTTCCTTGATACCCACTTTCTACCTTCCTCTTGTTCTAACCCCCCCTCTCGATAGACACCGCACATTCTGGACTGCGCACATACCTATCCGGGTCAGTTTTCTTATTTATTTCCCCAACCACCTTAATTTTAGCTGGCTTTCATCTTATATCACCGCACGGGCTCGGCCTCGACCCCTTCACGCTCGCGCACCCCAAAACTTTACCGTACCTCACCACTGACTAGATTAGATATCCTCAGAGCTTCCTGGCACTCCCATACATACCTGCTCGTGTATATAAAGGCTTCCTACTCGCCTTGGGACAATCTCAACTTAGATCATCTATTTGTGTGTCAAAAACCGTCACCCGTCTGCGTTCGGTCATCTTTCACGGGTTTCTCTCTCTTTCAGCTCGCCCCGATCGCCAGAGAACCCCCGTCTGAGGCGATCGCTGTACAAGCGCTCGAGGTAGGGAAAGATTTACGAGTCAGCGCGAAGCAACTTCATCTGGAAAAACCTCATGTGTTAATTGATGTTAATTTAGCGTCGCTAACAGAGATTAACGCGTATTAACACTTTAACACCGAATAATTTACCCCCCGTTAATCTAACACGATTCTAACACGACTTTAATCACAAGAACTTGTTAACAACGATTAATTCCATTAAATTAACAGATTTTAATTCACTCTACACAAAAGTGTTTATACCGCAACTACAGTACTCATCTATTCGAAGCCCCACAAAAAGCCTGACCTCCACAAGCACTGCGTGAGCTGTGCATGTGCATGGTTTGCTGCTGCTGCGGTTGTGATTCTGGTGTGTGGATGTCGGTTGTGGGTGGGGTGTGCGTCTGGAGGCAATGATCAACATCGAAACGGGAGAGCAAGGGCGTATCAGCATCGAGTTGTGAGTGAGGCAGATGCGGGACATACCGTTGAGTGAGGAAGTTGGTCATCCAGATGGATGTGGGCATGATGTGGGCAGACGCTGTCTGTTCAGAGTCATGTATTTATCTTGAGGAGCGGTGGGGCCTGCTCAGCAACCCCCCCTGAGCAGAGGCACATACCGGGGAGTGTGAAGAGATGGCCGTTCCAGTGCAGACAAGGTATCCCATCTGTTTGTGTCGTCGCGTCTTCGTGCTGGAGGAGTGGGGTGGTAGTGAGACAGTGCAAGAGAAGGGTACATGCTGCTGACATCTATGGCGGTCTTTGATACTTCAAGCACGTCAGATGCGAAGAGTGTGGGGGTGCGCGGGAGGTTGGGTGAATGCACAGAAGCAGGAAAAAAACCGACTCACCTATTCAACCCACATAAAAACAAAGGTTGAGAGGGACAGGCGCACTTGCACTGGAGGCAGTGGCCCCGGCTCGACCTTGTCACCATCAGTTGTGTGCTGCATTTCTTCCAGAGTGAGTGGATTATACACAACAAACTTACTGAAATCGATCAATGTTATGCAGAAGAGAGCTTTCCTGTCCCACTTGAAGTTGTTGAACAGCATTAGCACCTTGTATGATAATCTATCCAGAGGGAAAACACCCATCAGAGAGAATACCCCGACCGACCACCACATGTCGGTTTGAGAGAAGAAGATCTATAATCACATCGCGAAAAGGATGACTGCTGCTAGTGCATTACAGGTCACCAGGGTGACCTCTAGTCCTAGATCTCCTTATGAGTCGGGTCCAGCACAACAGAAAAACAAGGATTGGTGGACCAGTTGCAATGTTACCAAGAGTGATGATGGCGATCAATGGAAGGATAGGATTAATTGCTGGAATCAGGATATGACGAGGGACGGGCACAGGCAGGAGAAGGAGGGTAATGACCGGGGATGATGCCAAGAGCACTCCCTTGTCTCACTTTCATTTCTAACGCCTCCGGCACATTTACTTTTCATTGGACTGATTACTGACATTATTCGATCTTATCTCCAAACAGGGGCAGCACCAATCGCATCTCCAGGGCGTTGTCCGCTCCCCTTTCAAATTCGTATTGTGCCCCTGAGCACAGACCCTCAGCCAGCGTCAACGGGCAATGCTGGCAATGCAGCACCCCAGGCCAAGTGCCCTTTTTCTCCCACATTGTCTCAGCGTCTTAGCAACGCTCATTCTCCTTTTCCCTTCAACCGCTTGATTACATTTTGCCTTCATATCCCGCAGTGGAGTCACTTGATAGTGCTCCACTATGCTTTATTGCCTCTTGGACTACTTAAACGCGCCCTCAATGGGCTGGTAAATTTATCTGTGTGACTCCCTTCTAGGTTGTGTGTGTGTGCGTGATCTCTGCCCGCTCCTGTTCACTCTCCACTGCTTGTCTCCGACTTGTTGTCCCCCTTGCGCCCGCTGCACTCACTTGTTCGATCCCTCAGCAAGCCCTTAGCCTCTCTATTAATGACCAGCAGAGATGCTTTCGACAGAGTCACAGTAGTGGCAGGGGCAAGGATCATTTGGTATTGGGGTCAGCACAATCCTGGATAACACCAAGGCAAGTGCAGAACGTTCCGAACTCACAGTAAGACAATAAACCGGGGAGCCAGGCGGGGAAAGCGGGCCTAAAACGAGATGTCCTTGTTGCAGACAAATTTGGGTCAAGCATAGCAGATGTAGAACCAGCAACGTGAAAAGGAATGCACGAAAAAAAAAAGATGAGAAATTAAAGTTCTGTTGGCACAAGATGGAGCTGAAAATCACAGTTTGAAGAAAGATCAACAATCTTGCATCGCCGCTCCTGCTGGTGTTGGGAGGGGTGGTGACAGAGGTCAGGAATGGTCAGAACATGGCAAAAAAAAAGGCCCACTCACTTGGAGAGGGGCAGCAAGGGAAGGCGACACCTTGGGCGGGACGCATCAAGGCAGTGAGATTGAGACGACAACGCTGAAAATTTTGGTCAGTTGGTAAACCAACAATGATTGCTAAGCAAGCTTAAGCAAGTCTCACGACCACTTTGTTGATGGCCCAAGTCACATTCCTGTCCCTTGCCCTTGCCTTGACCAATCATGGGGGCCTGTGATGGCGCTTATATGTCTTATTTTCAAATTGCTATCGCCTTTTTTGTCTTAATATCTTGCTAACTGCGTTTACGGCTTGCTAACCCAGGTTAACATCTTGCTAAGTCAACTTCACAAGTGAGGTTTTTCCAGATGTTCTTGTTTGTACTGGCTAGCTTGACAGGCGAATACCAGCGCCTTACATACATGAGAGTGGCTAAGAAGCGTCTGAGGTTGTCAGAAATTAAATAAGGTGGGAACAGAGGACAAGAAGGAAGACAGAGTTATCGCAAGAAAGAGACAACAAGTCAGCAACAAACAATAACAAGTCGGCTATACTGGTCATGAGACGTCAGGCGGTTGAGTGTGTGGCATATAAGGGTGTGTGTCCGAGAAAAGGGACATACTAGAAGTAGAGAGAAGGCAATCACATACAGGAGAACTAATCCTACGAAAGTCAGCAAGGAGTAGATCAAGGAAAACGCGATACCACAGATTGGATTGAAATGTCAGGGCACAAGTGAGCCAGACTGACAAGAACAGGAAAATATTGGTGAAAGGTGTCGGAGTGTGATCGATGTGCCGAACAAAGCAACGAGGTGACTGGGGTGTGATTCTGTGGTCACTAGTGACGCTTGCGTTACACTAGGGATGAGGGTGGGGTTCTTATGAATTCAGAGTAAGGTAACCTGCAGCTGAAGGGAGGACCGGGGTGATATTTGCTTCCTCTGCCTGTGGTGCGGCTGAGCTACCGGGGCGGACGTGCGTGCTTCCTGAGTGCGATCCATGGGGAGAGGCATGATGGAGGGGGTCAGACTGGCTGGGACCAAAGTGAGTTGATTCCTGGTGATGAGCGACGATCTTGCACAATGAGTAATAACTCGGATCTGGAACAATCGGACTTGCAATCGGATTGAATTGGTTGGGAGGGCGCAACGCGGCGTATAAATGGCGAAACCCATTGAGAAAATAATGGGCATGATCGTTGTGGGAATCCTGGGCCCAGACTTGTCGAATGATTTCATTCCATAAAGCGCGAATTTCATTTTGTGATGCGGTTTGAGTACGCGTTATGTCAAATTTGGAAATTGACATCAGCATCTCCCACTTGGATGGTTCGGTGTGAATCGCTTGGCGAGCCTTGTGGATGAAAATAGCCAGCATCACGCTATTAATATTGTCACCACAATCGATGCGGCCATGAAGTGCTTCCTCCAGTATGCAATATACTCCTGTAGCAAGTCCAATCCAATCGTTATTGCGTTCCTGTGCATACGGAAGCATCTTGGCGAGTGTGTGTTGTGCAAGCCTAGAAGTAATGTCACTGTCAGAGGTAGTGTGCCTCGGTGCTAGAATCTGTGCTGCATGGATTGAGGGTGCCATTTGATCGAAGGGTAGGCTAGAGAGGCTGGGGAGGAATGTGGATAGGCTATTATGATCGTATATCTCCTTTATGGCATCCATGCAGATGGTGAGGCAGCGATCCTTGACTGTACAATCCTGTAGTGCAAACCTCAGTTCAGAGTGATCAAGACGAACTATATTGGATCTCTACCTGTAGTGCAAACTACACATGATGAATAACATATGAATGGTAATAGAAATATGGAACTTACCCTCAGTTCGGAGTGATCAAGACGAACTGAGGGGAAAGACGAAAGAACGAAAGAAAGCGGGTAGAAATACTAGAATAAAGATCACATGCCGAACTGTCAAAGTGCGACGATCCTAACGTGACCTCAACACGATAGGTCTTAACACTCCTCCTCACAAAGACAATGAGGTATAGTATGAAACTATGGACAAAGCGTGTTCCTTTGTAAGAAGAATAAAGATTAAGGTAAAGAAAAGGAAGAAAGGAAAAAAAAGGATTACTCCTCCTCCACACAAAGTCCCAAGTGAGGACATAGCCGCAGGAAATCCGCTCGACCAAGTGGCTTGGTAAGGATATCTGCAACGTTGTCCGCAGAGGATATGCGAGTCGCCTTTATCTCTCCATCTGATACTAGTTCCCTAACATAGTGATACTTGACTCGAATGTGTTTAACTCAAGGATGCCACAAGTGATCTTCTGATAGGATGGACGCAGTGTCATTATCACAATGAATGGGTGTTGGGTGAGATAGGAGTAGGTCAATCTTGTTGAGTAGGTCCCGAAGGAATACGGCCTCATGTGATGCTTCATGTAAGGCGATGTATTCAGCATAGCAGGACGAGTCGGCGACTGTTCGCTGTTTCCGTGAACTCCAGGAAATCATACCTGAGCCCAATGAGAAACAATACCCTCCAATGGAACGACTCGTATCTGGGCAATTTGCGTAGTCCGAGTCTGAGTAACCCACAAGCCGAAGTGGCCCCAAGTACCCAAGTCTCAGGCCAAGAGTGCGAGTACCTTTTAGATAACGAAGCACTTGTATGGCGGCCTCCCAGTGTTCCGGTCTATAGCAGTCGAGGAAAGAAGCCAAGCGTCTGACAGCATATGCGATGTCTGGTCGGGTACTGATGGCGATATACATCAAACTGCCAACCAGGGAACAATATGGGGTGCGCTCCACCCAGGCCGCTATCTCTGGAGGAACGGGTTCCTTTTTGTCGGGTCTGCGCAGTTGTAGTCCTGCAACCATAGGAACGTCAACTGGACGTGCATCATGCTGATTGAATTGATCGACGACCCGATCGATGAGAGCGGTCTGGGATATAGAGATGGTGCGGGTAGATGGGTTGCGAGAGATGGCGATCCCTAGTGCAAACTTTGCTGGGCCAAGGTCGGAGATGTCCCATTTGCCTTTGAGTAGAGCTTTGAAAGATTCGTTCTCGCTCGGGTTAGAGGCAATAGAGATAATATCATCGACATGGACAGCAAAGATGATTGTCCCCGTGGCGGTTTGTCGCCAATAGATGCACCACTCACTAGATAGACGTTTGAATCCCCAACCCTTTACCGCCTTATCAAATATGCGATTCCAGACCCTGCTTGCCTGCTTCATTCCATAAATGCTCTTCATGAGTTTCATGACCCAATTCTCCTTCCCAGGCGCTTCGAATCCAGGCGGCTGTTCCATGTACATAGTTTCGTTTTCTGGGAGAATCCCATGGAGGAATGCCGTCTTTATGTCGAAGTGTTGTATGTCCCATCCGAGTGAGGCGGCTAGGTGTAGGAGAGTGTGGAATGATTCCAGGTGTACGGTAGGAGCTGTAGTTTTGTCATAGTCGATTCCGTAACGTTGGGCATATCCCTTCGCCACATATCGCACTTTATAACGCACCACATTGCCCATTTCGTCCTGTTTCCTCTTACAGACCAGTTTGCCCTTGAGAGGGCGCTGTCCGCGTGGTATATCGGAACGTGGAACCAGTACAAACACCTTTAAGTCCTCAAGACTCTTGAGTTCTTCACGTCCTCCAGCAATCCAGTATTCTTGTTCTGGGGAAGTAAGGGCTTGCGCCCACGAGGGCTTGTCACCAGAGTCAAGAATGGGTTCAATGTTGCCATCAGCAAGGCCAGAAAGTACCTCATCTATGGAGAGGGGGAGGACGGGAGAATTGGAGTCAAGATCCGCAGGAAGTAGGAGATGGGTACGGCGGAGGGGGGAAAACTCAGAGAGAAAGGCTTGCATGTGGTCATCTGATTGTGTGGCATGACGGGTAGCACGCTCCTCCTGACGACGGAGAGCAGAAGCATGAACGTCGGACAACGCACCGGAGAGCCGAGTATCAGGGAGGAGACCATCACAAGAAGCATCGCAAGAGAAAGGTACGTGGGTACAAGGGGAATGGTGGAGTGGCGGAAGAGGCGGAGAAGGTGCACGAGGAAGAGGTGGAGAAGGTGTACAAGGAGGGGGAGAAGGGGGAGTAACAGTAATAGAAGGGGGTATGACAGAAGGAATATGAGGAGGAAAGGAAGGAGAAGTAACAGTAATGGGAGGTGGTATGACAGGAAAAGGTGAATCAGGGGTATTCGAAGGAAGGATTCTGGAAGGTAACTGATTTGGAATAGAAGGGGCTATAACAGGAATATTTGTAGCTAAAGTGGGAACGATCGGTGCAGTCCTATGAGAAATCGAAGAGGAAACAGGTAAATGAAGTGAAGAAGAAGAAGGATTAATGAAATTTGACAGAGAAGGAAGGGGGTTGGGCGTAGTAGTACTCATCTCAGATGCGCTCGAGTCCCAGGAAGGAAGGATGCCCTGTTCATTGATGTTCACCAGAGTGCCAGGCATTAGATCTGCAGAAATGGCATCCAGATGTTCAATGAAGGCGACGTGATAGGAATTGAACACTCTACCAGAAGCTGGATTCCATAGACGGTGAGCCTTGGCATGTGGTGCATATCCAATCAATACGCAGGGAACCGATCGTTGGAAAAGTTTTGGGTTATGCGTCAAGATGAGGGCAAAAGCCTTACATCTGATTTCACGTAAGTGAGAAAGTGAAGGGGGATGTCCGAACCAAAGTTCGAAAGGGGTCTTCCCATTAAGGGAGGAGGAAGCTGTCAGGGTTGTGAGATAGGTAGCTGTTGTGCAGAATTCATCCCACATGAAATTGGGAGCGTTGCATGCCAGGCACATAGTGCGTGCTTTTTCAAGCAAAGTCCTGTGCAAATGCTCAACGCGTCCATTGTGGGCAGAAGTATAGGGCGCAGTCAGGAGGTGTTCAATCCCATGTTCGAAGCACCAGTTTGTCACAGCATGAGAGAGGAGTTCCCCATTATCAGTAACGAGGGTCCTGAGACATTCTCCACTTTGGTTTTCGACTAAGCGATGCCAAAATTGGAGCGCTTGAGCAGCATCACCCTTGCTCCTGAGAGGAATAGTCCATACATAACTCGAGAAATCGTCGATAATATTCATGGCATATGAATGCCCGCTTTTGGAAGTAGATGACATGGGCCCACACAAATCAACAAAGACTCTCCCCAAACGCTTAGTAGCCTTCAATCCCTCCTGCATTTTCGGCACCGGTGTGCAGGCCTGTTTACCAAGGATGCAATGTTCACATCTTGGCGGTATAGTGGAGAGATTGATAGGCATACCTTTTACAGCGTTGTTTCGAGCCATGTCGATGACGGTGCGTGTGTTGCAGTGCCCAAGGCGGCGGTGCCATGTCTCAACGTTTGGGACTCAAGAGGCATATAGGCTGGTATGGTTGGATGGGGGGGGGTTGGGGACGATATGGGGGGCGAAATGGGAAATCAAGTATAGATTCCGGGTGTTTGAAACTGCCCCTTGCGTGATGGTAGTGCCGGTCTGCTTATCTAGTACCCAACAGACATTCTCGTCGAAACAGCTGATAGTTTTGCTGTCACGGTTGAGCGTGACGACAGAGATCAGTCTGACAGAGGACGACAGAGCGAATAAGGCGTTATGAAGGGTGAGGTGTTGCCCTCCGCCTACATCCAGTTGGATCGTTCCCAATCCTGTAGCGTATACGCATGATCCCCCTAGTCCCTTAATAGGGTGTGGCTGAATGCTCCTCAGGTTCTGGAAATCGGAGTGCTCTGGGGAGATGTGACATGTTGCGCCTGTGTCTAGAATGAAAGGGAGTTCTTCAAGGCGCGTGGCTGGGAAGGGAGTGGAGGCGAAAGCAGCAGGAGGCAAATGAATGTCAGAGGGATCTGCAGCCCTAGAATAGTCCTCCCAATCAAGAGATGTGATGGGGGTTTCCAGTTTGGCCACCATGCCCCTGAAATCAAGTAGATCGTTTACCCGATACGGTGCCCCAGTGTGATCGCAGAGGTTCGCAGTTTGCTGGGGGACAATTGTAGGGGTGGGGACTGGAATGTAGGACACCCCGTTGATCGTGATGGGAGTAGGATTTGTCGGGGGGATATTAGTGGCAGTGTTGGGTGTAGGGTTAGACGAGACAGTGGCAAGAGGACTGGTAGTGGTAGGTATAGTATTAGTCCCTGCATTGTTAGTATTCTGTGTCGCTGCAGTAGCCACATTCGCGTTTGAATTTTGAGTGAATCCCCTAGCAGGACGAGGTTGCTTCCCTGCAGCGGCATGTTGAGCTGTCTTAGCTTCCTCTAGAGTGCGTCTGGCCATCTTCCCTCCTGGCTTGATACAGAAATCGATGGTGTGGTGGAGGCGCTTGCAATTAGAGCAGACAATGGTAGGTGTCTTAGGGTCAGAACTCGAAGTACCCATGAGAACGATGGTAGATGGTGTAACTGCCATTTCTGCGCGTCTCTGTGCCAATGCTGCTTCAGTATCGATGCGCCTAATAGCCGCAGCCCAGTCGAAGCTAGGATCGTCCGTCATCCCATGAATATCCAATTGGAGTTGGGGGTAGTGACGTCCAAGGGCATTAATGATGACAAATAGGAAGAGTTTGTCCTCATCGATTTTGCCCATCTTCTTCATGCGTTCATGGAGGTCGCGAAGCTGTTTGGAGGTAGCGGTCATGGGAATTGATGGCTTGTAGAAGATGCTGAACTCCTTCAAAAGGAGATTGATTTGCGCATGTGGCCCCAATTTTTCATGGCATGCACGAAGTGCTTCGAAGACTGTGTGGGAAGTGTCAAAGGGGGAAGCATATTCGAATTCGTCGGAAGACATGTGGACCAGCATGAACGCACGTAGTGCTGTATCGTTCGTTCCCCATACCTCATAAGCATCAGGATCGATAGTCGGATCGGGGCAAGCTAAGGTCCCTTTTAGATACTTAGGTACGGCGCACCGCTCGCTGACAAGTGTGACACGTCGACTCCATTTGATCCAATTGCTTTCGCTAAGATCGAGAATTAGTGTCGAAGGCCAAGTAGGATCAGCGATCAAGCGTTCAACGATGGTAATGTTTCCAGAACCGACAGCAGCCTTGCCTTTTGAACTTGCACCAGTGGAACCAGTAGTCACTGGCACCCCAGAACCCCCAGCGGGTGCGGAACCACCAGTAGTGGGATTGCCTGAGGCGGTGGATGGGATAGTGGGCCCAGTAGGAGGGGGAGGAGCGGTATTGCCAGTGGGGTTTGGCACAGGTGTATTGCCAGTAGACATAGCTCAAGGGAAGAATGATGCTAAGAGTAGTAAGAGGAAGGGAGCACACAAAAGACCAATGTGAGGAACAAGAGTATTGACAAGTTAGAATCGGGCGACAGGGCCCATAACCTGTACAATCCTGTAGTGCAAACCTCAGTTCAGAGTGATCAAGATGAACTATATTGGATCTCTACCTGTAGTGCAAACTACACATGATGAATAACATATGAATGGTAATAGAAATATGGAACTTACCCTCAGTTCAGAGTGATCAAGACGAACTGAGGGGAAAGACGAAAGAACAAAAGAAAGCGGGTAGAAATACTAGAATAAAGATCACATGCCGAACTGTCAAAGTGCGACGATCCTAATGTGACCTCAACGCGATAGGTCTTAACATTGACATGGTCGGCGACCGAGTTGGATAACAAGAAGGGTAGCTACTGTAGAAGGAAGAAGTTGTTAAGGATAAAGAAAGAAAGAAACCTAGTTTGAGGACAGAAACAGGAACATGGACAAAACTCCATGCAATGTGGAAGATTGGTGGAGAAAGCAGTGTATAGTATGGGCTGTTGGGCAGAAACAAAGGCATCAACATAATGCACCCATACAGCGTCAAGACGAGCGCAATCCACCAAACCACAGAGAGAAAGACACTGTGATAGACATTAAATAGAAAAATCGTAAGGCCAGTAAAGAAGAGGAAGACAGAGAGATGTATCAGGTCTGGCAATATTTCTACTACCTGTGGAAGGCGCCACTTTTTCACATTGTCAGCAAAGAAGACCTGCATTCGCGCTCGATTCTCTGGGCTGCAGGCTGATGGCTGAGTGAGTCTGATATATCGACATGCCCACTGTTGTAATGACATTGCAAACAGAGCACAGGTAAGACTAATACACAAGCTCAGAAACCATAGTGAATTCACCCAGATAGTGTATCTTGTCTGTCAGGCTGAGGTTGAATGCGTCCCACTTCTCGACGTCTGAGTCAGCCCATGTGATTGAAGCTTGAGACATTGAAAATAAAATGTCACGGGCAGTACAGATTCATAGATTGTAATGGGCGTAGAAAAGATGGAGCTGGGGCGGACGCCTTCAAAGTTGTAAGGTACTTATGGATGTGCTGTTGTGTTATGATCCACCCCAATTTTTCTCATCCTTGTTGGACCCCCTCCTCGTCACCCTATCCATGCCCAAAAGACCATTACCATTGAACCCATCATCCCTACCAGACTTGCCACCGTTACCACCCAGTGAACCATCCAAACCATTGACACCCATTGATCAACCCCCAGTTGAGCCCCTCGTCCCCATCCCATGGAACATCCATTGTCGGGAATACTCCTCAATGGAGATGTACCAAGAGCCACCCCCAGTAGAGAACCTACTGGAAGACCCAGACAGTCCCATGGAGGACGCACCGCCTTTAGAGCCAGAACCATTCATTCCATATGAACCCAATGTCCCTGGAGGCAACACGCACGCCTTGTCCCCAGAAGAGTCCCCCGTCATACCATGGCAAAGGTACCTTGCCCCAGATAGTCCTGTGTCCCGCAAGCATTCCCTGTCACCTACAAGTCCCTCTTCAGCGCCCATACAACAACGCACTAGTTGTGAAGGCAGTTACCAGTCAATCACCCCCCCAGCCTCGTCGCCCATAGCTGGCACCTTGCCCCAGAGTCAGGGCTACCAGTCGACCTCTCTTGAAGGATCCGCAGACAATCCCTCATCCATGCAGAGCTCCGCAGACGACGCGGATAGCAAGATGGCCCTTAATTGGGTCACCATCAATACGGACTACCTTAAAGGGTAGTTGCTTACGCTAGACGCCCATTAGACCAGAATGGGTACGCGGAGATCAGATCCCCTCGGATCAACCTCAAACCTCGTGGTCGTCATCGCATCATGACGACGCTTCTCTTCTTGGAATGACCCGCTGCCATTGTTCCCCGGTTAAGGATAGATTCAGCAATTCCCTGATCCCTCATTCGCTCTCGCTCATTCTCTATTGTTTGACTCATACAGACCGCAGCACTTGTCCGCGGAGTACCATACGATACAGACAGCCCCCTCTTGACCAGAAGTACCTACCTTAGTGACCATGGCCTGTGCGCGGTCGTGCCTGTATATAAGCGCCCTGTATTTCGACAGTCAAGCCCAAAGCTTGACTTGATTCTCAATATCAACGTTCTTGAAAGCTCCCCAAGTGCCTCCCCTTTTCTCATCTCTTACATAAGCTTCTCAGAGTCGTCTCTAGCAATACTAGAGACTTCTACCTCTTCAGATACTCGCCGCCAGTTCACCTCTTAGTACAAGTTGTACTATCAAGGCCCGTTGAAGCCTTAACATGTCGCCTTGGAGACCAGTTCCAACCACATGACATGGCCTCAGCCGGCCGGCGAAAATATGAGTGTCACACGACTCGCACTCGCATTCCTTGCTTTCTCTCTCCTCACCTTGCTCGCCTCACCTTTCCCCCTCGAGCCCCCCTTTCGTTGCAACTCGCCTGCTGCCAATGCTACGCGACCGCCCACTTTCATTGGCCAACACTACAAGTGTGTGCCCCTCAATACCTGTCAGCCCATGTCACGCCCAACATATAGCCCTTGCAAGTTGTCAAGACACTTTTCAGGACCGCATATCACCAGGCTTGCACCTTAGTTTTCATTTAACCCTTGTACGTTCTTTTCTCTTCCTTTGTCCCAGGCCTTTCTCCCCCCCTCCTATCCCAACTCGCACCATGCGTAGCATATCCTGTATACATTACCCCTCACCTGGTTTCGGCCAAGGTGGACAGACACTGATCACTGAATACAGAGAACTTTCCCCCCTTTCCGTGTGTGTGCACCCATCTCAAGCTCAAGTCACTCCTTAAGTACACCCGTTACAATTTCCTCAGCCGTGCCGTTGGAGCCAAGCCACAAGTGCCCATCCACAGTCTGCGTTGCCACGTCCAGTCCCAGCACCTTCAAGCAGCTTGCGCGGAGCCCTCTTGCAAAGACATGAGGCTGACACTTGCTAGATTCCTCTGCACTGTGACACCGAAACGATTGAGTTGGGCAGAGTCACTTGCATGATTCTCATGATAGAAGCGCCACATTAGAAATCCCAAGACCTGTGCGATGGGACAACTCACTCAAAACCTTTTTGCCATCTAATACTACCAACTTCCCTGGAGTATCTTTCCATAAGCCTCCTGAGCGGCATCAATCTTGCTGTCAAGTACACCCATCGCCCAGTTCACCTCCTCAATAAAGTCACATGTCTCAATGCCTGTCGGTATCAACTCCCTGTGCCTCTTCTTCTGGCAGAGCTGCGATGACAACAGCAGTAGCTCATGCGCACCGCATGGTTGTCCTACCCCTACCCATTCTGCGTCCAAGGGGAATAGTATATCCGGATGCTTGCGCCTTTAGTGGTCACAATAGCACATCAGGAGGACCTCAACAGTGTTATAGTATCCCAAGTGCGAAGACTGCGCAGCTGCAGGCACGCTTGTGAGAGCTCTACTGCAGCTAGGCACGCGAAGGTATCTCTAAGATATGAGGTAGCAGGCAGGGAGGTAAGGCTTATCACCAGGCTGGAGAACCAGAGCCAGTTGTACCATATGGCAGACCTTGGCAGCCCAAACACGGACAGATTGGGAGGGACTGGAGGCAGAAATTCTCTGTTGAGACCTGTTACCAGTGGAGATGGCGAGGATTTGGGCAATTGTTGCAAGGTAGAACATAGAGGTGTCCTGTGGGCTTGGTTTGAGGGTCTGGTAGGTCCCAACAAGCAAGGTGGCTACCGTGGCGGAAAACAAGCCAGTTTGGGGGAATATGGTGCATGATAGGAGAATTGTTAGTTGCATTGGATGGCCAACATGAAAAGATTTTTTCCATGGAACGCACAAAAACAAGTATCCTGTCAGCATCTCCCTCCCACCTCTCTGCAGCTTGCTCCTCTTCGGCCCTATCCAAGTACATGGAGAACAGTGCACCCGATCGATTGATCTGTGCAGTTGGATTCTGCCTGGGATTCACCTGCAGAATCAGGCAAAGGTGGGTCCTCGCTGTCGCAAAAAAAGTACCGTGACTCTACATAGGAATTGTTGAGTGTCACCACCGTGAACACTGGACTCAGAACAATGTTTATAACACGAAATAACTAGACAGGAGATTCAACTTGCTCCTACAACTACTAGTGTTGCTTGAAACTGGCCTTAGGTGATCGTTATTACTCATATGGTACAGCCTTTGTAAGTTGTGGGAACTGGCCCTGGTGATTAGTGATCAGATGACTGATGCTGTGTAATGTACTTATTGATCTAGCTGGAGTTGCTTAGTGATCCTAGTAGTACCTTAGTCATAGCATGTATCTGGTTTACTACTTCATGATTAGTCGTACTTGTATCTCTAGTATAAAAGAGGCTTACTGCTGTCCCTAAGATGGCAAGTTGAATCTCCTGTCAATTCAACTCCCTTTCTCATCTCTTTCATATCACTACAAGTGGGCACTAGGACGCTACTCTAGTGTGGGAACCACTTCTCATATATCGACTACAACTTGGCACCAAGCTATCCATGTGACATACTGCCAAGTTAGGACAACTTATCTAACCCAACACTGAATCAGTGTTGCCCTCACTTTGTGGCGGTGACATTAGATTCAACTTTCTACATTCAAGATGGCTAGTAGCACATTTGACAAGCTCTTGACCAAGGAGCAAATACTTGAAACAAGGTTGAATACCTGCATCATGTACAAGGCACCCAGCACCACAGGAACTAGAACCTATCCTATCCAATTATTCTGCAACAACGATGACAAAGTTGTAAACAAATACACCATACCAGTCTGCCTATACAATGGAGCTTGGCACCAGATCACGCACGACTCCAACACAGGGTTGCCCAGATTATGACAACTGTTAATGAGCATCCACGTCTTCGACATTGAAGAAACCCAACCCAAGTCAGAACCCAAGAAAGAGAGCAGCAGTTCTGACAGCGAACCAGCAGAAGAAGACAAAGACTCTGACAATGAACTAGCAAAACAAGCTGGAGAACTCCATATCGACGATCAAATCAGAGAAACAGAAATCCCCAGAGAACTCACCCCATGAAGGAATACTGTCTCCCTTCCAAAGCATATGAAGCTTTCACCCATTTCACCCAAACTATCAACCATGGCTACTTCCTCTATCACAATCCAACAGCCTGCAGATACTCAACCATTCACTCAAGGAGGAGGAGATGGCTCAAGCTCTAAAGGAAAAGGCTCTGCAAGTGGGGTTACTGGAACAGGAAGTGCGACAACTACGACTGTTACTGGAACTGCAGCAAGTGTTAATTCCAAACTCAAGGCCAGCCTTAGCCGATACTCCACTCCTAGAGGAGGACGATCGGGACCCCCAAGTGGAGGACCACCCTCAGGAGGATCTGGAGGTCTGGGTGGCAATCCACCCGGAGCACCAGGACCTCCCGCACTGATACCTCCAGCCCAAGGTGGCCAACAACCCATTGCAAGAGCTGCTGATGTCAAATCTATGGGAGGACTGCCGCAAGTCTTCTCAGGAGACCACCTCCTTGCTGATGACTTCATTGAAGAAGTAAAAGGATACCTCTGACTCAATCAAGATGTAGCTGGCTATAACTCCCCGATCAAAAAAGTCGCTCTAACTCTTACTCTTATGAAAGGGCCACAGGTTGCAGGATGGACTAGGGACATGGGAACCTGGTTGGATACTCTTGATCCCATCCTCGATAATATCCCTGATGTATGGGATCAATTCCTCTACAAATTCTCACAACAATATCAAGACAGCCAGAAAGAAAATAGGGCTAGAGGCAAAATAGAACACTGCACCATGAGGTTCCCAGAAATTGATGACTACATTGCTAGGTTCAAAGACCTAAGTTGTATTGCCGGCTACAATGCCAATAGTGGCACAGTATTCCAACTCTTCACCAAGGGACTGCCAGATGACATCCTCAAAGAAGTCTTAACCTCTCCAACTCTGACCACATACATCGATCTCAAGGATAAAGCAATCTCAGCCACCAGATCCAAAGTTCTAATCAATAACATACTCTGTGCTCGCAACCCAAACAGAGGGGTTGGAGGATTCAACCGAGGAGTTTTCAATACATTCCCACAACCCAATAACCTCCAATGGCCACAAATGTTCTTCAGTCAAGGAAATCAAGGAGGATTCCTTCAACAACGTGGACCAGGATTCCGCCAGGGACCCTCTCCGACACAGTATAACTCTACTAATGCACCTCACTGGATGAACAATGTGGCCGTACCAATGGATTTGGGACGCACCAGAGCTCCAAACTGGCATCAAGGCAACAGAGGACGTATACAAGGAAATGCCACTGGTGTTAAGGCTTCAACAGGCCTTGATAGTATGACTTGTACTAAGAGGTGAACTGGTGGCAAGTACTTGAAGGAGTAGAAGTCCCTAGTATTGCTAGAGACGACTCTGAGTGGCTTATGTAAGAAGTGGGCGAAAGGAGAGGCACTAGGGAAGCTGCAAGAACATTGATATTGGAAACCAAGTCAGGCTTAGGGCTTGACTGTTGAAATACAGGGCGCTTATATACAGGCATGACTGTGCACGGGCCATGATCACTAGAGTAGGTACTTCTGGTCAAGAGGCGTCTGTCTGTATCATATGAAGGTCCACGGATAAGTGCTGTGGTCTGTATGAGTTGAACAATAGAGAATGAGCAAGAGCAAATGAGATATGGACAAGTTGCCTAATTGATCCTTAATGGGAGAACAATGGCAGCAGGCGCTCCGAAAAGAGAAGCGTCGTCATGATGCGATGACGACCACGAGGTTTGAGGTTGATCCAAGGAGATCTGATCTCTGCGTGCCCATTCTGGTCTAATGGGCGTCTAGAGTAAGCAACTACCCTTTAAGGTAGTCAGTATTGATGGTGACCCAATTAAGGGCCATGTTGCTATCTGCGTCGTCTGTGGAGCTCTGCGTGGATGAGGGATTGTCTGCGGATCCTCCTGGGGAGGTCGACTGGTAGCCCTGGCTCTGGGGCGAGGTGCTGGCTATAGGTGATGAGGCTGAGGGGGTGATCGACTGGTAACTGCCCTCACGACTGGTACATTGTTGTATGGGCGCTGAAGAGGGACTTGTGGGTGACAGGGAGTGCTTGCGGGACACAGGACTACTGGGCTGAGTAAGGTAGGCTTCCCAGGGTTCGATAGGGGACTCTTCTGGAGACAGGGTATGTGTCTGTCCTCCAGGGACATCAGGTTCATAACAAGTGACTGGTTCTGGCTCTAGAGGCGGCGCATCCTCCATGGGACTGTCTGGGTTTTCCAGTGGGTTCTCTACTGGGGATGGCTCTTGGTACATCTCCATTGAGGAGTACTCTCGACGGTGGACATTCCAGGGAATGGGGACAAGGGGCAGGACTGGTGGCTGGTCAATTGGTGATGATGGTTTGGGTGATTCACTAGGCAGTAGTGGTGGCAATTCTGGTAGGGGTGATGGGTTCAATGGTAATGGTCGTTTAGCCATGGATAGAGTGACAAGGAGGGGGTCCGAGGAAGGGGTGAAAAATGGGGGTGGATCATAACATGAGGCCCCTCCTAACGGAATCGTTTCCACACGATTATGGGGTTTGGCTAGCTGAGCCCTGAGTTCTTTGTGATGTCTGAGTGAGAAGTGTGCCCACTTGGCCTGACTAGGATTGGGCAGTGTAAGTCCTCTGCCTTTTAGCAGGTTGGTCATCATGAAGTAGAGCTGGGGATGTATCCTAAGTAGATAGAGAGCCATGTCCTTATTGAGTTTCCTGAAATATATGGCTAGTGTCTGTGTCTTGAAGCATCCTAGGTTGCGCTTCCACTTGTTGTCCATAGCAATGAAATCCTTGATAACTAACTTGAGGATTTCTTTCTTGAGTTCCAATTTAAGGTTCTGTTGTTTCTGCTTCAGCGATGGCAAGGAGGACATCTTGGTGGAGTAGTCCGGCATCAGTGTATTGGCTAGTGGTGTTGCTGTGGTTATGTTCTTCTTCTTCTGCTTCTGCTTCAGCAGGTTGTTTGCTTGCCAGATAAAGTCTGGTAGTACTGGCGGCAGGGAGACTGAGTTCTGATAGGGTGTCTGGATTGGTCATATATAGGGTTGGGTGTCTTGGTGACTGAGGTTCTGGGCGTAGTGTTTCTGACCCTGTTGTATATATGGGTGGGCATCCTGATGACTCTGTTTCAGTGGGGGGTTGGAAATGGAAGGGGGGTCCACGATGGTAGTAGTGCTGATGTCTGATTGAAGTGCTAAGGATCAGTTCTTCGCTGTCAACTGGGACATCAATTCTGTTGTGATTGATGACAGTTTCTTCTTCTCTGGGTTCCTAGTTGGTCCAATGTAACCTGACAGTGAAGTCATTTCTTCTGATGAAGGTGATGAATAGATGTAGGTTGTCGGCTTCCATGTATACTCTGACAAGGGGGATGCCATTTTCTGTTCCAAGGGTGAAGATGGTAGATGTGGGGAATCCTGAGCTAGGTAGGTCTGGGTGTGATTGTTGTTGTGCCATCTACTAGCAGTGGTAGGGGCAGTAGTGTTCTTTACCCAAGCTGGAGTGGAGGAGGGAGTGTTCAAAGGTGATATGGATGGCTCTCTGTAGCGATCCTGGCTTTCTGGCAGCTGGTATGAACTCTTTGAACTGGTATGGGTTGGGGAAGATAGCTGGGTTTCTGAAAAGCAAGCAGAAGAAATAGAGGGACTGCTTAGAGGGGTTGGAGTAGTCTGGTTGGTGGGGCATGATGGGGAATATTCCTCTGTGGTTTCCAGGGCTTTTATGCAAGACCGAATAGCTGCAGGATGGCTAGTGTAGAAGTCTGTAACAAGGTCTGCAGCATTCATGTCTGATTCGTCAACCCATGGGTCATGCAAGGGCAAGTATCCTTTCCAGCGGACTAGGTATTGCTTCTTCATTGTTTGCCCAAAGCGTCTTGATCGGAGGACTTGCTCTACCTCCCATTTGGGTTCTCCTTCTATGATGTCAGGTGGCGGTTCTATCCAGTTTGGGCCATGTGCTTCTGTTTCTCAATATGGCATTAGTAATGACATGTGGAACATGTTGTGGATCTTCCAATGGCTTGGCAATTCTATTTTGAATGTGGTGTTTGATATGATGGCGACTACCTGAAGGGGTCCATATCGCCTTGGTGATAACTTTGGAGTGATGTTGGCGGGTAAGTTCAGATTAGTTCCTTCTAGCCAGACTCTGTCTCCAATTGCAAATGGTTTGTATCTTGGTTTTAGCTTTATCCAGCTGTCTTGCGCTTTACATTGGGCCTCTTGGGCAGCTTCTCTGGCTTCTTTGATATTGGTAAGGTGTTTTTCTAGAGTGGGAATATCGGTTGATCTGGTGGGCTGATGTACATGTGGAGTATATCCAACAAGGAGGTCAAATGGGGCTTTCTTTGTAGTGGTGGATGGCCATGAGTTCTTCGTATACTAGGCTAGGGGTAGCCAGGTGTGCCAGTTGTTTTGTTGTGTTCTGCAGAACATCCTGAGGTACTGCTCAAGAGATTGGTTTGCTCATTCACTGGCTCCATCTGTCTGGGGGTGGTAGGCTGTGCTGATATTTTGGCAGATGTCTAGGAGACGGCATAGCTCCTTTCCAAAGTGTGAGGTGAACTGGGGATCTTGGTCTGAGATTATTTTCTTGGGTAGGCTGTAATGTGGTAGGACGTGTGTCAGGTAGAGTTGCGCAACTCCTTCAGAGTCTATAGCTTCCTTGCAAGGCAGAAACATAGAGGCTTTGGTACAATCAGTGTCTGTGATTGTCAGGATAGTGTCGTAGCCTCCAGAGGGTGGTAGTTTTGTAATGAAATCTATGGCAATAGTTTCAAATGGGCGAGCGTTTTCAACAGGGGTGATTGGCGACAAGGGGGGGTGGCTAGGATGGGTGTTCACTTTGTTCATTTGACAGGTTGTGCATCCTCGGATGTACTCGGTTATGAAGGCTTTCATGTTGGGCCACCAGTAGTACAGCAAAATTAATTGGAGTGTTTTTGAAATTCCAGGGTGGCCAGCGGTTAATTGGTCGTGAAAGAGGGATGTTACTCCCCTCCTAAGGGTATTGTCTGCCATGACAACCAAGGCGTTCCCATGGTACCAGTGGGTGCCGTCTGCTAGGGTGATTTGTTTGAAGGCTTTGACCCAATTTTTGAGTTGTTTTTGTCCTTGATATTGTGCTAGTTTGATTTTACTGTCCAGATTGTGCTCCAGTGTGTCCCAATCCATAACTTGAATATATGTGTCTTCTCCACCGGGCCGCCCATCTCCGGGGTTGCTCCCGTCCATAGAGGTACTTCGAATACTTGTATGGTGCTTGCAGAAATATTTGCTGGGCCATACAGTGATGTCTTCATTTTCTGGGTTGCTGCCATCATCATGGTCTTCACATCTTGATAGTCTGTCTGCTCGATTTGAGGCTCCTGGTTTGTATTCCAGGATCATGTTGTATTGTTCTCGTTCTGGGAGATATCCAGCGACCCTTGGTCCAATTTTCCTGGGGTTGCGGTAGTAGCGGAGGTTTGCATGGTCGGTGTAAACAAGTACTGGTTTCTCAGTACCTTTGAGGAGATAGTCCCAATTCCTGAGGCCTCACATAATGGCCAGGAATTCTCTGTCGTAGATAGGGTAGTTCTGCTCTGTGCTGGTGAATTTCTGGGAGTGGAAACCGCAGGGATGCCATGGTCCTGGTTTTTCTGTTCCATCAGGTCATGTGATAGGTGGTCCTCTTTGATAGAGTATGGCTCCAGTCACTATTTGTGAAGCATTGACTTCCAGCTTGAATTGTTTGCTGGGATCTGGGCGAATGAGTACTGGAGCGCTAGTGATACGCTTCTTGAGTTCCCTAACTGCAGCTATGCAGTCTGGTGTTCATTTGAAGGGGACATCCTTTCCAAAAAGGCATGTGATGGGTGCTGTGATGGAGGAAAAGCCGGTGATGAACATGTGGTGATATCCCAAGACTCCTATGAATGAGCGGGCTCCTTTGAGGGTTGTGATATTTTCTGGCCAGTCTGCTATTCTGGCGATTTTGGCTGGGTCAACTGTTGCACCATCCTTGGTGAGGTGTACTCCTAGGAAGTCCATGGTAGGCAGGCCCCTTGAACCGCGACCATCACCAGGCCAGTTTTTTCCCACGACATTGTGGCAAGGTTTCAACAACAGATACACCATCCCCCCCACATTGTCATAATAATCACAACTTATAACAAAGCCATAATGAACACCTGACCTGTGTGATCCTCAGCAGCAGCTGCATCAACCTGCAGCCAAGCAACAGACAAAGAAATGACCATGAAACAAGATAATAGGCACACTCTCAAGGGTCTCTCCTGCCTGCCGCAACCCCCCTCTCCGAATTTTCCTACCTTACCTGGGTACTGAGATGTGAGAGGGCTATCCACATCACTCCAAAAATGAAATTTAAGAAAGGTGGCTCCATGCGATCAATGTGAGACTCACCATTGATACACCACAACAAGAATCAAGGGTTTGCCAATTGTATGGCAAACACCTGGGAGCAAGCACTCGGAAATGGAAGAGGACTCCCACAAATCTGGACACACCATAGTGAGGTTTTAGTGGGTAGGACTGCACCATGTACCTGTAACCTCAGGGAATGTGTGTTTTGAGCCCCACACTATCCCCCCCACCAGGGATATGCGTAAACGCATTTTTTCCTCACACCCAGGCCCGTCGGCCCGGCTATAGCACATCAAGTGGGGCTGACTCAGGGTCTCCTGCCACTTCACACTTATTATTGGAGATAAGCTAGCTATCAAGTAGATACATGATCTCCAAAATAAAATGCTTTCTAAAAAAAAAAAAGTCCATGGTAGGCTTCATGAAGATAGATTTGCTGAGTTTGAGGTGTAGTCTGTTCTTGGCTAGCAGGTCGAAGGTGTAGTGGAGGATTTTGATGTGTAGCTTGATGTCTTTGGGCTTTGTTCCTAGTCCACAGTCATCCATATACAGTTGCTCAAAAAACCGTCCCAATGTTTTGCCATTTTGGAAAGAGTGACTTGGAATAAATCAAATAAATTATCAAATATTGTGAAAATAATGTATGTTATATTACATCATCTTGGCTTTCGG